>JACXTT010000599.1_pt1 | contig 62117 bp, 58 predicted proteins | sample 9270951 | NCBI WGS metagenome assembly JACXTT01 (sample SAMN15532306, study PRJNA645909) | rock metagenome | isolation source: weathered quartz diorite | place: Puerto Rico | collected 2017-06-21
CGGGCCAGCGTTAGGGAAGTCAGGGAGTACGTGAAGAGCAAGAAAAAGAAACAAAAGCCGTTGAGGCCTTTAGAATCTATGCGGGGCAAGATTGGGGTTGGCCACAGGGGAGTAAGGACACACTAGAATCAGACCCGGAGGGGCGGTCTAGCTTAGCCCCGTGCTTCAACACGTAGGGTGAAGGGACGGCCCAAGTCCCGGAGGGACGGCCTACGTTCGCACACAGATGCTTTATGCGCTGCGCTTGTTCTCGTGTGCGCGACCCTCGCCCGCAGCTTAAGATAATCCGGCATGCAACTCTGGTTTGCCCGCGGCAGCGAAGTCACCATTCGCGATCAACTCGTCACGCAGATCGTCTTGGCTATTCTCAGCGACGACCTTCGCCCCGGACAGCGCCTGCCCAGCACCCGCGAACTCGCGCGCCGCTTCCGCCTTCATCCCAACACCGTGAGCGCCGGATACCGCCAGTTGGAACAAGAGCGTTGGGTCGAATTTCGTCATGGCAGCGGTGTCTATGTCCGAGAGCATAAGCCTGATGTCTCGCCATCGTCCGAGCTTGCACTGGATCAAATGGTTGCCACCCTCTTCCGCTCGGCGCGCCAGTTAGGTGTCCCGCTCTCCACCGTCCGCTCGCGCCTGCGTCAATGGCTAGAACTGCAACCGCCCGATCACTTCCTGTTGATAGAACCGGACGAGGACTTGAGACGAATTCTGTCTGCGGAGATCGAGCAGGCCGTGACTTTCCCGATCCGGAGTTGCAGTCTGGAAGACTGCCCCAAGACTCCGGACGGCGCCATTCCGGTCGTCCTTCCGAATCGCGCCACCGCCGTCCGCCAAGCGTTGCCGGAAGGCACCGATGTGCTCACGTTGCAGGTTCGCTCCGTACCAACCTCGCTGGCGGGATGGCTGCCGGCCCCCTCCGACACGCTGATTGGAATTGTGTCCGGCTGGCCGAATTTCCTGAAATTGGCCCGCACCATCTTGCATGCCGCCGGTTTCCAGCCCGACGCCCTGGTATTTCGAGACACTCGCAGATCGAACTGGCAGCGCGGGCTGCAGCAGACCGCCGCCGTGGTCTGCGACTCCGTCACAGCAACCCTGCTTCCGGCGGGCTGCCGCGCAATTCCCTTTCCATTACTGTCTGAGTCTTCGATCGCGGAACTCCGGCGCTACCATGAGTTCATCACCAGTCCGATCGAGTCGTTGTGACACTCCGGGAAGTGTCACACTACCGCATCGCAACCCCGTTTACTGCCGCTACGATGCCTTATGCGAGACACGAGAACTATCTCCTTCCTACTATCCCCGCTCCTGCTTGCCTCGCTCGCCATGGCGCAGCAGAGAGACTGGCAGGCCGTAAAGAAGCTTGCTCCTGACACCAGAATCTCGGTGCGCTACGGTCGTCTTTTCATCCACAATGTTTGCTATTTCCAAAGCGCGACTGACGACAAACTGATTTGCAAACGGATCTTGCGCGGCTCTAGCCGCGTGCTGATTCCGTCCGAGGCCGTCTACCACCGCGACAGGATCCGCGAAGTTCGCCTCGAACACAGCGACGCAGCCAACGTCGCGACCGGAGCCGTGATTGGCGGAGGAGTCGGAGCCGCCATCGGCGCCAGTGTTCACAGCAACTCCCTGACCCGCCCCGGCAGTGCCCTTCTGCTCGGAACCGGAGGCGCAATCATCGGCGGATTCTTCGGGAGGGACTTTCCGGTGACCCACGGGAGAGTTATCTATCGCCGCTGATCGTATTCTGGAAAACGCGGCGGCTGCACTGGCAACTGGCCACTGGCAACTGACTTCATGCTACCCTGCTCTCAACGTGTCTCCCAGGCTCGCAGAAATCTTCCACGCAACCTATCGTGAACTGCGGCCACGCACACCCGTGCCCCCGATGCACGTACGCTTCTATTCTTTCGTCTCAATCAACAACACCATCCGCCTGCGCCAGGGAGAGCTTTACATCCGCGTCTCCGACCTACTGGAAGGCGCGCCGGAGGCAGTGCTGCACGCCATCGCGCACATCCTCCTCGCCAAGCTTTACCGCCGCCCGGTGGACCGCGCGCAAAGCGCGCGCTATCGCCGTTATGTGGCCAGTCACGACATCTCCGCCAAAGCTCGCCTCGTCCGCCAGATGCGCGGACGCAAACACATCCACTCCGCCTCCGGACACCACTACCATCTCGAAGAAATCTTCGAAGAACTGAACCGCCGCTTCTTCCACGGCCTCATGGGACGTCCTCAACTCACCTGGAGCCGCACCCACGCTCGCAACCGCCTCGGCCACTACGACCCTGCCCACAACGCCATCGTAATCAGCCGCGTCTTCGACCATCCCCGCGTGCCGCGATTCGTCGTCGAGTACATTTTGTTCCACGAGATGCTGCATCTGAAGCATCCGGTGAAGCTGCGGGGGAGCAGGAGATGCGTGCACTCAAGTGAATTTATGGCCGAAGAGAAGGTCTTCCCGGAATTGGCCCAGGCACAGAATTTTTTGAAACGGATCTAACAGGTAACTGTACGTTCGAGTCGCCCGGGACTGTCTTTGTTTGGCGGTGAAATGGCGATATTACGCCAATCGTCTGTCGGTCCCGACTGTCTATTCAACAAACCTCGCCTGTAGTAGCATTTTGGGGAGGGAGTCCCCCTTATGTCACACAGCGGGACTAAGCTTATTGTTTTGGCATCGCTGGGCTCGCTGGCTTGCCTTGGGCAGTCACCTTCTACTGCCTCACCAACATCGCCACCACCTCTGCTATCTCAGCCATCGGCCACTTTGCCGCCATCGCCGTCAGACATGCCCATGCCCGACCCGGGAACCTTTCCCAGACATGAAGACAAGGCAAAGTCTTCCGCCAAGCGCGCCGTAGGAAGGCTCACGCCTTTGTGCGTGGACTGGATGTTTCATACCTGTTTGTTTACTGGCAATGGTGATGTGCCGCAGACAGATGAAGCGGAACGTGAATTTGCAAAGAATTTTGATGTGGGAGACATCTACTTCAAAGGGAGAAACTACAAGGCCGCGGAATCAAGGTTTCGGGAAGCGCTCGAATACAAACCTGACCATCCTGAAGCCACCTACAAGCTCGCCGTGTCGGTCGACAAACTGGGCAAAACCGATGAGGCCCAGACCTTGTACGAGGTATATTTGAAATTGTCGCCAAGCGGCCCCTACGCTGATAAGGCGCGAAAAGCCGTACACAAAAAGCCTACCGACTCTGCGCGATGATTGACGTAATCGGGCGATTACATTCTTCGCCCCGAGCATCGCCCCGCCGCCCTCTTACCTAGGTCGACCAAAGAACAAGACATACCCGTCAGGATCGCAAATCTCGAATCCGCGAAGACCATCGTGGGTATCCTTGAGCGGCACGCTGAAGGCTGCTCCCCCATCGGCAAAACGATCGGCAAACTCGGCGGCGAGCGCATCCGGGTCTGGGGCATAGACGTAGGCATCCCATCTCATGGAAGGATGACGCTTTGGGTTCGGCAGCGGCGACGTGTTCTTATCGGACTTGACGAAGATCTGCACCCCGTCGCGGCCGACGATGGCAAAAAACGGATTCCGATCCGGCTGCTGAAATCTTGTCTCAAAGCCCAGCTTGTCGCGGTAGAAAGCGATGGTTTGGTCGACGTTGCTGACGATGAAGAACGGCGAAATCGCCTGCGTCGTTGGTCGTGTCATTAGCCTGGAGCCTCTTCCTCTTGCATATTACGACCTGCGGGCCTTTTCGATCCTTCCGTTCAATGCGCCAGTTCCCCGTGTGATGCAGATCACGTCCAACCGTGAGCTGACGCGTTGACGCTGCCCTCCGGAAACCGTATCCTATTGATATTGAAATTGAATTTCATTTTCAATTAGAAGCGCGACTCAATCTTATGCTCCAGGCATTCATCATCACCCTCCGCGAAGGCGTCGAAGCCGCTCTGATTGTCGGCATCACGCTGGCCTATCTGGCGAAAATCGGCCGCACCGACCTCCGCAAATCCGTTTATGCCGCCTTAGCTGCCGCCTTCGCTGGCTCCATCGGGGCCGCCGTCGTCATCTCCCGCCTGAAACTGAACCAGGACATCTTCGAAGGCTGGGTCATGCTGGTGGCTGCCGGTTTTGTAGTCACCATGATCATCTTCATGATGAAGACCGGCCGTAAGCTCAAGGGCCAGATCGAAGGCAAGGTCGGCCTCCTCGCCAGCAATGACGCCTGGATCGGCTTGTTCCTCTTCGTCTTTCTGATGGTCCTGCGCGAGGGCGTCGAAACCGTACTGATTCTCTCCGCCGTCACCTTGAACTCGAGCGAACTGCTGAGCTTCATCGGTACCAGTCTTGGAGTGATCGTCGCGGTTGCGTTCGGCGTGATGTTCGTTAAAGGCAGCGTTAAGATCAACCTCCAAAAGTTTTTCAAGGTCACAACCGCGATCCTTTTCTTCGTCGCCGCGCAGCTTCTGGTCGCCGGCCTCCACGAACTCTCCGAAAACGGCGTCCTTCCCTCCTCCCGCCAGGAGATGGCCATCATCGGCCCCATCGTCCGCAACGATCTCTTCTTCTTCATCACCATCCTGGTACTCGCCGCGCTCATGGTGTTGTTTGAAATGAAGAGCCGCCAGCCCGTGGAGCTTCCCGCTGCTGGCGCCGCGCGCCGTAAGGCCCTCTGGACCGCGCGCTGCGAGCGCCTCTGGATGGCCTCGGTTTACGTCTGCTCGTTCATCTTCATCGTGATGGTCACCGCCGGATTCATCTACGAAAAGAGCGCCAGCGCCCTCTCGCCCGCCACCGCGGTCACTTTCGTGGACGGCAAGGTAAGCGTTCCGCTCAGTCAGGTCTACGACGGCGACCTGCACCGCTACGAAGCGAAGGTTGGAGAAGTAGAAGTCCGATTCTGGATCTACCAGAAACCCGACGGCAAGATTGCCACCCTCTTCGACGCCTGCGAAATCTGCGGCCCAGTTGGTTTCTACAAAGGGCCATCCGGCATCGTTTGCAAGAACTGCGCTGCTCCGATCAATCCCCAGTCGGTCGGCATGCCCGGCGGCTGCAATCCCGTCCCGCTGAAAGCAGACGTCACGAGCGACGCGGTCATCATCTCGGAGGCGGACGTAGCGGCCGGCAGCCACTACTTCGCACAGAAATAAGATGTTCCCCCGCCTCGTCTACGAGTCCTTCCGGCGCCAGACCCGCCGCAAACTGCTAGCCGCCGTCGCCATTACGCTGGGAGTAGCCGTGGCCACAGCGATGATCGCCGTAGCCACCGATATCGGCGACAAGATCAACCGCGAGCTACGCAGCTACGGCGCAAATCTGATCGTGACACCGCAGGAGGACACACTCGACGTAGAAATCGGCGGCGTGAATCTGAAACCGCCCAGCGACGGCGCCTTCCTAAACGAAGCCGACCTGCCCAAGATTCGCGGCACGTTCTGGCACCACAACATTGTCGGCTTCTCGCCGATGCTGCTCGTAACCGTGAAGGTCGGCACCGGCAGCGGGACGAGGGATGTCACGCTAGTCGGCACCTATTTCAGCAAAGCGTTGCATTTCGGAAAAGACGACTTCACCACCGGCGTGAGAATCACCCATCCCTGGTGGAAGGTCCAAGGCCGATGTGGGGGCGGGTCTCTGACCCGTCCAAGGCGAGTCGAAGACTCGCCAGCTCCGTGCGGATGGCCCAGCGATAACTCACAAGATGTCCTAGTCGGTGAACGCCTGGCCGCAAAGCTGAATGAAAAGCCCGGTGATTCGATCGAGGTCTCCGGTCGCCGCCTGACCATCAGCGGCATCCTATCCACCGCCGGCGCCGAAGACGATCAGATCGTTGCACCCCTCGCGCTCGCGCAAGAAATCCTAGGCAAACCAGGAGCTGTACGCCGCGTCTATGTCAGCGCTCTGACCAAGCCCCAGGACGCCCTCGCTATCCGCGACCCCAAGACGATGACTCCCGAAGTCTACGACCGTTGGTACTGTTCGCCCTACGTGCAGTCGATCGCCTACCAATTGCAGGAAGTCATCCCGCATTCGCACGCCGAGCAGATTCGCCAGGTCGCGCAAAACGAAGGCTCTGTGCTCTCGCGCATCAAGGGGCTGATGCTGCTAGTCACTCTAGCCGCACTCTTCGCCTCGGCATTGGCCGTGTCAGCCGCCATGGCCACCGCCATCTTCGAACGCCGCGTTGAAGTTGGACTGATGAAAGCCCTCGGCGCCGGCAATCTCACCGTCTCTGCGATCTTCTTTGCGGAGGCGCTGCTCCTCGCCCTGATCGGCGGTGCCTTAGGGTTTACCGCCGGATCGTTGCTTGCCCACCAGATTGGCCATTCTATTTTCAACTCGCAGATTTCGATCGAGCCCGTCCTCTTCCCCATCATCCTGGCGATTGCCGTCTTGGTGACTTTTGCGGGCAGCGCCGCCGCTATCCGCCGCGCCGTGAAGTTCGACCCCGTGTTCGCGCTGCGAGGTGAAGCATGAACGCTTCTCCAACCATGAACACACCGCAGCAAGTTGCCGAGCGTCGAGTAACCCGCCCGCACACCTCAATGTTTGTGCGCATGCTGATCCGGGCCGCCATCCTGCGTCGCGGACGCGCCGCCTCCGCTCTGTTCGCCATGGTCGTTGCCGCCGCCGTCGCCACCGCCATGATGAATCTCTACGTCGACGTGCAAGCCAAACTCCGCACCGAATTCCGCAACTACGGCGCCAACGTCGTAGTGGTCGCGAAAGAAGGTCAATCACTCCCCACCGATGCGCTAGCCAAAATCGAATCCGTACTTGGCGCGAAGACCCTGGCCGTCCCGTTCTCTTACGCCGTTGCTCGCACCCAAGCCGGTCAATCCGTAGTCGTAGTCGGTACCGATTTCACCCGCGCCCGCCAACTCAACCACTGGTGGAATGTAAGCCACTGGCCGAACGCGCCGCAGGCCCAAGCGCCAGCGACTCTTTTTTCTGATATCTATCCGCGGGCTGGAGTGAATCTAGTCTCTTCCACGAAGACCGTCCTCGATAAAAATCCGGCCCCGAAGGGGCGACCCAGCGTAGCCCAGCGCTTCAGCGCTGGGTACCGCTCAGGAAAAGACCTAAGTCCCGGAGGGACGACCGATCCTGCCCACGCCATGACGCCAGGCCCGGAAGAGCGACAGGCCACGCCCGTGGAAGCCCTCGTCGGCATGCGTGCCGCCGCCATCGTCACTCCCGATCGCAAACCATTCGACCTAACGTTCCAAGGCCGCACGCTGCACCTCATCCCGACTGGTCGCCTGCAAACCGGCGCCGCCGAAGACAGCCGCATCTATCTTGATCAGTCTGTATTCCAAAACTGGACCGGCGTCGCCCCCACAACCATCGAAATCGCTGTCAACGGCTCGGCCGAGGAAATTAATCAGGGCATCCACCGTCTCGCGCAAAACCTCCCCACCGCCGACGTCCGTCCCGTCCGCCAGATCATGGAGGCTGAAGCCAATGTCCTGAACAAGACGCGCGCCACACTCTACGCCGCCGCCACGCTGATCGTCCTGACCGCCGCGCTCTGCGTACTGGCCACCTTGATCGGCTGGGTCTTCGACCGCCGCCGCGACTTCGCCATCATGAAAGCCCTGGGCGCTTCCGAACGTCTGGTCAACGGATTTTTCGCAACCGAAGCCGCCGCCCTGGGCGCAATCGGCGCAGTACTAGGCTTCGCCATCGGCATTGGCGTAGCCGCCTGGATCGGGCGCGCCAACTTTCATGCGCCTGTCGTACCGCGTTTCAGCGTGTTCTCGTACGTGCTGGCGGGAAGCATTCTCGTAGCGCTCATCTCTGCCGTTTTGCCCATTGGACTGTTGCGCCGCGTGCAGCCTGCGCTCATACTGAGGGGAGAGTGAAATGATCCGACTCAAGAGCGTTACTAAGAGCTATCCCGCAAAAGCCGAGCAGAACAATGGCGGCCTGATCCGCGCCCTCGACGATATCTCTCTCGAGATCGTGCCCGGCGAATGGATCGCGATGATGGGTCCCTCCGGCTCCGGCAAGAGCACCATGGTCAACCTGATCGGTTGCCTCGACCGTCCTACCTCTGGCGAGATCTGGCTGGACGGTGAAAACGTAGCTGCCTTCAGCGCCCCCGACCTGAACCGCGTGCGCGCTGAAAAAATCGGATTCGTCTTCCAGCAGTTCCACATGATCCCGTATCTCACGGCCGTTGAGAACGTCATGCTCGCGCAATATTTCCACAGCATGACCGACGAGAAGGAAGCCCTCGAAGCCCTCGAGCGCGTCGGCCTGAAAGAGCGCGCCTATCACCTGCCCTCGCAGCTTTCCGGAGGCGAGCAGCAGCGCGTTTGCATTGCCCGCGCGCTCATCAACGATCCCAAGATCGTCCTCGCCGACGAGCCCACCGGCAACCTCGACGCCGCCAACGAGGAAATCGTCCTGCGCTTGCTCCGCCAACTCCACCAGCAGGGACGCACCATCGTAATGGTCACCCACGACCCGGTCGTAGCCCGCCTTGCCGACCGCCGCGTTGAACTCCACCACGGCAAGATTGCCGCGCAGGAAGTGTTCTTCATGGCAGACGAAGAGCAGTTCGACGAGATCCTGGAAGAATTATTTGTCCTGCAGGAACACGGACAGTTAGCCGAAAGCGACCGCATGGAAGTTCACGGCGCCCTGCCCGTCTCTATTGCCGTCGAAAAGCTGCAAAGGATGGATCTAGTGACTACACGCCCGCATCCGCCGGAGTCGCACGATCACAAGCCGTTTGTGAATCCCTGCCACGACGCGCTCAAGCCCGCCGGAGTCTCGATTGGAGATGGCGCGCTGATCGTAGAACTCACGCCTCGTGGAATGAAGCGTGCCGCCGACATCATCCGCCGTCACCGCCTCGCCGAGCGTCTCTTCACCGACTCGCTCGCCATGGACAGCGAAACCGAAATCGAACAGCAAGCTTGCAAGTTCGAGCACATCCTGTCGCCCGAAGCCACCGACAAAATCTGCACCTTCCTCCACCACCCGCGCACCTGCCCGCACGGATCGCCCATTCCGCCAGGACCGTGTTGCAGCAAGCAGACGCAGCTGTCGCACACTTCTGCTACGCTCTCACATCAGCGTTAGTTGTTTTTGGGAACTCTCGCGCTAACTTCGGATTGTCATCTTGGTAGGTAGCTTCAGCGCCCTCGCCGACCCCTACTTCTTCCCGAAGAACTTTCCCACTCCCAGCCGCACCTGCACCGTATTAATCCCCGGGTTCGGAGTCGCCAGCCCTGCATTCGAAATATGCATATACCGCAATTCGAGCGTCCACGTATGCTCGTGCAGAAAGTGCACGCCCAACGCCGCGCCCGAAGTGAAATTCACACGCGACGTTCCAAATGGCACGTCGTGCGATGTAAACAGGGTCCCGCCGCCGAACTCCAGATAGGGCTGCACATCCCCCCGAGTGGCGAAGATCCACTTCAACCCCAGTGGATTAATTCCCGCTCCGTAAGCAGTATTCGCAGGCTGAAACACGACGAACGCCGGCACCGCGTCCACCGCGTATTCGAACCGTCCCTTGAGGAATCCCGGTCCATGCGGCGCCGTCAGAACCCAGCCATAGCGGACGCCCACGTTCCACACGCCGGTCTCCTTGGTGCCTCCGGGGACCGAATGCCCGCTGCCGCTCCACACCTGGAATTCGTGCCCGTCCTCTTCAGGTCGGACCTGCGCTGCCGCAAAGGAAACCATCAACCCGAAATAGATCGCCAGCCAGATTAGCCGTGTCATAAACCTGTCGGAAGTCGAGAACGGACATAATACGCGAACTTGTACCTTACTTCTGCAATCTGACCTCTGCTTCTACAATCGTCTTCCCCACTTCGGCAGCAGAAATCCTGCCTGCCGTTTGTAGTCCGTAAACGACTCTCCAAACTTGGCGGTAAGGATTCTCTCCTCCCGCCCCGCTTTTACCCAATAATTCGCAGTCATCACGGCGAGCGCCACCACACCCCGCCACTCCCCAATCGCCAGCGCCGATCCGGCCACGCCGACCAGCACTCCGGAATAAATTGGATGCCGCAGGAACGCATACGGCCCGCTGCGAATCAACTGATGGTCCACCTTGAGCGCGACCTTATCGCTCCAGTACTCGCCCAGATGGTGCCGCGCCCACACACACAATGCCAGCCCCGCCACCGTCAGCGCGGTACCAGTCCAGTGGATCCAGGCATAGTTCGGCGTAAATCGCCAAGCCAGCGGACCAACCCTCAGCTGATCTGTCAGCAGCAGCATGAACATCAGGCACAGCAACATCAACCGCAGAAGGCGCGATGCGGGAGCCTCGTTGACCTCAGTCTTCTTCGTCCCCATCGCGCTGATGAGCCAGTAAACGCCCATCAACGCCCAGAGCCATCCCAAAATTGTTTGTGTAGGAATATTCGGCGGGAGTTGGATCACTTATTCCGTTGCCTTTCACCTCTGCAATCTGACCTCTGACCTCTTACAGCCCCAATCCCCCGTCCACCGCCAGAATCTGTCCGGTCACAAAATGCGGTGCCGTGGCAAAGAACATCACCGCCGCCGCGATCTCGTCCGCGGAGCCATTTCTACGCATCGGCGTCTGCTTCGCCATCCGACGCATGAAGCCCGCCGCCGCTTTCTCTCCCAGGTCAATCATCCCCGGAGCCACGGAGTTCACGGCGATCTCCGGCGCCAGCGCCTTGGCCATCACCTTGGTTAGCATATGCAGCGCCGCTTTTGAGGAGCAATAGTGCGCGTGCGTCGCCCACGGGCGCAATCCTCCCAGCGACCCCATGTTGACGATCCGTCCCTTGCGCTTGCGCAGATAGGGCAATGCCGCGCGCGACACCAGGAACGGCCCCCGCGTGTTGCTGGCAAAAATCGCATCCCACTGCGCGACCGTCAGCTTCTCGAACTCGGCGGTCTCGTAATTCGCGGCGTTATTCACCAGCAGGTCGATTCCGCCCAGCTGACCGGCAACTTCTTTGACCATTTCGCGGACACTGGTCTCGTCGGTCACATCGCAACGGACAGCCAACGCCGCGCCGCCATGCTCCGCCAATTCGCCCACCAGCCCCCGCGCCGCCCGCTCCGATTCCAGATAGGTAATCGCCACGTCGGCGCCGTTTCGCGCCGCCGCCAACGCAGTTGCCCGGCCCAGTCTTTTGGCCGCTCCGGTCACTAAAACGATTTTTCCCGCCAGCAATCTTCCCTCTTTTAACATGGCAGGATTTTACCCTCTTCGAGTCTTGGAAACCGGATTCCATCCTGCTAAACTGCCCTGATTATGGAGCCCCGGGAAGTCATCGTCTATTCCCGCAAGGGGTGTCATCTCTGCGAAATCGTCAAAGAGAGCCTTGTCAAACTCCATAAGCACGGCGGTTTCGACTGGCGCGAAGTGGACGTCGACTCCAACGCCGACCTCCGCCGTCAATACAATGACCAGGTTCCCGTCGTCTTCATCAACGGCCGCAAAGCCTTCAAATACCGCATGGACGAGCAGGAATTTCTGCGGAAATTGGCGAGCTGATGGTGTCGAGCTACGGGGTGAAGTTTGGCTACACCTAAGCCTAGCCAGCAGCTTGCAATACGTTATTCACTGTATGGACCGCCCCAACGGACTATTGTAAAGTCACGTCTCCGCCGCCTCGCCAAGAAAGACAATCAGGAGGTAAATCATGTCTCACAAGATCGCAAAGTTGGCTTTTTGGTTAATCCCCATTCTTTGCTTGAGCCTTTGCCCGATCGCCCTGGCCCAGGGAACAGCGCCGGAAAAACAAGAGAAAAAAGCAGACAAGTCTGCGCACACGCAGAGTGTGACCGGTTGTCTGCAAAAGGGTGACGAACCCGGCGAGTTTTCCATCACGGGCGAAGACGGGAAGACTTGGGGACTGCGCAGCACCAGCGTCAAGTTGGATCAGCACCTCGGCCACAAAGTGACCGTCACGGGTTCCACAACCCATGAGACGAAGGCAGAAGAGAAAAAAGAAGGACAGGTGGAAAATGCAGCCAGCAAAGCGGAATACGCTGACCTGACTGTCACCAGCCTGAAGATGGTCAGCGAGAGCTGTAGTAAGTAACGGCTATCGCTCTAAGCAGATCGAACAAGAGTGAACAAGGGCCGCGCCGCTTCGCGTAGTCGCCCCCCGTGTGTGTTTCAGTGCCTCTTGGCGGGCGGCTTCCTGTCAGTTTTGCGCACGAAGTACCCCCGGAAATCAGCCATAGCCGAAGTTCCCCGAAGTTGATGAATGCCGACGTCACGGCGTGGTTCGTGAGACACGACCCGTGTCTCTAATGACACTACAAAGTACTTTACAATACAAACTATGATGCGTTAGTCTACTTGTGGACTGGCCCCCAACATGCTTCATCCTGCTTGACGCAACCTTCAGGAGGATTCGCCGTGATTCGACGCATTGCCGCAATCTCGTTCATCTTCATCTGCACGACCATCGCTTGGATGATCTTGGGATCCACAATTTACTCGCGAACCGGTTCCTCCAATGAGCACCTCGAAGGACGCGTAGCGTCCACCTGGGGCACCCTGCAGGAACAGAGTCCACCCGCTGCCACCTACAAGAAAACAGAGCTTTCAGCCGTCACTGAACAAGACCATGGCAAAACCGTCGTCCGACAGGACAAGATCGAGCGGATGATTGGACTGCCGCTGGACTCCAGTCGACTCGACGTCAACCTTCAGCTCGATCACCGTCAGAAGGGCCTGCTCTGGTACAACACCTACACTGTGGACTTCAAGGGCGAGTACCGATTCCGCAACGACACCACCGAAACCCAGTCGGTCGAGTTCAACCTTCCGTTTCCGGCAGAGCACGCCGTGTATGACGGACTCGTGTTGGAAGTAGACGGCCACTCCCTGCCGCTCTCGACTTCAGGTAAAGGGGCGTGCGTGGTAGCCACTGTTGCATCCGGCCAAAGCGCAGTCCTCCGAGCAGCCTATCGCTCACAGGGTCTCGATTCCTGGCGCTACAAACTGGGAGATGGCATAGCACAGGTCCACGACTTCGCCCTGACCATGACCACCAACTTCAAAGATATCGACTTTGCCGACGACACTCTTTCCCCGACCACCAAGCAATCGCAGCCCGCAGGCTGGCGGCTGACATGGCAATATTCCAACCTCGTTTCAGGATTCCAGATCGGCATGACCATGCCTGGAAAGTTGCAGCCTGGACCGTTAGCCGGAGAGATCAGCTACTTTGCGCCTGTATCTCTCTTCTTCTTTTTCTTTCTGATGTTCATCCTCACAACGCTGCGGGAGATCGACCTTCATCCGATGAACTACTTCTTCCTCGCCGCGGCTTTCTTCGCCTTTCACTTGCTGCTTGCTTACCTCGTTGACCACATCTCAATCCACCTCGCCATGGTGATTGCATCGCTGGTTTCGATCGCGCTAGTCGTCAGTTATCTACGCCTCGTCGTAGGAGCCCGTTTTGCCGCGGTCGAAGCCGGAGGAGCCCAGTTGATCTACCTCGTACTATTTTCCTATGCTTTCTTCTGGAAGGGCTTTACCGGCCTTTCGATCACGATCATCTCCATCGCGACTCTGTTCGTCGTGATGCAGGCAACCGGGCGAATTCATTGGTCCGAGAAACTGGCCTCGCTCCCTCATGTACGCCCCGTGAGCAGTTCTTAATCCGAGGGCAGCGGATTCACTGCACGAGCGGAGCGCGGAGTGCTCCGCTCGAATGTAGTCCTGTACAATCGTCCCGGATGCTTCGCACCCAGCTCTACGCCGATCCGGCCGGCCGCTTCGTTCACGACATCGTTCTCGAAACCTGCCGCCGCGTTCCCGGCAAAACCGCGCTGATCGACTCCTCCTGTAACCGCAGTTTCACCTACGCCGAATACGGCAGCAACGTTGAATCTCTCGCCTGCGGATTTGTCGCCGCCGGACTCCAGGCCGGTGAAATCGTCTCCATCTTCCTCCCCAACTCGTGGGAGTTCGCGATCACCTACCATGCCGCCACCCTCGCAGGAGGAATTCCAACCCTCCTGAATCCCGCCTACCGGGAGCGCGAAGTCCGTTTCCAGCTAGAAAATTCAGGCGCTGCGTTCCTCATCACCGACGGCCCCCTGCTCGAAGGCATTAACCTCGCTGGGCTCCCCGCTCTTCGGCGTGTGTTTACGATTCGCAACTCCGCTAACGGGACAGAAGACTTCGCTAGTCTCCTGAACACGACTTCCGCCAAACTTCCCCAGCCCTCCGCCTCTTCGCAGGACGTCATTGCCGCGCTTCCCTACTCCAGCGGCACAACCGGCTTGCCGAAAGGCGTCATGCTCTCGCACTACAACCTGGTAGCCAATGTGTATCAGCTGCTGGGCCCCAACGGGACGCCGCTGGCAGCAGACGACATCATGCTCTGCTTCCTGCCGCTCTACCACATCTATGGACTGACCGTCGCCCTGACGCTCTCGCTCGCCCTCGGCGCCAAGCTCATCCTGATGCCGCGCTTCGACATCAAGAAACTCTCTGCTCTCGTCACGGAACACAGCGTCACCATGATGCCGATGGTCCCGCCCGCCATCAATGCTCTGTGCCACGCTGCCGAAGTCGGCGGGTTCCCCCAAGACCATAAAGTTCGCTGGATCAAGTCGGGCGCGGCGCCGCTCGCCCCCGAGCTCGCGCGCCGCCTTGGTGACCTCACCGGCATCCCCGTCAATCAGGGCTATGGCATGACCGAAGCCTCGCCCGTCACGCACGTCGGCTACATCGCGCCGCCCGAGATGAACCGCCCGGCCTCCATCGGCCAGCCCCTCGCGCTCACCGACTGCCGCGTCCTCGATCTCGACGATAAGGAAGTCGCCCCCGGCGAGCCCGGAGAGCTCGTCATGCGCGGACCGCAATTCATGCTGGGATACTGGAAGGAACCAGAAGCGACGGCCGCCGTCCTGCGCAACGGCTGGTATTACTCCGGCGACATTGTCCGCGCCGACGCCGACGGCTTCTATTACGTCCTCGACCGCAGCAAAGAGATGATCAAGTACAAAGGCTTCCCGGTCGCTCCTGCTGAAGTGGAGTCTGTCCTGCTCGAGCATCCCGCCGTGCGTGACTGCGGCGTGGTCGCCAAGCCCGATGCCGACGCGGGCGAGATTCCCTGCGCGTTCGTAGTCCTCCGCGACGGCTTCACGCCCTCCGACGCCCTCGACAAACAGCTCCGCGATTTCGTCGCCGACCGCCTCGCTCACCACAAACAGCCGCGCGAAGTCCGCTTTGTCGAGGCCGTCCCGCGCACCCCCTCAGGTAAAATCCTGCGGCGCGAACTGCGCCAAGCCTTTTCCTGAGAGGGGTCCCCCCTTCCGGCGATTGCAACGCCGCCGCAGCACATCCTTTCAAGCTGCACTCACGATACAATTCTCATTCAGGCCATGACGTTCACACGCTTCGTTACTCGATCCGCCTTCCGCAACAAGCTCCGCAGCCTGCTCACGGTTTCCTCGATCGCATTTTCGCTGCTGCTGCTCAGCGTGATGTTGACACTCTGGCGTAGCTTCTACATTGACAAAGGCGCTCCCGACTCCGCGTTGCGCATCATGACCCGCCACAAGGTCTCGCTCGCCAACTTTCTGCCCATTTACTATCGCGATAAGATTCGCAGCGTTCCCGGAGTCGTGCATGTCGTCCCCATGACCTGGTTCGGCGGCAAGTACATCGACGACAAGCCGGCAAACTTCTTTGCCCAATTCGCCACCGATCCCGACGAGTACTTCGACGTAGCCGCCGACAAGATCATGCCGCCCGAACAGCTCGCCGCATGGAAGAAAGACCGCGCTGGTTGTGTGGTCGATGCCGTCCTGGCGAAGAAGCACAACTGGAAGATAGGCGACCGTATCACTTTGCAGGGAACAATCTTTCCAACCAACCTTGACCTGACGCTGCGCGGCATCTACACCATTGATGCGCCTAACAGCAACCTCTACTTCCACGCCAAATATCTCGAGGAATCCGTCGACTGGTTCAAGGACTCTGCCGGCTTTTACTTCACCCGCGTGGACACTCCCGAAAACATGCCGGCGGCCGCCCGCGCCATTGACGACATGTTCCACAGCACTCCCGTGCCCACCAAAAGCGAGAGCGAGCAGGCCTTTCGGCTCAACTTCATCGCCACTCTTGGCAACGTGAAAGCCTTCATCCTGAGCATCTGCGGAGCCGTGGTCTTCACCATGCTGCTCGTCTGCGCCAACACCATGGCGATGTCCATCCGCGAGCGCACCCGCGAAGTTGCCGTGCTCCGGACACTCGGCTTCACCCGCGACCGCATCTTCCAGTTGCTGCTGAGCGAAGCCCTGGCGATCGCTTTGATTGGTGGACTCTTGGGAGTTGCGTTCGCGACCCTGCTTATCGGCGCCCTGTCCCGCCCCGGCATCGGAGTGCCGGTCTCCATGCACATGACGACTGCCACCGCCAGTGTAGTCATGCTGGTAGCAGCCTTCATCGGCCTGACCAGCGCCATCATCCCTTCTTACCGAGCGTCGCGACTACACATCGTGGACGCCCTGCGCCACATTGGCTAACCCGCACGGATGTTGGCCCAACCCGCTGAGAAGTGTGACTTTCGAGTGCCGCCGCGATGTACAACTTGCGGCAAGACCCAGGTTCGTATCAGGGCATCGCTTCAGCGATGCCGAAAAATCGCACCTTTCAACGCCCTTCAGGGCTGAGGTTGGCAATCCGAGTTTCTCCGCAGCCTAGCCGCCAACCAGACTCTGATACTGCGCCGCGGTGAGCGGCACCACGCTCAACCGCCCCTGTCGTACCAGCGGCGAATCCGCAAACAGTTTTTGCGCCTTGATCTCCGCCAGCGTCTTCGGCTTCGCAATCGCCTTCCCGGCCTTGATCCTTACTTGAGGGTTTCTGGGATCACTGGCGTCCACTGACTCCACGGTTGCCGTCCCCACCGCGCTCTTCTCATCGCCAGTGTGATAAATCAGCAACCGGTCGCCCGGCTTCATCGCCCGCAGATTCTTCACAGCCACCGGATTTGTCACCCCATCCCAGATGGTCGTCTTCTCTTTTTCCAGGTTTGCAAAGGAATAAACGGTTGGTTCAGTTTTCAGTAGGTAGTCCATAGCGAAGTATTGTAACCATAACGATTGGAAGATAAGAAAGGGTCCGTTCGCGCAATGTTCGGCTGGCGAACGCAAGAAAGGCCGCACAAGAAAAACTGCCCTGCGCGCTGAGGCGCAGGGCAGCGGTTTTTACAACTCCTGGCGGCTCAGAAGATCAGCTTCGCGGCCATCTGGAGCTGGCGGGCGCCAGTGGTGCCATCCGCGCGCGTGATCTGCGAGGTAATGCCGCCGAAGAGAGGTGTCCCCAGCACGTTACCCTGCCCGTCGACCTCTCCCGGTGTCCTGAAGTTCGCATGATTAACCAAGTTATAAACTTCAAGTCGAGTCTCCAAGCCTAGCCGTTCCGTGATCTTCGTGGTTTTCGCCAGCGATACGTCGGAGTTGAAGAAGTTGGGACCATGGAATTGGTTGCGGCCCACCTCTCCTGCTCGGCCAAATGGAGGGTTTGAAAACGCACTCGGATTGGCGAAGAAGACCTTAGTTCCCACGGGGAAGGTGGCAGCGCTCGCTGCAAATGGGTTTCCAGTGACGTCCGTGCGGCCTACGCGGCCTACCCGTTGGCTGTCTCGGGTACCAAGAATATCGAAGGCTCGACCCGACTGCATAGTCACGATGCCCGAAATCTGGAAACCTTCCAGCACTCGGCCGAGGATGCCGCCGCTGGCGAAGGACTTGCCCCGGCCCAATGGCAGCTCATAAATGTAGTTGATGACCCCAACATGCCGGATGTCATGATCCGAGTTGCCGCGGTCTTGACCCGGGTTGAGCGGATTGCGAGCAAACGACACGCCCGCGCCACCGGGCACGATCGGGTCGTTGGAGTCGTCAATCGAATGGGACCAGGTATATGCACCCTGCACCTGCAGGCCGCGTTGCAGCCGCTTGCTCACTTTTAGCTGGAGCGCGTTGTAGTTGGCATTGGCAGTGGATTCGACTAGCACTGCCGAAAGTCCGCCGCGCCCAATCGCGTTAAACGCTACGGCATTCCTCGGTAGCGTCCCAGCTTCTTTGCCGGAATACAGATTGCCGGCGCCCGAAACGGTGTCGGTTGTGCAATTGAAGGGGTTCGGAACGCTGCAAAAAGCGAGCAAGTCCGCGACCAGAGCCGGCTGTGGCGGGTTCGGATCGACATCGCGATAGATATGGTGCCCCTGGTTGCCGACGTAGGCCAAATCCAGCACCAACTGCCCGGGTAATTCACGCTGGACGCCGAAGTACCAGCTGTTCAGCGCCGGATTGCGGAAATTGCGGGTGAAAATCTGTGGTGCCTGCAGGGCACCGTCGGGAATGCTGGCGGTGAATGGTAGATCCGGTGGATGCAGCGGGAAGATGCCGGCATCAAACAGTGCGTTGTTTACCGTTTCAAATGGAGTAGCGGAGTAGCTTGCCTGGAACGGCGGATTTCCGCGCGCATTTCCGAACAGATTTCCGAAGTTACGATCGTGAAAAATGCCGAAAGAGGCACGCACTGCAGTCTTGCCATCACTCCACGGATCCCAGGAGAAGCCCACCCGCGGCTCCAGGTTCGAGAAATCGTTGTTGTAGAGCAGCCGTCCCGTCCCTGGACCGGCGGTCTGGAAAACGACTGGGAAAGAGGTGGGATCGGTATACAGGTTTGTCAGCTGCCCATTCTCTTCGTAGGGCACACCGTTGAATTGATAACGCAGACCGAGGTTGAGTGTGAAATTGTGGCGCAGTTTCCAGCTGTCCTGGCCGTAAAAGCCATATTCGTGCTGAATATAGAACTTTTCATCGTTGGCTCGGGGGCTGCCATCTTTATTGAAGAACTGCGATTGATTGTCGCCAATCGCAATACCGAACCAGGCTCCGGCTGCGTCACTCAAGCTGGTGAAATCAACCGTAGTCGGATCGAGCGTGTCTCCCGGATTGTCCTTGGTCACGGTATTGATGGCGCCAATTACATCAAAGCCGCCAAAGGTTGTTCCCACCGTAGATGAAATCTGCCGCCGCTGAATGAAGTTGCTATTCCCCCCCTCGTGCACGTTTCGGAACTCAGCTCCGAACTTCCAGGTGTTGGACCCTTTTACCCAAGTAAAGCTATCCGCGTAGCTAGTGGTGCTCGTGGCACGTCCCTGCCCGTCGGCCAACAAGGTATCGCGTCCGCAAGCAAAACTTGTGAACGGTCCCATGACAAATTCAGAACCATGGCCGAACTGGTCCAGGGGGTAAGGACTGTTTAAGGTGCTCAGTCCCGTGCAGCCGAAGGCGGCCGTGATGTGATTCCAGCCAAACGTGAGGCTGTTGATCGCGGTCGAGCTCAATGTGGAAGTAAGGTTTGCGGAAACGCCTTGTCCAATTGCGCTGATCGCGGTGGAACCGACATTGCCAGGCAGGGTCGCGTCAAAGAACGGGCTTGGGTCTTTGACGGGATCGTACCCGTAGCGCAAACTCAGAACTTGCTTTTCCGTGAAATGGTGATCGAGCTTCGTCGTGGCCTGATAGCTCCTCTGATTGGACGCGTCAGAAAAGAAGAAGAGACCGCTCTCTCCGTCTGGATTCACTGACGTGGGTGAAGGATAGAGCGCAAAGACCTTCTTCATAGTCGGATCCAGGTCCGGAGTGGCGGAAGAACCAAAGACCTGTCCCGCAAAAAACTGATTCTGATCGGACCCCGGTGTCAAATCCACCACGACGCTTACTGGAACAGGGGTGGGGTCCCTTGGACCGGGATGCCCAATTCCGTGCCAGGTGAATTTACCATTCAAAAAGTCAGTGGTGGGGACAACTACCGACTGGCTCAGGGCTGTCGGGAAGCGCTGGAACTCCTGATTGAAAAAGAAAAAGGTTTTGTCCTTCTGAATCGGGCCGCCCACGGAGTAGCCAAACTGGTTACGTACATATGGATCTTGCGGACGGGCATTCGGTCCGGTAGCCGGATTGAACCAGTCCCGTGCTCCCCCAATATTTTTGTAGCGACCGAACCAATAGGCGTCAACATGAAACTTGTTAGTTCCGGGATTCGTCACGACGTCAATGATCGCTCCCGTGTTGCGGCCGTATTCGGCGTTGAAATTGTTGGTCACAACGCGAAATTCTTCGGCGTTTTCAGGATTGGAGGAAATTGCTCCGCTGGCGCCACCGGGAACCGAGGTATCGTTGTTGTCCACCCCATCGAGCAGAAAATTGTTGTTGCGCTCGCGTGATCCGTTGATGTTGAACCCTCCGAAGGCGTTGCCCTGCGAGGATCCTGGTGAGAGCAGAACGAGTTCATAGGGATTTCGCGTAATCAGGGGCAGAGCTTTTATCTTCGCAGCATCGACGAGATTGCTGACTTGCGAACTCTCGGTTTCCACTGGCGCCGACGGTTCGCCGCTTACATTAACAGCTTCCGTCACGGCCCCGACGCTCAAACGGGCGTTGAGGGCGAGGGTCTGAGCGACCGTTACAATCACGTCGTTGAACTTCGCCGGCGAGAACCCAGTCTTCTCCACCGTGACGTTGTACGCGCCAACCGTTAACGCGGGCATCGAGTAGGCTCCTGAATCCGAACTCGCAGCCGAGCGACTTGCTCCCGTCGACTTGTTGACCGCAGTGACGGTGGCCCCCGAAACCACGGCGCCGCTGCTGTCAGTGACGGTTCCCTGAATGCTACCCGTCTGAGCCACTGCCAGAATCGAGCAAGCAAAAATAACAACACAACCTAACAGAGACCTCATGTTCCGCATGTATTTCCTCCAAGAAATCACTTGCTCCGTGCGCCTCGTGGCACTCCAGTTTCGTGATGGCTTGGAAAGGGCAATCAGCAGGCCATTTCTGTCAGCAGATGTCAGTGGGATGTAAATTGTGCAGAAGCGGCAGCGAAAGGAGAAAACAAGAATTGCGACAAATCGACCGCTGTCTAGTTATGGCCTGTGTCATCGATCTCAGATATGCAATATGGCTTCTAGAACATTGCGGACCGCGCTCTCCAGAATTGTGTAGCCACTTGCTCGCGAGAAATAAAAAGAACCGCAACACAGACAATGTGGACAAGCATGTGCACTATGTTGGAGAGCTTCGCTGGTGTTAGTACAAGGGCTAAGCGTGGGTGAAAGCCATGTTGTGCGTTGCTGAGATATTTCAAGCAAGGATGCACACTGCCGAGTGGGTGGCTCGCCGCAGGGCTACCCAGAGCCTATTTCTGCGATTTTTCGAACGCTGTCATATCCACCGCCACGTTCAGCTGCATCTTCTCTATCTGAAGCTTCGACGCCGCCGGAATTTCCTTCGTCCCGCTCACGAAGCGATGAGCGAATTTCACTCCGTCCACGTCGCGGTAGTCTCCGACATCCTCCACGATCGTGATCAGCTTGCCGCTCGCGGAGCGCTCGATCTCTTCATGAATTTCGAGATAAGAGGACGCGTCCAGAAACTGCGTGATACTCGTGCCTAGCCTGGTCGTGATCTTCAGTTTGTAAACCGGCTTGCCCTCCACCGTATCTTTGCCCAGAACTTCGGCCTTGCTTCCCTTCTTCGCATAATCGAGCAGCGGCCCTTCGATCGCGTATTCCGCTTCTTCCCGGATGTTGTCGAGTTCGCCGTCCGTAAGCTCACGCACCTGTCCGGCCTGCATTTCCCATCCGGCAGCGCCGTCATAGGCCCGCGCGATGTCAGCGCCCTGAACCTGGAAGTCTTCCCGAATCTGATTCGGACGCCGCACCTTTACCGTCAGTGGCGAACGGGCGTCTCCGAAACTGATGGTACCGGTCATCAACATCGTCTGGATCGCTCGCAGTTTCTTCGCTCCGCCGCGGGCCGCTAGATTCTTCGCAACCAACTGATCGACCGTTTGCGCCCAGCACGAAGCCGCCAACGCGAGATACACCACCAGTCTTCCAATCTTCATCGACCATCTCTTCTTGGAGGGATTGGCGCCCGAACCCGCGCCTCGGTGCTCTTACCTCTGCAATCTGACTTCTACATTCTGCAATCAAGCCGTCCCTGTGTTCGCCAGCGCTTCCACTGCTTCCCACGTAGTGGGGAAGGTCATGAAGAAGTTGTGTACATTGGTGATTTTCAAAACCTTCATTACGCGCGGCGTCACGCCTGTCAGCACCAGGCATCGTCCCGACTTCTGATGCGAAACATAGGTCGCAACCAGCGAGCCTAGTCCGACGGAATCGATGTAGGGAACGTCCGAGAGATCGAGAATCATGGTCTCCGCATTTTCGTTGCGCACCGCGCGCTCGAAGTGCGGAGTAGTTTCGATCGTGAGCGGCCCGCGCAGCAGCAGGACGCGCTGCTCGTCCGTCACTCCCGCGTAACGCTCGACCGTCAATTCCTGAGAGCCCATGGCACGCGATTGTAGGACACTCCGCTCCGTCTGTCACGTCGCTCTTTGGTCGGCACTCCCGCTCGAAACAGGCGTCAGCAGAGGGATTCGGCGGAAGCCGTGTGACGTTGAGAAGGTGAGCTGAAGGGAAATGAAAAAGTCCTTGAAAATACAGCCAACTCGCCTTGACCTCTGCAATCTGACCTCTTGCTCTGACCTGCAATCCTACTGCGGCTTCTGCTCTGCAGACTTCTGCTCTGGCTTCTGCTCCGGCGGCTTCGCCTCGTCCTTCTTCTCGCCCGGATGATCTTCGTAGATCGAGTACTGTCCCTGCGGACGCTTCAACTTGATAGTGATCTCCATCTCTGGCTTGTTGACGTCGTAATCCTCGCCGAACGTCTGAAAGCCCTCCGCCAGGACCTGTATGCGTAGCGGCCCATACGGGATCCCGTCGAAACTCGTCTTGCCCTCCGTATTTGTCTTTAGCTGAAGACCCGTGTTCTTCTGCTTGCCCTTCTTGCCCACTGGATGCATGATCACACTCGCGTTCTTCACTGGCTTGCCGTTGTAGTCCCGCAAAACGAGAAAGGCCACCGCCGCATACCGCTCATCATCCTGCGCCGCTGCCCGCATAGAAACCCCGAGCCCAATCGCAAGCACCCAGGCAATTGCCGCCATATGCTTTCTCTTCATAGCTCTTCATTTTATATGCAGTTTCGGGGTTCCTACTCAAAGTAAAATTCGACGCAGCGCGAGCGCGGCGTAGTGGGCGGCCGCAAGCGCCCACGTTTCAAAGGGGAACGAGGGGCACCCCGAAGTTACCTGGGCCATTGCCGATGAGGGCCACGCTCGAATAGACGCTATACTAGCGTCTTCGCCCAGCCATCGCTCAACGGAGAAGGCATGTCGAGTCTGAAAGAGTTTCAATGTGAAATTTGCGGGATCGTCAGTGACAATCCGATCCACTGGTTCGTGATCGAGTGCGGAGATCAGAATCTTACGGTTCTCAGATGGGATTTGACCGCCGCCAATAGTCCTACGGCCCGGCATTTTTGCGGCGAAGCGCACGCGCAGGTGTATATCAGCCGGTGGTTTGAATCCATTTGCTCGCCGCCCAAACAAGTTTTCAGAATTTCCTAGTGAGAGAGGTCTTTGGAAACTCGGATATTTTGCCTCATTGCGCCCTCGCACCGCGTTTCTCTGACCTCAATATGCACCACGCTTCCCGGTACTTCTCGAATCTCGCGCCCTTCTTGCTTCCCATGGGATAAAACCACAGATTTTTGCGCGGCACGAATGCTTCCACCGGCACCACGTACCACAAGTCCAGCGGCACAAGGTACGCGACGATTAAGTCGATATCCTTCGCTGTCAATCCGACAATCTTTCGTCCCACATACACCGACGCGTGTACCGCGTAGCCCCGATGCCCAAACGGCTGTTCCGTCGACCGCACTTGTACCCGCCATCTTTTCCCACCTCCATCCACGATAAAGTCGTATCGATCGCTGTCTCCCCACGGAGAGATCATGTCGGGCCGGTTTGAGTTCGATATCGAATGGATTAACGATTAGCCAGTGCAGATTGGTTGGTTTTTGTCCACGCTGGAAACGCTGGTTCAATTTTGAGCGCGATTCATCCACTCTTGTCGGCGGCTCAAACTTTGTGCAAACGCTGTTATCGATAGTTGACTCCCGGTAGAATAGTGTTCTATGGACCTTTCAAAAGGATTTCAGATCGAGGAACCAAACGTCTTCGTTCCGTGGGATACATCTGAAGTGCAATTCCAGCAAAGCTTTGAGAGGTTACAGTTGCGGCGAGTAACTGATGGTTACTTCACAACGCAGTGCACAACTCTTTCAGGCTTGTCCCATGAGTTGGGCTTTCACTTCTATCCGCGCGGTCGTGGAAGGCTGGTTGAGTTCGAGTTTTTCCGCAATTCCTGCCCAGACTTGCCCACTTCCTATGAGGCGTTTCAACGGCATCTCGAAGAAACATTCGGTCCGCCGACACTGACAAGTCCCGGCTCGGAAGGCTATCTCTCTCACACTTGGGCGTTCCCCGGAGTGGAGATCGTTCACTACGTTCAAGAGCATTTCGGACCTGCGGAGTACGTCCGAATCAGTAAGACTGCCGAACGTGGGTGTTGGAAAAAGTTTGTAGCAGTAGATCTGACAACAGAGGGTCTTCTTAAGCAGAGGATTCAAATGGGTTCCTTATCATGGCTTCACTTCTTTTGGGTCGTGTTGCTTATCGGTGGCGGTTCAGCTGGACGGGTGGCCCACTTCTCCACGCCAGTATAGTTGTTCTGGGTTTTTGTCCGCACCGAAGTTAGAAGGGGGTGGACGGGTGGCCCACATCTGCACGACAGTATAGTTGTTCTTGGTTTTTGTCCACACCGAAGTAGAAGGGGGTGCCCCACGTTTCGCGCTTTTCGAAACGTGGGACGCTGAACCGTCTGCACCGAGAGACTGGAGCGGACAATTCGTCCACCAATTCCATCGGCGCTTATACCCACGTCTCGAACCCCACGAGACGTGGGGCACCCCCCTCGATTTCAGTTCCAATCGAAAACTGCAGGAGTATACTGTCCGCGAGCTATGGGCCACCCCTCCTCAAGTCCTTTCCCTTGTTCCGCTACCGAGCAATGTACGCATACGTATATAAGTTCATCCATGTACGTACAATGTTCCACGTGGAACATTCCGCACTATTCGTCGGTTTGTCTTGAGAGCGGGCTTGGCCAAGGTCACTCGGACATGAGTGTCAGAGCCACACAAACAAAAAGCCCCGCCTCGCGGCGGGGCTTCAGTTCAAGCTAACAAACTGAGTGCTAAGTGCTAACTGCTGTCCTTAGTACATGTCTCCCATGCCGCCGCCGTGTCCGCCGCCACCCATCGGAGCGCCCTTCTTCTCTTCCGGGATCTCCGCAACGAGTGCTTCGGTGGTGAGCATCAGTGACGCAATCGAGCCGGCGTTGGTCAGAGCGGTGCGCACGACCTTGGTCGGATCGAGCACGCCTGCTTTTACCAAGTCCTCGTATTCGCCAGTCTGGGCGTTGAAGCCGTAGTTGTTGTCTTTCGAGTCGTTGACCTTGCCCAACACGACTGCACCTTCTTCGCCGGAGTTCTCAGCGATTTGGCGCAGCGGCTCGGTGATGGCTTTCTTCACGATGTTGACACCGATCTGCTCATCACCTTCCAGCTTCAGCTTGTCGAGAGCGCTGACGCAACGGGCCAGGGCTACGCCTCCGCCGGGGACAATGCCTTCCTCGACGGCCGCCCGGGTGGCATGCATCGCGTCTTCGACACGGGCTTTCTTTTCCTTCATTTCGGTTTCGGTGGCGGCGCCGACTTTGATTACGGCTACGCCTCCGACCAGCTTCGCCAACCGCTCCTGCAACTTCTCGCGATCGTAGTCGCTGGTGGTCTTGTCGATCTGTCCACGAATTTCTTTCACGCGGCCCTGCACGTCGCCAGGCTTGCCTTTCCCTTCGACGATGGTGGTGTTGTCCTTGTCGATGGTAATTTTCTTGGCCTGGCCGAGATCGCTGACCTGAACGTTCTCCAGCTTAATGCCCAGATCTTCGGTGATGGCCTTGCCGCCGGTGAGGGTGGCGATGTCCTGCAACATGGCTTTGCGGCGGTCGCCGAAGCCGGGGGCCTTGACGGCCGCGACTTGCAGAGTGCCACGCAGCTTGTTGACGACGAGAGTGGCGAGCGCTTCGCCTTCCACGTCTTCTGCGATGATGAGCAGCGGCTTGCCGCCCTTCGCGATCTGCTCGAGCAACGGGAGCAGGTCCTTCATCGAGCTGATTTTCTTTTCGTGGATCAGGATGTAGGCGTTCTCGAGTGAGGCTTCCATGCGCTCGGGATCGGTGACGAAGTAAGGAGAGAGATAGCCGCGGTCGAACTGCATGCCTTCGACTACATCCAGCTGGGTCTCGAGGGTCTTCGACTCTTCCACGGTGATGACGCCGTCCTTGCCGACCTTCTTCATGGCTTCGGCAATGATGTGTCCGATGGTTTCGTCGTTGTTGGCGGAAATGGTGCCGACCTGCGCGATCATCTCGCCGGTGACGGGCTTGGAGAACTTGTCCAGCTCGCCCTTGACCCGGTTACCTTCTTTGTCGACGGTGCCGGTGATTGCCACAACGGCCTTCTCGATGCCGCGTTTCATGGCCATCGGGTTAGCGCCGGCGGCTACGGTCTTGACGCCTTCGCGATAGATGGCCTGCGCGAGAACGGTGGCGGTGGTGGTGCCGTCGCCCGCCACGTCGCTGGTCTTGCTGGCGACTTCGCGGACCATCTGGGCGCCCATGTTTTCGAGGCTGTCTTTGAGTTCGATTTCTTTGGCTACGGTGACGCCGTCCTTGGTGATAGTCGGCGAACCGAATTTCTTTTCGATTACTACGTTGCGGCCCTTGGGGCCAAGAGTGACTTTCACAGCGTCAGCCAACAGGTTGACGCCGCGGAGAATGGCCTGGCGGGACTCTTCTCCGTGAACAATCTGCTTTGCCATTGCGTTTGCTCCTATTTAGATTTTGGCGGGCACGTGGCCCGCGGAATTTGTTGGGCTGTTGCTACGAGCTTCGAGCAAACAGCTTAGCGGCGCGAGCCGGCGGTTTCTTTCTTGGCGGCGCCGGAGAGGACTCCGAGGACTTCCTCTTCGCGCATGATGATGAAATCTTCACCATCAATCTTGATCTCGGTGCCGGAATACTTGCCGAACAGGATGCGGTCGCCTTCTTTTACGTCGAGCGGCCGAACCTTGCCTTCTTCGTTGATCTTGCCTTTGCCGGTGGAGATGACTTCCCCCTCCTGCGGCTTGTCTTTCGCGGTGTCGGGGATAATGATCCCTCCGCGGGTGGTGTCGGCTTCTTCCACGCGACGGACCAGAATGCGGTCATGGAGCGGGGTAAACTTCGTTGCCATGCTTTGCGTACTCCTTTCAATTGAGTTGAACGGGTTTGAATGCTAGGTTCCCAGGAATTCGAGGCCTGTTAGCACTTAAGGCCGTCGAGTGCTAATTGTAGGGACGGCGTGGGTGGTTGTCAAGAGCTGGAGTTGGGTAGCACGGAGTATAAGACGATTAACATGTTGATAATAAGCATGTTATACATTATATGATCTGTCATCCTGAGCGAAGCGAAGGATCTGCTTTCGACTCCGCAGAAAGCCACTCACATTGAAGCTCTTCCTCTCTTGGTCTTCAGGCTTCGCTGGGTGGCGATTTGCATTAGTCGGGCTTCCTTTTTTGGGTGGACGACCTGCTTCCTTGAACACGAGCTGGGAAGGAACTGATGGCGCTCGCGGTGGCGTTTACGACGCAATGCACATATTGCATTCAGCTCCACGCCGGCAAGGCGCGCGCGGATGGCGCCTCGGATGAGGAGATCGCTGAGGTCGTCGCCATCGCAGCCGCATTGCGGGCTGGAGCGGCGATGACGCACGGCACGCACGAGTTTCTAGGGACCGAGCGTCTGGCTGGTTAAAACACAATTTAACCAATTGAGGAAACTATGCCTGGCGCCCCAACATTTCGCGGTTTTCGATATGCGGGAAGCACCGCAACTTGCGGTCCTGGTTATTTTTTCCGCACGAGGTGGTAGACCATTTCGGAATCTTTGCCATTCTTCCGCCAGGTCCAGCGCTCGGTAATATGATCGTTGTCCGCGAATTCCATAACCAACTTGTGTTCATGCCCCACGGCAATGCTCGGCAGATTGCCGGCATCCAGAAACGTGAACACAAGCTTGGTTAGATTCCCTGACGACGGGACGGCACGCATGTGGGGCTGGTTGTTGGTTGGGCAGTAGTGCAGCAAAGAAACCCCATTGCCGTCTACGCTGTAGAGAGTGAGCATCTCCTCCATGCCGCTCGCATCCAGGGTTTCCATCACTACGGTATTCGAGATCATTGGCTTAAAGTTGCTCTTTACTTCGCTGCCCTGCTCATCTTTGCCTTGCCAGTCTCCGGTAAGACTCCGGAGCTTCTCGAAGGCTTCGGTAGCGTAGTTGCTTTTCGTTTGCGCAGACAACGAGACCACCAGGGTTGCAATTGCTGTTAGCGCCATCCAGATCGACTTATGCACGGGCATCTCCTTTTGACTTCAAGAATGAGGAATGTCTTAGGTCCGCTTCGCGTTCGGTAGCGCATCGGCCACCCGGCCAGCTTCCTATTTCCTGGGTCGAGACTCGGGCGGCACCAGCCCCGCAACCCGGTAATACACGACCAATTGCCCGTAGTGTTCGCCGCAATGCTCGATCAAGCCGTAGGCAAGGTCAGTCAATGGCACTCTTTTGTGCGACTCAGCGTTCATCACCAGTTGCGACATTCCCGCGTCGCCTTTTGCCTGGATAGTCGCGGCGCCGTCGGCAAAGGACTTCTTCACGTAGGCGACGATCGCAGCTTTCGTCTTGTAGTGATCGCGGGACTCATCATCCACCGGCTTCCGGCCGTTGGCCACATCGGTGAACAGGTCGTTCGAGCCGGCCATGTGCAGTAACTGGTCGGCAAAACTGCGCTGGGCAGGGGTGGGCTTGAACTCGTACTTGTCTTCGGGAAAATCCTCCGCCATGGCGATCAATTTGCGTCCGATGTCGTTCCAGGCTTCGAGGACTGCGTGCGAGGAACTCAGCGCAGCAGCTGGCGGGTGCGTGCCGTCCTGTGCCCATGGTTGCGCTAGGAACCCAGCGACCACGATGACGACTACCATTGAAAGCGGCTTGTTCATTGCGCTGCCTCCCAAAACTCTCGATCATCCTTACTCTTTAGACGATGGGCGACAACTTTTGTCAGTCGTTCAGTCGGATACTCGGGTCGCACCCTTTTCGAGACCTGGACGGTCACTGAATTTTTCGCAGGTTGACAACCTAACTTCTACTACGTCTACACCATTACTTGGAAGGAGCCCGCCATGAATCGCATACTCTCGACATTCGCCATTGTCTCTGTGTTGTGTGGATTGGGTATTGCCCAGGACAAGGCGCCGATCAGGGTACAGGCGGGCGACTCTATTCTGAAGGACACCGCGCTCGAGCCCTACAAAAACCAATGGCGTGTGTCGGTGACGACACCCCAGGGCAAGCAGAATCCGGACGCTGCTCTTTGGACGGACGAGCTTGAGTATGTCCAGATCAATGGCCGCCGGCTCCTGCAGCGAACGCAGATCGCGACTTTCAAACAAGCCGGACAGATTGTCGGCACTACCACGACCGTGAATGTTTTCGATCCTAAAACCATGGCGCCCGTTTCCCGTTCATTTGCGCGGCATGTTTCGAAAACCGGCGCCGAGGACTCGACGAAAATCCAGTTCCATGATCACGCGCTGCTCTTCGAGCACACGGCAGACGGCAAAACCACCAGCCAGGAAGTTAAGCTCGAGACCGCGGCCTTCGATTTTTACGGCGGTCTCTATGGCCTGCTGCTCTCCGCTTTTCCACTAAGGCCAGGCTTTTCCGTAACTTTGCCCTCCGTGGACGAAGAAACTCCTACAGTAAGCTGGCTGACGTTCAAGGTAACCGGCGAAGAGCGCGCCGATGCCGGCCCCCTGGGGACAATGAGCGTTTATGTAGTGGAGGCAGAGAGCAATCTGGGGCCAATGAAGTTCTGGCTCAGCAAAAAGGCGCCCTATATTATCCGGCTTGAATATACCGCCAAGGACAACGGCTACAGTTGGAAGTACCAGATGATATGAGATCGCTGTGGCGCGGACGTCCTTGTCCGTGTAACTTCATGCCGTCCATCAAGCGTTTCGAAGCCCTTGAAACGCGCTCACCCGCCCGTGAGAACTTCACTTTGTGAAGTTCTCACTCCGCTCAGGATGATAGCTGTAGAAGAGGACTGCGGAAGGAAACTTTTGACGTTCCTGCCGAGCCGCGCCAGGCGCCGGTTTTGGGGCTTGCGTTTGGGCAGTACAAACGTCATTATTACCGCGGCATACCGGAGTCGGCGAATGAAACGTGGCTTTGGAATCTTTGCGATGGCCGGAGTTATTGCGGTCGGGATTGCGATCTTTGCCGGTCTGGCTGCTTACCCGGCCTCGGCTCAACGGGTCGAGTCGGTTTTCAACGGCCACAGGATCATCTACCCGGAATCCAGCATTCCGCGGCCTGGCCGCCATCATACGAATTATTTCTTTGTCGACTCCGATGTTCCAAATGCGGGCGGGCCGCCGGCTGGCGTAGAGACGCCGGGGTCCATCGCCTGCGTGTACCAGCTCGTAAGCGGACCAGCGGGTTGCCCGACTGCCACCAGCAAGAATCTGCCGACCGGTGGTTGGGGCGCGATTGCCATCGTGGATGCCGGCGACTATCCGACCGCGGCGGCTGATCTGCAGGCCTTCTCGACTTTCTATGGCTTGCCGCCCGCTGATTTCAGGATTAAGTACGCCGGCATAAAACCTCCGGTCTACCCCGATTGGGAAGTTGAAGAAGCGCTGGATATCGAATGGGCGCATGCGATGGCTCCGCAGGCCAAGATTTTCCTGGTCGTATCCGTGCAAAAAAACACCGATCCGATATGGGGAGCGGTCACGCTCGCGGCGAAACTCGTGGCCAAAGCAGGAGGCGGTGTGGTCAGCATGAGCTGGGGCGACCCGGAAGTTAAGCTAGAGCACAACTGGGACAAATTCTTTACCATCCCAGGCGTTGTCTACTTTGCCGCCAGCGGTGATTCGGGTTTGGGCGTCAGCATCTATCCGGGGGCGTCTCCCAACGTAGTTTCGGTCGGAGGCACGCGTTTCAATCGTGACCACAACGGCAACTTTGTGAGTGAGACTTATTTCACCGGCGGCGGAGGCGGCAACATCAGTCCCTTCGAGCCCATCCCGAGCTACCAGAGCGGGGTTGCGGGCATCGTCGGGACGCATCGTGGATATCCCGATGTTGCTTCCAATTATTGCTGCGCGGGCATTTACCTCAATGGAGGCTGGTATTCGGTCGGCGGTACGAGCTGGTCCTCACCAACCTTTGCGGGGATCGTGAATGCTGCCGGCAACAAGCGGCAGTCATCGGTCGACGAGCTCACGTGGATATACGGTGAGTTAGCCAATCCGACCGAATACAAAGCCGATTTCAACGACATCACTCAGGGTGATGCGCGCTGCCTGGTTGGCTTTGACCAATGCACCGGCATCGGCTCTCCGCGGACTTATGTGGGCAAGTAAATCTGCGATGTACTCCCTTCCAACTAGTAGACAGGATAACGTGGCTGCCCCGCACGACGAGGCAGCCACAGAGGAAATAGATGCGCAAAAAGTCAGCTTGCCTTAGCTAACGCCGCTTCGGCGATCGCTTTGCGCCGGATTGCAATGCGTTCCTCTGTCACTTTGAGGAATTGCTGAGCATCTGGCGAGCTCATGATCAGTTTCTCGACATTGCTGAAAACCCGTGGGTTCTGCAGCTTCTCACGAAATTCTTTGAGGAAGGGATGGACTTTGCCAAAGAAGAAGAACATCTCGCCGCTGAAACTGGGCTCGAGGAAAAGCTCCTGGTTCACAGTGCCGTGTAGGGCCAAGGAAGCCGCGATCTCCCAGTAGCCTCCGACCTGGCGGAGCCAGTTGTTCTCCTGTGAGCCCATGGCGTTGCCAATTTTGAGAATGTCGTCGGCACTTTCTGGCCAGAATTGAGTCAGCCACCAATTCCTGGCTTTCCGCATCTCCGGTTCGCGGCGCAGGTCATAGAGTTTGAGAATCAAGTCGGCATCACTTGGTGTTGGCTTGTCAGACATTACTGAACCTCCATGAAATTTCGTGTTCTGGATTTGTAGCAGGCAGAATAGTCCCGCTGCACGAGTTCTAGATGGTAGCCAGTCCGAACGGGATTCGAGAAATGAGCCTTTGCTGGGTGCCGCTCGACTATAAACCCGTGGAAGGGTGTTGGCAGGCGGCACCCGGCATCTCGTCCGTTTTCGCATTGGAGGCTGGCCGCCTGATACAACCCCCCTTGACCACAGCCCTCGGCAGGCGTAGCCTCGGCTGCGAAATCTTTGCATTTCGTCGTCGCGCCTTAAGGAGGCTACGCATGGTTGGTCTCACCGCTCTTTGGTTGCCGGTTCTGTTGTCGGCGGTTATTGTTTTTGTCGCCAGCTCCATCATGCACATGCTGCTGCCCTATCATCGCAGCGACTACCGCGCACTGCCCGATGAGGAGAAGCTCCTCGCCGCGCTGCGGCCCGCCGGTCTGACACGGGGTCTCTATATTTTCCCCTTTTGCAGCCACAAGGATATGAAGTCGCCCGCCTTGATCGAAAAATACAAGCAGGGACCGGTCGGGTTCATGAATATCATGCCCAATGGTCCGCCGGCGATGCCAAAATTCCTGACCCAGTGGTTCATCTTTTGCCTGCTGGTCGGGACCTTTGTTGCGTATGTCGCCGGACACACTCTGGATCCTGGAACGCACTATCTGACCGTGTTTCGCGTCGTCGTCGCTGCCGCGTTCCTCGGCTATGGTGTGGGACACCTGAGCAACGGCATCTGGAAGGGTCAGACCTGGTCGGCGACCATCAAAGAGGTCATCGACGGACTCGTCTACGCCTTGCTGACCGCCGGGACCTTTGGCTGGCTCTGGCCACGGTAGAAAAAAGAGGTTGCCGAAGAAGGGCAGACGATGCCGAAGCGCATTCTGCGAGTGCTCAAATGGATTGGCACAGCTCCGGCGATCGGCGTTTGTACCCTGTGCAATCGTCAGTTCACCGTTCCAGTGACAGCACTAAAGAGAACTGCTGACGCGCAGCAGAGTCTTGGTCAGCAGTTCGCGGAGCACGATTGCAAGCCAACGGACTCGGAAAAGTGACAGGTTAAGAAAATGTATTGCTCGAAATGTGGAACACTCAACGCGGACTCCAGTCAGTTTTGCGCTGCCTGCGGACAAACCTTCAGCGGCGCTCCTACAGCGGTTGCGCCTCCCGGCTCGACTGCGAGTCCAGATGCCCTCGCGCCTCCTGAAACTAGCGGAAAAGCGATCGCGAGTCTGGTGTGCGGGTTGCTGTCATTGATTTTCCCCGCTGCCGTGGCGGCGATTGTTCTGGGACACATTTCGCGCGCCGAAATCCGCAAGAGCGGCGGCCGTTTGCGAGGCGAAGGGATGGCACTCGTCGGTCTTATCTTCGGGTACCTGGGGATTTCGGTCGTACCGATTCTGATCATTGCGGCAATCGCGATTCCGAATCTTCTTCGGGCACGGATTGCCGCCAATGAGTCCTCGGCCGTGGCCGCGATTCACGCGCTGAACAGCGCGGAAGTTTCATACGCCTACGCTTATCCCAAGATAGGCTACACCTGCAACCTGCGCGATCTGGCAGGTGCGGGTGGATCTTCCACCGGTGCCGGGCTGATAGACAACACTCTGGCCAGTGGCGAACGGAATGGTTACGTCTTCCGTGTCGATGGCTGTAGTAAAGACGGGTATGTGGTAAGCGCGGTACCTCGGGTCCGACGGCAAACTGGCAATCGCACGTTCTGTTCCAAACAAGACAGCGTGGTGCGGGCCAGCGAAGGGTCCGCCGAAGAATGCGCGGAAGACGGCGAACCACTCTAGCAGCAGTTCGCATAGTAACCTTGTTACCCACGCAACTGACAGTCGTTTATCGTGCCCCCTGAAGTTTCTCCCGCCGTTGCCGATACAAGCAGCGAGGTCCCCCATGAAATTTCAAACTATCCTCCTTGTGGCCTTAGTGTCGCTTTGTGGCTGCAGTTCAACCTCAATGCCGGTTAACTCTCCACGGGCCTACAGCGCGACTGCGTCGGTGGGGGATTTTTTGAGTATTACACTCGACCCCGCTGCGCATACGCTGGCGTACACGAACATTTCGAACGGGGACACCGGCGTTGTTCCTTATGCCGTCAACCTGGACGGCACATACTCATTGCAGGACCCGCACGGCGTGCTGGTGGCCGCCTACGAGGTTCCGAATTTCGGCATGATCGTACAGACGGCGAAGGCTGGTCCGACGCACGACATGCCGGCGTTGATTACGGCCGTCGCCAAGGGGGGCAACATTTCGCCGACCACATGGGCCAACCAGAATTTCAACTACATGCAGTTTCGGACGGCCGCGGGAGGAATGGAAATTGGATCGGCGACTATGGATGCCCAAGGAAACGTCAGCATCAGCCACTACTGGCCCTACGGCGACTCCAGCGGGCAGTCAGCGTTTGGCGGCGGAAGCTTCAGTGCAAGTAACTTTGTGCCTGATCCATCGGGGGCGTTCATGACGATGTCGGAGGGAGGTGGAAGCCCTGACTATGTATTCGGGACTCCGGGTGGAGTCTTCGCCGTCGACACGAACAACGGCGCGATCATTGGACTGAAAAAGGCAGCCAGCAAGACTTTCAATCCCGCGGTGGCGGGGACTTATCAGGCGATCTACTATCAGAAAACCGGCGCCGCCACAGGACAAGGCAATGTAGAAACCGGCACGCCGAGTCTGGGCAACGCCACCATTATTATCGGCGCGAACTCCCAGATCACGGTGCAAGGCAGTCAAGGCAACACGCTGGTGCAAACGACGCTGACGCCGGTCGCCGATGCCACTTACCTGTACGGGATGAACGAGCTCACCGATCCATGTTATGGATTATTCACCTTCCGGGTGACGACGGCTAATTCTCAGCAGGATGTGTTTGTCGCATTCATGGATCATGCCATCCTGTTTGCTTCGTTCACGGGACAGCTACCAGCAAGCCAAAGCAACCCTTACGATTATCTGTACGGTGTCGGCCTTAAATAGGCAACCTTCATCGCCGGTATCGTACGGGGTCCACCTTTCGCGCTCGGGCCGCGTGAGGTGGAGCCTTCCCTTCTTTTAATTACGAAAAAACTACGTATGCGGATTTCACTATTCCGTCGACCAAATTGGCTGGCTCGCAATCCAAATTCCGGGAAAGCTGCGTACTTCAGTTGGAACCACAAATTCAATCCGGAAAGGATTTCGAGAATATGAACCGCAAGCTCCTCATTACAGTAACCCTGATGGCTCTGGCCATCACTTCGGCGGTGGCCGGGAGGAAGAATCCTATGGTTGGCGGTCAGGAAATGTTTCCCTCCAAGAACATCATTCAGAACGCCATAAATTCGGCGGATCACACCACGCTGGTTGCGGCCGTGAAGGCAGCCGGCTTGGTCGAAACGCTGGAAAGAGCGGGGCCGTTCACGGTGTTCGCCCCTACCAACAATGCATTCAGCAAACTGCCGGCCGGTACCGTCGACACGCTGCTGAAGCCTGAGAACAAAGAGACGCTCACCAAGGTCTTGACCTATCACGTGGTGGCGGGCCGACTCAGCGCGAGCGATCTGATGAAGAAGATCAAGGCCGGTAACGGTACAGCGGAACTGACCACGGTCGAGGGCGGTAAGTTGTGGGTGATGCTGCACGATGGCAAACACATCATGCTCAAGGATGAGAAAGGCGGAACGGCTCTGGTTACGATCGCCAATGTGTTTCAATCGAACGGCGTGATCCACGTGATCGATTCGGTGGTGATGCCGAACTAGGGTGTCTCCATGAGGCTCATACGCGGCAAGCCGCGTTTCTACAAATTAGGCCCTGCTGGTTATGCAGGGCTTCTTCTTAATTGAGCCGATTAACGTTCAGCGCCGCCCGCCTATTTAACATCCCCGCACGCGGAACCGAGATATTTGGAAACGAAGTCAAGGTCCATGTGCATGGTCCGGCCCTGACCGGTCATGACCATTCGCATTGTGCCCTTGACGTTCTCCGGCGTCAGGGCCTCAAACTTGAAGGTCCCGTCGGAGGTCATTTCCTTTTCCTTGCATTGAATTTTCACTTCGGTACTGGTGCTGGAGGAGTTCAGCACTGTGCGAGTACATTCGTTGCGGTTCTCCCCAAAGACTAAATCTTTCTCGAGCTTTTCTTTGGTCACGCAATATTTCCGGGTGGTGACTTTTGAACCTCCGCCAAAGCTCTCCTTCATGCGGGCTTCCACCTGAGCGCGCTGTTCGGGAGTCATCCTGGCCAGCGCTTCGGGAGGAATCGCGGGCATGGGCGGCATGCCGGTCATATTGTGAGTTTCAGTGATTTCCCACAGGCCGATTTTGACATTTGGCGGCACAATCTTGTCGGTGGCCCAGGCTGAAACAGAAAAAAATGCGATGCAGATGAAGAGAATCTGTCGATACATGGAGGCCTCCACGTAGAGTCGCAAGCCGCGTTTCCCTGCACGGGCGGCTCGCGCTAACAGCATGGCACAACGGGACGCCAGGCACAAATGTGACGTTGATTTGCATGAATAGGACTTTTTGTGGACTCCGCGCCGCGCGATGTTTAAGATCTTGGACCGCGAGTCTTAACCCGCCTTGCGGAGGTGAGCCCCTGGGTCTTCAGACTTGGGAACGCTACTGCCTACCTTGATCTTGGGATTGCCGCTACCCGTTTGGCAAGGGACGCCCGGCGTGACGCTGCTATACCACTGGACGTTAACATTGTAAGTGGTGTTGGGGAGCGTCGAACTAGAACTGGTGATCAAACTCGTTGTACCACCTGCGGGAATGTCGTACTCGTTCAACGGAAGAGGCCAACTGGTAACGGGAGTTACTTTCACCTCCGCGGTCGCAGGGTTGTGCCAGTAGAAGCTTCCCCCGACATTGATATCGACGTCGCTGCATACGTTAAAGGTTGCCATTTCCACTCTCCTTGTGAACTCAGTCGGTTTGCAAGGGCCTGAGATTGCGGGTTTCTGGAGCGCCGCGCAATGTCGTTCCAACCGGAGAGCAACTCTACTCTTCTGGCACGCGATTGACCAGCACTTTGTGAACAAAAAAGGATGTTCATGCAAAGTTGTGCGACGCCTTATCGTTTCAGCCAGGACCAGCACCTTGCTGTACCAATTGTTGAAAGGAGGGGTTGTCGCGAAGGTTATCGAAAATGGGCGCAGCCCGCACGACCGAGGGGGAATATCCCGCTGCCAGTGACTTGCGTAACCACTCCAGAGCAACCCCGGTTTCACCAAGTGCGTTGTAGACCACCGCGGCATTGAAGAGCAGGTCTTTGTCCGCGTGCCCAAGTTCCAAGGAGCGATCCAAGTACTTGAGGGCGTTATCGCGCTCACCGACCATAGCATACGTTGCCGCGACAGCGCCACAGAGGTTAGCATCATTGGGATTTACTTGTAGCTGAGGTAGGGCGAGATCGAGTCCTTTGCGGTACGCTTTCTTCGCTTCCTCACGCTGCCCACTGAAATAGTACGAATCCCCGAGATTGCCCCACAGGTCGTAGTCACTCTCATCGCTCTTGATAGCTTCCTTATAGCTCTTTGCCGCATCGGCAAAGCGCCGCACGCGAAAGTAGGCGGTGCCAAGATTTGAGTAGGCGTTCGAAGAAGGGCGGATGCTGATGGAACGCTGGAACATGGTGATGGCATCGGCGTCGCGTCCCAGATACAAATATGCAGCCCCCAGGTTGCTGTAAGCCTGGAAACTGTCGGGCGCCAATTCCGACACTTTGAGAAACATCGGAACTGCTTTGTCGTACTGCGCCTGCTGCAGGTAGAACAATCCCAGCCAATCGTAGCCCCGGTGATATTGCGGGCGCAGGCTGATGGCACGTTGGAAAGTTTTCTCGGCGTCGTCAAGCCTGTTCTGCTTCGTATAAACGCGGGCCAGTCTGATGTAGGCTTCGTCGTTGGCCGGTTCCAGTTCAATGGCGCGTTTGAATTCGGCTGCGGCTTGTTCGTACTTTCCGGTGCCGTTGGCGAGCACGCCGAGGCAGATGTGGCCTTCGGCGCCGGCATTGCCCACCTGCACCGCCCTGGTGCAATCGGCAAAAGCGGAGGCAATCCATTTCTTGTCTTTGGATCCCTCGTAACGGAGCCAGTACGCTTCTCCGCGAGCTGCCAACGCGAAACCATAGTTAGGATCGAGCTTCAGGCCCTGATCGAACATGGTTATGGCGCTGGTTACGTTCTCAGGCTTGAAAAACGCCTGGAGATAGCCGCGGCCCTGCAGGTAATAGTCGTAGGCAGCGGGCTGGATCGTGCCATGGGTACCGAGGGCGGTGCGCTCTTCCGGACGCAGTTCGAGCTGGAGCGCGCGGGCGACTCCTTCGGCCACTCTGTCTTCGAGGGCGAAGGCATCGGTGGCAGGCGCGGTTACGCTGTCGCCGGCCAGTGCGCGGCCAGACTTGGAGTCCACCAGGGAGTAATTCACGCGCAGGAGATCGCCCGAGCTTTGTACCGTGAGGCGTAGAGCAAGGTTGGCGCCGAATTCCTGCAATGCCTGTTCGGTTGTGGTGACTTTCTTGTCCTGAATCTGGCTGCTAGTTATCACATCCAGGGGATGATTCTCGGAGAGTCTCGCCAGCTTGCCGGTCACGCTCTCGACCAGACCGTCCGCGAAGGCGTGCAACTTGGGGTCGTCACCCTGCATGCTGGCAGGCAAGACAGCAAGGTTGTTGACCACCGGCTGGGCGGGAGCTTGTCCAGATTGCTGCCTGGACGCAGCGTTGCCGAAGATGCCCGACAATGCCACACGTACTGGCCGCAGCGCGAGGAGCGACACCAGCATGAGGGCAACTGCTCCATAAGGAAGATAGCGGCGGAAGGCCGACGTTCTTCCCGGCACCTTCGGCGCGGAGGGTTTCGATCCGCGCTTGATGGCGTTCAGGTCGGCAAGGAGTTCGCGCGCATTTTGATAGCGCTTGTCCGGCTCCTTACTGAGGGCCTTTGCGACCACTCGAACGAGCGGATCAGGAACCTGGCGGCCGAGCTGGTCGAGCGGCTGGGGCTCGCGGTGCAGGATCTGGGCGGCGGTCGCAGTCATGGTGGGCCCCTGGAAGGGATGCCGTCCGCCGAGCATTTCGTAGAAGACGACGCCCAGGGAGAAGACGTCGGCGCGCAAGTCGGGAAGATTTCCCATCAGGACTTCCGGCGGCATGTAGGTGGGCGTGCCCGAGACCGGTGCGTAGGCGGAAAGGGCGTTCAGCGTTCCAGTGAGCGTCTTGTCATTCGAGCTTGCGATGCGTCGCGCGACGCCAAAATCGAGCAGTTTTACCTGCTCGGTCTGCGTGAGCATGATGTTTTCGGGCTTGATGTCGCCGTGCAGGATGGACTTGTCGTGGGCGGCGGCGAGCGCTTCCGCAGACTGGAGCGCAATGTTGAGGAACTGCTCGGTGGTGAAAGGCTGCAACAGGCGGTGGCGGAGGGTTTCGCCCTCCACGTACTCCATGATCAGAAGAATTTCGTGCTTTTCTTCCAGAACGTCGAACACGCTGGCGATGTTGGGGTGGTGAAGAGCCGAGGCACGCTGGCCTTCGCGCAGTAAGCGCGATGCTTCCTGCGGGTCGGCGTTGACGCGCGGGGCCATGCGCTTGATGGCCACGATGCGTCGTAACTTGGTGTCGTCGGCGCGGTACACTTCACCCATGCCGCCCGCACCGAGGCGTGCCAGAATGTTGAAGCGACCGACCGTCGTGCCCGTCAAGTCCTGCGGCGCAGTAGGAGGAGTCCGGACAGCGTCGTGCATGTCAGACATGGAGAGCTTGAGTCACCCTCATGGCCGTGCCTTAGATGGCCCTATCGTACTAAACAACGAACGGGCGAAACAATGACGAAGATTGAACACGAAGGGAGTAGCAGGCTGCAAAAAACTCAATTTACCGAGGAAAGGCGCCCACATGGGCTAAAGCCCGGCCACATTCCCAACGGATGACGCAGCCCTAAAGGGCCGCTCTTACACGGCCGTGCCGTCATTCATGATTTTCTCCGCAGCTATTAGCCCCGCTTACTTGGTGTTCGCCGGTACGATCCCGAGGAGAATCTTCATTAGTTCGGTCGCCAAGCCGGAGGCGTCGGCGCTTTCGATGTTCATGAGCACGATGACTCCGGCCTTGCGCTCGGGAACCATCATAAGGAAAGTGCTGGTTCCCTGCTGTCCTCCGCCGTGCCCGACATCCTGCACGCCCAAATCTTTTCCGGTGCCCCAGCCGAGCGCATAGCCGGTTTCTTTTCCGTCCGAATCTTTCAGCGTGGTCCACATCAGGTCGCGAGTGGAGCGCTGCAGGAGGCGGTCGTTGAGCATTGCGACCGCGAATCGGGCCAGGTCGTCCGCAGAGGAAAGCCAGCCACCACCGGCAACCTTATAGCTCGAATCGAGAAAGTCCGCGTTCTTGATCTCGCCGGATTTGTCTTTTTGGTAGAAGCGCGTGCGATGCGGAATCACGGCAAAACGATCATCGGGACGGGTGTGGACCATGCCGGCCGGTTGCAGGATATTCTTTCGTACGTATTCCACATATTTCTCCCCAGATGCGCCTTCGAGGACACAACCGGCAAGGGTGAAACCCTGCGTGGAATAGTGAAAGGAAGTGCCGGGTTTGGCGACCAACGGGTCGTCGGCGAAAAATTTCAGGCCGGACTGAATGGTGTCGTCAAAGTGCCGGGTGTTGCCGAATTCGGGATCGTCTTGCGAGCCGGATTTGTAGTGGCGGATGCCGCCGAGATGTCCGAGGACCTGGCGCGTTGTGATCGGCGCATCCTTTTGAGGAAAAGCTGGACAGTATTTTTGCACGGGCACGTCGAGATCCAGCTTGTGTTGCTGCCAAAGCAGCATGGTGGCGGTAGCGGTGATCGGCTTTGAGATCGAGGCCAGCCGGTAAAGGGTCCGCGATGTGGCTGGGACAGAGTTCTCCAGGTCTGCCATACCAAATCCCGCCGACCATTCGCACACGTTGTTTTCGACCACGGCTACTGATACTCCGGGAATGCGGTTCGCTGCCATGAAGCGAGCTATGGCGGCTTTAAGTTTGGCCTGCTTGTCGGGTGCAATCTTCGCTTCTTGCGGGAACGCACTAATGGATAAGAGAACGCTGAGAAGAGCGGCAGCAGTGTGGATCCATCGCTTTCGAGTTCGGCGCATGCTAAACCCTGTTGGAAAGATGCCGATGAGTATAGCGGGGGTATGGCACGGTTTGCAGTTCGCGAGCCGGTCCCGCAAGTCAGGCCATAAATCGGAGACTGCCGGCACGGTGCTGAGGTTGCTCTGCTGGATGAGAGGTTCAAGGCTGATGCAGATCTTGGTTGTAGAAGACTCTGCGATCTATCGAAAGCTGATCGTCGATCACCTGCAAGGGTGGGACTTTGGCACAACTGTCGTCGAAACCGGCGCGGCAGCCTGGAGCGCCCTGGAGCAGCCAAGTTCTCCGAAGCTCGTCCTTCTCGACTGGGTGTTGCCCGATATGGACGGTACCGAGCTTTGCAAGCGTATCCGGCAAGCGGGAGCATGTCGAGAGTACGTGTACGTGATCCTCCTGACGAGCAAGGAAGGGCGGCAGAACATGCTCGACGCCATGCAAGCCGGGGCGGACGACTATCTGGTGAAGCCGTTTGATGAGTCCGAATTAAAAGCTCGGTTGCTGGTGGGCAAACGTATCCTCGTTCTGCAGGAAGAACTGGTGGCGGCCCGGGAGTCGATGCGCCATGCGGCCACTCATGATTCCCTCACCGGATTGATGAATCGCGGAGAAGTGCTCGCCATGCTGGATCGGGAGCTCGAACGCGCCCGAAGAGAGCGTAAGCCAGTAACCGTGATCCTGGCCGACATCGACCACTTCAAAAATGTGAATGACACACTCGGCCACCTCTTCGGAGATGAAGCACTGCGAGAAGTCGCTCGGCGGATGCGCTCGCAGCTAAGGGTGTACGACGGGCTTGGCCGATATGGCGGAGAGGAATTCGTGCTGATTATGCCCGGCTGCAGTCTAGAGAACGCACTCGAGCGCGGCAATCAGGTACGCGAGTTTGTGGCCAGTAAGCCGGTAGTTTCTGACGGCGTGGAGCGCGCGATCACAGTAAGCATGGGAGTCGCTGTCTCCGGCGGCTCTGGACGAGCCGATGCTGCAGCGCTGCTCGGTCAAGCCGATACGGGCCTTTATGCGGCGAAAGAAAAAGGCCGTAACAGGGTCGAGCACGTCAAAAAAGTAGCGGGTCAGCCCTGCGTCGCGCAATCGCAGAGAGATTAGAAAACGCTAATGATGCTGAGATTCAACTCCCCCGGAGTCTCACTCTTTCACCACAAACAGCCGATGATATTTGGGAGAGCGGCTTCAGAGCCATTCGGTAGCTTCCTGGATAGGCGGTATAAGCAATTCCCTCACCTCCGCCGGTTACTTCCATCAGGAAATGTCAGGGAGCTGAAGTTATGATATTGAGAAACATCAAGACGCACCAAAACAGTGGCGAAAGAAACACCGGAAGACGATCGCAAGAGATCCATGACCACATCGGAGCTTTGGGGGGAAGAGACCTACAGCTATTTTCCATCTTGATGCTCCTGTTACTAGCGCTGGCGGGTGGAATCCTCACGCTCGTTTATCCGAACTATGGGCGCCTCCAAGGCCCTTCAGGCCGGGGCACATCTGTTGCCTCAGCTCTTCTTCGGGTTCACGACGTTGATCATTCTGTTCAACGTCTACATTGTCCTGCAAAAAAAGGATCTGAGCGCGACTCGCTGCTGGCTAGTGGAAGAGTTAATCTTGAACGAACGGATGGAAGCCGTCTCCTCGATTGACCCAACCACACAGCTCTTCAATCGGGGGGCCATGGAACAGATGATGGCGCATGAAATGGTGCGCACGAATCGCCTTGGTACGCCGCTTTCTCTGCTCATTCTGAATATTGCCGGATTTGAAAAGATCAGCAAACGGTTGGGCGCTGTGGAAACTGAGCAGTTCTTATACGCAACGGCCCAACTTGTGAAAAATACCTTTCGCGGTTCCGATATGGTGTTTCGTTACACAGAAGCGCAGTTCCTGGTGGTAATGCCCGACACCAATGAGCAGCAGGTGGAGTTCACGCTCAAGCGACTGGAGAGCGAAATCGCCCGCCAAAACAGCGTGTTTCCCTCCTATGCTGAGCTGGCATTCAGCTACGGGATAGCACAGTTCGCCCAGGGTTCCAGGATCACGGACACACTGCTGACAGCAGAGCGAAAGGCATTGCTGCACAAAAACCAGGTCGTGACAACCTTCTGAAATTCATGAAGTAGGTTGTGATCGCCGCGACTCACTCCAAACAAAGAAGAACGGTAACAACCTCGCAGCGACCCTCTCTTGCCAGTAAAGTACCCCACTAATACTTAGCCCGAACAGGAGCAATCTGAATGATGTAATTGACGAAGCTTTCTGGTACACTTCCGGACGATCGGGGTGAGGCGCGCTTATAACTTCTGCTGTGCCTTGAATCATTGCGGCCAATTGAGGGTTAGTTCGATCTCGAAGGCGCTGGAAACGATCTGGCTGACTTTTGCAAGTGCTCCGCTCTGCTCGCAAGGGGGTGAGCCATGGCATTGCACCCTGCGCAACGACGGCGGTACCTCCAGGTGACCGCGCCCGTCGAGTTGGACCCGATCCAGAGGGCCTTGCAAGACAACGAGGACTGGTTTCGAGACCTGGTCGAACACAGCCAGGATTTGCTGTGCATCCACGATCTGCAGGGCCGGCTTCTAACAGTGAATCCAGCTCCGGCGCGCGTGCTCGGTTACAGCGTCGAAGAGCTGCTGCAAATTCCCATGCGGGAGATTATCGCTCCCGAGTTCCGTGATCAGTTCGATGGCTACCTGAGCCAGATTGGGCAACTCGGTGAGTCGCGCGGCTTGATGGCCGTCGTGACGCGGTCAGGTGAGCGGCGAATCTGGGAGTATCACAACACACTGCGCACCGAGGGTGTAGCTTCGCCGATCGTGCGCGGCATGGCCCACGATGTCACGGAACGTATCCGTGCAAATAAGAGGCTACAAGAGTACGAGAGAGTGGTGGAAGGTTTGGAAGAGATGATTGTGGTTGTGGATCGGAACTATCGTTACCTGATCGCCAATCATGCGTACTTGAAGTATCGAGGATTGGAAAGAGAGCAAGTCGTCGGGCATCTAGTTGAGGAGGTAGTGGGCAAGGAAGCCTTTGAGTCACCTATCAAGCCAAGAATGGATGAGTGTTTTGAGGGCAAGGTGGTCCGCTACGAACTGCAGTACGAGTTTCTCAATCTTGGGAAAAGGGATATCTTCGCATCGTATTTTCCTATTGAAGGTCCTACTGGTACCGATCGGCTGGCCATAATCTTGCGAGACATCACCGAGCGCAAGCGGGCCGAGGAGGAACTTCGACTGGCCAGAGAAAGGCTTGCCGAGGAGAAGATTTATCTTGAGGAAGCGATCGACACCGAGCTGGGCTTCGGAGAAATTATCGGACAGAGCCACGCCTTGCGAGGTGTCCTAGAACAGGTAGCGAAGGTGGCGGCCACGGATGCTACGGTACTTGTCCTGGGTGAAACCGGCACCGGGAAGGAGCTGGTGGCCCGGGCAATCCACAACATGAGCAAGCGCAAGGGCAGCACCTTCATCAAGCTGAACTGCGCCGCCATTCCATCCGGCCTGTTGGAGAGCGAATTGTTCGGCCATGAACGCGGGGCGTTTACCGGGGCGGTTAGCAAGAAAATCGGGCGGCTGGAACTGGCGGATGGGGGGACATTGTTTCTGGATGAAATCGGCGAGGTTCCACTAGCGTTGCAGCCCAAGCTGCTCCGCGTCCTTCAAGATCAGGAGTTCGAAAGGCTGGGCAGCACGCACACCTTGAAGGTCAACTTCCGGCTGATCGCCGCCACCAACCGCGATTTGTCGGAAGTTGTGAATGAACGCCAGTTTCGCAGCGATTTGTATTACCGCCTGAACGTGTTCCCGGTGCGCGTGCCCCCCTTGCGCGAGCGACGCGAGGATATCCCGCTGTTGGTGGAGCACTTCGTTCGTAAATGCGCCAACCGAATGAACAAGTCCATCACCAGCGTTCCGAAGAAGACGATGGACGCACTGCAAGAGTTGAACTGGCCCGGAAATATCCGCGAATTGGAGAACTTTGTGGAACGTTCGGTGATTCTGACACATGGCTCGGTTTTGCAGGCGCCATTGAAGGAATTAGAGTCCGCTAGCGAAAACGCCGTTGATGATACTTTGGAGGCAATAGAACGTGAACATATTGTTCGCGCTCTCCAGCAGAGCCGCGGCCGGCTTGGCGGAATCAATGGCGCAGCGGAGCGGCTAGGAATGAAACGGACAACCCTGCAATCGAAACTCAAACGGCTGGGCATTGATCCTCAGCGCTATCGGGACTGACCCGCGGGCCCCTCGAGATACTGTTCAAGCGCGATTCTTGCGATGATCGATCGGACCCCTCCATACCTGTCTGCGGCGTACAACAAAAAGGGCCGGCGCCCGTCGCCGGACCGGCCCTTTCCACGTGGCGTGCAACTTTGAACTGCTGAATTTACTGGCCGCTACTCGCCGACTTGCTCAGTTGCGCAACCTGCTTTGTTTCCTGCTTCGTTTCTGCTTTGCGGTATTGCTCCAGCAGCTGACGCCGGTTGTGTCGCAAATTGCGGCCATCGCGGACCGCCGGATACGGCACGTTTTCACATGCTCGGCATGAACTTCACCGTCGAAGACAAACTCGACACCGGACGCTACAACAAGGCTCTGTGGCAAGGTCTGAAGGGTAACAAATTGGCTGGCGACCTGGTGCTGGTTGGGGGAAAATCGGGAAGGGCGGGATTGAGCGATTGAAAGGTGGAGCCGGGCGCCGCGGTCGGCGTGATTTTCATACCGGTTGGAACCACTTCTGGCGTTGCGGCCCAAGCTGTGAGCGACAACAGCACGGTGGCGGCCAGGGCCGTCAGGGGATTACATGCGACGGTCATTCGTTCACCTCACATTAATTCGGCTGTATTAGCCTGGAGGTGACGCTACGCTCCGAAAGTTTCGTACTAGTTGCGATAGTGTTAAAAGTAATCCACAGTGGACGTGTTGCACCTGGCGAGCGCCCGAATTTTTAACTAAGGATTCACACCTCTTGTGCCTACACGCGTGTTTAATTACTGTTCTGCGGGAAGTTTCACTTTTTGCTCGGTCTTTCGTAATCCAGCGCCGCAGGACCCAAAGAAACGTATGCCACACTCCAATCGTTTCGCTCACCGATTTCTTCACTGGGCCACGTGCCTGTTGCTTGCCACAAGCTGTCCATTCACCTGGGCCCAGGCCGCGCTTACGACCGGGTCCGTGCGCGGAATTGTGGCAGACACCAGCGGCGCCGTGATCGCTGGAGCCACGGTTGTTCTCACCTCCCGGGCACACGGGCAGAGTCAAACGCGTACGTCGAACTCGGCGGGCATTTTCGTATTCCCGTCACAACCGGTTGGGCTTTACGCGATCGAAGTAACCGCTCCTGGATTCCGCAAGGAAATCGTAGAACCGGTTCTGGTGCAGGTTGGTCAGACGACACCGGTGAACCCACGCCTGCAGCCCGGGTCGGGGAGCGAATCGGTGACGGTGACGGGCGAGTCCCCGCTCCTGCAGACCGAGAATTCCAATCAGAGTTCCGTCATCGACCGCGACCTGCTTAACGGATTGCCGCTGAGTGGACGCCGCTTTCTCGACCTCGCGCTGCTCGTTCCCAACGCGTCTCCGGACGGCGAACAGGGGCTGGTCAGCTTTGCGGGTGAGCAAGGCGGACAGGACACCGGCTATGCCAACGCCAACGGCACGAATTCGTTCTCGGTGGACGGGGCCAGCGCTACCAGCAATTATTTTGGGGCAGCGCGGGGCGGTGAGCGCGTCCCTTACATCTTTGGTGAAAACGCCATTCAGGAATTCCAGGTCGCCGTATCACCTTATCGCTCAGAGTACGGGGGCGCCGCTACTGGCTTTGTGAATATCGTCACGCGCTCCGGTGCGGATGACCTCCATGGCAATGCTTTCTACTACAACCGCAATTCGGATACGGGCGCCAATGATGCCGTGAACAAGGCCAGCGGGATTCCGCGTCCCGCGAATATTCTCCAGCAATTTGGCGGCAGCCTGGGCGGACCCATTGTGCCCCGCCGTGCCTGGTTCTTCGCGGACTACGAGCAACAGCGGCAAAAAAACCCGATCTCCGTGATTAACCCAGCATTCGCGGATGTGGACCAGGCCAGCTTTGGCGTGCCGGACGATGTTCAACTCCCCAGCCCCAGCGCACCCTATCCCGCCGCCAGTGACCTATCAGTTCCGCCTACGGATCCGACCGACCCGGTCTATCTTCAAGGCGTCGCCAATGCTTTGAACGCGATTCATTCGAGTCTGGGAGTACGTCCCCGTTTTCGCAACGACTGGGCTCTATTTTCAAAGCTCGACTACCGCGACGCCAAAGACGACCGCTTCTATCTCAGCCTGAACTGGAACCGATTTGATTCTCCCGGTGGCGCCATCATCGGCAATCAGACTTCATTGTTCGGAAATAGCACACTGGCGAATGCGTTCGTTCGCGATTACCACGCCAGCGCCGGATGGAGCCACGCTTACGGCAGCAACCTGCTCAACGAGGTACACATCAGCTTTTCCCGAGACGACCAATTTTTCACTCCGACTGGCCTTGTGGACCCGCGCTTGCCCGCGATTGTGGTGACCTCGGGCGGCGATGCCGAAGCAGGCGGCGCCCTGCAAATGGGGAACGCCGGATTTGCTGGCGGCCGCACGAACGAAGCTCTATGGCAAGTTTCTGATCACGTGAGCTACTTGCGAGGGAGGCACACCTTCAAGTTTGGAGTCGAGTTTACCCACACCCACTTGGCTGACCTGGCCTTTGGCGGATTCGATCCGGATGCGGCCAAGCAGAACGGAACGTTCCGTGGAACCTACAGCTTCTCAAGCCTGCCGTTCTTTGCTATCGGCAGGTACGACCGCTTTGTGCAGAGCACGGGACAGCCGAAGTTCTCGTTCAATGTTCCTTATCTCGGCTTCTACTTCCACGACACGTATCAGGTTCGGCCGCGGCTGACTGTGGACTTGGGGTTGCGCGAAGACTTTCAGATGTATCCCCAGCCGAAGGAAAATCCAGCGTTCCCACTCACAGGTCAATTCGCCAACCAACACCAGCGCATCGCTCCCCGATTTGGACTTGCCTGGCAGCCGTTCGACAAGACCGTGGTGCGCGCCGGGTTCGGCATGTTCTATGAGAATCTAAACGGCCTGAACTATCGCAATGCGGTGGTCTCAAATGGACTACTCTCGCAGCAGGCCTCAGCGATCATACCCTTCGACCCCAACCTACCGGCTGATCAACAGCAAGCGATCTTCCCGAACCAGATTTCCGATCCGTCGCTATTCAGCACTTCCAACATCTCTCTTGTGGACCCACATTTTCGCTTCCCTTACATTTTGCAAGGCAGTCTTCAAATCGAACGCGAAGTGCTGCCCGACACCGTGGTTACCGCGGGCACGACTTGGACGCACGGTGTGCATCTGATCGCATCGAGCGCCTATGATATGAATCTGATACTGCCAACAGGCACGACGACGTACGTGCTTTGCCCGCCGGGCACCACGGATCCTGTAATATGCACCGGGCGTCAGGTTGTATTGCCAGCTCTGAATTCAGACGATCTTACCGAAGGACGGATTTCTTCCAGCCTCGGTCAGATCAACGCCCTCATCAGTCCCGGTATCAACAACTACAATTCGTTTTTTGTGCAAGCGCAGCGGCGTCTACGCCACGGACTCGCGTTCCACACGTCTTACACGTTCTCCAAGAACATCATGTCCCGCGGTGTGGACTTCAACAACCAGTTCGACTTCCGCAATACCCACGCCCCCTACCTGCTCGATCAGCGGCACCGTGTTTCGATCGCGGGAACATACGAGCTGGACTTTGGCCGGAACCTGCATTCTGCCGCTCTGCGCAGCGTAGCCTCCGATTGGACAATCAGTACAGTGATGCAGTTCGCGTCCGGACGGCCGTATGCCGCGCTGCTGGCCCCGACTGAAGAGGGCGCTATCCTCAACAACACTGCCGCGCTTCAGAGCACGGCTAACTCAGCGCTTGGCATCAATGGAGCCGGTCCCAGTCCGCTCGTAGGTCTGAACTCTTTTTACGGGCCATGGACGCAGCAGATCGATCTCGGCCTGGCGCGGCGCTTTCGCATCACCGAACGGCAAAGCGTGTCGTTGCACGCGCAGGCCTTCAACCTCTTGAATCACGCCAATTACTACGTGGCAAACGGCAACGGAGTGGCCGCTACTCAGTACGTGCCGGTCGGCGATAGCTGCGGGAAGCCGGGTGGACTGTGCGGGCTGGTTGCGAATGAGGGGTTCGGGATGCTGCAACGGATCAACTCGCTGAACGGACCGCGCGTCTTGCAATTCTCGCTGAAGTACAACTTCTAGTTTTCCTCGGTTTTGCTGGATACGGGTTATCGCGTTCATCACCTTACGATTCTGAGCTCATCCGCAACGGCTGTTCAAACCAGAGGGAAAAACCCAAGCGGCGGCTACTCTTTGTCCAGGTATTCACCGGGTACATCGTCTTCCGGCACCTCATGGGTGCGAACTTCCTTCTCGTCAGCGTCCTCAGCGCTCTCGACACCGGCGACGACGTTGGCCTCGAACACATTTCCTTCCTCGATCAATTCGTCGACGCTCTGCGAATCCGCGGATTCGAGGCGGGATAAGCCTTGGGAATCTCCCGACTGTCCGCCAGAACGCGATCGCCGTCCTTCCGCCGAGAATGCTAAGGTACCTAGACGCTGGCTTTTCTGGCGAGTCTGTTTCTTGCCCGAGACCCTCTTTTTCAACGCTTTTTCCCGGGTAGGTTTCTTCTTCGCCAACTTCTTGGGGCGTTTCACCGTTTTCTTCGGTGTTGGCTTCTTGCCAGCACTTCTCTTCAGCTTTGGCGACTTCTTCTTAGCTTTCTTTTTGGTCGTCATTGGCGCAGTCTAGCACCCGCCCATGCCTGCGGCAAAGCCGCAGCGATCTTATCCGTTTGCAGTTATGTTTCCGTCGAATTCGCAAAGAACAGATGATGTACCTCCGGGTTGGCGGCAACGCAGCTGCGTATGCGCTGTTCCAGTTCACTGTCCGATCGCGTCTGCCACTCGTGTTGACGCAGGTGTTCTGCCCAGGAATTCACCAGGAATATCTCCAGATAGCGATCTGCGGTTTCTGTATCACGGAAGATGCCCCAACGATACGCACCATCGCGACGTCGTATGCGCGCGTATCGATGGATCGCCTCCACGAACTCTGCTTTCGTTCACGAATGACAGCGTATTCGATCGTGACCAACACAGGTCCCCGGCGAATATCCGCGCCACCTTCTCCAACGACAATTGGCATTCGCCAGTGGTTCCATGGACTCAGATCAGCGGTCGAGTCGGGAAGCTTCGCGAAGAGCACCAACACCACACTCCCGATTGTTCCCATGCCGGCATACACAAGCGCAACCCGAATGCCTGCTTGTTGGGCTACCGCGCCCCAGGCGGCGCCCCCCCAGTGCGAAGCATCCCTGATATACCGTTATCCGGTCCAAGGGCAGATTCTATCCGGCGACGATCGCAGCACCGCGTGCAAGGGTGCCGGGGGGACAACCGAGTCATGAACTCACTCAACCCAAACTATTTCATCAGCGCCAACGCGAGCTGTCAGGGCTGCGGAGGAAGGCACTTTAGCGATAATTCGTACCCCTAGCTCGCTGAGACAAGATTTGAGCCTGCCGAATATTTCCAATCTGGTATAGCATCCACTGGACGAGGTTCACCATGACAACGACCGCAACTTCACCGCGAAGCGACGTAACCACAGTGGCCCACCAACCGCAGGCAGCAAGCGGCCTGGCAATTGTGCGACTGACGGTCGGGGCGATGTTCGTGTGGGTCTTTTTCGAGAATCTGGGGAAAGGCCTGTACACACCGGCGGGTTACGCGGGTCTGATCAGTTACTACCTCAAGGCGAGCCACGCCCCGGCTGCGTGGAAGGCGGTGATGGGCCAGGCGGCGAGCCACGCCGCGATGGCGGCTCCGCTGCAGGCCATGACCGAGATCGGTCTCGGTATCCTGCTTGTCATCGGTCTGCTTACGCGACCGGCCGCATTTGTGGCGTTTCTGTATCTTGGCAGCCTTTGGATTTCGGAGTGGGGCACCTCGTGGATCTGGGAACTGCTGGTTCCGGTAATGGCATCGCTCGGGGTCGCTATCGGACGCGCCGGCAGAACATGGGGCGTTGACGCCTGGCTGGCGCAACGGTGGCCATCGGCTCCGTGGTGGTGATGGGGCCAGAATCAGTTGAATCACGATCACGTGCGAGTGTCCGTCATCATCCCTACCCATAATGAAGCGCTGTCGATTGAGCGCGTTTTAGCGGATCTCCCGTCCGATCTCACGACGGAGGTCATCGTTGTCGACAGCAACTCGAATGATGGGACGCCCGAGATCGCCGCAAGAATGGGAGCCCGCGTAATTCAGGAACCGCGTCGCGGCTATGGACGAGCGTGCCTCACGGGTCTGGCTGCGGCAAATTCCCCGGACGTGGTTGTGTTCCTCGATGGCGACTACAGCGATCGGCCCTCCGAACTGCCGATTCTCTTAGCGCCAATCATTGACGGACCTGCGGAGGGGCGTGCGGACATCACGCTCGGCTCCCGCCTGCACGATCGGCGTTCTGCTGGGGCGTTGCCTTGGCACCAGGTATTTGGGAATTGTCTCGCCGCCAGCCTGATCAGGCTTCTCTATGGATTAGACATCACCGATCTCGGCCCGTTTCGCGCTGCCCGCGCCGATGTTCTCCACGCGCTCGCCCTCGAAGAGACCACCTATGGCTGGGCGGTGGAGATGATCCTCAAAGGCACCCTCGCTGGATTCCGCGTGGTTGAAGTCCCAGTGAGCTACTACCCGCGTATCGGAAAATCGAAGATCAGCGGTACGCTGAAGGGCACGGTCGGCGCCGCCTGGTTCATTCTCAGCTTGATCCTGCGCTATTATTTCTGGCGGCGAAGAGCTGGGACGCCGAGGCCCTAGCTCCGCTCTCTACCTGAGTTTAGGGCTGATTCAATAACCGTGTCGGCTCTGACGGACGGGGGTCACTCTCATATCACTCAATGAAGGAGTAGCCTTAGTTTATAAACTCAGGAGGGTTGTGTATGGAGGAAAGCTCACGAACGTTGTCAGAGAGTTTCCGAGATGCCCGACGGAATGCCATTGTTTGGAGTGCGATCTGTGTGGCGTGGCTAGGATTTTCAGTCCAGCTCGAGAAGATCAAGGAACTCGATTTTCTTGTCCCTCCACGGATACCCTTGGGGTTGCTGCTTGTGTGGACTTACCTCGCTTGGCGTCTTACCGTTGAGCTGGTGAGTGAGCTCACTGTTTTACGTTCTGACAGCTGGCGTAGATACGACACTCTTCTTACAATGGCTATTGTTTGGTCAGCAGGGGTCATTCTCTTTTTTGATTTTTGCAGTGGAATAGATGAAATGAGGAAACCAGGCATGCCGACGGAAGAAACGGGCCTCTTCGTTTTCATCTTTGGTGTCGCCTCGTCCGCGGGGCTATTACGCGCTTTTAGGAGTACGAGGGAAACCAAGTGGATTCGGCGAATCCTCATCGGGGTCGAAAGTCTGACGTTGGGATACGCTCTGTTTTTGTTGTCCTCAGTCTCCCTCCTTTGGGCGTTCCCGATTAAACACTGGGGCGACGTAGCACTCTTGTTAGTGGGCAGCTTGTGGATCGTTCTGACCGGCGTGAGTTACTGGGCTATTAAGCCGATGCTACAGCTCATTGGGTTCTGGCTGCCGCCTCGCGCAGGAGCGAAGACTGATTAAGCCTATTGATTACCTTTGGCACCTTTGTGTAAGGTGCATACTTCCGAAATTATCTTATGAAATCCGCAAGCGAAACGGCGGTGCGTTCGTCCGATAGTGACCGTGCGCTGGTAATCATGGCGAAAGCACCGAGGCCAGGCGAGGTCAAGACCCGCCTGGCGTCCAGCCTTTCTCCCGCGGCTGTCACTGCTTTCTATTGCTGTCTTCTGGACGATACGCTGGCGCTGGCGCGGTCATTGAAATTGGGCGATGTGGAAGTTGCCATCATGTGCCCGGACTCCGACGTAAACGAGATGGCGCAATTGGCAGGCAGTGATGTGAGCGTAGTTGCCCAGAAAGGTGAGGGTCTTGCCGCAGGCCTCACTTCGGTGTTCGCGCACTTCGGGCGAGACCGTCAGCGACGCATCATTGCCTTCAACAGCGACAGCCCACACCTGCCGCGCTCAGTTCTCGAAGACGCGTTCGAAACGCTGGCTGCACATGACGTAGTCATTGGACCAACGCATGACGGAGGCTACTATCTCGTCGGGGCAAAGGCTTCTCATCCTACGCTTTTCGCCCACGACGGAATGGGCACCAGTAGCGCGCTTGAGAGACTCCTGGCGCGCGCACGAACGCTTGAGCTGTCCGTAGGTTTCGCAGCTCCTTTTTACGATATTGATGTAGCTGACGACCTGACGCGCCTGGCAGCGGAGTTGCGTTTGGCTCCGGCAAGGGCGCCACGCACGGCGGAGTGGCTTAAAGAGTGGGAGCTTGCGGAGGCACAACTGCACACGGGCACCGGAGATTTGTGAAGATCTCCCCCGAGTGGAGAGTGTACACACTTGGCGCCACATTGTGCGCGGCGCTAACGATCTGCTCACGCAGCTTCGACGATCGCGGAGGCCCATACTTCATGGCCTCCTTGACGGTTGCGGGCATCGCATACTTCTTAGCGGTCTGCGAGTTTTTTCGCGGGCGGGGCGCCCGCGCCACAACTACATTCCCGCGACGCGTTGTCGTCATTGGACTTGTCCTGGCTGCTGCCTGGAACATTGCATTCCTTCGGCTGCCCGCGGGCGCCGACGATGATATTCATCGCTATGTTTGGGACGGCCGCCTGCAGAGGCTCGGCTACAACCCCTATCTTCTAGTCCCCAGCGATCCGGCCGCGAAGGAGTTGCATACTCCAGAAACACGCAACTTGAACAACCCGGATCTGCCGAGCCCATATCCAGCTGGGGCACAGCTATTCTTCCGCGCAGTAACCGCCATTCAGGAGTCCACTTTTGCCTTCAAAGTAGCATTTGTGATTTGCGAGTTCGCCATTGTTTTTGTGTTGCTCGATCTCTTGCGTTGTACAGGGCAAGAACAAAGAGCGCACCTGGTTCTGGCCTACGCCTGGAACCCATTGCTAGCTATTGAGGTGACGGGAAGCGGTCACATTGACATCGTCGGCGCGCTATTGTTGGTGGTGTCCGCCGCTGCGCTGGTACGCCGATGGCGGGCGACTGCAGCCGTTGCACTTGGGCTGGCGATAGCAGTGAAATTTCTGCCGGTAGTACTCTTGCCCCTCTACTGGAAGCGGGTTCGCATCCGCGACGCTGCGCTGGCGGCAGCCGTGGTCGGACTGCTGTACGTGCCATTTCTCAGTCATTCATTTCTTGACCATCGCCGCATCCCGATCGGCTCGCTGGGTACGTATGTGCAGAGTTTCCGCTTTAATGGTCCCGTATTTGCGGCACTCAATTCTGTGGCACCTCCGCAGTTGCTAGCTGGGCTGGCAGTGCTCGTCGGATTGGGGACTGCAGCCTGGCTACGAAGAGCAGCTCCCGAGTGGTCTCCCGACCAATTTGCCTGGCCCATGGCAGCATCTCTTTTATGCGCACCCGCCGTATTCCCATGGTACCTTCTCTGGCTGCTGCCATTTCTGACGTCGGCCTCGACGCTGTTGGTCATCCTCTGGACTGTGAGCATTGCGCCCGTTTACATTATGTGGCACCTGCGCACACTGGGGCGTCCGTGGGGGGCCCTTCCTGGTTGGGTGATGCTGCTGGAATACGGATGTCTGGCAGGGGCCGGTGCAATTCTCGTTACGCACCGCCTTACCCAAAAGAGTTATGAGTTTGGTCAACGTCCGAGGTAGTAAAAATCTACTGGATCGCGTGATGCCGGTCGGTCGGCGCATTTGCCAAACTGACCCCATGACAAAACAAGGAGCGAATTTTATGAGAAATACCCGCCGCTTAACGATGATCGGGTTTCTGCTTTGCGGATTGCTGGTTTTTGCTCTAACCTCCTGGGCGCAAGCGCCGCAGCGGGCGCCAATTCTCGGCCAAGTCGCCAAGACCTACGGAATTGATTCGTGGGACAAAGTTGAGGCCATCCGCTACACCTGGAACGGAGAGATTACCGGACTCTTCAAAGCTGCGCACAAGTGGGAGTGGGAGCCCAAGACCAACAAGGTCTCGTTTGAAGGGACGGATAAAGACGGCAAGCCCGTCAAGGTCAGCTACGTGCGCACCGACCCGAGCACCCAAACCGACGCCGTGAAAACTCAGGTCGACCCAAGTTTCATCAACGACAATTATTGGGTTCTGTTCCCCTTCCATGCTTACTGGGACAAGAGCGCCAGCGCGATCGATCAGGGCAAGTTTAATCTGCCCGTGGGCCCCGGCGCTGCCGAACTGCTCCCCATAAAGTATCCATCTGAGGCTGGCGGATTTACGCCCGGCGATACCTGGGACCTATATGTCGGTAAAGATAACCGTGTCGTGTACTTTGTCTACCACCGCGGCGGAGCCAAGCCGCCGAGCCGTGTCCTCGCAACGTGGGCGGGCTACAAGAAGGCAGGTCCAATTCTGTTCTCAACCGAGCATCGCGGCTTCGCCGATGGCAAGCCCCTGCACATCTTTCTTACTGACGTGGCGGTTAAGGTGACGGGGTCGGACAAGTGGGTGCCTGCGCAGTAAACGACAGGTGGGAATAAAAGCATGTTTCTCGACTACGCGTGTTTGTTCGCTCCAGCTCACAATCTCGTTCCGCCCGAAATGACAGCGAGTTAAAATTAACTATGGCGAATCGTGATGACAAACACGGGAGCAGCAAAGGCACGGATCGAACACCGACTTTGACTGCGGAAGCGCGGCGCCTTTTTATCGAGGTACTCCTGAATCCGCCCAAGCCAAACGAGAAGGCAATCGCGGCGGCGCGGAGATTGAAAGAAGAGATCGCGTAGTTGACAGATCCCACAGCAGGAACATCGCATCCGTCGCAGTGGTGGTGGATGCTATCGACGAAAACGCGCGCGCCTTCTACGGAGGCTATGGCTTCATCGATATTCCGAACCGCCCGAATCGGCTCTTCATGCCTATGAAGACTGTGGCGCAGCTTTTTCCCGACGTTTATACAGAGTAACTTCGCCACGCAAGCCAAGGGCGGCTTGTGGGCTGCCCGCCCGTCCTTCCATCACCGAGTGAAGAGCCCGCCGATGCTTAAGGAGCATGCCAAGCAGGTTGGCCCTTCTCGTTGAAAATAGTCATTTCCGGATTGGGTGCAAGTTGCGGAGAAGTAGTTGATGCACCGCCTAGTTCAATCACCACGCGCCCCTGTTTATCAGTGAAGTAAAGGCCGGTGTTGCCGAAATGTGCGAGAGGGAGTTTCCCCGGTAATTCCTTGTCGATGACAGAAACGCCAAGAGGACCAAGTTGCGTGACCTTCTCTCCATCCGGACTTACTAAGCTAAGTCTTGGATAATCGCCGTCTAGTGTAGTCAGTTCTGCCCGTACTTCGCCCTTCGCACTCTTGAGCACAAATCGTTGAGCTTCCACCGTGTTTACAGGCTTTGACTGTCCCAGCGTCAGAGCACAAATAATAATGAGGCCCGCAATTAGGCACCCTGCTCTGAGCCATTGATTCTGCTTCTCAAGCTTAATGACTCTAGACTCCAAAATTTCCCATCTATCTGAGGCCATGGGTTCAACTCCTCTGCACTTCGCGGATTCTAGCATTTTTGGTAATTTTGGACTCCTGAACGGCATCGGACATCGTCAGGCAAAAAACATATTCTCGAAAGAGAAGGAAGTCGCGTCCATGAGGATCGCTTCATGTTTGTTAAGGCTCATTTCATGGTTTCGTGGCAAGATATTGAGGAAAAGGATGTCTATAGTTCCCATTGGTGTCGGTGATATTGAAGCTCAAAAACGATTTATTGAGCGTAACCGGGCGTTTCTACAAGAATTCCCGAAGCTTTTTGCGCTTTATAGCAGAGTTTTCATCCGTTCCCTTGCCCCTCCAAGTGAAAGCGAGCGGCAGGTACTCTTGCATTTGCCTGATGATGATCCAGCGGTGATTGCCTTCGAGGACAAGATAATGGCCGACAGGGTTATCTTTTACCTTGGCAGGATGGCGGCAGACGATTTTGGAGAAATCTGTACGCTTAGCGGGAACGGGCGAGGATTTGGCTCCTACAAGATCGTGCGGGGCATGTACGAGCGCGTGGTGACGGCAATGTATATTGCTGGAAAACCCTCCGAATCTCGTGCCTTTGTCGAATCGTCCTCAATTGCGAAACTCAACTATCTTACTCGGTCGCTGATAGCTGTTCCCGAGATGAAGGGGCGCTACGATGAGGAATTCATGCAGCGCATTAAGTCAGACGCGGCGACAGCGCAGGCTAAGCGGAAACAGTCCACCTGTTCCAAGTGCGGCCAACCCATGACACAAGATGCTTGGACTCGCGTCAGCTTAGACGTGATGGCTAGGGTTGTGGAACCCTCTTTAGAAGTGCTCTACCCCCAGTTCTATCTTGAAGGAACTGCTCAGTCACATGCGAACATGCTGGGAATTGAACGCAGACTAATCAAGAAAAACGGTGGCTACACCTACAAAGATATTTCCGAAGATGAAGCGCGGTTCGCCTTGCACCTCGGTCATCACCTCATAATCAAGTTGCTGTGGATGCAAAATAGTTATTTCAAACTTGGCTTTGACAGTGAAATTAATGACCGTGGCCATGCCTTTATTTCTATTTGGGGAAAGGCCCCTAGTGCAGCGCCTGAATCGGAATAGGCCGGGAGATCGCGAGTTCATGCTCACAGCATGTCGATAGGTACGTAACGAGCTATGATCGAAGAGGGGTACCCGGCACAAAGCAGGAAATCTGGACGGCCGTCTCACTCACCGGCCTTGAACTTCGCGACAATTGCGGTTATGTCGTCGTGCTGTTCCTGAGGGGCGAAGCGGCGCACCCCATCCACGATGGCAGCCAGCAAAGCCTGGCACGACAATTCGCGATGCTGCCGCAGCGCATCGATCAGAAGCCGCTCACCAAATTCTTCTCCTCGATCGTTACTGGCTTCGGTGACGCCATCCGTGTAGAGCGCAAGCACGTCGCCTGGAAAGAGCTCTTGCTCCTGCAGGGAACAATCCCATTCCTTGAAGAGTCCCAGCAACATGCTCGTCGACTCAAGCTGCTCAACGTTGCCGTCGCTTCTCAGCAAAAGGCCCGACAGGTGTCCGCAATTGGCGTAGCGCAGCCGCCGCGTCGCGTCGTCGTAGTCGGCAAACAAAAGCGAAGCATAGGCACTGTCGCTGGTGTTGTCATAGAACAGGCGGTTCACTGATCTGAGCAATGCCTGGGGCTGATCGACGGCCAATGACGACTGGCTCCGCAGGCTGGCCTGCAGATTTGCCATCAGAAGGGCTGCAGCGATGCCCTTGCCGGAAACATCGCCGATGACCAGCCCCAGCCTTTCCGGCCCGAGATTCAAAAAGTCGAAGTAATCCCCGCCTACTTGCCGAGCCTGGAGGCAGATACCTGCGTACTCCACGGTCTTCAACTCCGGCTGAATCTGCGGAAACAACCGTGCCTGCACTTGCCTGGCTATTTCGAGTTCCTGTGCGACGCGGCGTTCGGCTTCGAGTTTTTGCGCGTGCTCTTTCCGCTGCAACTCCAGGCTTCGCCTCACCTCATCGAACCCTTCCAGTCCAAATGCATTCCCGTCCGGATCTTCGAACCGTGTATAGGTCCCGCCCCACCCCGGCGTCTCCGGCGCAAACAAGAACCGAACGCCGCGTTCGCTCCATTGCTTGTAGGTGGCCTGAACATCCTCGGTCATAAAAAGAACCCAGCGGTAGCCGCCAATCAGCTTGTATTCAGGACGGTCCGGCTTGGGCTCAACCAGGGCGAGATTGGCGCTGCCATCGGGTGGCGCCACTTCAATCCAGCGGACGCCGGTAGGAAGCGACTGTTCGGTGAGCAGTTCGAAGCCGAGTTGATCGACGTAGAACCGCTTACTCACGTCGAGGTCGCGGACGAAGACGACAATGTCCTGTATGCACAGGTAGGGCTCGTCGCGTCCGGGGCGAAGCACGGTCCGATTCGCCCACGAGAGGAAGGGGTCGCTGGCCATCGGCGTGATTATAGTGCGCGGCCAAACACCTTGAAGGCTCTTGGGGGTAGAACGAATCGCAGGGAAGCCATATAAAGGTTGTAATCCAGCGATTTCACTAAATTGACCTGCCTGCCCCAACGCCCCCTCAGGCTGGTTCGGACTGGCGGTGAGTGTAATGGCGATGTTACGCCAGATTCGCGAACACAGGCATACAATGAGGCCGACAGCAATAAGCCATGACTGAAGCCTCACCCAGAGCCAGTTTCGAGAACATCGTGGAGTGGGCGTACACCACACTGCCCGAGAAGATCAGAAACTTACCAGATTTCCCCGGTATTCAGGTAGCCGAGGAGCCACCCGAGGAAATGTTCGAGAAGATGTCGAAGAGAAGAAATTGGCCTCGGGGTACTGAGCTGCTGGGGTGCTACAGCGGAGTAAGCAGGACTGAACGTCGACACAACTTAGTGCAAGTCGCTCCCGATTTGATATTCGTTTTTCGAGGTCCGATTCTGCGATGTTCAAAGGGAAATTTGCCAGCCGAAGTGAAACAAGTTGTTTGGCATGAAGTTGCGCATTGGCTGGGTCACGACGAGGGCGAGGTGAAGGAACTGGGTCTTTCACTTAGCTTCGAAGGCATAGCGCGTGCTCCGCTCGAAAGCGAAACGCCACAAGCGGTCTTACAACAGACACTCCCGGACGCTTTTGAGAAGGAAGAAGAAGTAAACCAACAACTGCGCTGCCTAAAGTGCTACTCCACAGATGTCGCCTGCCGTGAAGTCGAAAAGCCATTGACCAACGCTGCATCTTCGCTAAGCGATCCCATTGTCATCCGCGCGAAAATCTGCACGTGCAACGCATGTGGGTACGAATGGGACGACGAGGACAATCTCTAACGGTTGTTGAAATCAGGCGGCTACACTCATTATGAGCGAATCGGTTGCGGTGTCTAATCGACCCCAAAAGGACCAGTCGGACTATGTCGTTGTAGGAACTGCAGGACTTTTAGTTCTGGAGGGACACGAAATCAGACTACCTGGCGATCACGACGGTAGTACACGAACTGCTCAACTTAGGCAAATCACGATCTGCGGCCATGTGGATCTCAAGCCGTGGGCGTTCGCCTCGAATGATCGGACAATAACAATCAGGCTGTAGTAGCGCACCTTGCAAGCGCCGCCGTCCGGCACATCCGCCGTGGCATGATTCGCGGAACTCGCACTGATTGCAGGTTTGAGGAAGTGTCCGTGCCTGCTCGAAGGGTGTTGAGCTGAGAATGTTGGTTCCTGCGGAGATCAAATCTGAAAGCGGCTCTCCCGATCCGGGCCAATAAACGCAGGGTTGTGTCGTGCCTCTTGGTGTCACACGTACGGTGCTCACGCCACAACCGCCTCGGAGCGGTGGCAGTCCCGCCATCGCGCGAACCAGCGGCTCGCCGATAGCGATTACATCGGTCTCCTCAAAAAGACGCCGGAAACCTTCCCAGTACTCTTCGTAGCTGAGGGCATAGATGTCCGATCGCACCGCTTGGTAGACATTCACTCGCAAAGAAGCGTCAAACTGTTTGGCGACTCGCGCCACATCCGCTAAACGCAAGTAGTTCGACTTCATCATCACGGCGATGATGGTTACAGGAATATGCAGCCTGCGACACCGTTCTGCCTGCTGGTGGATGAGTCCCCAATTGCCATCTCCGCGCTCTGCATCCTGTTCCGCTTGGGTCGCGTAATCGAGAGAGAACTCGATGTCATGGAAGGCACCGAGCTCATTGTCTTCCAGAACAGCAACACTATGACCATTGGAAGTGATGGTGAGCTTGACCGGTTTCGTTCGCAGGTAGGCTAGTATTGCCTTGAAGTCGGGATGCATGCCGTTCTCACCGGTGCCAAGATTCACCGACCGAACAGGCAAGCGTTCCATGACTGCCTTCACTTGATCCAGGGAAAGACGATCCGCGCGAGTCGGATCGCGATAGCAGAAGGCGCAGGCGAGATTACACTCGTTGGTGAGCCCGAGCCCGAGCGCAATCCCGGTATCTGGTGTCAGCATGCGAGATCCGGACGATGAAGACTGCGCTGTGACGTTGTTCATGTAACGTCCTTCATCACCGGACCTGTGCGATGTGCCAGGCAATGCGTGTAGCGGGCGACTGCGGCAAACTCCGGCCGCCTGCCCAGCTTACGCTCCAACTCAAAAATCCGCTCGTACTCATCACTTCGGGAAACCCTCGGCGGCAGGTAATCTGATAGAACCCGTACGCCACGCTCCGCAGTTACCGTGAGTGACGATTCGAGCAGCATGGCTTGCAGGCTCTCAGGCGTAAATAGCCGCACCCTTCCTCCGTACAGGGACTCATCTCCCCACTCAGCGGTGAGATTACGCTCGGTCGCGGTCAAGTCACCGTTTTGTATTGCGGCCTTTAATACCTCACCTGCCTGGTTACGCACCAATACCGAGATTATGCTAGACGGATCTCGCAAGGCGCGAGCTGCACCGCGCAACACTGCACCGGGGTCATCAACATATTCCAGGATATTGTGGCAAAGAATTACATCAAACGACCCGGCGTGGAACAAATTTCCCAATTGGGCGGCCTCGCCGTGTTTCAGCGCAATCCTTTCCGTGACTCCTGCTTCCCGCGCGGCACGCTTCGCGAAATCCAGCATTGGTACAGACGCGTCCAGCAACGTGACGTGAAGACCAAGTCGCGCCAGGCGCACCGCGATGGCGCCGGTACCGCACCCGAGATCCAGAGCGTGCAAAGACCGTGGGGCCTGCGGGAGAAAGTCCTGCAAGTTGGCAAGGGCGAG
>JACXTT010000600.1_pt1 | contig 61937 bp, 61 predicted proteins | sample 9270951 | NCBI WGS metagenome assembly JACXTT01 (sample SAMN15532306, study PRJNA645909) | rock metagenome | isolation source: weathered quartz diorite | place: Puerto Rico | collected 2017-06-21
GCGACAGCGAGGACAGGTTGGACAATGTTAGAGGTTGCGGTTGCCAATTCCGATGGCTTCCTCCTCAGGCGACTCACTCTCACCACCGCGTCTCCCTTGACGTTCTGTTCGCGGCTCCCAGGGTGGGCAGCGATTCCCGGGCATTTCGGAGAAGTTAGTTCGCAAGTGTGAGATTACGGGAAATTTCCACAGATGCAACATTTTTCTTGAAAAGTTTTGTCAAGGAGGGGCAGTACGGAGGTAATGGCGAGAGCGCCGTTGGAAGGTTTTCCCTGTGTTCCTCTGTGACCCCCGTGGTTAAGATTTTTAGAGCCTCAGCTCCCAAGTCTCTGCCACGAGATCCGTGCGTCCCCAACTCCGGTGCCGTTTCTCCCCGACCAACTCAAAGCCCGCTTTCTGATAAATCGCCCGTGCGGCCGCGAGTTCGCTCTGGGTCCAGAGCATCATCTTTTTGTAGCCCGCCTCGCGGGCAAAACGCACGCACTCAGAGACGAGGCGGCCTCCAATCCCCAACCCCCGCGCCGACGGCTCCACCAGCAACAACCGCAACTTTGAGATCGTCTTAGATTTTTGCACCAAAAACACCGACCCCACTCTTTCGCCGTCTTTCTCGGCGATCCAACAGCGCTCGCGAGCCGGATCGAGGTTCTCGACAAAGTCCGCCACGATTCTCGCCACCAGCGCCTCAAACCGCTCATCGTAACGGTACTCCTGCCAGTAGAGCTCCCCGTGCCGTTGCACTACCCATCCCATGTCTCCCGGCCGGTGCTGTCGCAGGACGTACGCCGCCGCTTTTTCCCTCGGCGCGCCTAACACCGACTCGATCGTATGCATAGCCCGGATCAGGTCCGTTTGCTTTGCCGGAGACAGTCGGCCCAGCATCGCGCCCACTTGCTCGTCCGAGCGGGCGTCGAGCGGCGCGAAAATCCGCCTGCCTTTGGGCGTCAGGCTCAACAGGTTCTGCCGGGCATCTTCGGGAGAGTCTTGCTTCTCGATCAATCCCTGCTTTTCGAAGTTGCGCAGGATCCGGCTTAAGTAGCCCGCATCCAGGCCCAATTCCTTGCACAGTTCAGCCGCGGTGGGCCGCTCGCGATGGGCCAATTCGTAAAGAGTCCGCACTTCGGTCAGCGAAAACGGACTGTCGAGCAGGCCTTCGTTCAGAAGGCCGATCTGCCGGGTATAAACGCGATTAAATTGTCGTAGTGCCTGAATGCGCTGTTGGCGTACTCCGGATGGGATCGCCATAGCGTATTGTCCCCCATGTAGTTGCTGATGTCAACTAATATGTTTGGCGTTGTCAATTGTATTTTCCTCGTGGAAAGTAGCTTGTTTTGCAGAACTGGAGTGAACTAATATCTCGCGCAATGGAGATCCGGGACCTTGCCGCGCAGTATCAGACCCAGTCGGACGAGGAACTCCTGCAATTAGCTCTCGATCCGCAACAGCTGACTCCAGAAGCCAACGCCCTCCTGCGGGCGGAACTTGCCAAGCGGCACATCCACACAGACGACCGCTTCAATGAATTCCGTGTTGAGAAACAGCAACACGAGGAGCAGGACAGGAGTTCGAAACGAGCATCGCTCTTTCCAACCATCACTCGCGCGACCAAAACGATAAGAGATTGGAGACAGTACAGGCGGAGAGCCGGAACCTGGCCAATATTGTCAATTGCCGGTCATGTGCTTCACTTCGCAGCACTGCTCGGCGTCATCGCGTTCATGGTTTGGTATGGCGTGGGACACAACTGGTCGAAGCCCACGTTGTTGTTGGTATCGTTACCGGTGATTCTGGTTGAGGGCGTTCTCTGGGACAGTTTTCGGAAAGGAATCCGACTTAGAGAGCTTGTGAGTTACAGAAATAGACGCAACTCAACATTACGACAGCGATGAGAAATTGTGCTGCTCGGCTGATCCGGCAACGCTCAGACCTGCTTCCACAACTCTTCCCGCGGATCCTCCGGGTTCAGCTTGGCCAATTCCCGGAGCAGTTCCTTCGTCTTCTCATCGCGCGGCATGGGCACAGTGACCTTCACTTCGACAATCTCGTCTCCGCGCTTGCCGTCCTGAGTCGCCGACGGCACCCCCTTTTCGCGCAGCCGCAGCTTCTGTCCAGACTGTGTTCCCGGCGGAATCTTCAGCGTACTCCGGCCGTCGATGGTCGGGACTTCGATCTTGGCTCCCAGCGCTGCTTCTACTGCCGTGACTGGTACCGTCACATAAATGTCGTCTCCCTCGCGCCGGAAGATCGGATGCTCGTCGATGCGGATGATCACGTAGAGGTCACCCGCCGGCCCTCCGCGCAGCCCTGCGTTTCCCTTGCCTGCGATTCGAATTCGCTGTCCATCGCGCGTACCTGCTTTGATCCGGACTTCGAGCGGATCGGTGCGCTCGACCGTCCCTTCGCCGTGGCACACCGGACACGTCGAAATATTCTTTCCGGTCCCATGGCAGCGCGGACAAGTCACATTGAACTTCATCCGTCCGCCGGTCTGCTCGATCGTGCCCTTGCCCTTGCACTGCGGACACGTCCCCGGCGATTCGAGGTAGCCATTTCCGTGGCAGTTGCCACAGACATCGCGCCGCGCAATGTTCAGCCGCATCACACCGCCGCGGATGGCCGTCCAGAATGGCACATTGACCTGGTATTCCAGATCGTTTCCCGCCTCTGGCCCTTCGTCCGTTGCAGCACTCCGCCCGCCACCGGTGAAGATGTTCGAGAAAATGTCGCGGAAACCGCTACCACTGCTCGATGTTTTGCGCCCGCCACTGCGCGCGCCTTCGAACATATCGGAAAAGTCGAACCCGCCAAAATCAAAATGCACGCCGCCCGCTCCCGCCGATCCCGTCCCTTGGGTGCCAGGAAACCCGTCGAAACCGCCAGATCCTGGTTGTCCGCCACCGCGAGCATAAGCCTCGGCCGTTGCAGGATCGATATTGTCGGAGTAAAAGCCGAGCTGATCGTAGATCTTGCGTTTTTTGGGATCGCTCAGGATGTCGTTGGCTTCGGAGATAGTCTTAAACTTCTCCTCCGCACTCTTGTCGCCGGGATTTACGTCAGGATGGTACTTGCGCGCCAGCTTGCGAAACGCCTTGCGGATGTCGTCCGCCGAGGCGGACTTCTTCACGCCAAGCGCCGCGTAATAGTCTTTGGTTTGCGTGGCCATGTTGTAGCGATCAACACTCAGCCATCAGCATTCAGCCATGATCTGAGAACTGAGAACCGGGAACTGAGAACTGGTCCTTTCAGTTCACCACTTCTTTCGCCTGCTCGTCCATGGGAATGGCGAACGCGTCAAACGGCGCTGTGTCCGTGGCCACCGGAATCCGCTGCACGCCCGTCCCCGTTGGAGCGTAGCAATACCACCGTCCCTCTTCCGGAACAAAGTTCACGAAAAACATCTGTCCATTGACTTCAAATCTCAATTCGCTTCCCTCTTTCTGAACTCCCTAATGATTCAGATGCACTTTGGGGGCGCAAGTCGCGCCCCCACAAAAGTGTTACATAGTCGAACGGTGGCCGCTTACTTCTTGTCCTCGACGTCCACGTACTCCGCGTCGATCACGCCTTCGTCTTTCTTCTGAGCCTGGCCGTCTCCACCCGGAGCCGGTCCTGCTCCCGCCGAAGGCCCAGCCCCCGGAGCACCCGCAGCCTGCGTAGCCTTGTACATCTGCTCCGCCAGTTTGTGTGAAGCCGCAGTCAGCTTCTCGCGCGCCGAGTCCATCTGAGCCTTGTCGCCGCTTTCGATGGCCTTCTTCGCGTCGGCCAGGGCGTTCTCGACATCTCCCCGCTCCGAGCCCGAGATCTTATCGCCATGCTCCTTCAGCATCTTCTCGATGTTGTAAGTAAGCGTGTCGAGTTGATTCTTGGCTTCGATCTCCTCGCGCTTGGCCTTGTCTTCCGCCGAATGCGCGTCGGCTTCCTTCGCCATGCGCTCGACCTCTTCCTTGGACAAGCCCGAAGAAGAAGTAATCGTGATCTTCTGGTCTTTACCCGTAGCGTTGTCCTTCGCCGTGACATTCAGGATGCCGTTGGCGTCGATATCGAACGTCACCTCGATCTGCGGCACGCCCCGCGGAGCCGGTGGCAGTCCGGTCAAATGGAACTTGCCCAAAGTCCGGTTCTGCGCCGCCAGCGGACGCTCTCCTTGCAACACGTGGACTTCAACCGAAGTCTGACTATCGGCCGCCGTAGAAAACGTTTCCGTCTTCTTGGTAGGAATCGTAGTGTTGCGCGGGATCATCGGAGTTGCGACGCCGCCCAAAGTTTCAATCGCCAGCGTCAGCGGAGTCACGTCCAGCAGCAGCAGGTCTTTCACTTCGCCGCCCAGCACGCCCCCCTGAATCGCCGCGCCGACTGCCACGACTTCATCTGGGTTCACGCCCTTGTGCGGCTCTCTGCCGAACAATTCCTTGACCAGCGCCTGAATACGCGGCATGCGAGTCTGGCCGCCAACCAGGACCACTTCCTGAATCTTGCTGGAGTCGACCCCGGCGTCTTTCAAGCACTGTTTGCACGGCCCAACCGACTTCTGAATCAGGTCTTCGACCATCGACTCGAGCTTCGCCCGCGTCAGCTTCTTCACCAGGTGTTTCGGACCGGAAGCGTCCGCCGTAATGAACGGCAGATTGATTTCCGTCTCCATCGTGGTCGAAAGCTCGATCTTGGCGCGCTCCGCTGCGTCCCGCAGACGCTGCAGCGCCATCTCGTTGCCCTTGCCGCGCAGGTCGAGACCTTCATCTTTCTTGAACTCGTCAATCAACCAATCAACCAATCGCTGGTCGATGTTGTCGCCACCCAGGTGGGTGTCGCCGTTGGTCGCTTTCACCTCGATCACACCTTCGCCGACTTCCAGCACCGAAATATCAAACGTCCCACCGCCGAAGTCGTAGACCGCGATCGTTTCGTCCTTGCCCTTGTCGAGCCCGTAAGCGAGCGCCGCCGCCGTCGGCTCATTGATAATGCGCTTCACATCGAGCCCGGCAATCTTGCCCGCATCTTTGGTCGCCTGCCGTTGTGCGTCGTTGAAGTACGCCGGCACCGTGATCACCGCCTCAGTCACCTTCTCCCCGAGATAGTCTTCCGCCGCCTTCTTCAACTTTTGCAGGATCATCGCCGAAATCTCGGGCGGAGAATACTTCTTCCCCTGCGCCACGATCGCGACATTGTCCCCATCGCGCTCGACCTTGTACGGGACCATCTTCATCTCTTCATTCACTTCATCGAAGCGCCGTCCCATAAAGCGCTTGATCGAAAAAATCGTGTTCTCCGGATTGGTAATGGCCTGCCGCTTGGCAACCTGCCCCACCAGCCGCTCCCCGGTCTTGGTAAACCCAACCACCGAAGGGGTAGTCCGGCCACCTTCTTCGTTCGGGATCACTTTGGGCTCTCCCCCCTCCATAACCGCTACGCAGGAGTTGGTGGTGCCCAGGTCAATTCCAATAATCTTTCCCATATCGCGTCCTCCTAGACTGATAAGTGCTTTACAATCAACGTGATTATGATTGCGTCTTGTGATATGCTAAGACTTGAGTGTTGCGTTGTCAAGGGTTAGATGAGCGGGTTCCTTAGCCGGATTCAGTAGAAAAAAGCAGATCTTTGTCGAGAGGTAGACGATGCGTTTGGATGACTGTGACCTAGCTGGCATCGACGTTGTTTCGGCCGCACCCTTAGTCCGGAGCGCTCCGGAAGAAGAGTGGGTTAATGCGTTGAAGAACCGCGGGCGGCACCGCGAGATCGTAGCGTCGACCCACACAGGGCGCTCGCAGCGATATGGCTAAAGCCATATCCTGATACGAATCTTTCTGACTGGTTTTTCTCTATCAACTGCACACTTGCCGCGCAGGTTCGTATCAGGGCACGCCTTTCAGGCGTGCCGTGACCTTCCCCTAATGAATCGCGCCTTCAGGCGCTGCAGGGCGGGCGGCACCGCGAGATCGTAGCGTCGACCCACACAGGGCTAAAGCCCGGTTCATAGGTCGCTAATAGCGATATGGCTGAAGCCATATCCTGATACGAATCTTTCCATCCCGCGGCTTCTCCATTGGATTTACACCTACAAACGAAGGATTCGTATCAGGGCACGCCTTTCAGGCGTGCCGCAACAGCGCCCTAATGAGTCGCGCCTTCAGGCGCTGGGCGCCCAATTCGGGATCATCACACTTGTCTCGTGACACGCGTCACATACAACCCACGCTGTCGCGATTGATTGTCATCCAATGTCCATCCCTCCGCGCCGCGCTGAACCAGAGCAGATTTCCTCCAACGCCCGCACCTTTTTCGTGACCTCTTCCACCTGGGACAAGCGCAACTTGCTTCAATCCGATCGCGCCGCAGGATTGTTTCTCAAAGTGCTCTACGAATGTCGCGTGCAAGGAAAGTTCCGGCTGCATGAATTCGTGGTCATGCCAGACCACTTTCATCTGCTGATCACGGTGGGAAGTGAAATCAGTGTGGAGAAAGCGGTCCAGTTCATCAAGGGTGGATTCGCATTCCGCGCCGGAAAGGAACTGGGCATGAAAGCACCATTCTGGCAGAAGGGTTTTTCTGAAGTCCGGATTCTGGACTCACCAGCGTATGCGCAGGTTCGAGAGTACATTCACGGTAATCCCGTAAAGCACCGATTGGTCCTCACACCGGATCAATATCCGTTTTCCTCCGCGCATTCAGGATTCGAACTGGACCCGCCGCCGCAGGGACTAAAGCCCGTCAACTTCGCCGCTTGACTGATACGGCTGAAGCCGTATCCTGATACGAATCTCTTGCCCCCGGCTAAGTTTCTTCGTACCCTAACCTCATGGAAGTCCATTTCACTCCCGAGCAGCAATCACAGATTGCGCAGATTGCCAGTAAGGCAGGGACCGTCCCCGAGCGGTTGGTGACGAATCTGGTTGTCCGTTATCTCGGCGAAGAAGCCCGCTTTCTGGCCGCCGTGGAAAAAGGAATCGCAGCTGCCGAGCGCGGTGACTTTATGGAGGAAGAAGAAATGGACGCCCGCCTCGAAGCCATGTTCAAGACCTGATGCGCATCCGTTGGACCGTCCCCGCCGCCGACGATCTCCAGAAAATCAAGAGCTATGTGCAACGCAACTACCCGCATTTCGCCGAACCGACCGTACGAGCAAACACCATTCGCAAACTTGTTCGTCTAAAGTGAACGGGCAGACGAACCAAACGGAGGCAATGGATGAACCTCAAACATATTCAGACCTATCTCCTGATTTGCAGCTTGGTTGTTGCCTTGCAGCCCCTCTTGGGAATCGGACAGCAGAATTCAGAAGCGGCGAAAACAAGCCCCGCCACGCAACATGACGGGCAACACGATTTTGATTTCGAGATCGGCACCTGGAAAATTCACCTGAAGCGCCTCGATCGTCGCTTGGTCGGCTCCACTAACTGGGTCGAATTTGACGGTACCTCTGTTACCCGAAAGGTCTGGGACGGCCGCTCTCAGCTGGAGGAGTTCGAAACTGATAGCCCGGCTGGCGGCCACATCGAAGGTCTGACCCTGCGTCTATATGATCCCCAAACCCACCAGTGGAGCCTCTATTGGGCCACCAGCAAGAGCGGGGCGATGGGCGTGCCCACAATCGGCGAATTCAAGAATGGACGCGGCGAGTTCTTTGATACGGAACCGTCCGGCCCTAATGGCAGATCCATCCTGTGTCGATTTGTCTGGACAAACACCAACACCGATACGCCGCACTTTGAGCAATCATTCTCAGAGGATGGGGGTAAAACCTGGGAAGTCAACTGGATCACCGATCAGACGCAGGTGAAAGATCCACCTGACAAAACGCGCTGATCTCTACTGAGTTTCGCCCGCGAGAAACCGGGCGCCCACGTCTCGCGCCTTTCGAGACGTGGGACCGCCTCACCGCGCCGCACCCGCCTCCACCTTCCAAACCAAATCCCAACTCTCCCGCCGATCGACGAAGCCCGTGATCTTCCCTCTTTCATCACGCTGAAAGATTTTGCGGATGCGCGGCTGGCCCGGCATGAAGAGCACATCACGCACCTCAACCTGCAGCGGCTTCATAGCGCTGCCTTGTCGGCCGCCCATCAGCTGTTTCCCGTCCCACTGGATCACGTAGACAAGGTCAGTCTCCGCCCTATAGCGGCCGGCATATTGCTGCATCTCCTCGGCGGGCAACGAGATTGCTGGAGGATCGTGCAGGACAGCATAGGTATGCACCAGATGCAGCTTCCATTCTCCTGCCTCCAGACGCCATGTCTCAGTCGTCAGATAGCGGGCATGGAGAATCTGGCCGTGATAGTTCTCCTCTTCGTCGTCGGTATGAATAACGGTGGCCAGATCGCCCGCAACGTGCGCGGAGTACGCCGAGATCTCGAGCGTCCCCGAAGCACCCGCCGGTAGCGGTTCGAGCTGCTTCAAAAACTCCGCCCCCTCGATCACCGTCCCGTTCTCATCGACGTAAACCGCGTCGGCAGCCAGCGCCTGATCCCACACCTTCCGATCGCCCGGTGCAATCGCGTCCAGAAGAGCCTGATCCTTGGCACGCAGCAGTTCCACGTTCTTGTCAGCATTCTTATCAACGGCGTTGGGAGAATTCATCATTGCCAGAGCGGCAGCCAGCAGAAATTCGATCATCATTACTGTTCCTTCCATCCTATTCTGAACCAGGAAGGAACGCCTTGGAAATCTGAGTGCGCCGACTTGCGAGCTTTTGGGCAGAGCAGCGCTTCAGCGCTGCAGTAAGCTTTCTTTTGATTCGGGCTTCAGCCCCTGGGGGCGAGCACTGGTTAGTCCCGCCCATACTTCCTGAGCGAACTCATTTCCATTGTTTCATTTGGCGATTTATGTACGTGTTTAACTGTACGTACAATACCGCTAGTTACAAATGTTCCACGTGGAACATTCCTCCCAAAATCATTCCCCACATGCCCAAGTACGAAGTCAAAGACATGCACTACCACTTTACCGACACATGATTCGCATCGTGAAGGCCGAGCTCCGTTCCCGGGATTAGCGTCGCCACACCAACAGCACTCCCAGCCCGATTGCGACCAGATCCTCGGGAATCGCAATCGCAAAATCCGGCACGCCCAGGCTCTTCACGAGTCCGACGCGGGCTTTGTATCCCGCAAAAGCTCCAATCATGCCGCCGATGGCGCCGAGAAGGGCGCCCAACATTAGGGACGCTCCGCCTGCGCTCGCCAGGCATCCGCCGGTCAAAGCGCCCATCACAATACGCGCCGTGAGAGGACCAGCGGTCGTCCGGGCGGGCGTCTTCGGCAGTTGATCGTTCACGAACTCACCCAGCGCCGCGAGCGTGAAGATGGTGACCGCCCACTTCGATCCCATGAAGGCGAAATACGATCCAGCCAGATTGAGCCAGCCGAGATGAGCGGCCCACGCAACCACGGCCGCAGCAGTCATAGCTCGCAATCCCGCTACCACCCCGATTCCCAGAGCAAACAGCAACACCATGCTCGTACTCATCGAGTTCCTCCAGCATTCGAACTGCGCTTTACAAAATGAAAGGGCTAGATGATATCAGCGACAGGATGGTGCATGTGTTTTTTAGAGCCGAGAAACCGACAACTACCAGCCAACCTGCTTATAGCGAAAGCACTCCACAGCGTGGTCATTCACCATCCCCGTGGCCTGCATAAACGCGTAACAGATGGTCGATCCGACGAAAGTAAACCTGCGCTTCTTGAGATCCTTGCTCATCGCGTCAGACTCGGCGGTGCTGGCCGGAACCTTGTGTCCAGACTTCCACGCGTTCACGCGTGGCTTGCCACCAACGAACTGCCAGATGTAGCGGTCGAATGACCCAAACTCCTTCTGCACTGCCAGGAATTCCTTGGCATTTTGCACCGCTGCTGCAACTTTCAACCGGTTGCGGACGATGCCTGCGTCCTGCATCAGGGCCTGTAACTTTCGCCGATCGTAACGGGCAATCTTCTTAGCGTCGAAGTCGTCGAAAGCGGCGCGATAGTTGTCGCGTTTCTTCAGAATCGTGTCCCAGCTAAGGCCGGCCTGCGCGCCTTCTAGGATGAGGAATTCGAATAGCACACGGTCGTCGTGCTGCGGGACGCCCCATTCGCGGTCGTGATAAAGAATCGCAAGATCGTTCTTCGCCCAACCGCAACGCACGATGTTCCTCTGTCGCTGTTCTTTCGGATGAACTAACGCCATCATCGACTCCTGTCCAAAGACTATTCAGGATAAGGTTTCCCGGCACGCGCGATGCGGATGCGATGGTCAGTAAAAGACGAATGCATGGCGGGAACTACGACCTGTGGCATGTGGCACATGACGCAATTCCTGACGCCGGCCCGGCAAGCTTTCCCGGGATGCTCGCGAGTCGGCTTCCCGGTGCCCGTAATATGACAAGCCAGACATTTCCGATCATAGAACGATGCCGTGCTCACCAACGGTTCATGCGGATCGTGGCAGCTGACACAAGTGAGCCGGGTATCACCTTCTCCCCAGCACCGGCTTTCTTCCAGCCGATACGGCTGGAAGCGTACGCTCGAGACGCCATGGCCGCCTGTGCGAATTCCGTCAGCCCAGGTGCGGTGACAGGCTCCGCAAAACTCCACCGAAGCGACGGGGCGCAAAAGGCTGGGGTTGAGAATTGCGGCTCGCCCTTCCGCAAAATGCTTCGCCTTCATGGCGGCGACATGCTTCGCGCCCGGCCCGTGGCATGCCTCGCAGGTCACTCCGTTGAAAGGCTGGTCGGAATCAAAACCGTTGGCTGTGACGGACGCAGTCGTGTGACAGGCAAAGCAGCGCCGAGCAGTGTCCGGGTTCATCGCTCTCCCCAGAGCCTCTTCGATCTGGACGGGATTATCCTGTTCCTGGCCAGCCGTAACGTCGAGCGCCTGGATGCTTTTGTAATAGCTCAACCGACTCTCGTAAAGAACTCCATCGCGGCGGTAAATGTAAGTTTGTCCTCGCTGCCCCTGTCCGAAAACCCACAACAATGAGGTCGCGAGCGAATTCTTTCCGTCGCCCACAGAATAGCTATGGTCAGCGCCGCGGTTCGCGATTTCGTATTCGAAGGGGCCTGCATGGAAGTTCAGAGGTTCAAGGTTGGCGAACCCTCCGAAGTCCTTCGCTGGCATCGAAGCATGGGCCATCGGAGTGGTGGACCAGCTGCGGGCTTTCTCGGAATGGCACTTGGCGCATTCCGCGGGGCCCACAAACTCTTCGCGAAGTCCCGTCGCCTTGGTCGGCCACCAGCCGGGGTACTTCAGACGATCCCAAGTTTCCGTTGGGATATCGGGCTGTGAATCGTAAACACTTTTCTGAGGGACGAGCGGCACGCATGTGAGAAACACAAAGCAGCATGCTACGAGAGGAGACCACACCGCGGACATTTAAGATCCTTGCCAGATTCTATCCGAGCGCTTCGATTGCTGGCACCACTCGCATCTCGTCCTCGCTCAATCGTACTTCTCATACAGAATCTGCTTCCGATCCCACCCCAGCGACTTCAGCAACTCGCGGTTCGCGCTGACCATCTTGTCGAGTCCGCAGATATAAGCGTGCATATCGGTACGGCGGCCGACAATTCCAGGCACGTGCTGCTGCACATATCCGCGCAGCCCCTGCCACTCCGGACCACCACGGCTGAGTGTCGGCAAGAAATGAAAATTGGAGTGCTTCTCGGCCAGCTGCTCGAATTCTTCGCGATAGTAAATGTCCTGCTCGAGGCGCACTCCGAACAGCAGCCAGAACTGACGCCCTTCATGCCGCAACCGGTCCGCCAGCAGCCAGTGCAGCATCGAGCGAAAGGGAGCAATCCCGGTTCCGGTGGCAATGAAGACGGTATCCCGCAAGGGCGGGTGCAAAATGAAGGCGCCGAACGGGCCTTGAAAAGTAATCTCGGCGCCCCCGGCAAGATCGCAGAGATAGTTCGACATGAACCCGTACTGAACGCGATTCAGGCAGAAGGCGAACCGGGCATCGTCCGAAGGCGGCGAAGCGATCGAATACGCGCGCGTGATTTCTTCGCCGTCGGGCGTGGAGGCTTTCAGGGAGAGCCATTGGCCGGGGACAAAACCGAGGCGAGGAACGCCCTTGACCTCAAATTCGAGGTGCTTGGTGAATTCGGAAAGAGAGGTGGAGCGAGCCAGACCCGCTCGAAGCGTTTGAAATTGCGCCATTACTCTCTTAGATGAGTGAGAACCATAGCTGGTCGCTCACGCCGCCGATTGCTTATCCGACAGGATACCGTCGATTCTGCGTAACTCCTCGGCGGTAAAACTGAGATTCTTGAGCGCTGCCACGTTGTCGTCCACTTGCTGCACCTTGCTGGTCCCAACCAGCGCGCTGGTAACTCGCGGATCGCGCAGCACCCAGGCTACGGCCATTTCCGCGAGCGTCTGCCCGCGCTGCTTTGCGATGTCATTGAGCGACCGGATTTTCTTGAGGCGCGCCTCATCAATGTCTTTACGCTTCAGGAAGAAATCGCGGGCGGCGCGCGAATCCGTGGGAATTCCTTGCAGATAACGATCCGACAGCAGACCCTGCGCGAGCGGGCTGAACACGATGCAACCCACGCCTTCTTTTCCGAGCACATCGAGCAACCCTTGCTCAGGATCGCGGACCAGCATCGAGTACCTGGGCTGATGGATCAGGCACGGCGTTCCCAGATCGCGCATGATCCGGATCGCTTCAGCGGTTTGCTTCGCATTGTAGGCAGAAATGCCGGCATACAGCGCCTTACCCGAGCGGACCGCGGTGTCGAGCGCTCCGAGCGACTCTTCCATCGGCGTGTCAGGGTCCGGCCGGTGATGATAAAAGATGTCCACATACTCCAGGCCCATGCGCTTCAGGCTTTGATCGAGGCTGGCCAGAATGTACTTTCGCGAGCCCAGGTTTCCATAGGGACCGGGCCACATGTCCCAGCCCGCTTTGGTCGAGATAATCAATTCGTCGCGGTAGGGGAGAAAGTCCTTCTTCAGTATTTGCCCGAAATTTTCTTCCGCTGATCCGTAGGGAGGGCCGTAGTTGTTGGCCAGATCGAAATGCGTGATTCCGAGATCGAAGGCGCGGCGCAGCATGGCGCGGGAGTTTTCGAAATTGTCTACGCCGCCGAAGTTGTGCCACAGGCCGAGCGAGATGGCGGGAAGCTGAATGCCGCTGCGTCCAGAGCGGCGGTACTGCATGGAATCGTAACGCTTGGGATCGGGTACGTACAAGGTCGGGTCTCCTGGGCGAAAGGGCATGGTTCAGGAAAAAGATTATAGCGCCACTGCGCTCATCGCCTCGCCGCCAATTCTCAGTGAACTTAAACGCTGATTGCGACAGTTGAGACTGACCCAGTGCTAATATCCACAAACGAGAGCTATGGGCTCAGATTCAAAAGACGAGTGGACCCCTCTACCCAGATCACGGTTCGATGAGATTCTCGGAGACGAGGTAGCAAATCTGCCTCCCGATGCACTGAAGGTGTACGAGGGCTACGCTACCGGCGTTGTGAAGCAACTCTGCGATCGTGGCGAACAATATGGCATTGAGCAGGTCTTCGTTGTAGCACGTGCTGGTGCGCGACTGCTACTGTTTGATGACAGCGAAGATGAGTTCGGTATCGGCGTACCGGACCACGATGGCGTCCTGAGGAACTGGGATCTGTACGGTGAACTCGTGTTCGCTCTCCGCAATCTCAAGGGGGATAGCCCTTCTGGTTCGTAATTGGCGTTATATCGCCATTACACCAAAAATCAACAGCCGGCCAGACTCAAGTCAACCTTCCGGCACTTGTGGTCGGATCATTACTCCACCGTCACCGACTTGGCCAGATTCCGCGGCTGATCCACGTCGCATCCTCGCCGCACGGCAATGTGATACGCCAGCAGTTGCAGCGGGACGATCTCCAGGATCGCCGACAATTCCTCTGGCGCAGGCGGAACGTAGAGGACGTGGTCGGCATTGGCGTGCATCTCTTCGTCGCCTTCGGTGGCCAGCGCGATGACTCGTCCGGAGCGCGCTTTTACTTCCTGAAGGTTCGAAATTGTCTTTTCGTAGCGGACCATCGATGCAGGACTGTTCACATCTCGGGTCGCGATGATCACCACTGGTAGATTCTCGTCGATCAGCGCGTTTGGACCATGCTTCATCTCTCCTGCGGGATAGCCTTCGGCGTGGATGTAGGAAATTTCCTTCAGCTTGAGAGCGCCTTCGAGGGCGATGGGGTAGTGAATGCCGCGTCCGAGGAAGAGGAAATCCTGCGCGCGGACATAGATCTTTGCGAGTTCGTTGCAAGCTTCGTCGTGGGTGAGGATCTGTTCCAGCTTGCCTGGGATGTGGGTGAGTTGCTGGACCAGAGCCTTGGCTTGATCGGGCGTCATTGCGCCGCGCACCTGCGCCAGATAGAGCGCGAACAGATAGAGCGCAGTGAGCTGTCCGCTGAAGGCTTTGGTAGACGCGACTCCAATTTCCGGGCCGGCATGAGTGTAGATCGTTCCGGCTGCCTCACGCGTAATCATCGAGCCGACGACGTTACAGATGGCGAGGGTTTTCGAGCCTTTGGCTTTGGCTTCGCGCTGCGCGGCGATGGTGTCGGCGGTTTCGCCGGACTGCGAGATCAACAGCGTAATCGTGTCCGGTCCCATGATGGGATCGCGATAGCGCCATTCGCTGGCATAGTCCACTTCGACCGGGACTCGGGCCAGTGTCTCAATCATGAATTTGCCTGCGAGTGCGGCGTGCCAACTGGTGCCGCAGGCGGCGATGTTGAGCTTTTTCATCGACCGGAATTCGGCTTCCGATACTTGCATCTCGTCGAGAAAGACCTGGCCGCTGTCCTGTGAGACGCGGCCGATCGTGGTGTCGCGGATGGTGCGCGGCTGCTCATAGATTTCCTTGAGCATGAAATGCTTGAAGCCGCCCTTTTCCGCCATGATGGGATCCCAGGTCACGTGCTGCACCTGGCGCTCCACTGGCTTGCCGTCGAAATCGGTGAGTCGGACTCCTTCCTGTGTGATGACGGCGAGGTCGCCGTCAGCGAGGAAAAACAGATCGCGAGTGTGATAGAGGATCGCGGGTACGTCGGAAGCGACGAAGTATTCGTCCTTGCCAAGTCCGATCACGGCAGGCGGGCCATTGCGGGCGGCCACAATCTTGTTGGGGTCGTCCATGGCGATTACGACTAGCGCGAATACGCCCGTCAGTTCCTTCACTGCCTTCCGCACCGCCTCTTCGAGGGCGGGCCGATGACCGTTACCGGTTTTTAGATAATGGTTTTCGATCAGGTGGGCGATGACTTCGGTATCGGTTTCGGTGGTGAACTTGTGACCCTCTTCTTTGAGCTTCCTCTTAAGCGAAAGATAATTTTCGACGATGCCGTTATGCACGACCACGATCCGGCCACTACAGTCGCGATGGGGATGGGCGTTCTCTTCGGTGGGGCGGCCATGGGTGGCCCAGCGAGTGTGTCCGATGCCGTACGTGCCGTCCAGTGGTTTATTGCGGATGACTTCTTCCAGGTTGCGCAGCTTGCCTTCGGCGCGCCGGATCTGCAAACCTTCGCCATTCCCGGCGACTGCGATCCCGGCCGAGTCGTAGCCACGATACTCGAGTCGTCGGAGGCCCTCGATGATGACCGGGACTACCTGCTTTTTCCCCACGTATCCAACAATGCCGCACATGTCTTATGAACTCCTTATGTTTGATCGGCGGGGGAACCGGGTTGTTCCGGGTCGAGTAACGCTCTTCAGGCCGGAGTGCATTCGAGCCCGAGTAACTATTCTTCGAGGGAGAAACGAAATTCTTCAATCACAGGGTTGGTCAGAACTTCGCGCGCGATCCGCTCGACCTCGGCTTGTGCCTGGTCTTTCGAAAATCCACCGTTCAGCGAAATTTCGAAATACTTGCCCTGGCGAACGTCCTGCAAACCCTTGTATCCCATTTTATCGAGAGCGCCCTGGATGGTTTTGCCCTGCGGGTCGAGCACGCTCTTCTTTAACGACACATATACGTAAGCCTTCATGAACAAGCTCATTATACGTCAGGCGAACGCGATCTCGACTCTGGTTTTCGTTATAGCGGGTATCGGGTGTGGGGCGGGTTTCGAAGGGAATGAAACGCCGTAACCTATTCAAGAGATGCAAGTTGACGGTCCAGTTCGGCCATGGCCTACGCCAGCATCTTCGGACGGCTGCGGCTGTTGCAACCTGTATTGGCTGGGCAAGCCGCTTGTGGGAACCAGCAAAGCCCTTGCAGTTTCCTCGTCAGTGAATTCCAGACGTCGGGGGGCACCATTCGAGTGAGAAAAAACAGCTAGGATGCCTGACTCTGCGCGCGCCTGAGCACGTTGTGTTTGAGGAGGAGGCAGGTGGCATGATCGTACTGTTCAAGCAGCGAACGCAAAGGGCGCGGATGCAAGTCTGGGAAGGTCGCCGATAAGATCAGCTGTGCACTCGCATCCAGCGCACGCAAACGCAGGTAAATCGCGCTATTTGCGATCTGTTTTCCCCATGCTGCGATGACCGGATCCGGACTCCGCTGAGCCGCGTCCCCGAAGCGTGCGAATTGCAGAGAGGCCTTGGATAGTTCTTTCACGTAGACAAGAGCTGCCCGGGCCCGTTCACGCTTTATTCTTCTGAATTCCTGGGCGGGCAGGCTGGCCCGCAGAAACTCCTCTTCCTCGGGATCCACCAGATTTCGGAACGCCTCAATGTCGAGCGACCGAATCGCTGTAACGGTCCGATCGATGTCAGGCAAGTCCCTGGTGCGCCGGGTCGCTAGGTAGGCAAACAACACCAATAGCGTGAACGCAATCAGAACAAAGATAATTGTTGAGCTCATTGCGGGGTGCGCTCCAGCTCTCCGCTCCATTGATCCATTTCGGGTACCGTGTAGGTAGCGGCGCCTACCGGGTTTTCCGCTGTGAGCAAATAGCCCAGCCAGACCAAAACAGAAACGTGATAGCTTCCGGTCGGCAGAAGATCCAGCAAGTCTTTGGAATGTTCAGTCAGATCGGTTAAACGTACTGCCCAATATGCAAGCTCTGTACTGGCGAAGATTCCGAAACCTAATGCGATTCCAAACGTATAGCTGCGCCATGACAGGCCGAACATGCGGGAAAACAGGAAGAGAAAGAGAAGTAACCCAACCTGAATGACTGCCACGCTCCGATCAAGCAACATGATTCCCGCCAACAAGTTATCGGAAACGGCCGCAGATGAATACAGTGCCAATAAAACGGCGGCGACGACCAAGATACCCGTGATCCAGCGCATGGAAGCCGTAGCAATTCCCACCAGGCGTGGATAGTCATGAAACACGTTGTTGAATATCTCCTGGATGATGCCAAACCTCAGCGCCGTGCTTCCCGCAGCAGTTACTATGAAGACATAGCGGTATAAGCCTCCGAGGCCGTGGCCGACGGTGTGGGCGGCAAAGAGCAGGAAAAACTCAACGGTTTCATACAACGCGTACAGGGAAAAAACGGGGAAATTCTTGTGCAGACCCTTGGTGAACATGAGCACCGCGACCACGACAAGCAGAGCATGGGGCGCGATCCAAAGGTAATACAGGGCGAACTTGTACCAGTGCGCCATGTTGGTGCATTGGCACTATATTCCGCCCGCCGAGAATTTGCAATCAGGCCGCGCCCCTGGCGTTCTAACTAGTCGGCGTGCAAGTCGTTGTAGGACACTTGGTAGGAAAGCGCGGCCCGGGATTTCCGTCGGCGAAGCTGGGCACGGTGGCGGTGGTTAGCAACAAAACGGCTACGAGGGTGAGCAAGAGTGTTTTCACGGGGTTTCTCCTTTCGAAAGTAAGAATCTCCTTGGTACCTTGCACCTCGCAGCGTGTGGTTGGACGGGAGCGCTTCACTTAACAGGTTTTCGGAAAAAGTAAATTTGTGAACCTAGATCCGCTCTCGAAGACTTTTTAGGAAAGAATAGATTTGTGGCGCTGAAATCCGCTCTCGAAGACTTCGAAGGCACGAGTTTGGGCGCGATCCCCGGACTTCTAGGAAAGTTGCATTACATTGCTGAGCTGCACGACGGCCACGGGAGCTATTCTCATTGGGGAATGGGAAGGGTCCACGGACTGGAAGCAGCACGACGCGCGATCTGCACATCGCATGCCGCAGTACTTGCCCGGGTATTGCGAACGCCTTTACGGGTGTTGGCTGAGGATCTGAGTTGCTCCGCGTCAAGCGCGCACGTCACCGCCCATCAATTCATCGCGTTCCTGGAAAAGCTGACGCCGCAAGTCCTGCCCGCCCGACCGGTAGCCGCTTCGCACAAGCACTTTACGGCAGTTCTGCACGCACTGTCGGCTCTGGCGGAGAGCCAAGCACGTGCCAGTCACCAAGACGCATGGCCACCCCTACCACCTGTCCGATAATTTCAGCCTCTTGGGGATGCCTGAGAATGCGCACGGGGACGGGTGACAAGGGATGCGGTTGCAGCACAATGCTCTCCCGCCGCACTTGGCACCAGGAACAGACAAAGCCCTCCCGGGTCTCGATGAAATAGATGGGGCGCTCGAACTCCATGCGCCATGCGCCTTCGGCCGCCTTGTTTTTGCTCTCGTCCACTTGCACAAAACTGCCTGGCGGCAAGATAGGGTACATCGTGAAATCCTCTGCTCCGATGTAGCCGTACGAGTAACGGTCATCCGCGGCAAACGTGGACAGATAGGACAGCGGCACAACACCCCATTTTTCGATCATTCGTCCAAAGTTCGTGGTCGTCTGAAGGCTGAATCCAGGGTCCAGCCGAACCGGAATGGAAATTTGGGCGATGCTCTCGGAAGCCTTCGAAAAATGTGAGCTGGGGGGATGTGCGGCGCCGATATCGAGATGGATGTCGTTTAGTTCCACGCCATACCACGAAAGCAATTCCCGATAGTCACGACGGTAAATCGCTGCGAAGGAGTAGAAACGGAAAATGCTGGGAACAACTCCCTTGGTTTCGATGTCCGACAGCCGGCTGGGAGGAATGGCAAATTCTTCGCTTCCTAACCTTCGGGCAATCTGAAGGCTGGCGTTTTCAACCTCACGCATCGTGCAGCCGAGGGCTTCCCTCAACACACGAAGTTTGTATCCTCCCTTAAATTCCACAGGGCCACCCCTCTGCACGTTTTTTCAAAAATGTAACAAAGCGAGCCGCTTCCGTCTATTCGTCGAAAGGAAGGTCAGAAGACTTCTTGTTCGTATTGCGGAACACGTGCCGGCGGTATTTTAGCACCGAACTGGTGGCCTCGGCTCTCCCGGCGCCGGGTCAGATGTGCCCTTCAGGGCCGCTTCCGCCGCGTGTGTGCTCCAGGCGGAAAGGTTTGTTTGGATTTTGTAAATAAGTTCTCAGCTCCCAGTTCTTAGTACTCAGTGTTAGGGCTACAGGGTACTGCGGGCTGAGAACTAGTACGGAGAACTGATACTGGAACTAAGAGCCAGTGAAACGGCGCGCAGAATGAGGCTGTCCAGACTACGCGTTTTGATGTCCTTCACGCTCTTGAAAAGCCGCTCGGAACATTGGGTCCTGCGCATTCTCGTCCGCCTGCAGCGTTCTCGCCTCATGTTCAGTTTTGTTGGTATCGCACTGTTATCGGGGGATTTCCTCCTATTCCAAAGAACCTATGGCGCGGTTAGTGGTCATCGAGAAATATAGCGAGAGCATCTGCCCTGTTCCAAAAAGCGAACAGATGGGACGGAGGAAAACAGCGGTATCAAAAAACCTTGACTACTAACTTGAGGTCAAGTCACGATATGCCTTCCCAGATGGACACCTTCTGGAGACGGTCGCAGACCTGAGAGGTCTCTCGTCTGGGAGCAGATAGACTGGTTCCCAAGAAAAGGAACCAGCGGCTGCGGGACAGACAATTATTTTAGGCGAAGTCCGGTCGCACCGCCTGTAAGGGACCGGTGGCGACTACCCCCCAGATTCCGGCGCTCAAAATGAACTGCCCAGCGTAAACGCGGGGTAGAAGTGTGAGAGGTGTCTGCATGGCGGAGAACTCGCCTCGGATTGAGGGCGAAACTCGCCAGAACGAGAAGCGCTACGAACATGGGTCCGATTCGCTTCGGCCTGAACGCCACCGCGATCGACTGCTGCTTGAGATCACCGACTCTGTAGTTCGGGCTCGGAGTCTGCCGGACCTGTTCAAAGAACTAGCTCCCCGCATCTTGAACTTGACGGGTTGCGAATTCCTGAAATTCTCTCTCCACGATCCGCGTCAGAACTGCATGATCACCCACTACTGGAAAAGGAACCAGGAAAGCGGACAGTTCGACGCCTTCGCAGTGGACGAGTGCGTGAGCGGATCGGTTTGGATGCGGCAAGAAGCACTCATCATTTCCGATGTCGAGAAAGAGAAGCGCTTCCCTCTATGCATGCAAGAACTGCGCAAACATGGCGTGCGATCGTACAGCATGTTGCCTCTAAGCACGGCTGCACACCGTTTCGGGGCACTGGGTCTGGGCAGAAGCGTACCCGAGGTTCTAGATTCAGAAGACCTGGAATTCTTCCAGCGAGTCGCATTCATGGTCGCGCTGGCCCTGGAGAATCAGCAAGCGTACCGCGTAGAGGAAGAGCAGCGGGAGCGATTGCAGGGCCTGGTCGCGATCGGCCGGGACCTAAGTTCCACCCTGGACCCTGGAATGCCTGACCGCGAATATCCTTTAGCAATCTCCGCGGAATTATCCATCCCGATCACGCTGCGCTCATGTTGCTGGAGGAGGATGGCAAGGTCTTGCGCAGGTATGCCACGGATTTGCGATCATGGGAAGCGTATCGTGCCCAGGGCGATCACGTACCATTCAATCAGGCTCTTTCGGCGCGGGCCATTGAAACGCGCAGCGTCGTCTTTTGGAGCGCGCAGGATCTGACGAGCCTGGGAACCCCTATCGGGAGCGCCCTGAGTGCGAGCGGAATTCAATCTTTCATCAACGTGCCTCTGCTCGCCGCTGGCCAGGTTTGGGGGTCGCTCAACCTGGGCAGCATGCAGAAGGATGCTTTTAGCGCTTCGGACGTTGAGTATCTGCAACAAGTAGCAAATCTGATCGCGGCCGCAATCCGGAACGCCTGCGCCTATCGCGAGGTCGCACAACTCAGAGACCGGTTGGCGGGTGAGAAGCGTTACCTGGAGGGCGAAATCCGCAGCGAGATGAGGTGGGACGAAATTGTAGGCAGCAGTCCGGCCTTGAAACGCGTCCTGGACTATGCTGCCATTGTTGCCGCCACCGATTCCACTGTCCTGATCACCGGCGAAACCGGCACCGGAAAAGAACGAGTGGCCCGCGCCATCCATAGCATGAGCCGGCGGAGGGACCGCAGTTTCATCAAACTGAACTGTGCCGCCATTCCTACCGGACTGCTGGAAAGCGAGTTATTCGGCCATGAGAAAGGGGCATTCACAGGAGCGGTAAGCCAGAAGATCGGACGGCTGGAGTTGGCCGACAAGGGCACGCTTTTTCTCGACGAGATTGGCGAAATTGCTCTGGAGCTGCAACCGAAACTGTTGCGCGTGCTGCAGGATCAAGAGTTCGAGCGACTGGGCGGCGCTCGAACCATTCGGGTAGACGCTCGCCTGATCGCCGCCACCAATCGGGATCTGGCGCGTGCCGTTGAAGAAAAGCAGTTCCGCAGCGATCTGTTCTATCGTCTGCACGTTTTCCCCCTGCACCTGCCGGCGCTGCGCGACCGGCGCGAGGACATTCCCGGGCTCGTCCGCCATTTTGTAGAGAAATCCGCGGCGCGATTGGGTCGGCGGATTGAATCGGTCCCTGATGAGGCGCTGGCGGCTATGCTCCAGTGGAGCTGGCCCGGCAACATCCGGGAATTGGAGAATTTCATTGAGCGCTCGGTGATCCTTTCGGACGATGCCGTTCTGCGCGCGCCCTTGGCTGAGTTGCGACAGGAAATTGCGCGCCAGCGCACCGGTTCGGATGGCACTCTGCAGGACCTGGAACGAGAGCATATTATCGAAGTCCTGCGTCAGACCCGAGGCGTTCTGTCCGGTCCACGAGGAGCGGCATCGCGGTTGGGACTGAAGCGGACAACGCTTCAGTACAAGCTCCAAAAACTAGGCATCTCGCGCATCGAATACCTGGATTGATGGAGTGCCCACCCTCCGTCAGTGCTGCCGGTCCCCCGGCGACGAGCCTCCTTCACGATCCACTGTGAGCTCGACAAGAATCTTTCTTTCCTTTACTTGACCGAATTCACGGTGTGGCGGCCAGCGTGCACCGGTCTATTTGCTCGGCACATTCTCTCCCCAGAAAAGCGACCTAACCAGCCAAGATCGTGGCGAGCAGGAGCCCTATGGGTGTGCCCCGCCGCTTCATGTTTTCCGATGGCTGTCTCAGTTGCACGCTGCGGCGCGACGGCGACTTCTGCGACCTCCCCCATCCCTTGCTGGCTGAATTGCATGGGATGGGACATCTGACGTTGTACCCGCCCGACGTGGTGCTGATGATGGAACGACAAACGCCGCGCGGCGTGTACATCGTCTGTTCCGGGCGCGTCAAGCTCTCGGTGGAAGCGAAGGATGGCAAGACGGTGATCCTCAAAGTAGCGGGCGAACGCCAGGTGCTCGGATTGAGCGCGGTCGTTTCTGGTCAGCCCTCCCCCATTGAGGCGACTACGATCGAGCTCTGCCAGATCAAGTTCGTCGACCGCGAAAGCTTTCTGCAACTGCTCGACCAGAGTAGTCACGCGGCCCTGGCCTGCGCCCGGCTCCTGAGCCACGAGATCGGGACCACCTTCCGGGATGTGCACGACTTACTGCTGGCGCGCAGTTCGACCGAGAAGTTAGCGCGCCTGTTGCTTTCCTGGGCGGCCAAAGATCCTCACAATCTGGAGGTCCGCCTGGCGACAGACTTCACGCATGAAGAAATTGCGCAAATGATTGGATCGTCGCGGGAAACGGTAACCCGCTTGCTGAGCGATATGAAACGAAGAGAGCTGATTCGACTGGAAGGTTCGACGCTGGTGATCTCGAATCGGATCGCTTTACAGGCAATTGCCTCATAGCTTTTCCTCCCCTGGGGCGGACGCTCGGTACGTTCGAGGCCGCCCATTTTTCTTTTCTTTTTCCTACAGGTTGAAAAGTTCCCGCAAACGGCGGGTCTGGGCCCGGCTGACGGGGATTTCTGTCTGTTTCTTGTCATCCATGCGGAGCTGGTACGAGCTCTTGAACCACGGCACCACTTCGCGGATATGGTGGATGTTCACCAGAAACGACCGGTGCGCCCGCCAAAACAGACTGGGATTCAGGTTATCGTTGAGTTCTTCCAGAGTGCGGCAGTTGGACTGGCCTTCCATGCCGGCGTGTCCGCTGGTGACGACGGTGATGACGCCATCGTCGATGGTCGCGTAGCAAATGTCCTTGGGATCAGCCAGGAACAGTCTGCCCGCTGCCTTAATGAGGATCTTTGCGGTCTGCGACTTCTGCGATTCCAACATGCGGACCAGCGTCTCGAACTTTTCTTCCGATCCGGCGCCGCCCTCGATCTTGGCGCGCGCTTTTTCCACCGACTGCGCCACCCGCTTTTTGTCGAAGGGTTTCAGGATGTAGTCGACGGCATTTACCTCGAAAGCTTTGACCGCATACTGATCGAAGGCGGTAGCGAAAACAATCTTGGGGAGAGGGACCTTGCGGTCAAGCAGCTTCTTGATGACGCCGAAGCCGTCCAGGCCGGGCATCTGGACGTCGAGAAAGACCAGATCGGGGCTGTGTTCTCGAATCAGATTGATCGCCTCCAGGCCGTTCTTGCCCTGGGCGACGACGTTGACGTCAACACTCTTGACGAGATAGGCGAGTTCGTCGCGCGCCAGTTGTTCGTCGTCGACGATGACCGCGGAAAGAGGCATAGAGTTCAGCGCACAGCAGCATCGGAACAGCTCCCGATGCTCGCCCAGCTGTGTTTCTGAGTATAGTCGCCGAGCGAACGGTGGGCAACGGACCTGCGGACTATTCCAAGTGGACATTTGTAACTGGTACTAATATACGCATCTAAATGTAAGTACAATGATCTTTCAATGAGACAACGCAAACAGAATAGGGGGCGGCGGTAGAGGAGCGGGCGAGGTGCCGGGTCCTATGGGGGCGGCAGGATCTCGAAAACGGTTGCGCTGCTGCACGGCACCGCGTATAAGTAGGTGCCCTGCGCCCCTCCGGCGACGCCGAAGTAATCCGAGCTGCTTTCGAACCCGAGGCCGGTTAGGGTGCCGGTGGCTGGGCAATTCGTAGCCGAATAAGTGATCGCTACATCGAAAACGTTGAGGGTGGACGCGTTTCCTCGATAGTATTGCCAGAAAAAACCGAAACAGAGCCGCTCAAAGGGGAATTGGGGACCATGGAAAATGTGTTTCCGTTGGATATGGTTCCGCTGATGGAAGCAAACCGTCGCGAAGCAAAGTTTTTCCGCACGTTTTGGAGTCCTCCCCTTCCCTTCACGAAACTCGTTGAAACTAACCGTTAGTTTGCCTTCTTCGCGGTCGCGTCCTCGATATGGAGCAGGATCATTTGCCGGCCGGGCTGTGGTTCGATGCGGCGGGCATTGAGCATCATCACGCGGGGTCCGAGGTGGGGGAAATCGTGGCGTACTTCGAAATCTTCCACCATTCCATTGTTAGGCAGAATTTTTTCCAGCAATTCGCGCAGTTTGGGAATGTTCCATTGCCCGTCGCCGAGGTCATAAATCGCGCGATTCTCGGTTTCGTCGCGTGAAACTTCGAAAATCCGGTAGAAGGCGGGGTTGGCGGTGGTGACTCGCAGGTTGCTGTCCAGAACAAGAATCGCTTCGCGAGCGGTCTCGCTGAGGGCATCGGCGAAGATCTGGGCCTGTTCGAGATTGCGCTTCAAGGCGTCGATGTCCTGGAAACTGACCACCGCGCCTTCAATCTTGTTATCCCAGGTCTTGTAGGGCCGCACCCGCATCAGGTGCCACTTGCCGTTTTCGCTCTCGCGTACTTCGAGTTCGTGGGTGGACATGGTGTTGATGGTTTCGCGCGCCATCGTTCCCAGATCGTGCACATCCAGATTGGGGCGGATTTCGTTCAGGCGGCGTCCAATGTCCCCAGGGAGCAGGTTTAACAGTTTTTGTGCCGGGGGGGTGAAGTGCCGGATATGCAGATCATTACCTACGATCACCACCGGGATACTGACGTTATCCAGCAGATTGAGTAGGTCGTTGTTCGCGAGCGACAACTCCGCGTTCCGGTGTTGCAGTTCCTCGTTGAGAGTCGTCAGCTCCTCATTGGTGGACTGCAACTCCTCCTTGGCGGTTTCCAGCTCCTCGTTGGTGCTTTGCAGCTCCTCGTTCGCGGACATGACCTCTTCATTGGAAGCCTTAAACTCTTCGGTGACAGTTTCGTGGTCTTCAATCAATCCCTGTAGTTGTTCCCGGAGCTGATTTGCTTCGCGCTTTAAGCGCTCGCTCTCTCGCGCGGGAACGTTCTTTACCGCCGAAGCTTTCTTGCCGCCCTGGCGGTCTTTCACGGGAGCGGAAACCGGTGCGTCTTGAAAGACGACCAGATAGAAGCGCTCGGGCATGCCTTCCTCGCGAATGGGGGTGACCTCCAAGTTCACTTCTCGAGTTCCTTCGTTGGATTGGATGGTTACTCCCTCTTTCCGCACCGGCGTTCGTTCCTTCCGCGCTTTCGTCAAGGCGGCACGCAGGTCCACTAACAATCCCTCCCGGGCCATTTTGACCAGGTTGAACGTGGGGTGTCCCGAAGGCGGTTCCAGATATGCACCCGTCTTTCCCCGGAACTGCACAATTTCCATCTCCTCGTTGACCACAATGCTGGCGGGAACAAACCGGCTAAACAGCACCCGGTCGGCTGCCTTTTCAATGGTGGAGACGCCTTCCTTCTCACGGGGAGCGCTGTTGTCTTCGACCCTGCGAATGCCGTACTCAACGCCGCTGAAATAAGTGGCCAACCGGTTAACCGCCTTCTTCTTCTGGAAGATCCGGTTCTTCTTGTCCACCGGCGAGAAATACTCCCCAAAGCTCCCCAAACTTTCTGCTCCTCCCAGCATCAGGTAGCCGTCGGGTTTGAGGGCATAGTGCAGGGTGGGGATTACCCGTTTCTGCAAAACCGCTCCCAGGTAGATCAGAAGGTTGCGGCAGCTGATGAGATCGAGATTGGAAAAGGGCGGGTCCTTGGCAACGTTTTGACGGGCGAAAATGCACATCTCCCGGACGGACTTGTTGATTTGATACCCCCCGTCGAGCTTGACGAAAAAGCGCCGCAGGCGCTCCGGGGAGATGTCCGTGACTGCGCCTTCCGAATAAAGGCCGGCCCGGGCGCGGTCGAGCGAGCCTTCGCTAATATCGGTAGCGAAGATTTGAAAGGGCACGCTACCTGGGACTGGCCGGGCGGTTTTCTGGGTTTCCAGCCAGATGTATTCCAGCATCGCCATGGCGAGGGAATAGACCTCTTCCCCGGTGGAACATCCCGGGACCCAGATCCGTATGGTGCCGGCCCTATGGTCCTGAAACAAGTTGGGAAATACATGCTTGCGCAGGGCCTCAAAGGCTTCGGGATCGCGGAAGAAGCTGGTCACGTGGATGAGAATATCCTTGTATAACTCATCGAGTTCACCCGGTTTGTTTTTGATGTAACGAACGTAGTCCGCCACTTTCTCCACTTTGTGCAAGACCATACGACGCTTGATTCGCCGTTGCAGCGTGGTGTGCTTGTAGTGGGTAAAGTCGACCCCAGAGGCTACGCGCAGCAGTGACAGCAAAGCTTCCATGTGATTGCCGGCCGCAATCGTCAGTTCCGCCTTCTCGGCCGAGGCGGAAGCGAGGTAGGGGTGCTGCGCCACCCTGGCTAACTCATGGGCTATGGCGGAAGGGGACAGTACGAAGTCCACGCAACCGGTATTGACTGCGCTTTGCGGCATACCTCCGTATTTGGCTGATTTTTCGTCCTGAGCGAAAGTGATACCACCGGACGCTTTGATGGCTCGGCTGCCCTCAGTTCCGTCGGAGGCGGTGCCCGACAGAATCACGCTGATGGCGCGGTCTGCGCTATCTTCTGCCAGCGAGCGGAGGAAATGGTCAATCGGCAGGTGTTGTCCGCGGGTGAGTACTCGCGCCCCCAGCCGTAGAATTCCTTCCTTGATGGACATGACTGTATTCGGCGGGATCACGTAGATATGGTCGGGCCGGACTATCGTGCCATCGCTGACCTCTGCCACCGGAATCTTGGTGGTCCGTGCCAGGATTTCTCTCAGTTCGCTGGAGTGTTTGGGATCCAGGTGCTGCACCAGCACAAACGCCATTCCCGTTTTCACGGGCAGCTGGCGCAGCAATTCGGAGAAGGCTTCCAACCCCCCAGCCGAGGCGCCGATGCCGACAATGGGAAAGGGCGCGGGGCGGTTGTTTCGAATCGCGGGAGACGCCGGGTTCCGTGACTTCATTTTCACGACCGAACCTCTCATGGGAAACCGCCTGGGCGGAGCGACGCTCAACGACCGCAGGACACGGTCCAGCTCTACCGGCGGGGGCGCCCGCAAGCGGGACCCTGAGGTCGGCGTTTTTCGTCCGCGGAGTGAATATTAGTCCGGAGGGCAGTCAGGGTCAATGAGCAGATACAGCATGCTTTCCCAATTTGGAACGCGAGTTATGACCTAGATATAAGTGTGTGGGTCGGACACTCCTGTCGGACATAGTGGGCAGCGGATGAGCTGCAGACAGGGCCGCCCGGTAAGCCGAGTCAAAAGCAACGGCGTCGGAAGAGTGTCCGGCCCACACGACCCTTAATGCACAGAAAGCGACATCAAGTAGTGACCGTGATCCTGAAAGCCGAGCCTGCGGTAGAACTCCAGCGCGGCGGTGTTAGTGCGGACGACTTCCAGATGGATCGCTCGCACGTTGTTTAACCGCGCCTGTTCGCAGACGAACTCCAGCGTCTTGCGTCCCCAGCCGCGGCGGCGGTGCGATTCGATCAGATAGAACTCATCGATGAAAGCGTCGCGTCCGAGGTATTCGAGACTGTAGCCAAAGCAGAGCACGATATAGCCAACGGCGGTGCCGGAGTCGAGGACGAGCCAGGCTAATCCGAACGCAGGGTTGTTGAGCAGGCCGAGCAGGGCAGTGCGGGCTGGCTCGCGTTCGTAGTGATGGCCATCGAAAACATAGTAATCGCGCATGAAGTCGAGCAGAAGCTCGGCGTCGGCAGTCGTGGCCAGACGAAATTCAGGTTGGACGCGGTCAAGCGGCATTTTCGATTGCAAGCGCCATCCCCAGGCCACCGCTTACGCAAAGAGTGGCGAGGCCGCGCTTCGATTTGCGCTTCAGCATTTCGTGGAGCAGCGTGACGGTAATGCGCGTCCCGGTGCAGCCGATGGGATGGCCGAGCGCGATCGCGCCGCCGTTGACGTTGAGCTTGTCGCGATCGAAATGCAGTTCGCGGTCGCAGGCCAGCACCTGGGCGGCGAAGGCTTCGTTAAGTTCGATCAGATCAAAGTCGGCAAGCTTGAGGCCATGCTTGGCCTCCATTTTGCGGATGGCTGGGACTGGGCCGATGCCCATGATTCGAGGATCGACTCCGGCAGAGGTTACGGCTATGATCCTCGCCAGCGGCTTGAGATTGTTTTGCTTGACGAAGTTCTCGCTCGCGAGCATGACTGCCGCAGCGCCATCGGTGATGCCAGAGGAATTGCCCGCCGAGATAGTACCAGTCTTCGAAAAAACTGGCGTGAGCTTCGCCATCTTATCCAGCGTGGCTTCGAGAAACAGGTGTTCGTCTCGGGAGAAGACAGAGGCGCCTTTCTTGCCTTCGATGGTGACAGTAGCAATTTCCGCTTCGAAGCGTCCGCTCGATTGCGCGACGGCGGCGTGCAGTTGTGAGCACAACGCGAACTGATCCTGTTCTTCGCGGGAGATTTTATATTGCTCGGCCAACAGTTCGGCGGTTTCACCCATGACCATTTTTGCCATCGGGCAGAAGAAGCCGTCGCGGTACATGCCGTCGACGAGTTCCTGATGGCCCATACGGTATCCCCAGCGCGCGCCGTCGAGGTAGTAGGGGAGCCGCGACATCGACTCGGTGCCGCCCGCAAGAACGCAGTCAAGGTTGCCGGTAGCGATTTCCTGAAAACCCAGCGCGATGCTCTTGATCCCCGAGGCGCAGGCCTTGTTCACGGTATATGCGGGCACTTCCTGAGGAACGCCGCCGCGGATGGAAATCTGGCGAGCCGGATTCGGGCCGCCGCCGGCCTGGCGCGCGTTGCCGAAGATCGTTTCTTCCACCTGCTGCGGCTGAACGCCGGCGTGCTCCATCGCGGCCTTGGCGGCGACTACTCCCAGGTCGGCAGCGGTTTGCGACGCCAGCGAGCCGCCAAATTTTCCGATCGGCGTGCGGACGGCCGAGACGATGTACACGCTGTTCAACAAGAATCCTCCTAAGTTTTTAGTCTAGCATCTGGAAAATGCCGGCCAAAGCACGAGGCACGTCGCGTCCGGTAAACTGATCTGAAGTCGAGGGAGACGCGGCAAGCCGCGTCCTTACATATGGATTCAGGAGCGGCAAGCTGCGACTCTCCACATGAATGTTCTCTACGGAATCAACACCGTTGCCGAAGCGCTGAAGGCCCGCGGCCGTGCGTTTGAGTGGGTGGGCGTTGCCCAGGAGCGCAAGGACATCCGGCTGAAGCGCGTGATCGATGACTGCCGCAAGATCGGAGTGCAGGTACGTTTTCTGTCGCGCGTGGAACTCGACCGTCTTGCGGGCAATGCCGCTCATCAGGGCCTGGTGGCTGTTACTTCGGCGAAGCAGTACAACGATCTCGACGACCTGTTGGCAGCGCGGCGCGCTGAACACTCATTGATTGTTGTACTAGACGGCGTCGAAGATCCACACAACCTGGGAGCCATCCTGCGCACCGCCGACGCGGCAGGCGCTGACGGCGTCGTAGTTCCAGATCGTCGCGCGGCCGGCGTGACCGGCACGGTGGCGAAAGTCTCCGCCGGAGCGAGCGAGCATCTTCCGATCGCTAAAGTTCCAAACATCTCGCGCGCGCTCGAAGAATTGAAATCGAATGACCTGTGGATTGTCGGCCTCGATGAACGAGGTCCGCAAACCTACGACGCCATCGACTACAAGATGCACTGCGCCGTGGTGCTGGGCGCCGAAGGCAAAGGGCTGCACGACCTGGTGCGCAAACACTGCGATTTTCTGGTTTCGATTCCGATGCTGGGGAAGGTGCCGTCGCTGAATGTGTCGGTAGCGGCGGGTATTGTGTTGTTTGAGGTAGTGCGGCAGAGGCGTCTGACGGCATCGAAGGCTGCATCGAAATAATCATGAAGTTCCTCTGTGTCCTCTGTGTCCTCTGCGGTTTAGGTTCATCTGCGCTTGCGATCAATCGCGAAGCGTTCACTTTCACGAAGTACGATCTGGAGATCCGCCTCGAGCCTGATCAGCAAAGATTAGGTGCGCGCGGCAAGGTGACCTTGCGCAACGACTCCGCTCAGCCGCAGAAGATCGCAGTCCTGCAGATCTCTTCTTCTCTCGCGTGGCGCGCAATTAAAGTGGACGGAAAAGCTGTGCAGTTCGTCTCGCAGCCCTACGTTTCCGATATTGACCATAGCGGCACCCTTTCCGAAGCCATCGTCACTCTGCCGGCAGAGATCAAGCCGAAGGAGTCAGTGGAACTCGGAATCGGCTATGAGGGTGTTATCGTCCTTGATGCGACGCGACTGACGCAGATCGGGGTTCCGGAAGATCTAGCTCAGCATACCAGTTGGGACCAGATCAGCCCGTCGTTTACAGCAGTGCGGGGCGCGGGATATGTCGCCTGGTATCCGATTGCCACCGAGTCGGCGGATTTTTCGGAAGGGAACAGCATGTTCCAGGTGGCGGATCGGTGGAGGGCGCGGGAAGCGGAGGCAGACATGAAGATCAGCCTTTGCGCCCAATTCCCCGGAGAGACCGTGCCTTACCTTGTGATGAATGAACTTCCTGGGACAGAAGGCAGCGGCGGCGGGTATGATCATCATGCTTGCACCGGTCATCATTTCACTCCGCTAGGGAGTATTGTTCCCGCGTTTGTAACGGGCGCGCTCAATAAGAAGGGCGTTGCACCAGGCACTGCACCAATTCTGATTTACTTTCTCGCGGGACACGAAACCGGCGCGTCCCTTTATGCGACGAGCGTCGAAGTTGTCGCTCCGTTTTTTAAGGATTGGTTTGGCCCACCTAGTTTCCCTGTCGTCATCTCCGATCTTGCCGATGCAAACGCAGCTTCTTTCGAGAGCGGATATGTTTTGCTCGCGCCGATGGCAGCGAGCGATGAAAAGCTGGCCGCGATCAACGTCGGCCACATGCTCGTGCATAGCTCACTCCATTCCCCGCGTCCGTGGATCCAAGAAGGTCTCGCCCACTTCGCGGAGGCGATGTATCGGGAGAAACAAGTTGGGCGCGCTGCCGCGTTCGCTTTTCTTAACCTGCACCGCACGACGTTTGTCGAAGCGGAAAAGGATGTCGCCACTGCGCCGCAGAAAAATCCCGGCCAGCCCCTGGCCACGACTTTCGATGAAAGCTATTACCGAAGCAAAGCCGCGTATGTCTGGTGGATGCTGCGCGACATGCTGGGCGACGATGCGCTGAAACAGGCGATCCGCAAGTATCGAGCCGAGGACGACCAAGATTCAAAATACATGGAACAACTTGTCGTGGCCGCGGGAAAGCGCGACCTTGGGTGGTTCTTCGATGACTGGGTGTATCACGATCGCGGCTTGCCGGATTTCCGCGTGTTGGCGGCGCATCCGTGGAAAGGCGCAAAGGGAACGCAGATTGTGACCGTCACGATCGAAAATCTGGGCGGCGCAGGGGCGGAGGTTCCGTTTACCATTCGTTTCGCAGGCGGCGAGATCACGCGCCGGATCGAAGTGCGCGCCAAGTCTACGGCCACCACGCGCGTGGAAGTGCTTGGTACCGCAGCCGGGGTCGTGGTGAATGACGGCAGCGTTCCCGAGAGCGATCTTACCAACAATGTCTTCAAGATCACCGAACCGTAGCAGAACAGGCCAGAGGGCAGAGGTCAGATTGCAGAGGTAAAATCAATAGCGGGACTTTCACTTCTGCATCTGACTTCTGCAATCTGCAATTCCGGAGGAACGTTTGTCCTACATCCAGTTTCTTGGCGCGGCCGGTACCGTCACCGGCTCGAAGCATCTCATTAATACCGCCTACGACTCGAGCGGCAAGCAGGGGCTTCAAGTCCTGATTGACTGCGGCCTGTTTCAGGGTCAGAAGGAATGGCGTGAACGCAACTGGCAAGACACGCCGATTCCAGCGCGCGAAATCGATGCCGTGATTCTCACGCACGCGCATCTTGACCACTGCGGATGGATTCCGCGTCTGGTGAAGCAGGGTTTTCGTGGTCCGATCTACGCGACCCAAGCGACGATTGATCTCTGCTCCGTAGTGCTAGCCGATTCTGGTCACCTTCAGGAAGAGGACGCTGAATTCTACAACAAGAAAAAAGCTTCCAAGCACGATCCAGCGCTGCCTCTCTATACCCTCCAGGATGCTCAGGACTGCATGCAGTACTTCAAGCCTGTGATGATCGAGCAAACCACCCAGGTGTGCCCTGAACTTTCCGTTCGATTTGTGCACGCCGCGCACATTTTGGGTTCGACCATGGCGGAACTGACGCTGAAGACCAACGGTCAGACGCGGCGGCTGCTCTTCACCGGCGATATCGGCCGCGTGCGCAACGGCGAGATTGCGCCGGGCAAGGTTGTGCACTCCGGGCCGCAGGAGGGCGAAACGGCCGACGTGCTGGTGATGGAGTCCACCTACGGCAACCGGCAGCATCCCGATACTGACCCGCGTCCGGAACTGGCGCGCTTGATCCGCGAAACGGTTCAACGCGGCGGCAGCGTTGTGGTGCCTGCATTTGCGGTCGAGCGGACTCAGAAGTTCATCTTCATGCTCAAGGAGTTGATGGAGTCGGGGCAGATTCCTCGCGTGCCGGTTTTCTGTGACAGCCCGATGGCCATCAAGGCAGTCGACATTTTCCTGAAGCACTCGGAGGAATATACCCCGCAGGCCGCGGAGCTGATCAGGAAATATGGGTCCCCGCTTGCCTGGCCGGGTCTCACGTTCGCAGAGACGGCCGAGCAGTCCAAGAAAATCAATGCGAGCCAATATCCCTCGATCATTATTTCTTCGAGCGGCATGGTGACCGGCGGACGAATTCTGCATCACCTCTCGCAACGGCTGCCTGATCCGAAGAATCTCGTACTGTTTATTGGTTTCCAGGCGCCCGGTACGCGTGGCGCGATCATCAAGAGCGGGGCGCCTGAGGTGAAGATCTTCGGAGACTTTGTTCCCATCCGCGCGCAAGTGGCGGCGCTGGAGCAGTTCAGCGATCATGCTGATCCTCCCGAATTGCTGAAGTGGCTCAGGACATTCACGAACCGGCCCGGAGTGACCTATCTCGTGCATGGGGAGCCAGCCGCTGCGTCGCAATTGCGCGACTTGATGAAAAAGGAATTGGGATGGAATGTGCAGGTGGCGGAATATATGGAGAAAGTGGAAGTGAAATAGAGGCCGTCATGACGGAAGCAGAGTTCAAAAAGCATCTGGACTCAGCGGAGAAGAGTCCGAAGGAAATTGCGGCTGCGGTTTCTGGCTTGCCGGAGAAAGTCCTGCGCTACAAGCCTTCGCCCGAAAAATGGTGCGTGCTGGAGATTTTAGGACATCTCGCGGACGTCGAAATCATCTACGGATACCGGCTTCGGCAGATGTTGGCTGATAACAAGCCCGTAATCGCGCCGCTGGATCAGGACGCGTGGGCGCGCAACCTTGGTTATACGGAGGCTCCGCCTGCAGAACTGGTCGCGTTCTACGGAATTGCGCGCCATCACAATCTGCGAATGTTGCGCCGCGCCAAGGCCGCTGATTTCTCAAAGTCCGCCTACCATCCTGAATTGCAACGCGAGGTGACGGTCGCTGAGATTGTCGAGCGCATGGGCGGACACGGGGCGAGTCACCTACAGCAGATTGAGAAGCTGAAACAGCAGGCTGCGAGGAAGTAGCTCCGCGCAGACGGACAAATTTAGGAAAGATTGGAAAACGCGATCAGGGCCTGCAACTTTTCGAGGGCTGCGCCTGAATCAATTGCCTTCGCTGCCAGCGGCACGGCATCTTGTAGATGATCGGCGCGGCCAGCGACCACCAAGGCAGCGGCTGCGTTGAGGAGCACGACATCTCGACGGGCTGATTTCTTCCCGGCCAGCACCTCACGGATCAACGAAGCGTTAAAAACGGCGTCCCCGCCTGCGATGTCGCGGAGAGCAGCTCTGCTTAAGCCGAATTCTTCGGGCGTGACTTCGTAGGTGTGCACGCGGCCCTCGCGCACCTCACCCACTCGTGTAGGCCCAGTGATTGTGATTTCATCAAGTCCATCGCTACCGTGGACAACCAGCGCTCGGCGCAGGCTGAGCATACTGAGAGCTTCTGCCAGTTTCTCCACCAGTTCGGCCGAATACACTCCGACGACCTGGCAGTTGGCGCGAGCGGGGTTGGTCAAGGGGCCAAGCAGGTTGAACACCGTGCGCAGGCGCAGCTCGCGGCGGACGGTTTGTACGTACTTCATCGCCGAATGCATGGCGGGCGCGAACAGGAAGGCAATTCCCACTTGTTCGAGAGACGCGGCAATGCGGGCGGGGGGCAGGTTGATGTTGACTCCCAAGGCTTCCATCACGTCGGCTGAGCCGCACTTCGAAGTCACGCTACGGTTGCCATGTTTGGCGACGCGCACACCCGCGCCCGCTGCGACGAACGCGGTCGCAGTCGAGATGTTAAAGGTGCCACTGGCATCGCCGCCGGTGCCGCAGGTGTCGACAAGCGCGTCGCGGCCGGTGCCGCTGGCGTCAAGGATGGAGTTGCTGTGGAGTTCCAGGGGAGTAGCCGCCGCGCGGATCGCTTCGGCAAAGCCGACGATCTCCTCTACCGTTTCCCCCTTCATGGATAGCGCTACCAGCAGCGCCGCGATCTGCGCCTCGGTGCATTGCCCGGTAAGGACTTCGGTCATGACCGCCCGCGCTTCATCGCGCGCGAGCGACTGGCGATGGTTGGCGAGGCGGTGAAGAACGTCGGTGACCATTCCGGCTTCCAAGCTACCGCAGCCGCGACGTCCTTTCAAATCCGCTGCTTCGCCAGGGCGACGTCCAGCCGGGCATGAAAGCGCTCGCGCCAACTTTCGGGCAGACTTCTCACTGCAACCGCCCGTTTGAGCAGTTCGAAATCCGGCGCTGGGGAAGTGTAGAGATCGTTGAACTCGGCAATGGTCAGGCTGGGTATTTCGCTCTTGAGAAATTGAAATTCATCTCCGGCACCGACTTCGCCTTCCTCAACCACTGAAAAATAGAAGCCGCTGTAGCCACTGTGGAGGAAGCGTTCGATGATGTCGTCGCGCTGGAACTTGGCGGCCAGTTTGAAGCAGGGAAGCCGGGGCGTTGTGACCATGACCACCGCCGAACCGACGCGATACTGGTCTCCCATGCAGACGGTGGTTTCGAGCAGGCCTTCCGTGGTGAAGTTCTCGCCGAATGCGCCCCACGGCAGGTCTTCGTCGGGAAGTTTACCCCGCCAGTAAGGATAGTGTTCGGACGGATAGACATATACCGCTTTGTTCGTACCGCCGTGGACCGAGAGGTCAGCCTGCCGGTCGCCATCGAGGTTCGTTTGCCGAAGCATGATCCGGCTGTCCACGGGATTCTTGAAAATACCGGTTTTGAAGGAGGCGCCCTTCCAGGTGAGCAGGCGCGGCAGGCCAACGTTGACGGATACGAGTCGCATGTTTATCTAACAGACGACGCCCATAGCCTTGGCGATGCAGTTTTCCGCGAAACGCGGAGTGATTCTTGTCATTTGAGCTTGTCCATGCTTTGCCGATTGTCGTTATGTCTTATAAAATCGAGAGTTTGCTGACTGCTATCCGAAGCCGCAAGCAGGTTCCTCCCAGTCTGGAATCGAGTCAGTACGCGACCCGGGAATCAATATGAAGATTCATGAGTATCAGGGAAAAGAAATCCTGAAGAGGTTTGGCGTGACGGTACCGCGCGGCACGATGGCTCCGACGCGCGACGCGGCCGAAGCCGCCGCGAAGGACTTGTTCGGTGCAGCCGCCACGGGCGTGGTGGTGAAAGCGCAGATTCATGCTGGCGGACGCGGCAAGGGTGGCGGCGTGAAGATCGCCAAGTCGGTCGAGGAAGCGAGCGAGATCGCCGGCAAAATGCTGGGCATGACGCTGGTCACGCACCAGACCGGACCCGAGGGACGAATCGTGCGGCGCCTTCTGGTTGAAGAGACGTTGCCGATCGCGAAGGAACTTTATCTCGGCATCCTGGTTGACCGCGCCGAGGGCAAGCCGGTGTTCATGGCATCGGCGGCGGGCGGCATGGAGATTGAGCAGGTGGCGGAGGAGAATCCTGATGCCATCCTCAAGCAGTACATTGATCCCGGCATGGGGCTGGAGGCGTTTCAAGCGCGCAAAATCGCATTCGCGCTCGGACTGTCGGGTGCACAAGTCAACCCCGCGGTAAAATTTCTGACTGCGCTATACCGCGCCTTCCTTGAAACCGATGCGTCGCTGGTCGAGATCAATCCTTTCATCAGTACGACAGACGGGCGAATTTTTGCTCTTGATGCGAAGATGACCTTCGACGATAACGCGCTCTTCCGGCATCCTGACCTCCGCGACCTGCGCGATGTGACCGAAGAAGATCCGCTGGAAGTTGAGGCATCGAAATACAACCTGAACTACATCAAGCTCGACGGCAGCGTCGGATGCATGGTGAACGGAGCCGGGCTGGCGATGGCCACGATGGACATCATCAAGTATGCGGGTGGCATGCCGGCGAATTTTCTGGACGTGGGCGGCGGCGCCAATGCTGAGCAGGTGGCGCACGCATTTGAAATCCTGCTCAGCGACAAGAGCGTGAAAGCAGTGCTGATTAATATTTTTGGCGGGATTCTCCGCGTGGATACGCTGGCCAACGGCGTGGTGGAGGCTGCCAGGAAGACGAACATCCAGTTGCCTGTTGTGCTGCGGCTGGAAGGGACCAACGTGCAGGAAGGCAAGAAGATCCTGATGGAGTCGGGACTGAACTTCACCATCGCGGAAACGATGAAGGACGCGGCGGATAAAGTGGTGGCGGCCGCGAGAGCAGCCTAACGTAGAGACGCAGCGTACCACGGCTGATTTTCGCCGGGAATGAGACGTTGCAAGCCACGTCTCTACAGGAGAGTTGTTTCAGCGCAGAGCTGTTTTAAGAAGAGAGCAATCATGGCAATTCTGGTTGATAAGCGTACGAAGTTGATTGTGCAAGGCCTGACGGGCCGCGAAGGAACATTTCATGCTAAGGCTTGCGCCGCTTATGGAACGCAGGTTGTGGGAGGCGTCACCCCTGGCAAAGGCGGAACCACGCATGAAGGCTGGCCCGTCTTCAACACCGTGCAGGAGGCTGCCGACAAGACCGGCGCGAACGCTACCGTGATCTTCGTTCCGCCACCATTCGCTGCGGACGCCATCATGGAAGCGGCCGACGCAGAGATCGATCTCATTGTCTGTATAACCGAAGGCATCCCGACACTCGACATGGTGCGCGCCTGGGAATTTCTACAAAACCGGCGCTCGCGGCTGATTGGGCCAAATTGTCCGGGCATTATTTCTCCGGGCAAGTGCAAAATCGGCATCATGCCGGGGCACATTCACAAAGAGGGCGGCGTTGGCATTGTCTCTCGCTCGGGCACTCTCACTTACGAGGCGGTGCACCAGTTGACGCAGCGGGGCATCGGACAATCGACAGCGATCGGCATTGGCGGCGATCCGATTATCGGGACGAATTTCGTGGATGCGCTCGACTTGTTCAATCGCGATCCGCAGACCGAAGCGGTCATCATGATTGGAGAAATCGGCGGCAACGCGGAAGAGACTGCCGCGGACTTCGTGAAGTCGAATATGAGGAAGCCGGTCGTTGGCTTTATTGCCGGGCAGACTGCTCCACCGGGACGCCGCATGGGCCACGCCGGCGCGATCATCTCCGGTGGCAAAGGCACGGCTGCCGAGAAAATTGCCGCGATGGAGAAGGCGGGGATTAAAGTCGCAAAGTCCCCCGCCGACATTGGCGAGACGTTGGCGGCCGCACTTGGAGTGTCGGCCAGGGCGTAGCGGTTGGCAGCGCTTTTGAGTAATAGCGGTCCTTCGACTCGATGAGCTTTCACTTCGTGAAGCTCATCTGCGCTCATGACAAGGAAAAAGTTTCGGGCTAGCGACTAACGACTAAGGATTAACGATAGAATTCATGAAAACACTGCAACGCACTCTCACTATCATCAAGCCGGACGCGGTCAAGAGGAACGCGATCGGAGACATCATCGAGCAGTTCGAGAAGAACGGCTTTCAGATTCTTGCCATGAAGATGCTGGAGATTTCCAAGCATCAAGCGGAACAGTTCTATGCCGTGCATGCGAGCCGTCCGTTCTACAACTCTCTGACTAACTTCATGTCGAGTGGTCCGATCGTGGCGCTGGCTCTAGAGAAGGAAAACGCCATCGTCGACCTGCGCAAACTCATGGGCGCGACCAATCCGGCAAATGCCGAAGACGGCACCATCCGCAAGAAGTGGGCCAGCAGCATCGAGCACAACGCGATCCACGGCTCCGATGCGGAAGATACCGCCCGCTTCGAGCTGAGCTTTTTCTTTGCGGGATATGAATTGGCGCAATAAAGCAGTTCTCAGTTCCCAGTTCTCGGTTCTCAGTTGAGCCGGAGCTGGAATTTTTCTGCGAACTGAGAACTGGGAACTGAGAACTCCATGCCTTTAATTCAAGTTACGATGCTCCAAGGCCGCACGGCCGATAAGAAGCGCAGGATCGCGCAGCGCATTACGGACACGATGGTGGAAGAAGCCGGAGCGCGGCGGGAAGCCATTGTCGTTACGTTCGTTGAAGTGTCGAAGGAAAGCTATGCTTCGGGCGGCGTGCTGATGGCGGACAAGTAACAGATGTAGGGACGGGTCTTCGACCCGTCCAGCCGAGTCAGAGACCCGGCTCCACACTCACTAGCCTAGGGGCTCGAACAGATGTCCCTCAGTGCGGTCCGCCACTTTCGGCAAATCCTTCTTGGCAAATTGCAGGAAGTGCGGGGCGGCGCGGTGGGCTTCCAGCGCGGCGTCGTCTTTGTATTGTTCGTAGATGAAGAAGCGTCGCGGCTCGGTCTTGTGCTTGTGCACCTGATACATGACGCAGCCTGGTTCTTTGCGCGACTCTGCTGTTAGTTTTTCAAAAAGTGCCGCCACTTCGGACTCGCGTCCGGTCTTTGCCATCCACGTCACCGTCAGCACTACCATCCATCGCTCCGTTCTTGCTCTCTCTGTCTAGGTTCAGGCTCGAGCTGCCGGGCTCTTGATTGGTTGCAGGCCCAGTTGGCTCACAAAATCCGGCACCAGGATCGTTTGCTCTCGATCGGGGCCGGTGGAAATCATTCCGACACGCGCTCCCGTTTCTTTCTCGATGAAGGCCAGGTACTCGCGCGCCGCCTTCGGTAATCCTTCCAGCGTGCGAATGTCTTGCGTGGGAGTGGCCCAGCCCGGCATTTTTCGGTAGACACACTCGATCTTTTCGTAGCCGCAGGCCTGAGCTGGCACTTCCACCGTTTCCTTGCCGTTGACTTTGTATCCGACGCAGACCGGAATTTCTTTGAGATGGTCGAGCACGTCGAGTTTGGTCACCACCAGCCACGAGATGCCGTTAATCATGCCAGCGTAACGCAGTAGAGGCAAATCGAGCCAGCCGGTACGGCGCGGGCGACCGGTCACTGCGCCGAATTCATTGCCGCGCTTGCGCAGGTCCTCCCCTTGTTCATCGAGGAGTTCGCTGGGAAAAGGTCCGCCGCCGACGCGCGTGCAATACGCTTTGGTGATGCCGATGACGGTATCGATCGACGTGGGCGGAACGCCCGTACCGGTTACGGCACCGCCGGAAGTGGCGCTGGAAGAGGTAACAAAGGGATAGGTGCCATGATCGATGTCGAGCATTGTGCCCTGAGCCCCCTCGAATACCACCGACTTCCCCGCCGCGATGGCCTGATTCAGCAGCAACGCAGTATCGCAAACAAATGGCGCGATCTCTTGCGCAGCGTCGGAGTATTCCTTGAACATCTTGTCGGCATCGAGCGGTTCGGAGTTGAAGAGCGCGTGCGCGATCATGTTCTTTTCGCGGACCGCGTTCTCGATGTGGGTGCGCAACAACTTGTTATCAAGCAGATCAGCGACGCGCAATCCGCGGCGCCCCATCTTGTCTTCGTACGCGGGACCGATACCGCGGGACGTGGTGCCGATCTTCACGCGGCCGGGGGCGTTTTCCGCGCCCAGTTCCATCATGCGATGGTAAGGAAGGATGACCTGCGCGCGGTTCGAGATGAACAGGTTGCCTGCCACCTTCACGCCGCCGTCACGCAGCGAGGCGACTTCCTTGAGGAACGCGAGCGGATCGAAGACCACGCCATTGCCAATTACGTTCACACAACTGGAGCGAAGGATGCCGCCAGGCACCAACTGCAAGACAAACTTCTTCCCGCCGATGATGACGGTGTGGCCGGCGTTGTGTCCGCCGGCATAGCGGGCAACGACCGAGAAAGTTTGGGTGAGGACGTCAACAATCTTGCCCTTACCTTCGTCGCCCCACTGGGCTCCAACAATGACCGCGGTTTTGCCTCTCTTCAATGCTTGCTCCATGGAATCTGTGCGGATATCCGGCTGCCCAAGGGGTCGCACACACTGGTTTCCTGTAGCTGGAAAAATGGCTTGAAACAGGGATCTTCGGCGGAAGCCGGTGTGTACGCTCTAGCATACCGAATCAGGCTGTGGACGGGCAACGAGCAAAGCGCGGTTCCTGTATCCTGACACGATGCCGGAACTGCCCGAAGTCGAAACGATCACGCGCGGGCTGGACAAGCGGGTGAGCGGCGACATAATCGATTCAGTATGGATCGGGTCCAGGAAGCAGCCTCTGAAGTCGTCGGCGGCGGAAATCGCGTTCACGTTGGAAGGGAGAAAGATTGTCCGCGTGCATCGGGCCGGGAAGCACATCATATTTGATCTCGACAAAGGGAATACGATGAAAAAAGAGACGCGGCGCGCCGCGTCTCTACGACGGCAGAGTCAGCAGGCGCAATGGATTGTGCATCTCGGAATGACCGGGAGCATGGTGGTCTCAGAGCACGCGGCGGAAATTGTCAAGCACACACACCTCATTGCGAAACTCGCCTCCGGCCGTGAGCTTCGATTTGTTGATCCCCGAATGTTTGGAAAGCTCAGTGTCCACCCGGGCGGCTTCGACCCAGGCGGGGTAGAACCGCTGGAGGTGGATGAAGAACAGTTCTGGGCACTATTTCGGGGCCGGAAGACACCAATCAAGAGCGCGCTTTTGAACCAAAAGCTGCTGCGCGGCGTAGGTAATATTTATGCCGACGAAGCGTTGTTCCGGGCCGGCGTCCGACCGCGCCGTCGCGCTGCCTCGCTGACTCGGGGAGACCTTCGCCGGCTGTTTGGTGCCGTGCAGGACGTGCTGCGCGAGGCCATCGCCCTGGGCGGATCCTCGATTTCTGACTACGTAGACGCCGATGGCGAAGAGGGCTTCTTCCAGCTCCAGCACCGTGTTTATGGCCGTGAAGGAGATCCGTGCCTGGTGTGCGGGACTGCGGTCAAGCGTGTCGTGCTCGTGGGCCGCAGTAGTCACTATTGTCCAAAATGCCAAAAATAGCGGTAGTATAACGATTTAATATTGACGGATCGGAAAGCGTCCATGTAAAAACAGAAAGGCCCCCTGTCTCTTGTCGAGTACGAAGCTGAGTTCCCATATATGAACGATTTTTCAATTGGAGTGGACCTGGGCGGCACCAACCTGCGCATTGCAGCTGTCGATGTCAATGGGCACCTGGTCGAAAAGGTCACCCTCGGAACCAAGGTTTCGCTGGGGCGCGATTACGTCATCAACGACATGTGCGAGGCCATCCAGCACCTGTCTGAGAAGTACAAGAACTCGTCCTCGATGCTCGGGATTGGCATTGGCGTTCCGGGCATTATCGACATGCAGACGGGACTGCTGCGAGAATCGCCCAACCTGCCGGGCTGGGCGGATTATCCGGTGCGGGACGAGATCGAGCGGCGTCTGAATACCGTGGTCATTTTAGAAAACGATGCCAACGTGGCCGCCTTTGGCGAGAAGTGGTTGGGCGCGGCTAAAGAGCACGAAGACATGGCGATGCTGACCCTGGGCACCGGAGTCGGCGGCGGACTTGTGCTCGGCGGCAAGATCTGGCACGGCATGAACGGCATGGCCGGTGAGTTCGGACACACCACCGTTGAACCCGAGGGGCATCCCTGCGGCTGTGGCAATCGAGGATGCCTGGAACAGTACGCTTCGGCAACGGCGGTTGTGCGAATGGCGCGCGAGGCGATTGCGGAGAACGCAGCTTGCACGCTGGCCAGCGCCGCTCACTCCAACGCGGAGTTCAGCGCCAAGTCCATCTTCAATCTGGCCATCCAAGGCAATGAGGACGCACGTAAGATTTTCCGGCGCGTGGGCCGCGCATTGGGAATCGTGCTTTCCGCGATGGTGAATTCCCTTAATCTGCCTATTTATGTTGTCGGAGGAGGAGTGGCCAGCGCCTGGGAGGCGTTCGCGCCGACTATCTTCGACGAACTGCGCCACCGCTGCATGGTCTATGCCGCTACTGCTCCGGCTGATCCGCTCGCGCAAGCCACCGGGGCTTCAGCTCATGTTGAGCCCGGTCCGGGACGGAAGACGATTATCACGCGAGCCCTGTTGGGAAGCGATGCGGGACTGTTTGGCGCCGCCCGGTTGCCGATGATCGCGGAAGCAGGGCGCTAGGCCTAGGACTAAAGCCCGCACAAATCTCAAACGGCGTACGCGGCCCTGAAGGGCCGCTCTTCCACGACGGTACCGACATTCCTGAGTCTTCCAACAATCGCTTAGAACCTGGTTGAGGTCCCCAGCGCGCTTACTCGGCAATCTTTCGGGGTTTCTTCGTCTGAGCTAGTTTCGCCCCTGACGCAGCCGCTTTCAGCCGCGAAACTTCTTCCAGCGTCAGACTGCGAAATTCTCCGGGCGGGACATCCAATGACAAGGGGCCATATTGTACGCGCCGGATCTTCTCCACGTGGTGGCCAACCTCTTCGAACATTTTGCGGATCTGGCGGTTGCGTCCTTCGACAATCGTGACCTCCAGCCAGGGATTGTCGGCCTCGCGGATGAGGCGGATTTTTGCGGGAGCCGTTCGCACGCGGCGTCCGCCCTTTTCAGCGATAGACACTCCCTTGCGAAGTTTTTCGAGCTTCCCGGCATCAGGCTGGCCGGCAACTTTGACGACGTAGGTCTTCGGCACATTCGAGGCCGCTTTCATGAGCGCGTTGGCCAACGTTCCGTCGTTGGTCAGCACAAGTAATCCTTCGCTGGCCCAGTCCAGGCGCCCTACCGGGTACACCCGCGCTTTGGCTGCGCGAACCAGGTCCATGACGGTGGGCCTTTTTTCGGGATCGCTCACCGTGGTGACGTAGCCTTTGGGCTTGTTGAGAACGATGTAGGTGTGGCGCTCAGGCCCGTGCAGCAACCTGCCATCGACGCGGATGTGGTCTTGCTCCGGGTCCGCCTTCGTGCCCAGTTCGGTGACCATCTTGCCGTTGACTTGGACGCGTCCGGAGGTGATTAACTCTTCGGCTTTGCGGCGGGAAGTCACTCCGGCGGCGGCGATGATTTTCTGGAGACGCTCGGCGGGCATTAGATTCAGGGTAACAGAAACAGGAGTGAGCCTTAACCCGCTGTCATCCCGGCGGAGTCGAAGGACCCCTACTCGCTGTACCTCCGTTTACAGCCGCTTCAAGGTGTTCTCCCCGCGCACCATGAGCGGGAGAGTGTACGGGGAGAATACCTCGAAGCGGCAGAGGGACTTCGAATGAATAGGGTCCTTCGACTGCATGACTGCTTCGCGTTGCGAAGCAGTCACTTCGGTCAGGATGACAGCTTAAGAGTGGCCGACGATAGATCCTATGCCGCCGGGTTCGTCTTCTCCGACGCAGGTTCGGCCACGATAATTTCTGCGGTCGCGTCATCATCCTCGACCGCGGTTTCTACGTTTCCGGAAGACTCCGGGGTGGCGGTCGAAGCAGATTCGGTCGCTGGCTCCATCAGCAGGTCACCTTGGAACGACTGCGCCATGAGTTTTTCGAACTCTTCCATGCTGGGCAGCTCGCCAACGTCTTTCAATCCGAAGCGCAGCAGAAATTCTCTGCTGGTCCTGTAAAGGATCGGCCGGCCGATCACGGTTTTTCTCCCGGCTGTGGTGATGAGCTTGCGATCGAGCAGAGTAGCGATGACGCCGCTCGAATCCACGCCGCGAATTTCACTAATCTCCGGCACGGTCACCGGCTGCTTGTAGGCAATCACGGCCAGCGTCTCGAGCGCCGGAAGCGAGAGGCGAACCGGCGGCTTTAGGCCCTTGGCAAAGGCGCGAACCGCGTCGTGCTGCTCGGGTTTGGTGGACATGCGGTATCCGCCGGCAAGCTGACGGATTTCGATGCCATGGTCGGCACTGGAGTAGTCCGCGAGCAGCTCTTCGAGCGTAGCGCGGACGCGCGATCTGACTTCGTTTTCATCAGCGGCGCCGGCGGCGAGAACTTCGGCCTTCACGAGTTGGGCGAGGTGATCCAGCGTGATGGGTATTTCGGTTGCGTAGATAATGGCTTCGAGTTGGGCTTTGAGACTCATGCTAAAGGTGTCCCTGGGAGGCCGTGAACCCTGTACCGGAATACTGTCGCTTGTGCTGTGGGCGGACCGATTCTTTTCGTTAGTTCCAACCCGGCTTTGCTGAGCAGGGAGTCGTCCTCCAGAAAGGCGCACAGCTCACGGATTCTTCCGGGCGCACCGAGCGCATTTTGCACCTCCCCCGCTTGCACATCGAGTTCGCTGATATTTCTTCCCCTCAGGTCCGATGCACGTTTATCGAGTACTCCGTAGACAGAACTTTCGAGTTGAGGGTCCTTCATACCGCACTCCTTTTCATGTAAGCCTAACCTTTAAGTCCGTCCCAACAGATACAGCATAACCGCACCGATAAAAGCAGCTTCACCGAGCGCGATGACCCAAGCTAAGAAGCTGCTGAAGCTTTTCTCGTCTCTCGGCATGCCCGCCTCCGTCATTGCCCCCATAATGTAGAGGACGCCTCGGTAGAGAAGCCAGCCTGAGCCGATTATCACCCACAGTGACGCTAAGAACCCAGCAAACCTAATCAAGGCAGCCATTTGATGTGCAGAGACTCCCAGAAAACAAGCGTGCTTTATCTCCAATCATCCCTGATCGCGGCTTGTTCCGTCATGACTTCGTCGAAATGCGAGTGCTTGCGCACCAGGACCTCGCCGAAGACGTGGTCTTGCCGAACTTGGATCGCTTGCAGCCGCACCAGTTCAAGCAGTGCCAGGAACATACACACCAACGCCTGACGCGACGGCACATTGCGCAGCATTTGCTTCAGGCGGATGGGGCGTGATTCGATGGACAACCGGCGGTGCAGGTACTGGATCATTTGTCCGACGGTTACAGTCTCTTCATCCACTTCCAGGATCGGACGGTTGCGGGCGCGGTCCAGAATCTGCTGGAACGTTTTGACCAGGTCGATCACGTCGGCGGCCAGTTCGGGCTCGGTGCCTTCGGCGTCCACGAAGTCCTTGAGCGCCGGATTGCTCAATACCGCGTCCTCGATCTGCTGCTTTTGCAAGAGCATCTGCGCCGCCGACTTGAACTTCTCGTGTTCAAGCAGACGGTTGACGAGTTCGCTGCGTGGATCATCGTCGACGCCCGCGGAGGCCAGTGGATCGCGTGGCAGTAGCATCTTGGATTTGATGTGAATCAACACCGCCGCCATGTAGATGAATTCTGAGGCCACGTTCACATCAAGCTCTCGGATGCGCTCGACATACTTCAGATACTGGGCTGTGATTTTCGCGATCGGAATGTCGTAGATGTTGATGTCCTGCTTGCGGATCAAGTCGAGCAGCAGGTCGAGCGGGCCTTCGTAGACTCCGCCCAGGTCAACCGCGAACGGGAAATCGTTTTCCTCTTTTTGCGCGGTTTTCGCGGGAACGGAATTGGGCACGGAGACCGGCGCTGCGGTCTGGTCCGACGCGAGTTGAGATAAATCCGTCACTTCGCAGTACCCTTCGGCGGCTCGTAGTTCAGCGACATGCCCATCGCGTCGCGGACCTCTTCCATGGTTGCGCCCGCCACTCTGGCGGCGCGCGCCGAGCCAGCCTCAAGAATATCCCAGGCAAGGCGCGGATTGTCCTCGTATTTTTTTCGCCGCTCCTGCATGGGATTGAGGACTTTCACGAGCGCATCGGCCGCCCACCCCTTGCACTCGATGCAGCCGATGCCCGCCGACCGGCATCCTTCGTTGACTTTTGCCATCGTGGGCTGGTCGCTGAATATTTTGTGCAGGTCTCCCACCGGGCAGAGGTCGGGGTTGCCGGGGTCGCTGCGGCGTACGCGGGCCGGGTCCGTGACCATGGTCTTCAGCTTTTGCCGGACCACCGGTTCGGGATCGGTGAGCATGATCGTGTTGCCGTAGGATTTCGACATCTTGCGGCCATCGGTGCCGGGGAGTTTGGGGGTAGGCGTGAGCAGGGCCTGCGGCTCGGGAAAAACATCTCCGCTTTTGCCCTTATAAAATCCATTGAAGCGCCGCGCAATCTCGCGAGTCAGTTCCACATGCGCCACCTGATCTTCGCCCACGGGGACGAAGTCGGCCTTGTAAATCAAAATGTCCGCTGCCTGCAGCACCGGGTAGCCGAGGAATCCGTACGTCCCCAAATCTTTCTCTTTGATGTTTTCCCGCTGCTCTTTGTATGACGGGACGCGCTCCAGCCACCCGAGCGGTGTAATCATCGAAAACAACAAGTGAAGTTCGGCATGTGCCGGGACGTGCGACTGAATAAACATCACACATTTCTGAGGATCGAGCCCGGTGGCCAGCCAATCCAGCAACACTTCGACCGAGTTCTCTTTAATGCGAGAGGTGTCGGCGTAATCGGTCGTGAGCGCGTGCCAGTCAGCGATAAAAAAGAAGCAGTCGTACTGCTCCTGCATGCGCACCCAGTTCTCAAGCGCGCCCACATAGTTCCCGAGGTGGAGCTTGCCGGTGGAGCGCATTCCGCTCAACACGCGTTTCTTGTTGGATGGATCAGTCATTCAGCCAGGTTGGACGGCATCGTGTGAGGATTGATTCTAACAAAGAGGTCCGAGGTTAGAGGTCGGATTGTAGAGGGGAATATCTCTCGGCGTCAGCGAAACGGGCCAAATTGGAGGGGTTTACCTTTGCAATCTGAAATCTGACTCTGACTTCTGCAACTGGATTTACTGTCCTGCGCGTACAGGTGAGACGATCAGGCGTCCTGCAGCACGCTTCGCGTTTTCGCCCTTGTCGTGCTGGTAGACCAGCGAGAGGGCACCGTCGGCGGCAGCGGTGGCGCCGGCGAGTTCCGCGGCCAGTCCCTGGTAGGAACGGCCTACTTCGTGGCCATCCTGCAAAGCGACAGGGCTGCCCTTGTCAATGGCGGGGCCCACGACCTGGTAGTTGTTGGGAATTTTCCACAGTACCTTGCAGTTGGTGGCCTTTTCCACGTCTTCGTCGGTGAAGCCGGGGATCTTCTTATAGCGATTGAGCACGATCCGCAGCCGATCCCGTCCTGCTCCCTCTTGCAGAAAAGCCTGGATGCGGCCCGCGCTCCAGAGCGAAACTACATCGGTTTGCGCGACCATCAGCACGGCATTCGAAAGGTCACAAATCATCTGCATGGTGGCATCCACGCGACCGGAGCAATCCACCACCACGAAGTTGTATTGGGTTACCAACAGATCGAACAGGCGCGCCAGTTCTGTTGCCATTGGAACAGCGCCGTGCGGCTGCTGCGCGCCCGCCATCAGATGAAGTCCGGTGCGGTAATGGGTCATCAGGCCTTCGAGCAGTGAAACGTCCATGCGGTGGAGATTCTGCAAGGCATCGACGACCGTAAACTGGGGCCGTAGATTCAGTTGCAGGGCGGCGTGGCCAATGGGTGCGAAATCCACCAGAACCACACGCCCGTGAGCCTGCTCTAGGGCGACGGCTGTATTCACCGCAGTAGTGGTGGCGCCGACTCCGCCTTTGGCATTCAGAAAGGTGAAGACCCGGGCCTTGCCGGCACTGCGCTGTGCGCGGCTCAAGGAGGCTGTGAAGCGGGTGAAGGCTTCGATCATCGACTCGCGGCTGGCCCCACGATCCAAAAACTCGCGCGCGCCCGCTCGCATGGCGGAGACGATGTTGGTCGGCTGGCTCATTTCGCCGATTGCAAAAATTGTAACGTCTCCGGCGGCGGCATGAATCATTTCAATGGTGCGGATGGCTCGCTGCGGATTCTGGGGATCAATATCCACCAGCACGATTTCCGCTCGCTGATCAAGAACCTGGCGGAGCACGGCGTCGCTGGGGCCGATGGGAAAGCCGACATGACTGAGCACGGTCCGGGCCATATGAGTAGTTTCCACCCGGGTATTCAGAACGACGGACTGTTCGCGGTCCTCAGTGAGGATGGCGACGGCTATCCCGTGCATGAGTCGGTTCTCGCTGTTCATGGTCATGCTACGAACTTCCTACACTGGGGCCAAATGACCTTCGTAATCGAAGGGAAGACCTCAGGCGAACTCGCAGGTTGGCGGAGGGGCGCCATACCGGACAGAAACTCCAAGCGACTGCTGGACTAAAGGCATTGTAAGACAGGTTCCCGCCTTTGAAAAGCCGCGCCAACTGTCGAGAATGCAGGCTTTCAACGGGAGATCGCGCCTGGGTTTTCCACGGTTGAATCCGCGGCTGGAACCCGCGCCAGTTCTGCCGTTGGCTCGCATTCGAGAGGGGGAAGATACTGGAAGGAATCCAGTTGCACTGCGATGCCAGCTTGGGGACCGGTGTGGGAAAGGGAGGCGCGCAGCACGCGGCCGCGGCCGCGCACACGCATGCTCTCCGCTAACGTGATTTCCGACGGCATGGTGAAGGTTAGTTCCACGACCGCACCCTCCGCCAGTTGTGCCTCACTATAGAGGAAGATTCCACGAGAACTCATATCCTGGGTGAACCCGGGCACAGCCTTGCCGTCAACGTGAATCGTCAGCGGAAGGTGCAACTGGAAGCGTTGCCCAGAGCGACGCTCGAAGCGGACGGGGTCTGTACTCATAGTGCATCCTTCCCGGAGCGGGTTCAGGGGGAGAGCCGCGGAGGCAATTACTGTATCGCGATTCGAGCGCGGCGGGAAGTTGCAAATTGGTGACCTCGACCGGCTGTGGAAAGACGGGCTGTGGAAATAGGAGTGTGATGTCAACATCCGGCCACACCACGACTCGGTCTCGGCGCATCCTGTCGCCAGTTGCTCGCATCCCTAACTTGTGCCAAGGTTTTAGAAGCGTGACTCAGCCGGCGGACTCCATCACAGAAGAATCCGACACGAGCAACTCATCCTCATCCCGGTGGGCAGTCACGCTCCGCGCCCTGCGCCACCGCAACTTTCAGCTCTTCTTCTTCGGACAAATCATCTCCCTGACCGGCACTTGGATGCAAAGCGTGGCCCAGGCCTGGCTGGTCTACAGCATTACAAAATCTTCGTTCCTCCTGGGCGCAGTCGGGTTCGCCAGCCAGATTCCGGTTTTCCTGCTCGCCCCTCTTGGCGGCACTGCCGCGGACCGCACCAACCGCCATCGGCTGATTATCGCGACTCAGACCACGTCAATGCTTCTGGCAGCAATCCTGGCTTGGCTGACGCTCAGCGGACGCGTTCAGGTTCCACACATCTTCATTCTGGCGGCGTTGCTCGGAGTGGTGAATGCCTTCGACATCCCCGGGCGGCAGGCCTTTCTCATCGACATGGTCGGCAAAGAAGACCTGATGAACGCCATCGCGCTGAATTCCTCCATCTTCAATGGGGCGCGCGTCGTGGGCCCGGCGGTGGCCGGAATTCTGGTGGCGAAAATCGGCGAAGGCTGGTGCTTTGCCGTGAATGCTATCAGCTACATCGCGGTGATCGTCGGACTTCTGCTGATGAACGTGCATTCCAAGCCACGCGCCAGCAAGAATTCGCCGCTCGCGGATATCGTCGAGGGATTTCGCTGGGTCAACCGCACGAAGGTGATCCGATCACTGCTGCTCTTGATTGGCTTGGTCAGCCTGGTGGGCATGCCCTACACCGTGCTGATGCCGGTTTTTGCCGACCAAATCCTGCATGGCGGCGCGCGTGGACTCGGAATCCTGATGGGCGCAACCGGCGTCGGCGCGCTGCTGGGCGCGCTGACCCTGGCTTCCAGGACTGACGTGAAGGGACTAGGACGCTGGGTGGCGTTGACGTGCGCCGGGTTCGGCGTCAGCATCTTCCTGTTTTCTTTCTCGCGACATTTCTGGCTCTCGTTCGCACTCCTGCTGCCCGCCGGCTTCTCCATGATGCTGCAAATGGCTTGTTCGAATACTCTCATTCAGACTATGGTTCCGGACCAGCTCCGCGGCCGCGTCATGGCCCTCTACTCGATGATGTTCATGGGAATGGCGCCGTTCGGCGCGCTCTTCGGCGGAGCGCTCGCCCATCGTCTGGGTGCTCCAATCACGATTGCAGTTGGCGGAGTGGCCTGCATGATCGGCGCCATCTGGTTTGGACGCCAGCTGCCCGAACTGCGGATTGAAGCCAGACGGTTGATCGTTGCCCAGGGCATGGTGGGTGGCGAGCCGGCGCAAGAGTCGAACGTGCAAGCGGTGGAGAAATAGCAACAGCTCAGCCGCTGACAGTAGCGCCGGCGACCTCGCCGGGCTGTCGCGCGGGCACCCTGCCCGAGCCCCCAACCCATTCCCAGTCCCGAAGGTTCGCCTTTGCTGGATTCTCTAAAACGTACGTTACCGAGCGCCCAAACTCAGTCTCGTCCCGTTATCGATTTCGGTAGATGCGATCCGATGTGATGCAGGTCACGAATGCGTGTGACGATAGCAGGACTGAATGAACCTGGTGACCCCTCAATTGGTCAGCTTGCGCTCGCGCAGAAATTCCCGTACCTCACTTGCCGCGTCTTTGTGTTCGCCATCCACCGCATAGTTCAAGCGTCGTAGGCTACCGTCGGAAATCGCTCCCGCCAGTGTGTCAAGCGCAGCTCCAACCTCGGGATGAGTCTTCAACAATTCCTGGCGCATAACCGCGACGCCTTCGTAAGGAGGAAAGTAGTGACGGTCGTCTTCGAGTACGTAGAAATCGAGCGCCGGGATCAGTCCATCGGTGTTGTTGCCCGCGATCAGATCAACCTGGTGGTCTTTGAGGGCCCGCGTGATGAGGCCAAGATCCATGATGCGCGGCGCCTCTGCGAAGCGCAAGCCGTAGGTTTCGACTAGCCCCTTGTAGCCATCGGGACGCTCCATGAATTCGTAGCCGAATCCGGCGCGCCACTGGGGCGTGTAGGCAGCGGCCTGTGAGAGGGTGTGGAGATTCAGCTTTCGGGCATCCTCGCCGCGAATCACCATGGCGAATGTGTCGTCGAACCCGAGGGGAGGACCGAGAGTGAGACCGAACCTGCTTTCATAGCCCTGCTTCACCCGGCGATAGACTTCTTGTTTGTCGCGGCTGGGTAGCTCTTTGAGGACGGCGGTGAGGGCGGTGCCGGTGTATTCGGGATAGAGATCGATGCGTCCAGCCAAAATTGCTTGCTGACAAATGAACGTCCCCGCCAGATAAAAACGGCGCTCGACGTGGAGGTGAGTACGCGCCTCGATAATTTGCGCGAACATCTCGCCGAGGATGAGCTGCTCGGTGAAGTTCTTGCTGCCGATGACGATGCGATCTGTACGGCGGGCGCAACCAGAGATCGGCAGGAGAAACACGAAGACCAGCGAGATGCAGGCGATTTGATTCCAGAGGATCTTCGGTGAAGTGCTTGCCAAGAGGCCTCTTCTAAGATCTCAAACGCAATGTACCAAGGCGCCGCTCGAGCGCGCCTAGTCCAACGTCGGCCGAGAGCGCTAGAACGGCCGCTGGAACTGCTCCGGCCAGTATGACCTGGTTATTCACCATAGCGAGTCCGCGGAAGATGAATTCGCCCAGTCCGCCCGCTCCAATCGCAGCGGCAATTGTGGCCAAGCCGACCGAGACGACGGTCGCGATCCGCATGCCGGCGACAATCACGCCTGAGGCCAGCGGCAGTTCGACTTGAAACAGCAACTGACGATTGGTCAGGCCCATAGCGCGTCCTGCCTCTACCACGGCGGGATCGACACTGCGGATTCCTGCGTAAGTATTGCGAATCAGCGGCAGCAACGCATATAGCGTCAGAGCCAGGATCGCGAGACGGCCGCCGCGTTCTCCGATCCAGGGCGCAGGTAGAAGAAATCCAAAGAGCGCCAGACTCGGGATCGTCTGAATGATGTTGGCGCCGCCCAGCACCACTTTACTCAGTTGCGGAATGCGCGTAATCAGGATGCCCAGCGGGATTCCCACCAGCACTGCAAAGGTTGTTGAGAGTCCGACCAGCGCGATGTGCTCGAGCGTCAAATCGAGCACCTGCTGACGATTGGAGACCAGGAAATGCCAGAAGTTCATGTTGTCACCCCAGTTCGGCCGTTCCCGAAAACGCTTCCACGTAGGCTCGCACCAGCGGTTCGCGAGAGTGCGAAAACTCTGTCACCGGAAGGTTCACGATCAGGCGGCCGTCTTCCATTAGAGCTACACGATCGGCGAGCAGCAAGGCCTCGCGCAGATCGTGGGTCACAAAGATCACCGTCTTCCGCATACGCTGCTGCAGTGCTCGAAATTCCTTCTGCATCTCGGAGCGGGTGATCGGGTCGAGCGCACCGAACGGTTCATCCAGAAGCAGGATCGGCGGGTCGGCCGCCAAAGCCCGCGCTACACCCACTCGTTGGCGCTGACCTCCGGAAAGCTGCTGTGGGTAGCGAGTGGCCAGTTCGGGGCTGAGGCCGACCAGCGTCAGCAGCTCTTGTACTCGAGCTTTCACACGTTCCTGCGGCCACTTCTCAATCTGCGGAACGAGTGCAATGTTGCGTTCGACCGTGAAATGAGGAAACAGCCCGCCGTCTTGAATCACGTAGCCAATGCTGCGGCGAAGCCGGATCGGGTCCCAGTCGGTAGTCGCCTGGCCATTGACTCGCACCTCGCCCGCACTCGGCACGAGGAGGCGATTGATGAGTCTTAGAGATGTGGTCTTGCCCGACCCGCTGCGGCCTAGCAGAACCAGAGTCTCGCCCTGGTTTACGGAAAGCACCAGATCGTGAACCAGCGCGCGCCCGTTCAGGCGGAAGGTGGCGTGATCAAATTCGAGTGCTGGTCCGTTATTGGCAGGAGCCGTCATTAGGTGCGCTCGCAAGGACTACAGGTGCTTACCGAACAAGTGTGGCGGAACGCACAATCTCCAGCCCAGCCCCGGAGGGCGCACTAGCATAGCCCAGCGCTTCAGCGCTGGGAAAGGCGGAAGAACGAGTCAAGTCCCGGAGGGACGGCCCAGCGATTTGTACGCGTTCTCCGGCAGCCCTGTGATGCGTACGCCCCCGTGTCCCTTGTGCCGGATGTTAAGGCCAATCAAGAGCGCCGTAATCTGCTCGACAATGCGCGCATTCTCCAATTTGCCGCCGTCAATCGCGCGAATACGCGGAATTTTCGCCGCAAGTTCCATGGCGACTTGCGTGGCATTGGCATCATCGCTGCACACTATCACGTCGCAATCTACGTCTTCGTCGCCGTTCAAAACCTCGGCCGAGACATTGTGGAACGCTCCAACGACAATCACTCCCTTGGGGACAAGTTCCGCAGTCTGCTGAGCGGCGGAACCCTGCCACACGCCCAGCGTTCGAGTTGCGCGCCCGCCAACACTAGCGGCCAAAGGGACCGTCGCGTCGATCAAAATGCTGCCCGGACGCATCGCCGGTTTCAGTTGCTTCAGCAATTCGGCTTGGCCCTCGAACGGAACTGTCAGGAGAAGCAGATCGCTGGCTGCGCAGGCTGCAGAGTTTTCCAGCCCCGAAACCTGAGCCTGCGGACCAACCCGCTGCCGGATCGTTTCGGCCGTCTGCTGGGCCCTCGCGGCATCGCGCGACCCGATGATCAATTTCTCGCCCGCTCGCGCCAATCTCAATGACAAGCCAGTGCCGGCCGGGCCGGTGCCGCCGATTACCGCGATTGTCCGGCTCACGCGAACTCCGGAACCAATGCCCATTCCGAGGTCATGCTCGCGACGGGCAGCTTGATCTTCATTCGTGAATAGGTGGTATTGCGCTCGGCCGGAATGCGCCCGATTTCGAGGATCAACGATTGGAAATCTTCCGGGCTGGTGTATTGTCCGGCGGTCGCCCCGGCTTCGCGTGAAATGTTTTCTTCCATCAGCGTTCCGCCGTAGTCGTTTGCTCCGGCATGCAGACAAAGCTGCGAAAGCTTGCGGTTCAGCTTCACCCAGGAAACTTGAATGTTATGGATCGAACCAGCCAGCAGAACTCGCGCCAGCGCGTGAATCTTCAAATGTTCCGCTAGCGTTGGCCCCGGACGCGCCAATCCCTGCTGGAATAGCAGAGTGTTCTGGTGTACGAAGCCAAGCGGCACGAACTCGGTGAAGCCACCGGTTTCACTCTGGATCTCGCGGAGGAGCATCAACTGTCGCACCCAGTGGTCCGGCGTCTCCATGTGTCCGTACATTAGTGTCGAGGTGCTGGGAATTCCACACGCGTGCGCGGTGCGGATCACTTTCTGCCACTGCGCTGTCGAGAGCTTGTTGCGCGATAGCACGTGACGAATTTCGTCATCCAGAATCTCGGCGGCGGTGCCGGGTAGTGTATCGAGGCCATTGTCGCGGAGCATCGTGAGATAGTCGCGCAACGGCATGCCGGTCAGTTCCACGCCGTAGACCATCTCCATGGGAGAGAAGGCGTGAATGTGCATGCCCGGGACTGCATCTTTCACGGCACGCAGGATGTCGCGATAGTAGAACGGCGGCAAGCCGTGCGGGAGTCCGCCCTGGATACAGACTTCGGTCGCGCCCAGGTCCCAGGCTTCTCGGGCTTTGCGTCCCATATCTTCCAGAGAGTGAAAGTACGAATCAGCTTCCCGCGGGCCGCGGCTGAAGGCGCAGAACTTGCAACCGACAAAACAAATATTAGTGAAATTGATATTGCGGTTGACGACGTAAGTGACGATGTGGCCCACCAATTCGCGGCGCAATTCATTCGCGGCAACCAGCAGCGCCAGCAAATCCGCGCCTTCGCTATGCGCTAAATGGTAGCGCTCGTCATCGGCCAGACATCGGCCGTCCTGACCCTCGAGCACGCGCTCCAGAGGTCCGCGAACCTCGGTAGAGGCATGGGGTGCGACTTCGCCCCAGGTGAGTGACGGGAATTGCTCCAGCGGCATTTCCGATACCTTCCAAGTCACAACCGTCTCCTATCGAAATAGATCGTACGCCGCGGGCCGAATCAGTTGCCGCCCTGTCCCATGGCCCCTGTGGTATGAAAACCCTCGAATGATACAAGCCGGCGTGCCGGCCAGCTTGCCGCACACCAATCCGGCAGCACAAGCTAGTTCGTCGGCGACCGCGTCCACGCTGGCGTGCAGTTGGTACCCATGCGAATCGCATCGGCCACGATAGTCAACCAGCGGCTGCACGCCGGCCACGCCAATCGCCACTTCCGTCAATCCTTCTCGCCACGGACGCCCAAAACTATCGCTGACGATCACCGCGATCTCGCGTCCCAGACGTTTTTTCAAGTCTCTGCGCAACCGCGCAGCGGACCGATCGGGATCTTTCGGAAGCAATGCCGCTTGCCTGCCGCCGTCCACGTTCGAGACATCGACGCCGCTGTTGGCGCAAATGAAACCATGCTGGGTTTCAGTGATGATCACGCCTCTCTTCCGGCGAACAACGCGCCGGCCTTCTCGCATCGCCAATTCCGTGACGCGTGCATCCAGCCCATAGCGACGAGCCCATGTCCGCGAAGCAGCCGAGGGACGAATCTTGTCCAGCACCACGAGCGCTCCCTCCGCTTTTGAAACAACTTTGTGCTTGACCACCAGGATGTCCCCATCCTGAAAACGGATTCCGGCTTTCTTGGCCGCCGCCAGCAGCGTTTCGCTTAACGAATCTCCGGGGCGCACCTCGCCTGCCACGGGCAAAGGAAGAATGCGCACTTCACCAGCTGGGCTGCGACTACCCACGACAAACCTGCGCGTCCAGGTTCCAGCTCCGGACCAACTTCTGCGAGCGGCGCTCGCCATGGGCAGCGGCCAGCTCCTGCAAGTCGTCGGGACGATCTACGTCGAGTGCGATCCCCGCCAGTTCGAGCACCACGCACGGCAGGCCGGTCGCCTTCGCAGCCGCCAAATGCGGCAAAAAACTGTCGTTGCCGAAGCGCAGCGGGAACAGGTCGGCCGGGGTTCGCAAAGCCGCGTTAGTGCCGCGTCTCGCGGCATCCGGGACCAGTACCGCTCCTCCAGGAGGAGCGGAGTCCACGATCTTCTGCAGTTCGAAACTCTCGATCAACGGAATATCCGCGGGAATCACCAGCGTGCTGTCCGCACCCCTGTCCCGGCAAAACGCCGTGGCCATTTCAATCGCTCCCGTTTCGCCGGGATTGGTATCATCGACGACGACCTCAAAACCGATCCGCGCTGCCAGGTCGCCGGCAAATGGATCGCTAGTCACCACCGTCACCCCAGGCCGTTTCCGCCAGCACGCCAGAGTTTCCAGAACGTCCGCACACATGGCCTGCGCCAATTCCTGGCGTGCCTCCGGGCTGAGCACCGAAGAGAGCCGCTGCTTGGCATTCGCGAGGTTCTTGACTGGAACGAGAATCATGGGTACTCCGAAGCGGCCTGTGCCGCCGGAGGGCGCAACGCAAGGCTCAGCACTGATTTGGCAAGAGCGATCCGATCTTCCTGCGTGCGCATCAGGGTTTGCGTGCAGTGCACGCGCATGCCTGACTTCTGAAGCTCGTCTGCCATCTCCCCGTCCTGTAAATCAACCACTAGCAAGTCGAGAAAGTCATGGTAGAACTCGGCAATGCCTGCGATGGAAACCGGATAGCCCTGCGCTTGCATGAGAATGCCAGCCGGTCCTGTGACTGCAGCGCCTGCGACAATTGGACTGACCGCGGCGATGCGGGCGCGGCTTTCGCGCAAAGCCTCGCGTATTCCCGGCACCGCCAATATCGGGGCGATGCTCGAGACAGGATTACTCGGGGCGAGTATCACCGCCTCCGACCCACGAATCGCATCGACCACTCCGGGTGCAGGTTCGGCATCCGAGGCGCCCGCGTAACGCACCGATTGCACTGGATCCTGGTACCAGCGCTGAACAAAATACTCTTCAAAGCTTAATTCGCCCACCGGAGTGCCGACACGCGTTTCGACGCGCGAATTCGACATCGGCAGAATGCGCGTCTTGATCCCGAGACGGCCCGCAATCTCGGCGGTCACTTCACTGAGCGTCTTGCCATCGGACAACAGCTTGGAACGCAGAATGTGCGTCGCAACATCGCGGTCGCCGGTATGAAACCAGATCGGTTGGCCCAGTTGACCCATCGCCTGCAGGCAGTAGAAAGTATCGCCCTTCACGCCCCATCCGCGTTCCTGGCTCAGCTTTCCGGCCAGCATGTAAGTGATCGAATCCAGGTCGGGGGAAACGTAGAGCCCCCACCACAGCAGGTCGTCGCCGGTGTTGACGATGACCGTCAATTCTTCGGGTGCGACGATCTGGCGTAGTCCATCGACGAACTTAGCGCCGCCCGTCCCGCCGGTGAGAACTGTGATCACGCGGCCCTCCGAGCGTAGCCTTCAGAATCGCGCGCCAGGTCAAGACGCTGCGCAAGCTGGTCACTGTGCGCCGCCGCTTGAACCATAAACTCAGGATAAACCGGCAGCCGCTGTTTCAACTGAAATCCCTTCGTTTCGGTCCGCTTCTGCAATTCTTCCAAAGGCGGCCACGGTTTTTCTGGATTGATGTAGTCCGGAGTCAGTGGCGATACGCCGCCCCAGTCATTGATGCCGCCATCGAGCAGGTCGGCATAGTGCGGGTCGGAGAGATTCGGCGGCGCCTGGAGATTCATCTCCGGCATCAGCAGCCGCGCTACCGCAAGCGTGCGGAGCATGTCAGCGCGGTCCGGTTCCGGCCAGTTTGCCATGGGCGTCGCCGGTTTAGCACGGAAATTCTGGATGATCACTTCCTGGATGTGGCCGTATTTCTCATGCAGATCGCGTATGGCGAGCAGCGCATCAACGCGTTCCTCGAAAGTCTCTCCAATTCCAATCAAGATGCCGGTGGTGAAAGGAATCTTCTGCCGCCCGGCATCTTCGATCACGCGCAGGCGCTTCGCAGGGTCCTTGTCAGGCGCGTTGTCGTGAGCCGCGCCGCGCGCCAGCAAGCGCGAACTAGTGGTTTCAAGCATCAGCCCCATACTCGGGGACACTCGCGCGAGCCGTTGCAGCCATTCCGCGCTCATCAGCCCGGGATTGGGATGTGGAAGCAGGCTCGATTCGCGGAGTACCTGCGCGCACATTGCTTCCAGATAGTGAAGCGTCGATTTGTATCCGAGTCGGTGAAGCGTGTCGCGCATCTCGGGGAAGAGCAACTCCGGTTTGTCTCCCAAACTGAACAGCGCTTCGCTGCAACCCAGGCGCTCTCCCGCGCGCACGACCTCCATGACCTCGTCAGGACTCATGGTGTGTGCGCCCGGCTCGCCGGGATCGCGCCGGAACGTGCAGTAGCCGCAATAGTCGCGGCAGAGGTTCGTCAGAGGAATAAAGACTTTGCGTGAATAGGTAACGATTCCGGACTTAAAGCGGTCGCGCAGACGTTGTGCCGCCGTCAGCAAGGAAGGCAGCATCTCCGCACCCGAGCGCAGGAATCGGCACGCAGCTTCGCGGGAGATCGTTCCTGTGCCGGCAGCCTCCCACTCAGCTATCGGGGAGAGTGCCGGTTGGGAAAGCGTGGCCATAGTTTTCAACCGATGCGGAGACTCTCACTCCGCCATTCGCAACGATCATAGCCGAGACAGTGTTCACTTTGCGTTCTTTGTGGATTTCTCGCGACTTCGCGGTCAAAATCTTTACCACTAAGGCGCGCAGCAATCTCGGCTAGCTTTCGACATTATCGCTACACTGGTGAACATTTCAACACTTGACAAAGTGAACAATCCAAGGGATGATTTCGCCGCCCAGATCAGCAGATTTTTCCAGGCATGGATCGGACGCAGATTAACCGCGTAAGTGTCGCCGACCAGGTGGCGGCTGTCCTTCGTCAACGCATTCTGGAGGGCGAATTCCGCCCCGGAACCCAACTTCCGGAGTTGCCCCTCGCTTCTTCCCTGGGAGTTTCCCGCAATACCATGCGCGAGGCCATCCGCATTCTCGCGCAGGAAGGCCTGCTCCGGCGCAGTCTTCATCGCGGAGTCGCCGTTTCGCAGCTCGCATTGCGCGATGTGCATGAAATCTACCAACTCCGGCGGATGCTGGAATTGCCAGCGGTGCTCTCCGCCCGCCGCCCCGACCCCGAAGTGCTCAAAGAAATCCGCAAAGCGCTGGAACAGTATGAAGAAGCGGTCGAGGCGCGGGACTGGTCGCGCGCGGTCAGCCACGACTTGCATTTCCATAGTCTCTTGATCCGTTTTCACGGCAACAAGCGGTTGGACTCTTTTTATCGGAATATGATCGGCGAACTACGCGTGGGCATGGTGCTGGTGGACCGCAGTCATGACGATCCCGGCGCCCTGATCCCCGTGCACCGGGAAATGTACCAGTTACTCAGTACGGGAAAGCTCAAGCAGTGTGCCGCAGTTCTGGAACAGCATCTGGAAGATTCCGAATCCAGGCTGACTCGGGTCATGACCGCGAAGGCGGCACTGGTAGTGCAGACAGCACAATAGCTGCCTCGGCGAGAGAGCAATATCAATGAGGGGAGAAGTCCGATGACGCTTCAATTTCTTGCACAGCCACAGGCTGGAAGCTCCGGCTCAGCACGGTTCGCGTCGTTTCATCGGCGGTTGGGATTCGCCGCGTGCCTCTGTTTACTATGGGTACTGACCTCACCGACCTGGCTGCGCGCTCAGACCGTCACCAGTTCCATCCAGGGACGAGTCTATGATTCCACCGGCGCCGCCATCTCAGGAGCCTCGGTCACGGCGGTAAACGCCGATACTGGCGTTTCGCGAACCACCGACGCGACCGCCACCGGCGACTACCAGATCACTCTCTTGCCCCCCGGTGACTACACCGTGACCGCCGAGAAGAGCGGCTTCCAGAAATCCGCTAAGAAAGTGCACCTCGATCTGGGCGCGGCCGGTACCGTTGATTTCACCCTCTCGGTCGGCCAGGTCACCGAACAGGTGTCGGTGCAGGATGTGGGCGAGGTGGCCGAACCCACGCGCACCATGGTGAGTTCGGTGATCGATGAACAGAAGATCCAAAGCCTGCCGGTCAATGGACGCCAGTTCATCGATTTCGCGCTACTCGCCCCTGGTGTATCCATCGGCGACACCACTTCCGGTTCAACCGACGTGATCATTGAACCGGTCACGAAGCTCTCCTTCGCCGGGCAGAATATTCACTACAATTTTGTCGCAATCGATGGCACTGACAACATGTCCACCGCTTCGGGCATTCAGAAGACCACGCCTTCGCAGGAAGCGGTGCGCGAATTCCGGGTCATCAATAGCAGCTACTCGACCGAATTCGGGCGCGCCGTCGGTGGCATTGTCAACATCATCACCAAGAGCGGCACCAACCAATTCCACGGCTCGGTCTACGACTATTTCCGAAATGACGCCATAGACGCGCAAAGCATTCTTGCCTCCCCCGATCTGCCGACCTGCAAAACTCCCGGAGATCCCACCTCCGGCGGTTGCCGATTCCTCAAGAAACTGCACCAGAATCAGTATGGCGTTACGCTCGGTGGACCGATCAAGAAGAGTCAGACCTTCCTCTTTGGCAACTACGAAGGACAACGCCGTAGTGAGTCGCCTTTCTACAATTCGGCAATTCTGGGTAATATCGCGTTGATCAACGATCTGAAGTGCACCAACTTTGGGAGTCTCGAGTGCGGAGCTCCGGGAAGCTTGCCCCAAGAAAACCTGAACATCAGCCGCGTTTCCGACTACGACAACTTCCTGGTTCGCCTCGACCACACCATCAATAGCCGTCACTCGCTGTTTGTCCGCTACTTTTTCAATGATGAGCGGTTGACCCAGGTTTCGCCGTTGAATGACGGATTCGACATGCCGTCGGGCTACAAGCAGAACAACTTTCGCGACCAGACGGTCTCGGGAAGCCTGAGTTCACTTTTCAAGAATTCTCTGGTAAACGAACTGCACGTGCAGTACGCACACCGTTTCTTCGACTTTCCAACCAACACCACCCAGCCCCACTTGGAAGTGACCAACATCTTTACGGCTGGCGTAAATCGCGGCAATCCCGACATGTACGAAGAGCACCGCACCGAAGTGGTGGACAGTCTGACCTGGGTGAAGGGCCGGCACACGATCCAGTTTGGCGGAAACACCAACTTCGTCACGACAACCGAGTCGTTCCCGCTGTTCTATCCGTTTGAGGCGGATTTTGGTTGCATCGAGAATTGCGTGTTCTCCTTCGGAAACAGCGTAATCCCTGGGTTACAAGGGGCACCGAACGTGATTTTCTTCGAACGCTTCGATGCAACCACGACTCCTCAACCCTTTACGGAGCCAACGCTCCAGGGAGGAATCGGGGTCTATCAGGGCACCCATATATCGAGCGCGATCCGCAATCAAGCCAAAGGGACGCTCGATCACACTTACAACGGTCTCTTCATTCAGGACAAATGGCGAGCCACCGACAATTTGACGCTCAACTACGGATTGCGTTGGGAATCGGAAACCTGGCCCAGCCG
>JACXTT010000601.1_pt1 | contig 61922 bp, 62 predicted proteins | sample 9270951 | NCBI WGS metagenome assembly JACXTT01 (sample SAMN15532306, study PRJNA645909) | rock metagenome | isolation source: weathered quartz diorite | place: Puerto Rico | collected 2017-06-21
GCCGCGGCGGCGTCGGCGGCGAAGCGTGCGCCGAGCACCTGGTTGGCCAGGGCGAAGACGCCCGCGCCGGCGGCGACCACGGCCGCCAGGGGCAGCGGCTGGCCCAGCAGGGCGCGGAGCGGCCAGTCGAGACCGGGGAAGCCGTGGAAGCGCGGGTCCTGGCCCACCCTCATCAGCAAGGCCCAGAGCGACGCGGTCTTGGCGCCGCCCAGGATGTTGCGGGACTGGGCGATCAGGAAGAAGGCGGCGCCGATCAGGGCGGCCAGCACCTGGCCGACCGTGCGCGTGCGCCGGGGCCCGATCAGCCGGAACAGCGACGCGGCCAGCAGCAGGCCCGCACCGGTCGCGGCCAGGGCGACGGAGAACAGCACCGCCTCGGCGGCCAGCCAGCCGGGGTGTCCCATCACCGCGACCGGCAGCAGGATCGGCGTGGAGATGATGCCGTAGAAGGCGAAGACCGTGGCCGCGACGGCCAGGAACCGCACCGTCATCACCCGCCGCGGCGGCATCGGCGAGGAGAACAGCAGGTCGAGGTCGGCCCGCTCGTAGAGCGCCTCCACCGAAGCGGCCAGGGTCTGCGAGAGCATGAGAGTGAAGATCATTCCGACGGCGGCCGCGGCGATCAGGCCGGCGACAGGGATCATCGGGATCTGGGCGTGGCGCAGGGCGAAACCCAGCGGCAGGCCGGCGGTGACCAGCAGGATCAGCGGCAGGATCAGGATCAGCCATAGCCGTCCGAACCGCCCGCGCCGCTGTCCTCGCCGAGACAGCAGGCTGCGCCAGGTCAGGCGCAGCTCGTTGCGGAGCAGCCAGAGCGTCGTGCCGGGCTTCAAGGTCACGCCGCGGCGTCCTCGCCGTCGCCCGTCAACTCAAGGAACAGGTCTTCGAGGCTGGCGCGGTCCTCGCCGGTCCGCGCGCGCAACTCGTCCAGCGTGCCCTCCGCCACCAGCTGGCCGCGGGCGATGATGCCGATGCGGTCGGCCATCCGCTCAGCGACCTCCAGGATGTGGGTGGTCAAGATGACCGTCGCGCCACCCTTCACGCGGGCCTGCAGCAGGTCCTTCACCTGGCGCGCGACCGCGGCGTCGAGGCCGGTCAGGGGCTCATCGAGGATCAGCAGTTGCGGGTCGTGGATCAGGGCGCCGGCGAGGGCGGTCTTCTGCTTCATGCCGCGGGAGAAGCCTTCGCAGCGCTCGCCGCGGTTCTCCCAGAGGCCCAGCCATTTCAGGAGTTCCTCGGCCTTGGCGAGCGCCGGGCCGGACTCGACGCCCCAGAGGCCGGCGACGAACTCCAGGTACTCCAGCGGCGTCAGCCGGTCGTAGAGCATCGGCTCGTCCGGCGCCCAGGCGATCAGCCGCTTGGCCTCGGTCGGGTCGCCCAGGACGTCGCGGCCGAACACCGAGATCGACCCGTTGTTGGGCTTGAGCAGGCCGGCGACCATCCGCAGCGTGGTGGTCTTGCCCGCCCCGTTGGGACCCAGCAGCGCGAACAGCTCGCCAGCCCGGACGGTGAGGGTCAGGTCATCCACGGCGACCTTGCCGCCAAAGGTCTTGCTGAGGCCTCGGATCGAAAGCGCGTCGGTCATGCGGCCTCCTGGAGCGGGCGACTATGTCCGATGCGCCCCACGTCCGGTAGTCGCCACCCGACGAAGATTCGGATGCGGCGCGATCAGCCCAGCGCGGTCATGACCACGCCCACCGCGGCCATGAGGCCGCCCGCCCACTGGCGCAGCGACAGGCGCTCCTTGAAGAGCCGGCGCCCGGCGAGGGCGGCGAAGGGCCCTTCGATGACGCCCACGGCGCGCACCTGGCCCGCGGGCGCCAGAGCGAGCGCCGAGAACCAGCAGGCCGAGGCCGCCGTGCCGAAGAAGCCGGCCCCCAGCGAGACCCGCCAGGACGCCCAGACCGCGTTCAGGGCGCTCGGCCGGATCGCGGCCAGCAACAGGACCATGACCAGCGACTGCAGGGTCTGGGCGACGCAGAGCGCCGCGGTCGCCGAATAGATCGGATGCGCGGCCTCGAGGGCCAGGCCCGCTTGCCGGTAGCCGTTGAGCGCCACGGCGAAGGCCAGGCCCGAGGCCAGGCCGTAGAGCGAGCCGGCGCGCACGCCCGTCGTCTGCTCCCGCTTGGGCCAGGACAGGGTGACCAGCGCCGCCGAGGTCATGACCAGCCCGGCCCACTGCACGCCGCTCATCCGGTCGCCGAACACGAACACGCCCATCAGGGCCGCGAACGGCAGGGACGACTGCTGCATGAAGGTCGCCACGGCGAAGCCGGAGGTGCGCATGGCCATCAGCAGCGCCGCTGTCGCGCCGACCTGGGCGATGGCCCCGGCCGCCACGGCGATGAGGAACCTCGCGCCCGGATGCGGGGCGGCATGCGGCGTCAGCACGGCCACCACAGCGAACAGCGCCAGGGAGAACGGCAGGCCGAACAGGAAGCGGACCAGGGTCGCGCCCCACGGCCCGGCGTCGCCCACCAGCCCGCGTTGCAGCGCATTGCGCGCCACCTGCAGCGGCGCCGCCGCTGCGGTCAGCAATATCCAGAGCATGGGAGCCGCTTAGAACCCGGACGCGATCGCGTTGGGGGCCGACTTCTCTTTGCGCGCCGTGAGGTTGTTAAGCGCGTTGACGTAGGCCTTGGCCGACGCCGTCAGCGTGTCGGTGTCCGCCGCCGAGCCGGTGGCGATGCGGCCATCCTCCTCGAGCCGGACGCTGACCTGCGCCTGGGCGTCGGTGCCTTCGGTGACCGCGTGCACCTGGAACAGGCGCAGGATCGCCTCGTGCGGCGCGACCTTGTGGATGGCGTTGAACACCGCGTCGACCGGGCCGTCGCCGGTGGCGTTGGCGCTTTTTTCCTCGCCGTCGATGGTGACGGTCAGGAAGGCTTCCTGCGGCCCCTCGGTGCCGGCGATGACCCGCAGGTTCTTCACCTGGATGCGGTCAGCGCCGGACGCCAGGGCGTCGTCCACCAGGGCCACGATGTCGTCGTCGAAGACGTGCTTCTTCTTGTCGGCGAGGTCCTTGAAGCGCTGGAACGCCTCGTTCAGCGCGTTCTGGCCCAGCTCATAGCCCAGGTCCTTCAGCTTCTCGCGGAAGGCGTGGCGGCCGGAGTGCTTGCCCATGACCAGGTTCGACGCGCCCTGCCCCACGTCCTCGGGCTGCATGATCTCGTAGGTGCCGCGGTCCTTCAGCATCCCGTCCTGGTGGATGCCGCTCTCGTGGGCGAAGGCGTTCTTGCCGACGATCGCCTTATTGAACTGCACCGGGAAGCCGGTGATCGCCGAGACGTACCGGCTGGCGCGGGTGATGTGCTGGGTCTCGACGGCGGTGTGGAAGGCGAGCGCGTCGCCCCGCACCTTCAGCGCCATGACGATCTCTTCCAGCGCCGCGTTACCGGCCCGCTCGCCGATGCCGTTGACCGCGCACTCGATCTGCCGCGCGCCGCCCTGGACGCCCGACAGGCTGTTGGCGACCGCCAGGCCCAGGTCGTTGTGGCAGTGGGTCGACAGCACGATGCGGTCCGCGCCGTCCACATGCTCCAGGATGTCGCGGAACATGTCGGCGTATTCGGACGGGTAGGAGTAGCCCACCGTGTCCGGCAGGTTGATCGTGGTCGCGCCGGCCTTGATGGCGGCGTCGACGCAGCGGCGCAGGAAGTCCTGCTCGGTGCGCGTGGCGTCCTGGGCCGACCACTCCACGTCGTCGCAGAGGTTGCGGGCGTGACCCACCGACTTGGTGATCATCTCCAGGATGTCCTCTTGCGAGGCATGCAGGATGTGGTCGCGGTGGCTGGGGCTGGTGGACAGGAAGGTGTGGATACGGCCACGTTTGGCCTTCTTGATCGCCTCGGCGCAGCGGTCGATGTCGGCCATGCCGGCGCGGGCCAGGCCGCAGATGGTGCTCTCGGTGACCAGCTCGGCGATCTGGCGGACGGCCTCGAAGTCGCCGTTCGAGGCGATCGGGAACCCGGCCTCGATGACGTCGACCTTCATCTCCTCGAGGATCTTGGCGAGCTCGATCTTCTCTTCCAGCGACATGGAGGCGCCGGGCGACTGCTCGCCGTCGCGCATGGTGGTGTCGAAGACGATGACCCGGTCGCGCTCCGATTTCGGGGCGACGGATTCGTTGGCGGGATCGGAAGCGGGGGTGGTCATGGCTGTGGTCTCTTCGCGGGGTTTCGTTGGGGTCGGGCTTTAGGGAAATCCCCTGTGACGCCCGGCCGCGAAGACGCGCAGCCTAGAGAGGCGCCCAGGGGCGGCTAAGCCCCAGCGAAAGAAGAAGCAGGCTGTGGTTGCGCGTGCGCATAGCCTCAGCATCTACCGAAATGGTCGTTAAGGCGCAACCAACTTGCGCAAAATGCGACCTCAGGCCGCTTCCAGAGCAAGAACCTTGCGCACGGCGGGCCGGGCGGCGACCCGCGCGAAGTGCTCGGCGACTTTCGGGAACTGAGCGATATCGACCCCGTCGCCTTCCAGCCAGCCGGCGATCGTGAAGAGGTAGGCGTCGCAGACGGAATAGGCTTCGCCCAGCACCCAGGGCCCCCGCAGCATCTCGTCCTCGATCAGCCGGAAACAGGCGATCTCGTTCTCCGCGACCTTGGCCGTCATGTCGGCGAAGGCCGCCTCGGTGGTGGCCCAGCGGTAGCCGCGGTGCTTGTGGGCGTGCGCCACGTGGACGGTCGAGCATAGGTAGCTGTTGAAGGCGTGGGCTTGGGCCCGATCCCAGGCGTCCTCAGGCAACAGCCGCGCCTCGGGATAGGTCTCGGGAATCCAGGACAGGATCGCCGGGGTCTCGGTCAGCACGCCCTTCGGCGTCACCAGCGCCGGCACCCGGCTCTTGGGATTGACCGCCAGGTACTCGGGCGTCCGCTGGTCGCCGACCTTGGTGTTCATCAGCACGAGCTCGTAGGGCGCCCCGGCCTCCTCCAGGGCGATCAGCGAGGCCAGTGAGCACGAGCCCCAGGCGTGGAACAGCTTCAGCATCAGCCCTCCGTCTTTTCCCGGCTGCGCAGCCAGGTCCGCGCGCCCCAGCCCAGGGCGATCCAGGCCACGGCGATCAGCACAAGCCACAGGGCGTCCTTGCCGATCTGCCCCTTCATCAGCCGCACGATCGAATTGCCGGCGAAGGCGGTCAGCACGATCTTCGGCACGATGCCGAGCGCTGTGCCGAGCGTGAAATCGACCACCCGCATGGGCGTCACCCCGGCCGCCATATTGACCACGATGAATGGCGCTGAGGGCACCAGGCGCACGATGAAGCTCGCCAGGAAGCCGTTCTTGCCCACGTGGTCCATGAACCGCTTCACGCCCGCGCCGGAGAACCGCTCCAGCGTCTTCGCGCCCGCCGCCCGGCCCAGGTAGAAGCCGACCATCGAGGAGACCATGGTGCCGATCCAGCTGTAGGCGAAGCCGGTCACCGGCCCGAAGGCGACCACGGCGGCGGCGATCAGCATGATCTGCGGCACCCCGACGAAGGCCAGCACCGCGAAGGCGAACACCGCCACCGGCAGGGCCCAGGGCCCGTGGACGGTCGTCAGCCACTGCTCGACCGTCTGTTCGCCGTTCAGGCCCATCAGCGGCGCGCCGAACAGGAAGACCAGCCCGACCCCGCCGAACAGCAGGAACGAGATCGCCAGCGTCCGCCACGCCTGGGCGTCCATGTTCGACAGGACCTGGAAGAGGCGACGCATGGGGGTTGAGGTCGCCGATCCGTGGGCGGGGGTCAAGACGAGCAGGCGCCGTTGAACCGATCGTCGCGGAACCGGCATCAAACGGGAATAGCTGTGGACCGGCGAGCTGCGACTGCGGATCCGCGGCGCCCGCGCCACGGCGCTCCGGCTTGCGTGAGGCGTTGATGACTGCGTTTGAATTCGACCAGATTCCCTCCGGGCGGCTGACGCCGATCCAGGGAACCGACACGCTTCTCTTCCATGGCGCGCCGGCCAGCACGGCCACGGTGACCTTCGCGATGGTTCTGGGCGACCCATCGGCCGTCAATGTGAGTTTCGGAGGCCACACGGTCCAGTTCAACGGCGGCGTCATCAACGCGTCGGCGAACGGCAACCTGATCTTCGACGACGGCTCGCACCTCTTCATCGGTGGGCCGGGCCAGGACGCCTTCACCGGCGGGCCCGGCGGCGACGGGGCGTTCGGCGGGGATGGCGACGACACGCTCGACGGCGGCGCGGGCGCCAATCTGCTCCAGGGCAACCAGGGCGACGATGTCCTGCGCGCCGGCGTCGGCGCTGACACCATCCTGGGCGGCCAGGGCGACGACACCATCGTCACCGGGATCGACCTGGTTGCGGTGGTCAATCAGGGAGACTTCGCCCAGGGCAATCTCGGCAACGACACGATCCACGGCGGCGGCGGCGCCGACACCCTCCTGGGCGGCAAGGGAAACGATTCCATCGCCGGCGGCCATGGCGACGACTGGATCTCCGGGGACCGCGGCAACGATACGCTGAGCGGCGGCGGCGGCGCCGACACCTTCTTCATCGCCCCCAACGGGGACGACGACCGGGTGCTCGACTTCAACGGCGCCGAGGGCGACCGGGTTCGGGTTCAGCCCGGGGCGACCTTCGAGATCCATCAGGACGGCGGCGACACCCTGATCCTCATCGACCACGGCAGCAGCACCATCAGGCTCGTCGGCGTCGACATGTCGACCCTTCACGCCGACTGGATCTTCAGCGCCTGACGCATCACGGGTTCACCCGAGCCCCGGCTTGGCCAAGCCGGGGCTTGGCGACGGACCGGTTCCGACGCAAGCTTGGCCTTTCGAGCCACGCCGTGTCTGCTCAGACACGTCCTGTTTCATCGCCGGGGGCGAGATGGCGACGTACAGCTTCGACACCATCACCGCCGCCCAGGCCCTGGCCATCACGGCGACCGACAGCCTGAGCTTCGGGGCCGGCGCCGCCACCCTGACCTCCGTCGCCTACAACGCCGGCGGCACGATCACGATCACCGTAGGCGCCCGCGGCGTCGAATTCGGCGCGCCGGTCGCCGCGCTCGCCCAGCAGGCGCTGTTCACCTTCGCCGATGGGTCGCGGCTCTATGTCGGCGACGGGCTGAACAACGCGATCAGCATCGACGGCGACACCCACCCGGGCGCGCTGTTCGGGGGCGACGGCGGCGACACCCTGAACCTCGGCTCGGCCGGCGGCGTGGCCCAGGGCAACCAGGGCAATGACATCCTGAAGACCGCCGGGCAGGCGACCCTGTACGGCGGCCAGGGCGACGACACCTTCTTCGTGGCCCCCGGCGGCCACGGCGACTTCCTGCAGGGCAACAAGGGCGATGACGCCATGCAGGGCGGGTCGTCCGACACCATCCTGGGCGGCCAGGGCAACGACACCATCACCGGCTCAGGCTTCCTCAACGGGAACCTGGGCAATGACAAGGCGACCGGCGGCGGTCAGCTGTTCGGCGAGGGCGGCAATGACACCCTGATCGGGACTGGATCCGGCCACAACGCGTTGAGCGGCGGCGACGGTGACGACTCCCTCGTCGCCGCGGCGGGCGGCGACACCGTCAGCGGCGACGCCGGCAATGATACCATCGACGGCTCGGGCGCCGCCGACGTGATCTCCGGCGGCGCCGGCGCGGACGTGTTCCGGTTCCTGATTCCTACCGCGCCCCTGCCCACAGCCGCGCAGGTTCCGCAGATCCTGGACTGGTCGAGCGAAGACCGGCTCAGCCTCTATGGCCTCGGGCCGCCCTCGACGTTCGGCACCACGACCGCCGTGGACTTCAACCGGGCGTCGTTCCTGGCGCACAACGTCCTGAGCGGGGGCGGGCTGCTCTACTACGCCGTGCAGGTCGGCGCCGACACCTTCGTCTTCAGCACCGCCGGCGGGTCGAACTTCGACGTCGTGGAACTGGTCGGCCGCACCCTGGCGGATATTTCGAGCCAGAACTTCATCTGACCGTCCCGCGACGGGTTCACCCGAGCGGCGGCTTAGGTTAAACGCACCGGCGTTCCATCAACCTGCCAACCCACGGGAGTTCTGCCCGCCATGTCGCTCGAATCCGCCGCGCTCGCCCGCGTCAAGCCGTCCGCCACCCTGGCGGCCGACCAGAAAGGGCGTGAGCTGAAAGCGGCCGGCCGTGACATCATCAGCCTGGCGGCCGGCGAACCCGACTTCGACACGCCGCAGAACATCAAGGACGCCGCCGTCAAGGCGATCGCCGACGGCAAGACCAAGTACACCAACGTCGACGGCATCCCGGAGCTGAAGGAAGCCATCATCGGCAAGTTCGCCCGCGAGAACGGCCTGACCTACAAGACCTCCCAGGTGAACGTCTCGCCCGGCGGCAAGCCGGTGATCTGGAACGCCATGATCGCCACGCTGAACCCCGGCGACGAGGTGGTGATCCCGACGCCCTATTGGGTCAGCTACTGGGACATCGTGGCGCTCGCCGGCGGCCAGCCGGTCGCCGCGCCGACCACCGCCGAGAGCGGCTTCAAGCTGAGCGCCGAGGGCCTGGAGCGGGCGATCACGCCGAAGACCCGCTGGCTGCTGCTGAACTCCCCGTCCAACCCGTCGGGCGCGGCCTACACCCGGGCCGAACTGCGGGCCCTGGCCGACGTCCTGCTGCGCCATCCGCACGTCTGGATCCTCACCGACGACATGTACGAGCACCTGGTGTTCGGCGACTTCGAGTTCTCGACCATCGCCCAGGTGGAGCCGGCGCTCTACGACCGCACCCTGACCATGAACGGGGTCTCCAAGGCCTATGCCATGACCGGCTGGCGGATCGGCTACGCCGCCGGGCCCGAGCCGCTGATCAAGCTGATGGCCAAGGTCATGAGCCAGACCACGTCCAACCCCTCGTCGATCTCGCAGTGGGCGGCGGTCGAGGCGCTGAACGGGCCGCAGGACTTCATCAAGCCCAACGCCAAGCTGTTCGAGGCCCGCCGCGACCTGGTGGTCTCGATGCTGAACCAGGCCAAGGGCATGCACTGCCCGACGCCGGAAGGCGCGTTCTACGTCTATCCGTCGGTGAAGGAGCTGATCGGCAAGGCGGCCCCGTCCGGCAAGGTCATCGGTTCGGACGAGGACTTCGCCGTCGAGCTGCTGGAGACCGAGGGCGTCTCGGTGGTGTTCGGCGCGGCCTTCGGCCTCTCGCCGCACTTCCGGATCAGCTACGCGACCTCCAACGCCCAGCTGGAAGACGCCTGCGGCCGCATCCAGCGGTTCTGCGCGTCCTTGAAATAGGCGGCGCCCGATGGCGGCCGAGCGCGCTCTGGACCCTGCGGTTCGGGCCGCGTTCGACGCCTATTCGGAACCTGTCCGCTCCGCCCTGCTCGACCTCCGGGCGCTGATCCTGGAGACGGCGGCGGCGACGCCGGGCGTTGGCGCCCTCACCGAGGCGTTGCGCTGGAAACAGCCGGCCTATCTGACCACTGCGACCGGCAGCGGGACCACCATCCGCATCGACGCGCTCAAGGGTTCGACCGACGCCTACGCGCTCTACGTCAACTGCAAGACGACCCTGCTGGAGAGCTATCGGCACCTCTACCCGGACCTGCGCTTCGAGGGCCGCCGCGCGCTGATCTTCTCCGCCAAGACCCCGCCGCCGCGCGACGCCTTGCGCCACTGCATCGCGATGGCGCTAACCTACCATCGCGCAAAGGCCCCCGCGGCCTAGGGCTTCTGGCCGGCGTTCCAGGCGGGTTGGAAGTCGCTGTCGAGCAGCCAGTCCACCGGCGCGACCATCGAGCCGATGACCGTGGTCATGAACGCCAGGTCGACGTGGGCCAGGTCGTCCGTGGCGGCGTGGTAGGTCGGCGGCACCGGCCAGGCGCTGATCGTCTGGGCGACCACCCCGCGCAAGGCCAGCTGATAGTTGTCCGAGCGCTGGAAGAAGTTCTGGGTCGGATAGAGATCGGGGCCGATGTGCGCGCCGTGCGCGGCCAGGGTCGGGCCCAGGTTGGAGCGCTCCCAGCCGGTCATCATCAGGGCGCCGGGCCGCTTGGGATCGTCGACGCCGATCATCTCGAACTCCAGGTTCGCCACCAGATCGCCAATCGCCATGGGCGGGTGCGCCAGGACGTACTGGGCGCCCAGCGCGCCCTCCTCCTCGCAGCCGAACAGGCCGAAGTAGACGGTGCGCCGATGGCGCGCCTCGCCGCCCAGGATGCGGGCGAACTCCAGCACGGCCGCGGTCCCCGAGGCGTCGTCGTTGGCGCCGTGGAAGATCAGGCCGTTGCGGACGCCCAGGTGATCGTAGTGGGCGGTGAGCAGCAGGGCGTGGCGGTCGGCGTCGGGGGCCTTGCCGTGCAGCACGCCCACCACATTGTAGGTGGTTCGCGACCGTGGCTCGCCGCGCGGCGCGTCGAGCCTGGCTTGGCCCTCGCCCAGCGCGCGCAGGGCGGCCATGCCCTCGGCCTTGACGAAGATCGACAGGCCGGCCTGCAGCGACGGGCGCCGCGGCGCGTCGACGATCTGGGTGCGGCCCGGCGGGCGGGCGGCGAACTCGGTCCAGTGCTCGTAGATCTGCTCGCTGGCCGGGCTGATCACCGCCGTCGCGCCCATGCGCAACAGGCCCTGGACGCCCGGCAGGTCGAAGAAGGCGCTGTCGTAGACGACCACCTTGCCCGCCACGGCGGCCGGCGCGACCTGGGTGTCGTGCAGGACAATCATCGGGGCGGCCAGGGTCTCGGGCGCCTCGAGCGCCACCATGTCGCGGCCCTGGACCAGGGAGACGTGGCGGTCGCCGCTGGTCACCTCCAGCGTCGCCGGCGAGGCGGCGGTCGGGGTCAGCAACTGGACCGGCTGCAGATAGAGGTCGGGGCCGAACGCCGGGTCGACCTTCGAGCGCTTCAGGGTCTCGGCGATGAACCGGGCGGCGGCGTGCTCGTCGTCCGTCCCGCAGCCGCGGCCGCGCAGCTCGTCGCCGGCCAGGCGCTCCATATTGGCCTGGACGCAGGCCGCGCAGACCGGCGTCCTGGCGGCGTTCGGCGAGGTGGGCGCAAGCGCCAGCGCGGCTGCCGCCGCGGCGGCCGCGAACAGGATTTTCGACTTCACCGACGCTCCGGATCACTGCCGGGCGACGGCGTCGCCCCATGCCGGAAACTGACATGGGGCGGGTTTGCGCCGCTAGTGCGGCGATTCCGAAATTCGCCAGTGGCGATGCGAGCGCTTAGCGAATTTCGGAATCTTTGCGCCGCACTAGCAAGTATCAGTTTCGAGCGTGCCTTTTGGATCTGAAGTTCGCACAGAGGTTGATGCAGGCGCAGGCGAACTTCAGATCCGGCACGCTCGGGCTTAGTGCTTCTCGCGCCAGGCGGCCTTGGCGGCGTCCTTGGTCATGGTCAGCCGCACGGTGTCGTCGTCGATCTGCTCGACCCAGGTGAGCGGGATCATGTGGTGCTTGAGGCCGGCGCCAATGTCGAACTTGGTCAGTTCGATTTCCTCACCGACCACCTTGTCGACGCGGCCCACGTGGCGGCCGTCGGAGCCTTCCACGTCCATGTGTTCGCGAATCTGGGATGCCTGGATCATCTTCGTCTCCTTCAAGCGGGGTGGGGCTTGGGAAACGACAAAAGCCGTGGGAAGTTTCGCCGATGGTCGAGCCGATCAATCTCAACAAGGAACGCAAGGCCCGCGCGAAGGCGCAGGCCAAGGCGAAAGCCGGTCAGAACCGGACGTTGTTCGGGTTGCCGAAGGCTGAGACTCTGAGTTCGCGGCTCGAGGCCGAACGGGCCCGCCGGGCTCTAGAGCAGAAGAAGCGCGACGATTAGGCCGCGACCGGCAACGATCCGTCTCGGACGTTCGCCGGGATCGAGTCGTAGATGGTGGGCGGGGTGATGCACAGACGCTTGCGCGCGGCCTCCAGCGGCTCGGACATCAGGCGCTCGTAGTCCTGGCCCAGCAGCCACTCGGCGGCCTTGCCGCGCTGATAGCCCTGCCAGATGGCCTTCACGTAGGGATAGTCCTTCGAGCCCCGCGCGCGGTTGGCGGCGCCGGCGGCGATCAGCGCCCAGCCCAGGCCCTTGGTCTGGGCGTAGGAGAACGCCACCAGGCAGGCTTCGCCCAGGCCATCGCGGTGATAGCCGGTGAGGATGTGCCAGATGTCGTGCACGTCGCGGGTGCGGCGGCCCATCCAGGCGTAGGGGTGCGGCTCGTCGACGACCTTCGAGCCCTCGCGGCTGATCTCGATCAGGCCCTCGGCGGAGATGTTCTCGGTGCGGATGAAGGTGCGGTAGGCGGCGCCGACGCTGCCCTCCGGCAGGCTGTCGAGCCAGGCGTCGTCCATCAGCTTGTGGGCGAACTCAGGCCGCTCGTAGGCGATGCGACCGCCCTGCTGGGTGGTCAGCAGGCGCTGATAGGCCTTGGCCGTCGAGGCGCCGTTCAGCGCGCGCATGATCTCGAAAACCTGGCCGGTGTCTTCCTTGTCGTTGAGCAGGCGGCGCAGCGAACGCAGCGCGTGCATCCAGTCCAGCTTGGGCGACGTGGTGCGCGGAGCGGGGCGATCGGCAAGGTCGATGGCAGTCATGGCGGCACCTGAATTCAGCGGACGCTACAAAGATGACGCCCCCGTCAACTTTGGTCAAGAGGTTTGATCGTCCCCATTTGATCCGGCGGGCGAAAACGCCGATGGATAGACCATGCCAAGCTTGAGAAAGCGTTCCGTCCAGCTCAGCGGCCACGCGACCTCGATCGCGCTGGAGCCGGAATTCTGGACGGTGCTGGAGGCCATGGCGCAGGTCGAGCGCCTCAGCCTGGCCGGCCTGATCGGGCGGATCGACGACGCGCGCGCCGACCGGCCCCTCGCCTCGGCCTGTCGGGTGGCGGCTCTGGCCTTCGCCGGCCGAGCCTAGTCGCGGCCGCCGCGGGCGGTGCGGCGCATCTGGCGCACGCTGAAGAGCCCGAACCGCCAGGTCAGCCAGCCCAGCACCAGGCCCAGGCCAAGCCCGATGGGAATGATCCACCACCCCAGCAGCTCGTGGCCCCGCCCGGGATGGTCGGTGACGCCCACCATCCACGAGAAGCTGTTCTCCGACCTCACCCACAGGCCGGTGTGGCTGGGGTTGAACGGCTTGATCAGCGCGGTGAGCACGAAGCCGACCGCCAGCGCGTAGCCGAACAGCGACACGAAGAAGGCGAAGACCCCGTAGACGCTGAGGCTGGCCAGCCGGCCGATGGCGCTGAACACCCGCCAGGGCGAGCGGTTGGTCTCCAGCTCGGCGGCGACCCGCTCGGTGACGTTCAGGCGCGCGACCTCCCGCGGCGAGCCCAGCTCGTCGAGGGCCGCTTCGATGGCCCGGACCGAGAGGTCGCCGGCGACCTTGTCCAGCACATGGCTGCGCAGTTCGGCGATGGTCTCGCGCGCCTCGGCGTCCGGCAGGCCGCCCAGATGGCGCTGCACCTGGTGCAGGTAGGTGTCGAGGTGGGCCTTGCCCGCGTCGTTACTCATTGGGTCGGTCCTTCCATCGGGGCGAGCAGGCGCTCGAGCCCCGCGGCGAAGGCGCGCCAGCTCTGCGCCATCTCGCGCACGCGGCCACGCCCGGGTTCGGTGAGGCGGTAGTATTTGCGCGGGTGGCCGGCGTCGGCCTCCACCCACTCGGAGTCCACCAGCCCCTCGGCCTTCAGGCGGCTGAGCAGCGGATAGATGGTGCCTTCGGGAATCGACATGCCGGCCTGGCTGTCCAGGCGGCGCAGGATCTCCAGGCCGTAGAGCTTCTCCGGCCAAAGGACCGCCAGGACCGCGAGGCCCAGGCCGCCCTTGCGCACCTGGATCTCCCACTTGCCGAGCTCGTCGAGCGCCGGGTCTCGTTTCTCGTTCATGCATCATACCTTGCATATCTATGTATCGTGCGTCAACGTATATGCGGATCTGGAGGTCGGACCATGGCGGCGGATATGCGGACGGAGCTGGAAGGCCGGCGGGCGCGGGAGGTCATGCGCGACCGGGTGCTGAGCGGGGCCGAGGTCGCTTGCGCGGCCTGGGTCGTCATCGGCCACAACGTCTTGCGCGTGCTGCCCAACGAGGTGCCGATCCTGGCGATCATCGCCCTGGTGACCGCGCGACTGATGCGCGGCGGGTTCGCCGGCCTGGGCTTCCGGCGGCCGGCCTCCTGGCGGCTGGTGATCGGTCTGGCGCTGGGGTTCGTCGTGGTGCGCTGGGGGATCGGCTACCTCGTGGAGTTGCTGACCGCCCACATCTGGCCCCCGATCAAGGCGCCGAAGGGGACTGACGAGATCGTCGGCCATCCCCTGGCGGCGCTGGCGGCCCTGGGCATCGTCTGGACCTTCGCGGCGTTCGGCGAGGAGATCAGCTACCGCGGCCTGATCATGGGCCGGGCGGCTCAGGCGCTGGGCGGCGGCCGGGCGGCCTGGATCGCGGGCCTGCTGATCTCGGCGGCGCTGTTCGGCCTCGGCCACTTCTACAAGGGCCCGGCGGGCATCCTCGATTCCGCCATCGCCGGCCTGCTGCTCGGCGGCGTCTACCTGGCGTCCGGGCGATCCCTGTGGACCTGCATCCTGGCCCACGGCCTCAGCGACACCGCGGCCGTTGTGCTCACCTACTTCGGGCTGAACAACTGACCTTGGGGCTTACGCGGCCGCCGGGCCGTATTAAATGGAGTCCGTTCCGTCGCCTGAGCCGTCCCGCCCCGCATGTTCGCCGAGCCGCCCCCCGCCGTCGAGCCGCCCGCGATCACCGCGCAGCAGCAGTCGGACCTCGATTGCCTGAGCATCGGCGCGGTCCTGGCCAACGCCACCCACAACGCCGGCCCCAATCCCTGGGCCTCGCGGCTGGTGCGGGTCTACCTCGGGCGCCTGCGCAGCAGCGACCCGTCGAAGGAATGGCTGCGGATGACCGTCCCTGAGGGCGAGATGACCTACGGCTGGTTCCTCAGCCGCCTGCGCGACTGCCAGCGGCCGCTGCGCCCGTCGATCCCGCGGCCGGCGCCCGTCCAGGCCGCGCCGCCCCCGCCGCCCGTCACTCCCACGGGCGGCTAGAACACAGCACGAACATACGGGCGCCCATTCCGCGCCCGACGTGCTAGACGAAACCCGATGCCGACCCCTGAGTCCGAGTTTGAGCCCCCTGCCCTGCGCGTCAGCGATCTGGCCCGCGCCGATGCGCGGCCGGCCGATTATCTGGAGGGGCTGAACCCCGAGCAACGCGCCGCGGTCGAGGCCACCGAGGGGCCGGTGCTGGTGCTGGCCGGGGCGGGCACCGGCAAGACCCGGGTGCTGACCACGCGGCTGGCGCACATCCTGGCGACCGGCCGGGCGCGGCCGTGGGAGCTGCTGGCGGTCACCTTCACCAACAAGGCCGCCCGCGAGATGCGCGAGCGGATCACCCACATTATCGGCGGCCAGGCCGAGGGCTTGCGGTGGCTGGGCACCTTCCACTCGATCGCCGCCCAGATCCTGCGCCGGCACGCCGAGCTGGTGGGCCTGAAATCCAACTACACTATCCTCGACGACGACGATCAGGAGCGGCTGCTCAAGCAGGTCCTCGAAGCCGAGAACGTCGATTCCAAGCGCTGGCCGGCCAAGATGCTGGCCGGGATGATCGACCACTGGAAGAACCGCGGCTGGCGCCCCGACCAGGTGTCCCCGGCCGAGAGCGCCCACTTCGCCAACGGCAAGGGCCAGGCGATGTACCGGATGTATCAGGAGCGCCTGCGCGTCCTGAACGCTTGCGACTTCGGCGACCTGCTGCTGCACAACCTGACGATCTTCACGCAACACCCTGACGTACTTGCGGAATTCCATGGCCGGTTCAGGTACATCCTGGTGGACGAATACCAGGACACCAACGTCGCCCAGTACCTGTGGCTGCGGCTGCTGGCCCAGAGCCGGCAGAACGTCTGCTGTGTCGGTGACGACGACCAGTCGATCTACGGCTGGCGCGGCGCGGAGGTGGACAACATCCTGCGCTTCGAGCGCGATTTCCCGGGCGCGACGGTGATCCGGCTGGAGCGCAACTATCGCTCCACCAGCCACATCCTGGCCGCCGCCTCCGGCCTGATCGCCGCCAACAAGGGCCGGCTCGGCAAGACCCTATGGACCCAGGAGGAAGGCGGCGAGAAGGTCGTCGTCCGCGGCGTCTGGGACGGCGAGGCCGAGAGCCGGCTGATCGCCGACGAGATCGAGCGCGCCAAGAAGGGCTCCCCAAGTACGGGTGGGGGCGATCGCAACCCGCGCAAGTACCGCGACATGGCCATCCTGGTCCGCGCCAGCTTCCAGATGCGGGCCTTCGAAGAGCGCTTCGTGCTGCTGCAGATCCCCTACACCGTGGTCGGCGGCCCGCGGTTCTTCGAGCGCGCCGAGATCCGCGACGCCCACGCCTATCTGCGGCTGATCTATTCCGAGAACGACGACCTGGCCTTCGAGCGGATCGTCAATGTGCCCAAGCGCGGCATCGGCGACACCACGGTGCAGAAGCTGCTGCAGTTGGCGCGGCTGAACGGCGTTCCGGCGGTGACGGCGGCGCGGCAGATCGTGCTGACCGACGAGCTGGCGGCGCGGACCCGCACCGCGCTTGCCAACTTCCTGCGCGACCTCGACCGCTGGAGCGCGGAGGCGCAGCGCACGCCGCACCCACGGGTGATGGAGGCGGTGCTGGAGGAGAGCGGCTACACCGACGCGCTCCGCCTCGACAAAGGCCCGACCTCGCAGACCCGGCTGGAGAACCTCAAGGAGCTCGTCCAGTCGATGGGCAACTTCGAGACCCTGGAGGCCTATCTCGAGCACGTCTCCTTGGTGATGGACCTCGACCGCGGGCCGCAGGCCGACGCGGTGCAGATCATGACCCTGCATTCGGCCAAGGGCCTGGAGTTCCCGCTGGTCTTCCTGCCCGGCTGGGAGGAAGGCGTCTTCCCGTCCCAGCGCAGCATGGACGAGAAGGGCGAGAAGGGCCTCGAGGAAGAGCGCCGGCTGGCCTACGTCGGCATCACCCGGGCCCGCGAGGAGGCCCGCGTCTCCTTCGCCGCCAACCGGCAGGTCTACGGCCGCTGGACCAGCCAGCTGCCGAGCCGGTTCGTGGACGAGCTGCCGATCGCCAACGTCGAGGCGTCGTCGGAGACCGGCTACTACGGCGGAGGGCCGGGCATGCAGCAGCACGGCAGCCGCTGGGATGAGAGCCCCAGCTTCGGCGCCGGCTATTCCAGCCCCGGCTGGCGGCGCGCCCAGGAGGCCGGCTATCGCGGCAGCCACCCCGGCCGCCAGGCGGTGATCGAGGGCGAGGGCCGGCTGGTCGCCACCTCCGCCGACACAGCCAGCGAGTTCTCCCGCGGCGACCGCGTCTTCCACATGAAGTTCGGCTACGGCGCGGTGACCGCCGTGGAGGGCAACAAGTTGACCGTCGCCTTCGAGAAGGCCGGCGAGAAGAAGGTCATCGACAGCTTCGTCGAGAAGGCCTGAGCGGCCCTAGGTCTTCTTGCGGCCGAACGCCCGGAACGCCAGCGCGCCAAGGCCCGCCACCACGGCCACGCCACCCGCCACCAGCGCCATGCCCCAGCCCGGGCTGACCTCCAGGCGCTTCAGGATCGGCGGGGTGTCGTCGCCGGACGGCGCGGGCGTAACGGCCGTCGACGCAGGCGGCTTCGGTTCGGGAGCCTTGGGCGCGGGCGCGGTCGCGCCGGCCTTGCGGAACACCACGCCGCTCTTGCCAGGCTCCACCTCCCAGCCGGCCCAGGCCTTGGCCTGAGGCGTCGCGGCATCGGACTTCCACCAGGCCTTGCCCGATTTCGCGGTCTTGGGCAGCGGCGCGCCCAACAGCTTTTCCAGTTCGGCGAAGCTCGCCTTCCACTCTGCGCCCTTGGCGGCCGCCAGGCGCTTGGTCAGAGGGTCGTACTTGCTCATCGGACGGGTCTCCCGCGACTCGAACGTGCGTCGACAAGCAATGGCGCCACCTTGGCCCTGAACCAATAGGCCTGTGGCGCGCTGTTAGGGCCGGACGGATGTCAGCGCACAGGTGTTTCAGTGAATATTCCGGTGAGGCTCGAACTGTACGGCGCGGTGGTCGCGGTGGCGTCGGGCCTGATGCTCGGCGGCGTCATGCACCCCAACCTCGCCGGCGACGACCGTCCGGCCGGCCCGCAGATCATCGCCGGGTCAGGCGCTGTCAGGTCCGCCGGCTCGCTCGACATGGGCCCGACCCTGGCCAACTACGGCGGCCGCGTGCCCGACTATGTGACCGGCACCGACGCCAAGCGCGCCATGACCTGGACGCCGGGCCCCGCGGAGGTCTCGCCGCCGCAACCCCGATACGAGGAGACCGACGCGCAGCGCGACGAACTGCCGGCGCTCAGCCGCGCGGCCTATGAGGCCGACCCGCAGCCGCGCCGGGCGCACGACTATCCCTCGCTGGGCGGGAGCGCGGACGACGACGGCGCGCCCACGATCACCGGCTGATCCCCCTCGCCTTTCGCGCGGCCTGCCGCTAGACGCGGGCCATGACCGCCGACGCCGTCCAGACAGTCGCTAGAGGCCCGCGCGCCGTGGCCGAAGCCGCCGCGGTCGCCATCGACGCCAACCCCGCCACCGAGGCGCTCACCTATTCCATCCTGGAAGAGGACGAGGACCGCGACGTCTGGCGGATCGACGCCTTCCCGACCACCGAGGACGAACAGGCTGAACTGGTCGCCACCTTGAAGGGCTTCCCCGCGCTGCGGGTGGTTACCGAAAAGCTGGCGGACGCCGACTGGCTGGCCATGGCGCTCTCCGGCCTGCCGCCGGTGCGGGCGGGCCGGTTCTTCGTCTACGGCGCGCACGACAAGGGCCTGGCGCCGCCCAGCACCGTGAACCTGCGGATCGAGGCCGGCGCGGCCTTCGGCACCGGTCATCACGGCACGACCGTCGGCTGCCTGATCGCCTATGACACGTTGCTGAAGCGACGCGGGTTCCCGCGCGTGCTGGACGTCGGCTGCGGGACCGGCGTGCTGGCGATCGCCGCGGCGCGGACCGGATCGACCGTGGCGCTGGGCACCGACATCGACGGCCCGTCCGTCCGCATCGCCAACGAGAACGCCGCCCTCAACCGCGCCACGGCGCGCTTCGTCCACGCCAGCGGCCTGAACGACCGGCGCGTGCGGGCCAAGGCGCCCTACGACCTTGTGTTCGCCAACATCCTGGCCCCGCCCCTCGTGGCCCTGGCGCAGGACATCAAGGGCGCGCTGAAGCCCGGCGGCGTGGTGATCCTGTCCGGCCTGCTGCGCACCCAGGAGCGCCGCATCGTGGCGGCCTACATCTCACGCGGCTTCCGGCTGGAACGGCGCATCCACCGCGACGCCTGGGCCGCCCTGGTGCTGCGGCGGGGCTAGCCGACCAGCTTGGCTGCGCCCAGCTCGGCCCGCCAATGCGCGGCGCGGGACTTGGCCAGATCGCCACGGCCCACCGGGCCCATCTCCTCGTCGTCGAAGAGCTCCAGGATCTCGAAGGTCACCGCCGCCTCGCCATGCGCATTCCACGCCGCCTGGACCTCGCGGTTGAAGTAGCCGCCGTGCTTGAGGCTGAACCGCAGCTTGGTTTCCTCGCTGTCGAGGTTGCGCGAGGCGGCGACCCAGGCCTGCCCGCTCGCGGCGCAGCGCACCGCGAAGACCCCGCGCGGGACCTTGCGTTCCTTGAAGTCTCGGACGGCGTCGCGACGGGATTGCTTGTCCATGGGCGGCATCTAGGCCGTCGCGACGCCGAAGTCAATTTCACCCGGGTAAAATAAACTCGTCCGCGAGCAGTGCATAGAGATAGCGGTCTCGCCATTCGCCCTTGATCCGGCGGCCCTGGCGGAACTCGCCCTCGCGGCGCATGCCGAGCTTGGTCATCACGCCATAAGACGCGACGTTCGCCGTATCGCACTCCGCCCAGATCCGGTGCAGCCCCAGGACGTCGAAGCCGACGCCGAGCAGCGCCCGCGCCGCCTCGGTCGCATAACCCTGGCGCCAGTAGCGGCTGTTCAGGCTGTAGCCGAAGTCGCCGGTCAGGTTCGGCCGGTCGCTCACCGCCAGGCGGATCGAGCCGATCACCCGGCCGTCGGCCAGATGTTCCACGGCCAGGGTGACTTCGTCGCGCGGCCACCGCTGCTGCTCGGCCAGCTTCAGGCCCATGAAGGTCTCGGTCTCAGCGCGCGCGTTGGGGCCCCAGTCCATGAAGCGGGCGACCAGCGGGTCGGCCGCATAGTCGTGGACGTCCTCGACGTCGGCCTCGCGGAACTCGCGCAGCAGCAGCCGCTCGGTACGGATGGGGAACCAGGGTTTCAGGTCTTGGGTCACGGTCGTCTCCTTGTCGGGGTAAGCCGGCGGCAGGAGAAGGCGTCTGAGGCGACCCTGCCGGAGCGGCGGGGTCGCGGTCTTCGTCAGCGGCTAGGCATGGCTGATCGAACCGGGACCCCAGGTGGGACCGGACGAATTCAGGCAAGCTTGGGCGGCGCGGATGACCATGGCGGGGCCGATAGCCCAAACGCCGTTCGTCGGCAATGCGCTTGGCGCGCGCCCGCCGGACGGATTACATCGCAGCCCATGCGCCAGACCTTCGACGAAACCACCGACCGTTCCTTCGGGCCCAAGCACGTGCCCCTGATCCGCAAGGCCATGGCCGCGCAGGGCCTGGACGGCTTCGTCGTCCCGCATGAGGACGAGCACCAGAACGAATACCTGCCCGCGGCGAACGACCGGCTGGCCTGGGCCACGGGCTTCACCGGCTCGGCCGGCGCGGCGGTGATCCTGAAGGACAAGGCCGCGGTCTTCGTCGACGGCCGCTACACCCTGCAGGTCCGCGACCAGGTGGATCAGGCCGCCTTCGAGATCCGCGACCTCGTGGAGGGCGGCGTGCCGGCCTATCTGGAGACCGCCACCGCCAAGGGCCAGGTGATCGGCTACGACCCGCGCCTGCACAGCCCCGACGCGCTCGAGCGGCTGAAGGCGGCGGCGGCCAAGGCCGGCTCAACGCTGAAGCCGGTCGATCCCAATCCGCTGGACACCGCCTGGGGCCAGGCGCGGCCGCCCCAGCCCACCGCGCCGGTGGTGCCGCACCCGCTGCAGTACGCCGGCGAGGACTCCGCCTCGAAGCGCCACCGGCTGGGCGAAGCCCTGGCGGCGCGCGGCGCCGACTCCGCGGTGATCACCGCCCCGGCCTCGATCGCATGGCTGTTCAATGTGCGCGGCGGTGACGTGATCCGCTCACCCCTGCCGATCGGCCAGGCCATCCTGAATTCCGACGGCTCGGCGCGGCTGTTTCTGGATCCCGCCAAGGTGACGGCCGACCTGCCGGCCTGGCTCGGCAACGAAGTGCGGCTGGAAACCCCCGACGACCTGCCCCAGGCCATCGCCGAGCTGAAGGGCAAGGCGGTGGTGGTCGATCCCGGCCTGTCATCGTCCTGGTATTTCGAGGCGCTCGACATCGCCGGCGCCCGGGTCGGCCGGGCGGAAGACCCGTGCATGCTGCCCCGGGCCTGCAAGAACCCGGTGGAGATCGAGGGGACCAAGCGCGCCCACATCCGCGACGGCGTGGCGCTCTGCCGCTTCCTGCACTGGGTGGCCACCGAGGGGCAGGCGAGCCCTCCGGACGAGGTCGAGGCGGTCTCGCGCCTGGAGGCGTTCCGCGAGGAGACCGGCGCCCTGAAGGACCTCTCCTTCGACACCATCGCCGGCGCGGCTTCGAACGGGGCCATCGTCCACTATCGGCCGACGCAACGGCTCAACAAGCGCACCGAGATCGGCTCGCTGCTCTTGGTCGACTCCGGGGCGCAGTACCTGGACGGCACCACCGACGTGACCCGCACCGTGGCCATCGGCGAGCCGTCGGCGGAGATGTGCGAGCGCTTCACCCTGGTGCTGCAGGGCCATCTGGCGCTGACCCGCGTGAAGTTCCCGGCCGGCACCACCGGCTCGGCCCTCGACGCCCTGGCGCGCGTGCCTCTGTGGGCCAAGGGTCTCGACTATGACCACGGCACCGGCCATGGCGTCGGCTCCTATCTCGGCGTCCACGAAGGGCCGCACCGGATCGCCAAGCAGCCGAACTTCGTGGCGCTCAAGGCCGGGATGATCGTCTCCAACGAGCCCGGCTACTACAAGGAAGGCGCCTACGGCATCCGCATCGAGAACCTGCAGTTCGTCACCGAGCCGGCGGTCCCGGCCGGCGGCGAGCGGCCGATGCTGGGCTTCGAGCCCCTGACGCTGGCCCCCATCGACCGGCGGCTGGTGGTCAAGGCCATGTTGACCGCCGAAGAGCTGGCGCAGCTCGACGCCTACCACGCCCGCGTCCTGGCGGTGATCGGCCCCAAGGCGCCGCCCGAAGTCCGCGCCTGGCTGGAAGAGGTCTGCGCTCCGCTCTAGCCGTCCGCCGCGAACGCACGGCGAAGGTATAGTCGGCCGCCTCGCCGCGCGGCGGCAGTCTTGTGCGCGCTGCGTTTCAGATCGGGCGCGCACCCGCGCTCACAATTGTCGGCGCCCGTCCGGAACCTCCTGAGACCTTTCGTCGTTTCAGCGACCGAGAGCGTATCTGTGCTTCCTTTTACTTCACTATGATCACCTTATGCGAAGATGTATTCGCAGATGATCAGAAGTAACACGAGGACTGAGTTACGCCGGTAACGGCGAATTGCGGCACGATAGCTTTCCGGATTGAAACAACGCCGTCATATCGGCGCGGCGAACGCACGCCTATTTCCTTCTCTATGTTGTCCGCCTTTGGCGCCTTGGCTTCGCCGCTATGTGGCGATTATGCGACATATTGGCATTGGGAACGTGAACGACTTCGCAATCTACGTTGACCCCCAACTACAGTCGAAGCTAACTCCGGCGTAATCAGGCCCTCTTCTGGTCCTGGGTCACGCACGTTTTGGGGAGCGAGTCCGCCTTACGAGGCCGACCGCTGAAGGAGTTGACCTTGAATATTCACAGCACCCGGGAGCGCCTGCTGGCGTCCTCGATGATCTGCGGCATGGCCTTCCTGGGCCTGTCCGCCACCCAGGCCTCGGCCGCGGCCGCGGCCGCCACGTCTTCCGGCAGCGAAGTCTCGGAAATCGTCGTCACCGGCACCCGGATCCCGACGCCGAACCTGACCAGTGTCGCGCCTGTGACCTCGGTCACCGCCGCTGACATCAAGGCGCAAGGCGTCAGCCGCGTCGAAGACCTGATCAACAGCCTGCCGCAATCGTTCGCGGCGCAGGGCTCCAACGTCTCCAACGCGTCGGACGGCACGGCGACGGTCAACCTGCGGGGCCTCGGTCCCAACCGCACCCTGGTGCTGGTGGACGGCCGCCGCCTGATGGCCGGTAACCCGACTTCCTCGATCGCCGCCGTCAGCGCCGACCTGAACTTCATCCCGACGGCCCTGGTGGAGCGCGTCGACATCCTCACCGGCGGCGCCTCGGCGGTGTACGGCGCCGACGCCGTGGCCGGCGTCGTCAACTTCATCATGAACCGCAACTTCGAGGGCGTGCGCCTCGACGCGCAGTACTCATTCTACCAGCACAGCCAGCAGGACCCGAACGGCGTGCAATCGGTGCTCCGCGCCGCCCGCGCGACCGCCGCCGTCCCCGACAACTTCATCGTGCCCGGCGACTTCAAAGGCGGCGAGGGCGACCAGGAAAGCATCACGCTCGGCGTCAACGCGCCGGACGGCAAGGGCAACATCACCGCCTATGCCACCCACGTGAACATCAATGCGGTCACAGCCAACCACTACGACTACACCTCCTGTTCGCTGAATTCGGACGTCAGCTTCGCCGTCGGCGGTTGCGGCGGTTCGGGCACGTCCTTCCCGGCGCGCCTGGGCAGCTTCACCGTCGACCCGGCCGGTCCGGGCAATACGGTTCGCCCGCGCAACCCGGCGACCGACGTCTACAACTTCTCGCCGACCAACTATCTGCAGCGTCCGGACCAGCGCTACGGCATGGGCGCGTTCGCGCATTACGACATCAACCCGCACTTCCAGGCCTATCTGGACGTGATGTTCATGGAGGATAACTCCACGGCGCAGATCGCGCCTGGCGGCATCTTCGTCGGCGGCGGCCCGGGTCCGGGCGGCGCCTACCAGATCAACTGCAACAACCCGCTGATGTCGGCGCAGGAAGCCAATGCGCTCTGCGGCGCCAACGCCGGCACGCCCACCCTGGTCAACCTGAGCATCGCGCGGCGGAACGTCGAAGGCGGCGGCCGTCTGTCGATCTTCGACCACCAGGAGCAGCGCTATGTCGTTGGTCTGAAGGGCGAACTCGGCGGCGACTGGAGCTACGACGCCTTCCTGCAGTACGGCAAGACGTCGCTGAACACCCAAACCGACAACTACTTCATCACCAGCCGCGTCAACAACGCCCTGCTGGCCACGACCAACGCTCAGGGCCAGGTCGTCTGCCAGAACGGCGGCGTCGACGGTTGCGTCCCCTACAACATCTTCTCGGTGAACGGCGTCACCAAGGCGCAACTCGCCTACCTGGAGGCTCCGGCCTTCGCGACCGGCAACATCATCGAGCAGGTGGCCAACTTCAACATCGTCGGCGCCCTGCCGGACGGCATCAAGAGCCCGATGGCCAACGACAAGATCGGCGTCAGCTTCGGCGCCGAGTACCGTCGTGAACACCTCGACTTCTCGGCCGACCTGGCCACGTCGGCGGGCGAACTCAACGGGGCCGGCGGCGCCTCTCCGCCGGTGAACGGTGGCTACGACGTCTACGAGCTCTACGGCGAGGCGCGCATCCCGCTGGTCCAGGACCAGCCCTGGGCCAAGGACATCACCGCCGAGGTAGCCTACCGCTACTCCGACTACTCCAACGCCGGGACGACCAACACCTACAAGTTCAGCGGCGACTGGACCGTGATCGACGGCCTGCGCTTCCGCGCCGGCTACAACCGCGCGGTCCGCGCCCCGAACGTGGTCGAGCTCTTCTCGCCGCAGAACGTCGTGCTGGACGGCACGGTCGATCCCTGCGCCGGCCTCGCCGCCGGCAACCCGCTGGTCGCCAAGTGCGCCAGCCTGTTCAACCTGACCACCGCCCAGGTTCTGGCCCTCGAGCCCGATCCGGCGAACCAGTACAACGGTCAGCAGGGCGGCAACCCGAACCTGAAGCCGGAAAAGGCCGACACCTACACCGTGGGCGTCGTGTTCTCCCCGAGCTTCGTCCCGGGCCTGAGCATCACGGCCGACTACTTCGACATCAAGGTCGAGGACTACATCTCCAACATCGGCGCCAACACGATCATCAACGGCTGCGTCAACGGCACGAACCCGGACTTCTGCGCCCTGGTTCACCGCGACTCGATCGGCAGCCTGCGCTCGTCGACGGGCTATGTGATCGACACGGTGCTGAACCAAGGCGCCCTGCACACCTCCGGCGTCGACGTCTCGGCGACCTACCGCACGGGTCTCGACACCTTCGGCCTGCAGAACGCCGGCTCGGTCTCGGCCAACTTCGTGGGCACCTGGCTCGACAAGCTGGAGACCACGGTCCTCAACGGCCAGAACCCGATCGACTGCGCGGGCCTCTATGGCGCGACCTGCTCCGGCGGACTGGGCGGCTCGATCAACCCCAACCCGCAATGGCGCCACAAGCTGCGCGTCACCTGGAACACGCCGTTTGAATACGGCTGGTTCGGCAACCTGGGCCTCTCCGCCCAGTGGCGCTACATGCAGTCGGTGAAGCTCGACGCGAGCTCCAGCGACCCGCGTCTGGCGGGCGACGTCCCGGCCACCGACGCCAAGCTCGGCGCGCGCAGCTACCTGGACCTGCTGGCGACCTTCAAGCTGAAGGACAACTATTCCTTCCGCGTCGGCGTCAACAACGTGCTGGACCAGGATCCGCCGATGACGGGGTCCAACAACTGCCCGACCGGCCCCTGCAACCAGAACGTCTATGCGCAGATGTACGACAGCCTCGGCCGCTACATCTTCGTGGGCGTGACCGCCGACTTCTAAGCGGCGATCCCGATCGAAAGAACGGGGGGCGGCAGCGCGAGCTGCCGCCCCTTTTTCATGGGCCGTTGCATAACACTGTTGTTGAATTGGCGAGGGTTTCCGGCGTTCCCGGCGCGAAATTTATAGATTTCTTATGCACGCATCGGTTACGGTCAGATCGCCATCGACCGATGTGAGTTGTGCGTAGCCATGGATCGTTTGCAGCCGCCGTCCGAGACCACCGCCAGGGCCAACCAGGGCCGCAGCTTCGCCAAGTGCATCGCTGAACTGGCGCTGTTCCTTGAGCTTACCGAGCCTGGCGCGCCGACGCCCGTCGAAGCCGCCGCGGCGGAATTCGCCGCCGACCGCAATGTCCCGGCCTCCACGATGAAACGCTGCGCCTCCGAGGCCCGCGCCCTGGTCGAGCACGCCCACGCCACCGGCGCCCTGAACAGGATCGCCGCCCGCGCCGACGGCGCGGAATGGCGCCTGCAGCAGGAGCTGTCGGCGTGGATCGACGAGGTCAGCCTACCGGAGATCCTGCGCGAGCGCGCCCTGCGGCTGAACCGCAGCCGCGGCGGGCGGCCGCCGACCAAGACCCGCACCCTGCGCGCGGTCGAGGAGCTGGTGAAATTCGCCCGCGCCGGCCGCCCCGGCGCGCTGGACGAACTGCGCTCGATCCGGGCCCTGGTCGCCAGCGACTGAGCCCTCGCGCCGGCTTTCCATCGAGGCCACGCGTTCGTGATCTGACGCCACTCGAATTCCGGGCGTAGGGTTTTCCCATCAGGGCGGCGCGAGCCCCTGAAACGGTCCGCGACCGACCCATAACCGCGCCATGGATCACCGATCCGCGTGTTTCCCGGATCGGGCGTCCCTGGCGCCCGAGGTGATGGGAGACGACACCATGCCTATCCAGACAGCGGGGTCCGTGCGCGCTTTGGCGCTCGTGGGCCCCACGAGCGCCGGCAAGACCACCTTGATGGAAGCCTTGCTCCAGGCCACCGGCGCCGTCGACCGGCGCACGGGCGCGGAGATGGTGGGCGACTCGAGCCCGGAGGCCCGCGCGCGCGGCCACTCCGTTGAGCTGAACCTCGCCGGCTTCGATTTCATGGGCGACCGCTACTCGGTCATCGACTGCCCTGGATCCCTCGAATTCTGCTGCGACATCGACGCGGCCCTGCCGGCCGTCGACATGGCGATCGTCGTCGCCGAGCCAGACCCGGCCAAGGCCGCCCTGCTGCAGCCGACGCTGCGCGAGCTGGAGCGGCTGGGCGTGCCGCACGTGCTGTTCATCAACAAGATGGACCTGGCGCGAGGCTCCCTGCCCGAACTTCTGGCCGCCCTGGCGCCGGTGAGTTCCGCGCCACTGGTGGCGCGTCAGATCCCGACCTGGGAAGGCGAGAAGGTCACCGGCTTCATCGACCTGGCGCTGGAGCGCTGCTTCGTCTACCGGCCGGGCGAGCCCTCGACCCAGGTCGACATCCCCGGCGACCTGCGCGACGCCGAGGGCGAGGCGCGGTTCCACATGCTGGAGCAGATCGCCGATTTCGACGATGAGCTGTTGGAGCAACTCCTCAGCGACGTGACGCCCAGCCGCGACGCGGTGTTCGCCGATCTGGTCCGCGAGATGAACGAAGGTCTGATCGTGCCGGTGTTCTTCGGCTCGGCGCAGAACGGCTTCGGCGTGCGTCGCCTGCTGAAGGCGCTGCGTCACGAGGCGCCGCTGGCCGCCCGCGCCGCCGAGCGCCTCGGCATCGAGGCCGGGGCCTATGTGCTGAAGGCCGCCTACGCCGGGCAGTCCGGCAAGATGGCCTATGCGCGGGTGTTCGGGCGCGCCCTGGCCGACGGCGCCGACTTCCTGCTGCCCGACGGCGAGCGCTGCCGGGCGGGCGGCCTGTTCGCCGTGCAAGGCGCGGCGATCCGCAAGATCGCCACCGCCCCGGTCGGCGAGGTCTGCGCCATCGGCAAGGTCGAGTCGGCCAAGGCCGGCCAGATCCTGTCGACCACCGGCAAACCGCAGACCGTGCGCGCGGCGCCCGATGCGCGGCGGCCGCTGTTCGCCGTGGCGCTCTCGGCCCGCAACCACAAGGACGACGTGCGGCTGTCCGGCGCGCTCGGCAAGCTGATCGAGGAGGATCCCGGCCTGTCGCTGACCCACGACCCCGAGGCGCGCCAGATGATCCTGGCCGGCCAGGGCGAGGGCCACGTGCGGCTGGCGCTGGAGCGGCTGAAGCGCCGCTTTGGCGTGGAGATCGACACCGAGCAGCCGAAGACGCCCTACCGCGAAACCATCCAGCGTGGGACCAGCCAACGCTCGCGGCACAAGAAGCAGTCCGGCGGCCACGGCCAGTTCGCCGACGTGACGGTGGAGATCCGGCCCCTGCCCCGCGGTTCCGGCTTCGTATTCAGCCAGAAGGTGGTGGGCGGCGCGGTGCCCAAGCAGTGGATCCCGGCGGTCGAGCAAGGCGTCCGCGACGGGCTGGAGAAGGGCCAGCTCGGCTTCCCGGTCACCGACCTGGAGGTGACCCTGCTGGATGGTCAGACCCATGCCGTGGACTCCTCCGAAATGGCGTTCCGGATGGCCGGGCGGATGGCCATCGAGGAAGGCCTCGAAAAGTGCGGCGCGATCCTGCTGGAGCCGATCGAGAAGCTGACGGTGTTCTCGCCCTCGCACAGCGCGTCCAACGTGACCTCGGCGCTCACCGCTCGGCGCGGCCAGATCCTGGGCTTGGCGCCGCGGGAAGACTGGCGCGGCTGGGAGCGGATCGAGGCCTACCTGCCGCAGTCTGAGCGCCAGGGTCTGATCGCCGAGTTGCGCGGCCTGACCCAGGGCCTGGGCGCCTTCGAGGCCGACTTCGACCACATGGCCGAGCTCTCCGGCAAGCTGGCAGCCGAGGCCAGCCAGGGCGCCCGGCCCGCCGGCGCGCCGGCCCACTGAGCAAGACCTTCCTCCCCTGCCCGGCGCGGGGGAGGAAGCCGCTTACGCGAAGGGAAAGGGTGCGCTAGCTTCCCGGACCAAGCGCGGGACCACACCGCGCGAGTCCTGGGGAAACAGCATGACCGCAGCCGCCGCGACGACGTCCGTCGCCCGACCCAACATCGCCAAGATGGCGGTCACCTCGCTCGCGGCCGCCAGCATCGAATGGTACGACTTCTTCATCTACGGGACCGCCGCGGCCCTGGTCTTCCCCAAGCTGTTCTTCGCCTCGACCCTGCCGCCGGCGGTGGCCTCGCTCGCGGCCTTCACGACGTTCGCGGTAGGCTTCATCGCCCGGCCGGTGGGCGGCGTGGCGTTCGGTCATTTCGGCGACCGGGTGGGCCGCAAGACCGCCCTGGTGACGGCGATGGTCATCATGGGCCTGGCGACCACCGGGATCGGGCTCCTGCCCTCCTACGCCAAGATCGGCGTCACCGCGCCGCTGATCCTGATCGCGCTCCGGTTCTGCCAGGGCCTGGCGGTCGGCGGCCAGTGGGGCGGCGCGGTGCTGCTGTCGGTGGAGAACGCGCCGGCCAACAAGCGCGGCTTCTACGGCTCCTTCGCCCAGCTCGGCGTGCCGGTGGGCGTGGTGCTGGCCAATCTGATCTTCATCGTGATGGGCAATTTCGTAGCCCCCGACGCCTTCCTCGAGTGGGGCTGGCGCATCCCGTTCCTGCTCTCGATCCTGCTGGTCGGCCTGGGACTGTGGGTGCAGCTGAGGATGGAGGACACCGCCGAGTACCGCGCCCTGCAGGCCCGCCAGGCCGACGAGGAGGCGGCCGCGGCCAAGGCGCTAGCGGCCGAGAAGTCGATCACCGTGGAGGCCGCCGCCCAGCGTCTGCGGCTGCAGAAGCGCTCGCCGATCCTGCGGGTGCTGGCGCGGCATCCGGCGCAGATCGCGCTCTCGGCCGGCGCCTTCGTGGCCGCCAACGGCACCTTCTATGTGATCGTGACCTATTCCATCGCCTACGCCACCAAGGTGCTGCACGTGCCGCGCCAGACGATCCTGTGGGCGGTGATGCTGGGCGCGCTGCTGGCCGCGCCGATGATCCCGCTCGCGTCCATCCTGTCCGACAAGATCGGGCGGCGGAACGTGTTCATGGCCGGCGCCCTGCTGGCCGGGATCTGGGCCTTCCCGTTCTTCAGCCTGCTGAACACCGCGGCCTTCCCCACGATGCTGCTGGCGATCTTCGTGGCCTCGATCTGCAACGACCTCATGTACGGGCCGCAGGCGGCGCTGATGACCGAGATCTACTCCACCGAGTTCCGCTATTCCGGCGCCTCGCTGGGTTATCAGCTCGGCGCAATCTTCGGCGGCGCCTTCGCCCCGATCATCTCCGAGGCGCTGTTCGACAAGTATCACTCGTCGACGCCGATCTCGATCTACATGGCCGGGCTCTGCGCCGTGTCGCTGGTCTCGGTGTTCGTGCTGATGATCGGCCGCGGCCGGACCCACGACCGCGAGATGGGAACCGCTAGCTAGGCTTGCCGGGCGTCGCCGCCGAGGTCCGCCAGTCGGCGGCGGTGGCCGTGTAGAGCTCCACGAAATCGCTCATCCGCTGGCCCTGGACGCGCACCAGGGCGCGACGCGCGCGGCTAAGCGCCCGGTGGGCCTGGGTCACGTCGACCAGTGGGCCGCCGCCCAGGCGATAGGCGGTCTGGGCGTCCTTGTTGTTGGCCGTGGCGGCGTCGACCGCGCGCTGCAGGGCGGTGATCCCGTCCTGGTCGTGGCCCAGGTTGGTCAGCACGTCGGAGACCTGGACGAACGCGCGGAGGACAGTCCCTTGATAGCGGGCCATGGACGCGCGCGCCTCGGCCTCGGCGGCGCTGCGCTCGGCCTTGAGCGTGCCCCCATGGAAGACCGGGGCGGTGACGCCGGCCAGCAGGCTCCAGCCGCTGGAAGCGTAGTTGAACAGGTTCTCCGGCTGGATCGCGCCCTGGGTCAGGGAGGCGCCCAGGCGCACGTCCGGATACTGGTTGGCGACGGCGACGCCGATCGCGGCCGTGGCGGCGTGCATCTCCGCCTGCGCGGCCAGGATGTCGGGGCGCTTGCGGATCAGCTCGGACGGCAGGGTGACCGGCGTGTCGGCGGGCGCCGCCAGGCTGGCCAGGTCGAAGTCCGGCGCGGTCCACTCGGCCGGCGACTTGCCGGAGAGCAGCGCCATCTGGTGGCGCGCCGCGTCGAGGTCACGCTGCAACGGCGGCAGCAGGGCCTCGTCCTCCGCCAGTTGCTGTACGCCGCCGCTGATCGCCGAGCGGGCCTCGCCGCCGGCGGCCTCCGCCTTGCGCACCATGTCGATGACGCCGCGGTCGTCAGCGATGATCTCACGCACTGCGGCGATCTCGGCCCTGAGGCTGGCGATCTTCACGGCCTGCATCGCGACCTGGCCGGAGAGCGTCAGGTAGGCCGCGTCGGCCTGCCGGGCGGCCTGCTCGGCCTGAGCGCCGGCGCGTTCGGAGGCGCGCTTCTTGCCGCCGAACAGGTCGAGGTCGTAGCTGACCGAGCCGCCCACCTGGAACAGGTTGATGGTCGGGCTGGGGAAGCCGGAGAAGCCGAACGAGGCGGTGTTGATCCGCTCGCGCTGGGCGTTGGCCAGGGCGTCGACCTGCACCGACTGGGCGCCGCGCACGGCGAGCGCCTGGGCTTCGGCCTTTTCCAGCTTGGCGCGGGCTTCGGCGACGGTGGGGCTGTCGGCCAGCGCCTGACGGATCGTCGCGTCCAGCTCCGGCGAGCCGAACGCCTGCCACCACGGCCCGGCGACGCGCGCCTCGGGGCTCAGGCGCACGCCAACCGGCGTCGCGTCGCCGGCCATGGCGTAGGACTGGCTGGCCGGCCCCTTCGGCGCCGCAGGGGCCTGGAAGTTCGGCCCCACCGTGGCGCAGGCGCTGAGCGCCAGCGTCGAGGCCGCGGCCAGCAGAGCGAGAGATCTATTCAACGGCATGGATGGGGTCTCCGCCGGCACGTCGCGGTTTGCGCATGAACAGCAGCATGGGGATGCAGGCGAGGGTGATGACGAGCATCAGTCGGAAGTCGTCGACATAGGCGACCATGGTCGCCTGGCGGGTGACCTCGGCGTTCAGGGACGTGATCCCGGCCAGCGTCGAGGGATCGAACATCTTGGGCAGGGTCGCGCGGACCACCGGGTCGCTGGGGTCGATCTTGGCGGCGATCGAGCCGTGCATGGTCTGGGTGTTAGCGACCACCAGGGCGTTCATGATCGAGATGCCGACGCTGGAGCCCAGGTTGCGGATCAGGGTGTAGACGCTGGCGCCCTCGGGCCGCAGGTGCGGGGCGATGGTGGCGAAGGCCAGGTTGGAGAGCGGCACGAACAGCAGGCCGACGCCGACGCCCTGGATCAGGCCGGAGATCGCCAACGGCGCCTCGCCCATGGACAGGTCGAAGTGCATCATCTGCACCAGCGAGACGCAGCTGATCAGCAGGCCGACGAGCAGGATCAGACGCGTGTCGACGCGCCCGATCAGCCGGCCGACCAGGAACATGGCGCAGAACGAGCCGATGCCGCGCGGCATGGAGAGCAGGCCTGAGGTCAGCACCGGATAGCCCAGCAGCGTCTGCATCATCGGCGGCAGCAGGGCCATAGTGGAGAACAGCAGAATCCCGACGAAAAAGCCGAAGATGCAGGCGGTGACGAAGTTCCGATCGCGCAGCAGGGCCCGGTCGAAGAACGGGTTGGACGTCGTCGCCGTGTGGATGGCGAAGACCCACAGGCCCACCACCGCGAAGATCGCCTCGGCCCAGATCTCGTTGGAGTGGAACCAGTCCTGGCTGGGGCCGCGGTCGAGCATCATCTGCGCCGAGGCGATGAACAGGGTGAGCATGCCGAAGCCCAGGAAGTCGAACTTCTTGGCGGCGCGCAGCCGGTCGCCGGAGATGAAGAACAGCACGCCCAGGAAGGCCAGGATGCCCACCGGCAGGTTGATGTAGAAGCACCAGCGCCACGAGAGGTGTTCGGTGAAATAGCCGCCCAGCGCGGGCCCGAGGATCGGCCCCAGGATCGCGCCGGCGCCCCAGATGGCCATGGCCTGGCCGTGCTTCTCCGGCGGGTTGATGTCCAGCAGGACCGCCTGCGACAGCGGGATCAGCGCCGCGCCGAACACGCCCTGGGCCACGCGGAACAGCACGATCTCCGGCAGGCTGACCGCCGCGCCGCACAGCATCGAGGCCAGGGTGAAGCCGCCGATGGAGATCAGGAACATCCGCTTGCGGCCGATCCGGTCGGCCAGCCAGCCGGACAGCGGCGTCATGATCGCCGACGAGACGATGTAGGAGGTCAGGACCCAGGTGATCTGTTCCGGGCTCGCCGACACCGACCCCTGCATATGCGGCAGGGCGACGTTGGCGATCGTCGTGTCCAGCGAGTTCATCACCGTCGCCAGCATGATGGCGATGGTGATCGGCCAGCGATTCCGGGCGTCGTGTTCCGTGACCATCAGAGGTCTTTCGGCTTAGCCCGCGCGGCCGGGCGCGCGCACGTCGACCTTCACCTTGGCCGACAGGCCCGCGCGGGCGGCCATGCCGGGCGGCGGCTTGTCGAAGCCGATCCGCACCGGCAGGCGCTGGACGACCTTCACCCAGTTGCCGGTGGCGTTCTGCGCGGGCAGCGCCGAGAAGGCCTGGCCGGTGCCGGGCGAGAAGCTGGTCACGTGACCCTTGATGTCGGCGTCGGGATAGGCGTCGACCTTGATGGTCACCGGCTGGCCGACCTTCATGTGGGCGAGCTGGTCTTCCTTGAAATTGGCCTCGATCCACGGCTCGCCGGAGAGCAGCCAGAAGGCTGTCTGCGAGGCGTTGAGGTAGGTCCCGAGCGGCATCTGCTCGACGCGGGTGACGACGCCGTCCGACGGCGCGACCACGGTGGCGTAGGAGATGTTGAGCTTGGCGCGTTCGAGCTGGGCCTGGGCCTGCATGACGGCCGGCGCGGCGCCGGGCCCGAGATTCGGATTGCCGCCGAGCGCGGCCAGCGCCTGTGCGGATTGCTGCTGGGCCGCGGCAAGCTGATCGCGCGATTGCTGGGCGGCGTGTTCGGCCTGATCGAGCTGCGATTGCGACGAGACCCCGGCGGCGACCAGCTGGCGCTGCCGCGCGGCCTCCTTGGTGTTGTAGGCCAGCGACTCCTTGGCGCCCTGCACCATGGCCTGCTGCTGCTGATAGGCCGCTCTCGCAGCTTGAAGTTTCAGGGTTGCATCAGCCACGCTCGCGGCGGCGGCCTGCTCGTTGGCCTGGAAGTCGCGCGGGTCGAGGCGGAACAGCACCTGACCCTTCTTCACCACCTGGTTTTCGCTGACGTAGATGTCGGTCACCCGGCCGCCGATCGAGGGCGCCACCGGCACCTTGGCGATCTGGACATAGGCGTTGTCGGTGGTCTCGTAGTGGCCGCCGGTGATCATGAAATAGGCGACGATCGCGGCGATCAGCAGCGGGCCGGCGATGATCATCGGCCAGCGCCAGCGGCGCAGGAAGCTCTGCTTCGGCTTCGGGTCGACGTCGGCGTTGCCGCGCAGCGGGATGACTTCAGGTTCGCTCGTCAACGCGAGCCCCTTTCACTTAACTCTGGCGCAGATAGGGAAAGCGGGCGCGGACCCTGCTGGATCCCGCCGGCTCTCCCGTCGTCCTTGAGATAGGACTGCCCGCGCGATGATCCAAATGATATGTTGTCACGCGAGAAATGAGCCGCATTCATGATTATGGATCTCAATCTGCTGCGGGTTTTCGACGTCCTGCTCGAGGAACGCAGCGTGACGCGGGCCGGCGCGCGCCTGGGCCTGACGCAGTCGGCGGTGAGCCACGCGCTGAACCGGCTGCGCTACGGGCTCGACGACGAGCTGTTCGTGCGCGGGCCTTCCGGCATGCAGCCCACGCCACGCGCCGTGGAGATGGGCCCGCAGGTGCATGCGGCGCTGAACCAGCTGCAGGCGGCGCTGGCGCCCTCCGACTTCGACCCGGCGACCAGCGAGCGGCGCTTCGCGGTGGTCACCGGCGCCTACGCCAGCGCGATCCTGGCGCCGCCGGTGGCGGGCCGGATGGCCGAGCTCGCGCCCCGGGCGGAGCTGATGATCGCCGAGCTGGCGCTGGACGTGCTGGAGCGGCTGGACGCGCGGCGCGCCGACTTCCTGGTGGGCAGCGTGCTGGCCGCGCCCGAGCGGTTCGCCCGCGAAACCATCCTCACCGAGACCCTGGTGTGGGTGGTGCGCGCCGGGCATCCGGGGTTCCAGGCCAAGCATATCGACCTGGAGACCCTGGTCTCCACGCCGCACGTGGTGATCGCGCGCAACCTGCCCGGCCTGATCGAGGAAGGCGGCGAGCGCCGGCCGTTCGTCAGCCGGGCGAGCTGGGAGGACGCCGGCGCCTTCGAGGCGGCGCTGGCCTCGCGCGGCCTGACCCGGCGGGTGGGCGTCTCGGTGCCCGACACCTATACGGCGCTCGCGGTCGCGAGCCGCACCGACATGGCGACCCTGATCCCGCGCCGGCTGGCGATGCTGTCGGCGCAGAGCGGGCGGGTGCAGCTGATCGAGCCGCCCTATGACTCGCCGTCAGTGGATGTGAGCCTGCTCTATCTGACCGAGCGGCTGGCCGAGCCGGCGGTCGCCTGGATGCGCGACCTGATCGTCAGCGTCGCCGCCGCGCTATAGTCGCGCATGGCCCAACGAATCTCGCTCACCGCCCTCGTCGTCCGCGACTATGACGAGGCCATCGACTTCTACGTCGGCAAGCTCGGCTTCGACCTGGCGGAGGACACCGACCAGGGCGGCGGCAAGCGCTGGGTGGTGGTGCGTCCGGCCGGCGCCGAGACCGGCCTGCTGCTGGCCAAGGCGGCCAACGCCGAGCAGCTCGCCCGCGTGGGCGATCCCGGCGGCGGCCGGGTCATGCTGTTCCTGCGGACCGACGACTTCGACGCCGACCATGCGCGGATGACGGCGGCCGGCGTGACCTTCCTCGAGGCCCCGCGGCGGGAACCCTACGGGTCGGTCGCGGTGTTTCAGGACCTCTACGGCAACCGCTGGGACCTGATCGAACCCAAGGGTTAGAAATATACAACCCATCGGTTGACAATCCGAGGTCACGCCCCAACTATCAACCACATGGTTGAATTACAAACAGCACCCGCTCAACGCCTCGACGCGGTCTTCCACGCCCTCGGCGACGCAACGCGCCGCCACATGCTGCGCGACCTGGCTTCGGGCCAGCGCAGCGTCGGCGAACTGGCCGCGCCCTTCGACATGTCGCTGGCCGCCGCGTCGAAGCACATCAAGGCGCTGGAGAAGGCGGGCCTAGTCCGCCGCGAGGTGCGCGGCCGCACCCACATCTGCCGCCTCGAGCCACGCCCGCTGGAAGACGCCCACGAGTGGATCGCCTTCTACGAACGCTTCTGGGGCGCCCGCCTCGACACCCTCGAGAGCCTGCTGCGCAACGCGGACGCCCAATCTCAGAACGGAGACGACGAATGACCGAGACCGCCACGAAGACCGCCTATGGCGAACTGATCGAAACCGACACGGTGCGCATGGAGCGCATGCTGCCCGGCCCCATCGAGCGGATCTGGGACTACCTCACCAAGAGCGAGATGCGCGGCCAGTGGCTGGCGGTCGGCGACATGGACCTGAAGGTCGGCGGCAAGGTCGAGCTGACCTGGCGCAACGACGAGCTCACCGGCCAGCACGAGGGCCGGCCCGAAGGCATCCCGGCGATCCACAGCATGGAGACCACGGTGATCAAGGTCGACCCGCCGCGCCTGCTGGCCTTCGGCTGGAACGGCGGCAGCGACGTGACCTTCGAGCTGGAGCCCGTGGGCCGCGAGGTGAAGCTCACCGTCACCCACCGCCGCGCCCGCGACCGCGGCCAGCTGCTGGGCGTTTCGGCCGGCTGGCACGCCCACCTGGACGTACTGGAGGCCCGCCTGCGCGGGACCGCCCCGCCGATGTTCTGGGCCAACTGGACCCAGCTCAAGGCCGCCTACGACCAGCGCCTCGCCTAGCTGTTTCGATTTTTTGCAGGAGCCTCCCCCATGAAACACCCCCCGATCGTCTCGCCGCAGGACTGGGACGCCGCGCGCGCCGAACTTCTGGTCAAGGAGAAGGCCGTGACCCGGGCCCGCGACGCGCTCGCCGCCGACCGCCGGCGCATGCCCTGGATGGCCGTCGACAAGGCCTACGAATTTGAGGGCCCGAACGGCAAGGTCAGCCTGGCCGGCCTGTTCGACGGCCGCCACCAGCTGATCGTCTACCGCGCCTTCTATGAGCCCGGCGTGTTCGGCTGGCCGGAGCACGCCTGCCGCGGCTGCTCCATGGTCGCCGACCAGGTCGCCAACGTCGCCCACCTGAACGCCCGCGACACCACGCTGGTGTTCGTCAGCCGCGCACCGCAGGCCGACATCGCCGTGCTGAAGGTGCGGATGGGCTGGGAAGACATCCCCTGGTTCACGATCACCGACGACTTCGACGCCGACTTCGGCGTGGGCGAGTGGCACGGCACCAACGTGTTCTTCCGCGACGGCGAGAAGGTGTACCGCACCTACTTCGTCTCGAGCCGCGGCGACGAGCAGATGGGCGGCACCTGGAACTACCTCGACATCACCCCGCTCGGCCGCCAGGAGGTCTGGGAGGACTCGCCGGAAGGCTATCCCCAGACGCCGACCTACAAGTGGTGGAACTGGCACGACAACTACGACGGCGAGAAGGCCCCTGATCCCAAGTGGGTGCAGGTGTCGGACGTCGGCGAGGCCGCGTTCCGGGCAGACGCCGCGAGCGCGCGGCGATGACCGGGCCCGCCATCGCCGCGGCGCTGGGCCTAGCCGCCACGCCTGCGTTCGCGGCGATGGCGCTGGCCACTTTGCTCGGCGGCCAGACCGAGATGCTGTGCATGGGCGGCCACCCGCCCCTGCTCAGCGGCATGGCGCCGATGTACCTGCTGATGAGCGCCTTCCACGCCGGGCCCTGGCTCAGGCTGGCGGCGCGACGCGGAGCCTAGGTCAGGGTTCGCCGCCATGCGCCCGGGCTCACACCCACTTCCCGGGAGAAAGCCCGGGTGAAATGCGGCTGGTCGACGAAGCCGGTCTCGACGGCGATCGCCGCCAGGCTGCTTTGCGGGTCCAGCATGAGCTCCTGCGCCCACTGGATGCGGCGCCTCATCAGCCAGCGGTGCGGTGGCGCGCCCATCGTCAGGCGGAAGGCGCGGTGGAAGTGCGACGGCGACAGCCCGGCGATGCGGGCGAGATCCACCATGTCGACGGCGCCCGGCAGTCGGCTCTCCAGGTAGTCGGTGACGATCCTGACCTGCCGCGCGGTCAGGCCGCCGCGGTGGGCGCTGCGGGCCGGCTCGGGGCGCGGATTGGACAGGAGGGCCGCGAGACCCAGCGCTATGCCGTCGCCCAGCAACGGACCGCTAGGGTGATCGGCGCGGCACTCCGCCTCGATCAGGCGGCCGAGCGCGAAGAGCCGGTCGTCGTGGAACGCGAAGCGGGGCGAGTCCGGGACGATCAAGGCATCCTCCGCCAGCGCCTGAAGATCCTCTCGCGCGAACTGCACGCTGAGAAACCGCAGGAACTTGGGTCGCTCGGCGAAGGTCCGGAACGGCGCGCCGGCCGGGACGTAGTAGAGCCGGTGCGGCGCGTCGGAGCCGGGCCCCGTCGAGCGCGCGGCGTCGCGGGCAAGGACCCGGTCGCCCACCTCGTCGAGGATCACCACCAGCCGGTCAGCGGCGAACGAACGATCGACCTCGAACCCGCCGGTGAAGGTCATCTCGGCGAGCGTGGCCGAGACGCGCCCCCAGCTGCGGGTCCAGCGGCCGGTGGTAACGCCGCTGGGATTTGAGTCTGGCCATTCGGAGCTCGCCGGCGTCCAGCGCGGGCGGCGTTGCGCATCGATCCGCTGGCCATGGAGCTCGGCCATTTGAGGTCTCCGGCTCTGAGCCGGTCGCCGGCGCGCGCGTCGGCTGAACCGCGCATTTTCTGATCAAATCGTTCAAGCGATGGTCGGCGAGAGGCAATCCCGCGGGCCCACCGCGCTCTACATACGCCCCTGTTGCGACCGTCGAAAGACGGCCTCGTTCAGACAGGAGCGCGCTATGCCGACACAAGCCAAGCCGAGCATCGTCTTCGCCCACGGCCTCTGGGCCGACGGATCATGCTTCCAGAAACTGATCCCCACGCTGCAGGCGGAGGGTCACGAGGTGATCTGCTCCCAACACGGCCTGGACTCCCTGAAGGGCGACGTGGACTGCGTCACCCGCTGCTTCGGGCGGGTCAGCGGACCCATAGTGCTCGTCGGCCACTCCTACGGCGGCACGCTGATCACCCACGCCGGCGTCGACGACCGGGTCGCGGCCCTGGTCTACATCGCCGCCCTGGCGCCCGACGAGACCGAGACCTCGCAGAGCCTGCAGGAGAAGTTCCCGGTCACCGACGTCTTCTCGCACATCGAGGTGGCCGACGGGCGGATCTGGCTGCGGCCGGATGGGACGGACGCCTTCTGCGGCGACCTGTCCGAGGCTGACCAGAAGCTGGTCTGGGCCACCCAGGCCGTGCCGGTCCCCGACCTCTTCACGCAGAAGGTCGACGGCGTCGCGTGGCGCTCGAAGCCCAGCTGGTTCATCGTCGGCAAGAACGACCGCACCGTGAACCCCGAGCTGGAGCGCTTCGTCGCCAAGCGCATGGGCGCGCGGATCACCGAGGCCGAAAGCAGCCACGTGCCGATGCTCTCGCAGCCCGGCCTGGTGCTCGACGTGATCCGCCAGGCGGCCGAGGCGCTCGCGCCCGTTCCGGCCTGACGCGGCTCGCACAGGTCCGCCTCAGGCCCTACCGTCCCTTGAGCGCCCAGGGGCGGACCTGCTCACGCAGCACCTTCGCGTAGACCTCGGAGTCCGTCTGGATGGCGTGGTCGCCGGCGCCCGAAATGACGGTGACCGACTTGGCCGGCGCGCGGACCTTGTCCAGCCAGGCCTTGGAGAGGCTGAGCGGCGCGTCGTAGTCGTTGTCGCCCTGGATCAGGAAGACGGGGACGCTATAGGCGCCGCGCAAGCCCGCGTAGTCGAAGCCGTCCGCCCAGGCCGCGCCAAACTTCGCCTCGCTGGCGTCCTGGCCAACGCGGATGGCCAGCGCGTCCAGCACCGACCAGTGCGGCGCGGACAGCACGTCGCGGCGCTGATCCGCCGGGACCCGGGGCCGGAACGGGGCCGAGCCGCGCCCCCAAGCTTCCAGCTTTTTCGGGTCGCGCGGCGTGTCGGCGAAGGGATGCGGCCCGGCGATGTCCAGGTCGGCCAGCGCGGCTTGGTCGCGCCGCGCCTCGGCCAGCTTGCGGACATAGGCGATGGCGGTCGTCTCGCGCACGATCCGCCGGTCGGCGATCTGGCCGGCCGCCACGTAGGCCGAGTAGCGGTCGGGGTGGTCGCGGACCAGGCGCGCGGCGATCGTCGAGCCGAAGCTCACCCCCAGCAGGACGATCTTCCGCTGGCCCAGCTTCTCGCGCAGGGCGTCGGTGAGGGTCAGGGCGTCGCGCAGGAGCAGATCAACGCCGAGATCGGGGTCGAGCTTGTTGCCGGCCTTGGCGAAGGTCTTCCCGGCGCCGCGCATGTCCCACTGCACGACGGTGAAGTCGGGCTCCCAGCTCTGGAAGGCGCCGACGAAGGGGCTGGCCACAGCGCCCGGGCTGTCCGTCCCGAACCCGCCCACCACCAGGATCACCGGATTGGCCCGGTCGCGGCCGCGGATCGTCACCCACTGGTCGACGCCTTCGATGGACAGGAACTGTTCCTCGTCGATGCCCTTCGGATCGGTGATGGCGAACGGCGACGGGTTCGGCGCTTGCGCCAGAGCCGGCAGACCGAGCGCGCCGATCGCCAGGGCCGCGACGAGGCCGATCAAGTGTCCCTTGAACATAAACCGCTCCCTAGTTCGCTCGCACGCCCAGCGCGCGCAGCTTGTCTTTCAAGAGCGTGCTGAAGGCGGCGTTGTGGGTGATGAGGGCCTGATGCCCCGCGTCGGGAATCGTCACGAACGCCGTCCTCTTCGCCTTGAGGCCGCGCACCCATTGCTCCGCAAACGGGGCCGGCGTCGTGACGTCATCCGCGCCGTCAATGACGATGACCGGCAGGTTGAGGGCCTGGCCGAAGGTCGCCGGATCGAAGACCAGGATGTCCCGCTCCAGCTGGGTCGCCTTGTAGGCCGAGCGGCCACGCGCCAGAGCCGGCACGTCGGCGGCGGTCCAGTGCGGGGCGGTGAACGCCGCCTTGGCGCTTTCCGCCAGCGAGAGCTCCGGCCCGCGATAAGGCGCCGAGGCGCGGTAGGCCTTCTGCCCGGCCTCAGGGCTCCAGGGCGGCGGGCCGGCCTCGCGCAGATCGGTGAGGCCCCTGGCGTCGCCGGCCGCTGCGGCCCGGTCCAGCAGGTGCTGGTAGATCCACGCATCGGAGACCGCCTGCGTCGCCGCAGCCTGACCGGTTCCCACATAGGCCGCGTAGTCCCGGGGCCGGGCCTCCGCCATCGCCACGCCAAGCCGCGAGCCCCAGGAGAACCCCAGCAGCACGATCCGGTCGCGATGCAGATGGCGGCGCAGGTACTCCGTGACCGCGAGCCCATCGCTCACCATGGTCTTCAGATCGACCGTCGGATCGACCGCGCCGCCGGCCTTGGCCAGGGTTCTGCCGGCCCCGCGCTGATCCCACTGCACGACGACGAAGTCGCGCTCCATCGGCGCCATGCGCTGAAGCAGATGGCTTTGCGACCCGCCCGGGCCGCCGTGCAGGATGAGGACGACCGGCCTGGCCCGGTCCTGCCCGCGGATCGTGATCCACTGGTCCAGGCCGTTGATGGAAACGAACTGCTCCTCGTCGATCCCCCTCGGGTCGGTGATCGCGAACGCCGCGGGATCCGGAGCCTGCGCCAGCGCCGCCGGGCCGAGCGCGCCAACCGCCAGGGCCGCGAGCACGCCGCACGCCCACCTCAACGCCCGCCAACACATGAAATTACCCCCGTAAACTGAACGGAGACTACATGCGTAATTGGGATTGTAAACCGCCGGACGGACGGCGCGGCTAGAAGTCCGTCTTGCCGAAGCGCGCCATGCCCTGGTTGACGCCGGGCGGATCGAGCACGCTCAGGTCCAGGTCCACCGGCTCGCCGATCCAGCGGCCCAGGTAGGTGTGGTCGCCGAGGTCATCGAGCGTCAGCGGGTGGAGCAGGATGCGAAGACCGGTCCGCGTCAGCTCGTCCTCCACCGCCGGGAGCAGCCGCGCCTCGAAGTGGATCTCGAACTGCGCGACCACATGCGGCCCGGCCTTCTCATCCCGCAGCTCGCCCACGAACAGGATCGCCGAGAGCGGATCGTCGGGACCCGCCGCCAGGAGCCGCTCGCGCAGCGCCGCCGCCCGGGCGCGCTCGTCCGGCGCGTAGTAGATGTGGGCGTGATAGGGCGCGGCGCCTGGGTCGTCCGTCATCAAACATGCTCCCGCTTCGACGATCAGGGCGTCATCCTACGCCGGCCGGGCTCTCGGCTTGCAACAGCGCGTCGAACTCGGCCCGCCAGGCCGCCAGAGCCACCTCCGCCGGGGGAAGCTTTCGCAACGGCGTCTCCGCGATCAGCTTGTCGACGAAGGTCGCGAACTCCGGGCTGGCGGCGGGGCGTCCGATCCGGCGCCAGATGAGGCGGACGGCCGGATTGGCGGTCGTGTCGCTGAAGAAGGTCACGAAGGCGCGCCAGGCGTTCTCCTCCATCAGGCCGTTGCGGTGCTGGCTGAAGGTCTCCTCGGCATTGACGAACGCCGAGCGCGCCAGGGCATTGGCCTGTTGCCACTGGGTGATCGTCATGTCCGCCGCGCCGCTCGAGGCCTTGAAGTAGGCGTCGGCCATCGACGGCTCGCAAAGCGTCAGCATCGCGTCGGTGGCGCGCGTGGCCCTGGCGGCCGAGATGGTCGCCCGCTGGTTTCGCTCGGCCTGTCGAATCTGCGCGGTCACCTGGCGCAGTTGAAAATAGAGAAACACCAGCGAGATCAGCACCGCGACACCGCTGATGAAACTGCCGAGCGACGCAAGATCGGACAATGACATGGCTTCCCCACCCCTGAGTTGGATGGACGACAGCCTAGCCGCTGGACGATCCGTCGTCAGTCCGCCGCGGCGAAGTGCGCCATCTGGTCCGCATGGGCCTTCTTGAAGGCGGGGCGGTCCGTGATCCGCGCGACGTAGGCTTCGGTGGCCGGCCGCTCGCCGAACGCGCGCACGGTCGAGACCCGCAGGACGTCGGCCATCAGCAGGTCCGCGACGGTGAAACGGCCGGCCGCCAGCCATTCGCGTTCGCCGAAGATCCGTTCGAGGTGGTCGAGGCGCTGACGCAGCCAGCCGGTGAGCGGGTTGTCGGCGTCGCCGCTCATCTTCAGGAACCACCACGGCACGCTGACCATCTCGATCGAGTTGAGCGCGGCGATGGTCCACTGCAGCGTTTCGGCCGCGCCCACCACATCGGCCGGCATCAGCGTCTCGCTCTTGCCGGCCAGATGCAGCAGGCCCGCGCCGCTCTCGAAGATCTGCACCCCGCCGTAGTCCAGGAACGGGACCTGGCCGAACGGCTGGCGATCCAGGTGATTGGTCTCGCGCCCCTCGAAGGGGACCTTGCGGACGGCGTAGCTGAGACCGGCCTCTTCGCAGGCCCATCGCAGCCGAAGGTCGCGCACGAACCCCCGCGGGCCGTCGGGGACCCAGTCGTAGGTCCAGATGGTCAGGTCACTCATCTAGGCCGGCTGCTGCTGGGCCGCGATCAGCGCGTCGTCGATCTCCGCGGCGCGCACGGCGGCCGGACGCGACCGCAGGCCCTGCGAGTAGGCCGTAAAGGCCGGACGCGGATCGATCGACCCGAACTGCAGGCCCCAGCCGATCTGCGCGCCGACATAGACGTCCGCGGCGCTGAACTTGTCGCCAGTGATGAATTGCTTGCCGGCGACCGCGCTCTCCAAAGCGTCGAGGGCGTCGGCCAGCGAGCCGAAGCCGGCCATGCGCTTCTGCTCCGGCTTGGGCTCGAAGCCGAGATTCTTGGCGGTGACCGCCGCCTCGATCGGGCCGGCGGCGAAGAACAGCCAGCGATAGTAGTCGCCGCGCTCATCGGTGGGCGGGGCGAGGCCGGCCTGCGGAAAGGCGTCGGCCAGATAGGCGCAGATGGCCGCGGCCTCGGTCACTACGGTGTCGCCGTGCTTGATGGCCGGGATCTTGCCCATCGGATTGATCGCCAGATATTCGGCGCCCTTCAGCGTCGAGGCGTAGTCGAGGATCACGGTCTCATAGGGCGCGCCGACCTCCTCCAGCATCCAGCGGATGATCCGGCCCCGCGACATGGGGTTGGTGTAGAATGTGAGGTCCTTGGACATGTTGCGCTCCTCAGGGTGTTCGCGGGTTTCGGACGTGAACCTGCGCCCCCGATGTTGACAGCATCATGTCAGCAGCGACGCGCCCTCTTCAAGCGGTGACGGGACGGCGGTTGGGCGCGCGGCGCAGCAACGGCCAGGCGAGAAACAGCTCGGCCACCGCCAGGTTCGAGGTCCAGCTGATCCAGGAGATCGCGCGGTAGCCCTCGATGAAGCTCATGTGCAGGAACATCGGCGGGATCGGCAGGTAGAGGCGCAGCGTCACGGCCGCGAAGGTGAGCGCGAAGGAGCGGATCATCCAGCGGCGGTGCTCGGCGATGCGGCCGGCCATGGCCAGTCGCAGCGCATTGGCGGTGATGACGAACCAGATCACCGAGAGCGTGCCGAAGCCCCACTGCGCGATCGGGCCGGCGTCCGTGCCAACGGCCAGGACCATCCCGGCCGGCGCCGCGCCCAGGCAGCCGATCACATAGATGCGGCCGATGATCCGGTGGACCTTCGGCCAGCGGGCGCGCAGGCCCTTAAGGAACTGGAACGGTCCGACCAGCAGGGCGGTGGCGGCGAGCCCCGCGTGGATCAGCAGCCAGGGCTTGCGGAACAGGTTGGCGGCGATGTCGTCCCCCATCATCGGCGGGTTGAGCGACAGGTAGCGGTAGGAGAACACCGCCACGCCGAGGCTGAGGACGGCGCCGAGGCCCCAGAGGACCGGCGAGATACGCTTGGCGACAGCAGACATTGAGCCACTCCGATTTCGATGCCGCCGGTCTGCCTGAGGGCCTTGGGCCTCGCGAGCGCCAACCCGTGAACGGCGCCTATTCTGCGCGAACGGGTCGCCCGGTCCCGTTGGCGCGTGCCAAACTCGCCGCGATGCCGAATCCCCGGACCCCGCTGCTGCTCCGCCGCATCGCCGCCGAGACGGCTCTGCTGCTGGCGGCGGGGCTGTTCCTCAGCGTGCTGGGCCCGTTCGGCACCGCCGAGCAGGACCTGGCGCTGCGGGCGGCCTACTGGCCCACGGTGATCGTCGGCGGCGGGGTGATCGGCATCGCCATCGACATCCTGGTCCAGCGGCGGCTGGGCGGCTTCTGGCCGCGGCTGATCGCCGACAGCGTGCTGATGACCCTGCCGGTGACCGCCCTGGTCTGGGTGGTCTCCACCGCCATGTTCGCCACGCCGGCGCAGCGTCCGCATTGGGGGACGCTGATCTTCCAGGTGTTCGTGATCAGCCTGGCGGTGATGGCGCTGCGCCAGCTGGCCTGGCAGGGCGTCTGGACCGAGCGGCACGCCGCGGTCGCGGACGAGGCGGTCGACCCGTCGGGCGCCTTTCGCCAGCGGCTGTCGGCCAAGCGGCGCGCGGCGCGACTGCTCGCCGTGGAGGCCGAGGACCACTACCTGCGCGTCCACACCGACGCAGGCGAGGAGCTGATCACGCTTCGGTTCAGCGACGCCCTTGCCGAGCTCGCCCGCGACGCGGGCTACCAGACGCACCGTTCCTGGTGGGTGGCGGCCGGCGCGATCGAGGCCGTGCGTTGGCGGCGCGGCCGCGGCGAGCTGCGGCTGGCCTCAGGCCTGACCGTGCCGGTCAGCCGCACCCATTCCGCGGTGCTGAAACGCGAGGGCTGGTTCTAGACCTGCTTCGCCACCCACTCGGCCACGTGCCGTTGGAGCACGGTCAGCGGCATGGAGCCGGAGAGCAGCACCGCATCGTGATAGGCCTTGAGGTCGAACTTGGCGCCCAGCTTGGCCTTGGCCTCCTCGCGGACCTTCACCCAAACGGTGTGGCCGACCTTGTAGCTGTTGGCCTGGCCGGGCCCTGCGAAGTAGCGCTCCACCTCGCGCTGCGCCCGCGTCTTGGTGTTGCCGATGGTGTCGACCATGTACATCGTCGCCTGCTCGCGGCTCCAGCGCTTGTAGTGGATGCCGGTGTCGGTCACGAGGCGCGCGGCGCGGAACAGCAGGCTCTGCAGGTAGCCGGCCTCGCCCAGCGGATCGAAGTCGTTGGCGCCCAGCTCCTGGGCCAGCTGCTCGGCGTAGAGCGCCCAGCCTTCGGTGAAGGCCGAGAAGTTGCCGCCGGTGCGCCGGATGATCGGGATGATCGTCGACTCTTGCGACAGCGCGATCTGCAGGTGGTGACCGGGCACGGTCTCGTGGTGCGCGAGCGTCCACAGATTGTAGCGCGGCCAGTCCGAGGTCTCTTTCAGGTTGATGTAGAAGGCCGCCGGGCGTGAGCCGTCGAGGGCGGCCGAGTTGTAGTAGCCGTTGGCCGCGCCATCCTGGATGAACACCGGCACGCGGCGCACCTCGACCTTGGCCTTGGGCAGGGTCGCGAACGCCTTGGGCAGGATCTTGTAGACCTCGACGATGTGGTCGTTGAGCAGCTTGAGCATCTCGGCCCGGCCCGCGTCGGTGGGCGCGAAGACCTGGTCGGGCTGGTTGTTGAGCGCCATCAGCCGCGCGCCGACGCTGCCCTGCGTCAGGCCCCGGCCCTTCAGGATTGTGTCCAACCGTCCGGAGATCTCGGCGACCTGATCGCGGCCGAGCTGGTGCACCTGCTCCGGCGTGTAGTCGGTGGTGGTCGAGGCCTTCACGCAGTCGGCGTAGTAGGCGTCGCCGTTGGGCAGCGCCCAGGCGCCGGTGTCGCCCTTGGTCTTGGCCTTCAGCGCCGTCATGGCGGCGATCTGGCGGTCGAGCGCCGGGAAAATCTCGCCGGAGACGATCTTGCTCGCCCGGCCTTCCCAGTCGCCTGGCAGGTTCGCGGCCTTGGCCTTCTTGGCGAGCGAGGTGACCAGGATCGTCCTGTCCGCCGGCTGGTCGCGAAGCGCCTTCATCTGGCCGATGGAGAGATCGCAGATGAAGGTGGGCGGGATCGCGCCCTTGGCCACGTCGGCCTTCTGGCGCGTCAGGTCCTCGTCCATGGCGCGGACGAAGTCGTGCAGGCGCGCGAGATAGGCTTCGGCGTCGGCCGCGTCGGCCACCTTGTGCGAAGAGTCGAGGAAGTCCGGGACCTCCTGGTAGGACCCCGACTGCTGGCTGATGACATAGGGCCGGAAGTTGCCGCCGGTGTCGCCGAACTTCCACTTGTCGCCGGCGGCGACCGCCTGCTCCTGCTGGTAGAGCACCACGTCGAGGTCGACCTTGGCGCTTTCCGACAACTTCGCCCGGTCGATGGCCTTGAGCTCCTTCGCCCACTGGCGCGCGCGCTCCAGGCGCCGCGCCTTGGCGGCGGCGGAGTTGTCGTCGAGCTTCGACTTCAGCGGCGCACGCGCGCCCTTGTCGAGGCCCAGCGAGGTGGCGCGGCGCGGGCTGTCGTTCACCTGGGCCTCGAACATGGCGTCGAGCTTGGCGCGCAGCTTCGCGTCCTCGCCGCCGGCCTGGGCGAGCGCGGGCGCGGCGGTCAGCAGCGCCGCGCCGGCGGTGGTGGCCAGGAAGCTGCGGCGGTCCAGTTGGTTCATGATCAGGCCTTCTTGGAAGCGATGTAGCCGTCGACCACGTGCTCGAGCACGGTGAGCGGCATGGAGCCGGCCAGCAGGACGGCGTCGTGGAACTGGCGGATGTCGAAGCGCGGGCCGAGCGCAGCCTTGGCCTTCTCGCGGAGCCTGAGGATCGTGATCTTGCCCACCATGTAGCTGCAGGCCTGGCCGGGGTTGCAGGCGTAGCGCTCGATCTCCTGGCCGGCGTAGGCGGGCGGATCGCCGTCGATGCCGCTGAGCGTCTCCACCGCCTTCTCGCGGCTCCAGCGCAGCGCATGCAGGCCGGTGTCGGTGACCAGGCGGCCGGAGCGCAGCAGGGCGTCGTGGATATAGCCCAACTCCCACGCGGGCTCGCCCTGGTAGAAGCCCATCTCCTGGGCGAGCTGCTCGGAATAGAGCGCCCAGCCCTCGATGTAGGCGCCGAAGCCCTGGACCTTGCGGATCAGCGGCAGGTCGGCCTGGGTCGCCAGGGTGATCTGCAGGTGGTGGCCCGGGATGCCTTCATGGAAGGTGGTCGTCGGCATGTCCCAGAAGGGCGCCTCGCCGGTGTCGCGCAGGTTCAGCCAGTAGATGCCGGGCCGCGTCCCATCGAGGCTGCCGTTGGTATAGTGGGTCGAGGCGCCGGCCTCGGTGGCGGCCGGGATGCGGCGGATCTCCAGCGGCGTCTTGGGCAGGGCGCCGAACCAGGTCGGCAGGCGCGCCTGCATCTTCTGCACGAGATCGTTGAGGTCGGCGATCTCCTTGGCCTTGCCCGCGTCGGTGTTCGGATAGAGGTACTTCGGATCCTTGTAGAGCTGGGCGTAGCGCTCACCGACCGTGCCCTTGGTCATGCCGATCTTGGCAAACAGCACCTCGGCCCGAGCGGAGAGCTCGCGGGTGACGTCGAGGCCCGTCTTGTGCACCTCGGCCGGCGTCATGGTGGTGGTGGTCCGCGCCTGCAGGGCGGCGGCGTAGTAGGCCTCGCCATCAGGCAGCCGCCAGACGCCGGCGTCGTGCACGGCCTTGGACTGCAGGCTCTGCAGCAGGGCCATCTGGCGCTCCAGGGCCGGCAGCACCTTGGCGGTGTAGACCGCGGTCGCCTGGGCCGACCAGTCGCCGGCGATGCCCTTGGCCTTGGCGCGGTCGACGAGCGAGGCGACCAGGTTCGACTTGTCGGCCGGCGCGTGCAGCACCTTCATCTGGTTCAGCGCCTGGGCGATGGCGAAGTCCGGCGGGATGACGCCCAGGCCCACGTCGTGGCGGCAGCGCTCGACCTCCTCGTCCATCTGCCGGGCGAACTCGCCGAGGCGGGAGACATAGGCCTCACAGTCGGCCTGGGTCTCGATGGTGTGCTGGCTGTCGAGGAAGTCGGGGATCTGGCTGTAGGCGCCGTCGAGCTGGCTGAGGATATAGGGCGAGCCCGCGCCCTCGGAGCCATAGTTGAAGCGGGCGCCGGCGGCGGCCTGCTGCTCCAGGCCATAGACCATGCAGTCGTAGTTGACCGCAGCCATGCCGGTGAGCGCCTTGCGGTCGATGGTCCGGGCGCGCGCCAGGTCGGCGGCCGTCTGGCGCTTGGAGCGCGCCAGCTCCTCCAGCGAAGACTTGCTGAGCTTGAACTTCGGCGGCTTGCCGCCGGCGTCGAGGCCGAGCGAGGTGGCCAGTTCCGGAGCATCGGCCAAGGCCTGGGCGAAGAGGTCGTCGAGGAACGACTTGAGCTGGGCGTCGGCGCTTCCAGCCTGGGCGCGGGCCCCGCCTGAAGCCATGGCCAGCGAGGCGCCGGCGGTGAGGAGGACGTGGCGTCGGTTCAGCACGGGCAAGCTCCAGTGACTCTGTGGACGGAAGGCTTAGGGGGTCGCCGAGGCGCCGCCAAGCCGCCAACGCCGTCATGGGGGGTGGAAAATCCGCGGGTGCGGCGCAACAGCGGTTGAGATATGCCGGACCTCATCCGTTGTGGGGGTGCTCGTGTCCAAGTCCGCCGTCTATCTGGCAACCGCCGTTCTCTCTGTCCTGACCATGGGCGCCGCGCCGAAGCCGCCGGCCAATCCGGACGACGCGGCCATGGCGAAGATCGTCGGGAGCCCTGCCTTCAAGGCCGCGGTGGCGACGCTGGATCGCGAGCACGACCGCACCGTCGCCGACATCGTCACTCTCACCGAAATCCCCGCCCCGCCGTTCAAGGAGGCCGCCAAGGGCAAGGCCTATATGGCCATGCTGAAGGCCCATGGCCTGAGCGACGTGGAGATGGACGCCGAGGGCAATGTCATGGGCCTGCGCCGCGGGACCGGGCCGGCCGGTGGGCCGGTGGTGGTGCTGGCCGCGCATCAGGACACCGTGTTCCCGGAGGGCACGCCGGTGAAGGTGCGGCGCGACGGGACGAAGCTCTACGCGCCCGGCGTCGGCGACGACACCCGCGGCCTCGCCGTGGTGCTGGCCTATATCCGCGCGCTGGACGCGGCGAAGATCAAGACCAAGACCGACATCCTGTTCGTGGGCGACGTGGGCGAGGAAGGTCCGGGCGACCTGCGCGGCATGCGCTACCTGTTCGGCAAGGGGAAGTACAAGGACCGCATCAAGGCCTTCTTCTCCATGGACGGGACCGAGGCGCAGCGGGTGACCTATGGCGCGGTGGGCTCGCGCCGCTACCGCGTGGCGTTCCACGGACCGGGCGGGCACAGCTACGGCGCCTTCGGCATCGTCAATCCCATGGCGGCCATGGGCCGGGCGGTCGATCAGCTCTACGAGACCAAGGTGCCGGCGAGCCCGCGGACCACCTTCGCTGCCAGCGTCGTGAGCGGCGGGGTCAGCGTCAATTCGATCCCGGCGGACGTGACGCTGGAAGTCGACATGCGCTCGGAGAGCAAGGACGAGCTGATGAAGCTCGACGCCCGGTTCCTGGCCGTCCTGAAGGAGGCCGAAGCGCATGAGAACGCCGCGCGCGACACCCGGCTGGGCAAGGTCACGGTGACGCCAAAGCTGATCGGCGAGCGGCCCACCGGCGCCACCAGCCCGGACGCGCAGATCGTCCGCACCACCGCCGCGGCGGTGCGGGCGCTGGGCTACACGCCCGACCTGGGCGCCTCCTCCACCGACAGCAACATCCCCATCAGCCTGGGCGTTCCGGCGGTGACCATCGGCTCCGGCGGGACCGGCGGCCGCGCCCACTCGCTCGACGAATGGATCGACGTGGCCAAACCCGAGAGCGTGCGCGGCATGAGCGTCGGCCTGGCCGCGCTGCTGGCCATGGCGGGCGTTCAGTGAGCCTGCCGCCCCTGCCCGCGCAGCCGGCCGGCGTGGCCTGGCCGACCGCCGCCTGGCCCACGGGCGAGCTGCCGACCAAGCTGGCCGGCACGCCGTTCGCGAGCCTGGTCGATCACGCCTTCTCCGCGCCTTCGACGCCGGACCTCGGCGAGACCCACGCGCTGGCGATCATCCAAGGCGGCAAGCTGATCTACGAGCGCTACAACGCGGGCTTCGGGCCGGAGATGACCTATCCGTCCTGGTCCATGGCCAAGAGCATGACCCAGGCCCTGGTGGGCATGGCGCAGGGCGACGGCCGGCTCGACGTCATGGCCCAGGCCGACGTGCCGGAATGGCGCGGCGCCGGCGATCCGCGCGGCGGGCTCACGCTCGACGTGCTGCTGCGGATGTCGAGCGGCCTGGACTGGATCGAGGACTACCTGCCCGACCGGCCTTCGGACGTGCGCGCCATGTTGTTCGGCGAGGGCAAGGGCGACGTGGCCGCCTATGCCGTGGCCAAGCCCCTGGCGCACGAACCCGGAAGCTTCTTCCAGTACTCCAGCGGCACGACCAACATCGTGGTGAGCGCCCTCGGCCGAACGCTGGGCGGGCTGAAAGGCGCGGCGTTCGAGGCCTATATGCGCGAGCGGCTGTTCGGGCCGCTGGGCATGCAGAGCCCGGTCCCGAAGTTCGATGCGGCCGGCACCTTCATCGGCTCGTCCTACTGCTTCTGCACCGCGCGCGACTTCGCGAAGTTCGGCCTGCTCTACCTGCGCGACGGGATGTGGGACGGCAGGCGGCTGCTGCCGGAGGGCTGGGTCGACTATGCGCGCACGCCGACCTTCCAGCAGCCGGGCGCGGCGGACGACGGCTATGGCGCGCACTGGTGGCTGGACGTCGGCGGGCCGGGGACCTTCTCGGCCAACGGCTACGACGGGCAGATCATCCTCATCGTGCCCGACCAGGACCTGATCCTGGTGCGCCACGGCGCCTCGGAGGTTCAGAAGGACGCCGTGAAGGCCTGGTATCGCGACCTCGTGCGGTGCTTCCGATCATGACGCGCGCAGCCGTCATCGGCGCCGGTCCGGCCGGGCTGATGGCGGCGGAAGTGCTGGCTGAGGGCGGCTGCGCGGTCACCGTCTACGACCGGATGCCGAGCGTCGGGCGCAAGCTGCTGATGGCCGGCCGTGGCGGACTGAACCTCACCCACTCGGAGCCGATAGAGCCGTTCCTCGCGCGATACGGCGCCGCGCAGACCTGGCTCGCCCCGATGATCGAGGCCTTCCCGCCGGCGGCGCTGACGGCCTGGGCCGAGGCGCTTGGCCAGGAGACCTTCGTCGGCTCGTCGGGGCGGGTGTTTCCCAGGGCGCTGAAGGCCTCGCCCCTGTTGCGCGCCTGGCTGGCGCGGCTGGCGGCGCTGGGCGTGGAGATCCGCCCACGGCATGAGTGGCTGGGGTGGGACGCCAAGGGCGGGCTGAAATTCGCGACGCCGGACGGCAAGGCGACCGATAAGCCCGACGCCACGGTGCTGGCGCTGGGCGGGGCGAGCTGGCCGAAGCTGGGGTCCGACGGCGGCTGGGCGCCGATGCTGGCCAAGGCCGGTGCGGAGGTGACGCCGCTGCGCGCCGCCAACGCCGGGTTCGAGGTCGCCTGGAGCGAGCTGTTTCGCGACCGCTTCCCCGGCCAGCCCCTGAAGGGCGTGGCCCTGACCTTCGGCGGCCAGCGGGTGCGCGGCGAGGCGATGATAACCCGGCACGGGCTGGAGGGTGGTGGCATCTATGCGCTGTCGGCGGCGATCCGCGAGGCGCTGGCGGCGGGCCAGCCGGCGAAGCTGTGGATCGACCTGCGGCCGGACCTCAAGGCCCCGGCCCTCGCCGCCCGGATCGCCCAGGCGCCCAGCGACCAGTCGGTGTCGAACCGCCTGCGCAAGGCCCTGCACATGACGCCGCTGGAGACCAACCTGCTGCGCGAGGCGCACGGCAAGGACCTACCCTCCGACCCAACGGCCCTGGCCGAGGCGATCAAGGGCGCGCCCCTGACGCTGATCGCCATGCGGCCCATCGTGCGCGCGATCTCGACGGCCGGCGGCGTGGCGGCAGGCGCGGTGGACGCCGACCTGATGCTGACCGCGCGGCCGGGCGTGTTCGTGGCCGGCGAGATGCTCGACTGGGAAGCGCCCACCGGCGGCTACCTGCTGCAGGCCTGTTTCGCCACCGGCGTGGCGGCGGCCAATGGCGCGCTGAAGCGTCTGGCGGCTAGCTGACCGCGGCGCGGACCCGATCGCCCGAGACGCCCACCGGCCACGGATCGACGGTGACCCGGCGCATGTGGCGGCGCTGGCCGTGGTAGTCGTTCAGCGCGAAGTGCCAGACCGAACGGTTGTCCCAGAAGGCCACCGAACCCGGCCGCCAGTTGAACCGGCAGGTGAAGCCCTCGTAGCGGCAATGGGTGAAAAGATAATCCAGCAGAGCCTTGGATTCGCTGGTCTTCCAGCCCTCGATCTTCAGCGTGAAAGCCGGGTTCACATAGAGCGCCTTGCGGCCGGTTTCCGGGTGGGTGAGCACGATCGGATGGACGTATTCGCCGACCAGGCCATCGGCCTCGGCGATGGCCATGGACTGGCGCTTCTGGGCCGAGTGGCCCTGGGCGGAGTATTCGCGGCTCGCCGAATGGATGGCGTTGAGGCCTTCGAGCGTGCGCTGCAGGCCCGGCGACAGCGCGTCGTACGCGGCGGCCTGACTGGCGAACAGCGTGTCGCCGCCGAACTCCGGCAGGTCGACGGCGTAGAGGATCGAGCCGATCGCCGGGCGCTCCAGGAAGCTCATGTCGGAATGCCAGCCGCCGCCGAAGTTGATGCGGTCCTGCGGCTCCTTGATCACCTCCATCACCGCCGGATGGTCGGCCATGCCGGCGACATACGGATGGATGTTGAGCGGGCCGAACCGGGCGCCGAAGGCGCTCTGCTGCGCCGGCGTCAACGCCTGGTCGCGGAAGAAGATCACCTGGTGCTCCAGGAAGGCGGCGCGGATCGCGGCGATGGTCTCGTCCGGCAGATCCTGGCTGAGATCGACGCCGGAGATTTCCGCGCCGAGCGCGCCGGCGACGCGGTTGATCTTCAGGGTCTTGGCCATGGCGGTCTCCGGGATGGCGGAAAGGCCATGCTACAATAAGCCATCGGAGGCCGCGACATGGATGCACAGACCGCCCGCTTCGACGCCGACGCGCACGCGGAGGAGATCCGCACGCAGGGCTACACGGTGATCCGGGACTTCCTGGACGCCGCGGGGCTGGCCGCGTTCCGCGAGGCGCTGGCCCCGTTCCTGGGCAGCCACCGCGGACGCAACAACTTCGAGGGCTTCGAGACCGAGCGCGTCTACACCCTCGTGGCGCGCGGCAAGGTGTTCGAGGACCTGGCGACGGACGCGCGGCTGATGGCCCTGCTCAGCCGGTTCATGGAGGGCAGCTTCCTGCTCTCGGCGACCCACGCGATCAATCTGATGCCCGGCGAGACGGCGCAGGGCATCCACACCGACGACGGCTTCTATCGCCAGCCGCGGACCGGCCTGGCGGTCGGCTATTCGGTGATCGGGGCGATCGACGCCTTCACGGAGGCCAACGGCGCGACCCAGGTGATCCCGGGCAGTCACCTGTGGAGCGAGGAAGAGATCGCCGAGCGGCGCAAACAGCCGGGCGGGCTGGAGGCGATGCTGGTTCCGCTGGAGGTCCCGGCGGGCTCGGCCTTCGTGTTCCCGGGCAAGCTGCTGCACCAGGGCGGGGCGAACCGGACGGACAAGCCGAGGCTCGCGTTCACCAACCAGTACTGCGCCGGCTGGGCCAGGCCGCAGGAGAACTTCTTTCTGTCGGTGCCCAAGGAGATCGTGCGGCAGATGTCGCCGAGGGCTCAGGCGCTGCTGGGCTACGAGCTGTGGCCCAGCTTCATGGGCATGGTCACCGGCTCGCATCCGAAGAAGGCGCTGGAGCCGGGCTTCGTCCCGCCGATCGTCGCCCAGGCGCCGAAGTAGCGGCCGCCATCCCCCCGCCTTGCGGCGAGGGAACGTCGGTCTCGGCCGTGGTCTAGCGGTTGGCGGCGATGATCGAGGCGATCAGGCCGGTGGTGATCGCGACCATGGCGTAGTTGTTGTCGTCGGTGCGCACCCAGCGGTAGCCCGACGGCGGACGGCGCAGGTGATAGGCGCGATAGTCCACGTAGTGGCTGCGGTCGCTGTAGTACTCGCGCGGCATGCGCTGACCGCGGCCCCAGTGATGGCCGTTGTCGTGACGGTCGCCGCGATCGTAGCCGTGGTCGCGGTTCTGATTGTAGCCGCCCTGATCGTTGCGGTCGTGATCGTGACGGTCGGGTTGGGCGACCGCGGCGGTCCCGCCGAGCAGCGAGAGGGCCAAGGCGGCGGTGAGAAGACGTTTCATGGGATGGAGCTCCTTTGTTGAGCCAACACATTCCCATGCGTGGCTTGAGCCCGGCCTGAACGTCACGCCTCAGCTAAGGTTCATCGCATTTCTTCCGTGAAACACGATTGTCTTTGACGACTACTTTCGCGGCGGCTCGCCCGGCCCGGATTTTATCTAGCCTAGTCTGCGCTTCCACAGGGCGAACAGGCGCTCCCAGTGCCGTTCCGCCGCCGGCTTGTCGTAGACGGCGCCGCGCTGCGGGAAGGCGAAGCCGTGGTGGACGCCCGGATAGAGCTCGACCTCGGCGTTGACCTTGTTGCTCTTCACCGACTGGTCCAGCGCCTGGACCATCTCGAGCGGGGCATAGCTGTCATGCTCGGCGCAGGCGAAGTAGAGCTCGGCCTTGGCGGTCTGCGCCGCCAGGTGCGGGCTGTCGGCCTTGTCGGTGACCAGCTGCACCCCATAGATCGAGGCGGCCGCCGCCACCCGGTCCGGATAGCGCGCGGCGAAGTTGATCGCGTACTGGCCGCTCATGCAGTAGCCCACCGTCGCGATCGGCCCCTTGCCCGCCGCCGGATCGCGGTCGGCGTAGGTCAGGAGCGCGTCGCCGTCGTCCATGATCAGCGGGATGGTGATCGACCCCATCAGCTCGAACATCCGCGCGCGGGCCTCGGCCTCTGGCAGCGGCGGCAGGTCGGCCAGCTCCAGCACGCCCTTCCGGTAATAGAGGTTGGGCAGCATGACGTAGTAGCCGGCCGCGGCGATGCGCCGGGCCATGTCGCGCAGCTCCTCGCGGATCGCCGGCGCGTCCATGAAGAACAGGACGACCGGGTGCGGCCCCTCGCGCTCCGGATGGACGATGAAGGTGGTGGTGGCCCCGTCCTTGGTGGGGATCTCGACGGTCTGTTCGATCACGACGCCTGGACTCCCACGAGTTCGCTGGGTTCGACGCCGATCTCCTTCAGGTAGGGCTCGGCGTAGTTGACGGTGCCGGTGCGGACCTTCGGGTCGACGATGGACAGCTGATGCACCGCCTCGGCGATGTATTTGATCGGCTGCACGCGGTCCTTGGTGGCCTCGGTGATCAGGCCGTGCACGGCGACGCCGGGGGTGTCCACCAGGCCCGGCGAGACCACGTTCACGGCGATGCCGTCGTCGAAGACCTCGGAGGCCAGGCCGCTGGTGAAGCGTTCCAGCGCGGCCTTGCACATGCCGTAGACCGTGCCGCCGCCACGCCGCGTGTAGGGGGGCTTCGGATGGATGCCGGCGCCGGAGGAGATGTTGACGATCCAGCCCGCCTTCTTGGCGCGCATCGCCGGCAGCACCAGCTGAGCCAGGTGGAAGGGTGCGTAGACCTGCACCTCCATCATCAGCTTGAAGCGCTTCTCCGGGAAGTCGGCGACCGGCATGAAATAGGTGATGGCGGCGTTGTTCACGAGGATATCGACGGGGCCGTAGGCGGCGACGGCTTCCTCGACCAGCCGTTCGCGCTCGACGGCCTGGGCCAGGTCGGCCTTGATGAAGGTGGCGTTCCCGCCGGCCGACTTAATGCGCTCGACGGTGTCGTGAAGCGTGCCGGGCAGCCGGCTCTCGCCGCTCTCGGCGGTGCGGGCGGAGACCACGACGTTGGCGCCTTCCATGGCCAGGCGGGTGGCGATGGCCTCGCCGATGCCGCGGCTGGCGCCGGTGACCAGGGCGTTCTTGCCCTTCAGCGGACCATTGGGATTGATCGCAGGCTCACTCATCACCGTTCCTCCAAATTGCTTTTGTTCTAATGGGCCAAGGCTCGCGCGGCTGGAGACGCGACGCAAGCGCCGGTTGCGCGACGCGGCCCGGGACGGTTCACTGACGCCATGCGGATTCCCGACGAAAAGCTGGCCGAGGTGTTCGACCGTGGGTTCACGGTGGTCGAGGGCTTCCTGGACAAGGCGACGCTCAAGGGCGCCCAGGACGCGCTCTGGGACATCTATCCCCGGCCGGAAGCGTACTTCGCCGACCCCGGGGCGCACGCCAAGTTCACCAAGAGCCAGTTCGCGGGCCTGCGGTTCTTTCCCTATCCGTCCTGGGGCCTGAACCAGGTGCCGGTCTATCCGGACCTGATCGACGCGGCCGAGCGGTTCCTGCAGACCAAGGAGGTCGACTGCTACAAGATCGAGCTCTGGGCGAAATACGCCGGGGCTATCGACTACGACCAGACCCATCACCGCGACTACGAGAACCACACCATCGTCGTGCCGCGCGCCGACCAGCTCATGCCGCAGATGACCTGCTTCATCCTGCTGTCGGACGTCACCGAGCTCGACGGGCCGACCAAGGCCGTGCCGCTGGAGAAGACCCGCCACATCCCGCTCGGCATAACCCAGACCAAGGTCGGCGACTTCGCCGGCGACGAGGTGGCGGTGACCGGGCCGGCGGGCTCGATGCTGATCTACAAGACCGACGTCTTCCACCGCGGCTCGGACTTCAAGGCGCCGGGGCGTTCGCGGTTCGTCATGCCCGTGGATTTCAAGCCGCGGGGCTGGCGCTGGCAGGGCAAGCTGGCCTGGCCGGACCGCACGCTGAACCCGGGCTGGAAAGAGGCGATGGTGAAGATGACGCCGCGCCAGCGCGACCTGTTCGGCTGGCCGCCGCCGGGCGATCCCTACTGGAACGACCAGACGCTGTCGGATGTCGCTCTGCGCTATCCCGGCATCGACCTGACGCCCTACGGGGCCAAGGCCGCGGCGCCGGCGGGCGCCTAGTCCTCGTCCAGCACGGTCAGGCGGCGGACGGTCAGGTCGTCGATCTCCAGACGCCCGATGCGCAGGCCGCCGATGGCGAGGCGCCCGATCGCCATAGCGCCCACGGAGACCGCGCCGACCGCCACGGCGCCGACGGCCGCCGCGCCGATGCCGGTCAGCACCAGGGCGAGCAGCGGCGGCGGGCGGTGCACGAGCTTGCTCATGCCGCGGCTCCGGAAGTGGGCCGTTCAAGGTCCGACCGCGGCCACCGGGCGAGGTCGGCGGCGGCCACGTAGGTGGACTGCAGGAAGTCGAGCAGGTCGGCGTCGGGCGTCGGGCCGGCGCGCATCGCGGCGTACGGCAGGACAAACTCGCCGAGGGCCGTGTCCCAATGGGCGGCGGCCGGACGGACCGGCGCGGCGGAGAAGCCCGCGGGCTCCCCATAGGCGTAGGCGTAGAACATCGGCGCGACGCCCGGCGCGCCGGGCCAGAAGCCGCAGCTCGACACCTCGTGCGAATAGGCCTCGCCGGAGACCGAGACCGGCGCCATCGGCGAGCCGGGATGCGGCGGCGCGCGGCGGCCGGAGAAGCGGGTCACCGCCAGGTCGAAGCTGCCCCAGAAGAAGTGGATCGGACTGGCCTTGCCGATGAAGCGGCCGCGGAAGATCTGCATCACCCGCTCGGCCTGGACCAGCACCCGCCAGAACCGCTGCGCAGCGGCCGGGTCGTAGGACTTGTGGATCTCGTCCTTCTCGAACGGGATCGGATTTTCCACCTCGCAGGGCGTGGTCCAGATGCGGACCTGCACGCCGAGCCGCGCCAGCGCGGCCATCACCTCGCAGTAGAAGGCGGCCACGGTCATCGGCCGGAGCGCGAACGCCTCGACCTGGCCGTCGCTGCAGATGATCCGCAGTTGGTGCTCCAGGAAATCGAAGACGATCTCCACGCTGCGGCCGGCGACCGGTATCGGCGAGGTGGTGAGCCCGCAGGCGCTGACGTAGAGCGGCACGTGCCACCAGTGGTTCACCGGCGGGGTCAGCGTCATGCGGATCTTGCCGACGATCTGGGTCCACATGTGCAGCGTCTGGGCGGTGTCGGCCCAGTCGTCGTAGGCGAGCGCCGGCCAGACCTGCGCGGCGTCGGTCATCTGGCCCGCGCCTCCAGCGCCTTGCGGACCTCGGCGATCACACCGGCCCAGTCACCGGGCTTGGGCTGGCGGAACAGCCGCATGGACGGGTACCAGGGCGTGTCGGCGCGGTCGCGCAGCCAGCGCCAGTCGGCCTTGTGCGGCAGCATCACCCAGACCTCCTTGCCCATGGCGCCGGCCAGGTGGGCCACGGCGGTGTCGACGCTGAGCACCAGGTCGAGGCCGGCCATGATCTCGGCGGTCGCCTGCATGTCGGCCGCGCCGGTGTCCTCGGGCGCGAGGCTGCGCACGCCCGGCAGGGCCGCCAGCTCCGCGGCGGCCTGCGGCGACAGGGAACGGTTGGCGTCGTTGGGGTGTCCCGGACTGCCGTTGGTCATCAGGCCAATGCCCGTCCCGCCGACCGCCTGCGGCAGGAACACGCCCGGCGGGATGGTCTCCAGCGTCGTGCCGAGAATGCCCGGCAGGGCGCCGGAATAGGCCCAGGCGTCATGCGGCTGGATCGACACCGCGCCTTCGGTGGGCAGCAGGGTCACGCCCAGCCCGGAGAACAGGCGCGCGTGCGCCGGATGGCACATCAGCGTCACCGCCATCCGCTGGCCCAGCAGCTTGGCGTAGCGGGCGAACTGGATCTGATCGCCCAGGCCCTGTTCGTGCCAGATCAGCAGGGACGTCACCGGCTCGCCGGCCCAGGCGGGGAAGCTGAGTTTCGGCCGCGGATTGGCGCCGGGACGGTCCAGCCGGGCCTCGAAATAGGGCCAGGCCTCCGTGAGCCGCCCGTCGCGCAGCAGCAGGAAGGCGAGCTGCAGGCGGATCACCGGGTCGGCCGGCTGGACCTGCAGGAAGGCCTTGTAGACGCCCTCCGCCTCGGCCCAGCGGCCCTGGTCGTCGAGCAGCAGCCCAAGGTTCCGCGCCACCTCAGGCACGGCGACGCTGCCCAGGATCGCGCGGTACAGGCCTTCGGCCTGGGCGAGCTTCCCGGCCTCGGCGGCGGCCACCGCTATGGCGAAGGCGGTCTTCAGATCGACCTGACGCTGGCCGGGATTGGGGTTGGACACAGAGGCTTCCTTGGTCTCATGCGGACCGCGGATGTTTGGCGCCCCGAACCACTGAAATGCAAGCCGTTAGGCGGCCTTCTGCAGCTCGTGCTTCACCCGCTCGGCCAGGGTCTTGATGTCGATGGGCTTGGCCAGGAAGGAGACGTTGGTCTCGCCTTCCAGCAGGTCGGAGAACTCGCTCTCCGCATAGCCGGAGATGAACATGACGGGCGCCGCGCCCAGGAAGCCGCGGGCCTGTTTCAGCAGGTCCGGCCCCTGCATGCCCGGCATCACCACGTCGGAGATCATCAGGTCGATCGTGCCGGCATGCTCCTCGGCCAGCTCCAGGGCCTCCTCGCCGCTGGCCGCCTCGATCACCTCGTAGCCGCGGGCGCGCAGCAGCTTGGCGGCGACGCCGCGCACCGCGTCCTCGTCCTCCACAAACAGGATGCGCCCGGCGCCGGACAGGTCGCGGGCCACCGGCCGCTTGGGCGCGACGGGAACCGGCGCGGCGGCCACGCCGGCCACGGGGACGTGCACCGGCAGGAAGATGCGGAACGCCGCGCCCTCGCCCGGCTTGCTATCGACGCTGATCCAGCCGTCGGACTGCTTGACGATGCCATAGACCGTGGCCAGGCCCAGGCCCGTCCCCTCGCCCACCGGCTTGGTGGTGAAGAACGGGTCGAAGATCTTCGTCATCACCTCGGCCGGGATGCCCGGGCCGTCGTCGGAGACCTCGATCAGCGCCTGGTCGCCTTGCGCCGTGGGGTAGCCGAGGCCTTGGGCCTGTTCCTGGGTGAGCCGCGCAGTGCGGATATTGACCAGGCCCCCGCCATGGGCGCGGACGCTGTCGCGGGCGTTGACCGCCAGGTTCATCACCGCGGTCTCGAGCTGCCCGCGGTCGGCGCGCACCAGCGGCAGGTTGCGGCCGTAGTCGGTGGTCAGCTTAACGTCCTCATAGAGCACGCGGCGCAGCAGCACCTCGAACTCGCTGATCAGTTCGCCCAGGTCGAGGATCTCGCGCTGGACCGTCTGCTTGCGCGAGAAGGCCAGCAGCTTGCGCACCAGGTCGGCGGCCCGCGCCGAGGTGGAGCGGATCTCGCTCAGCCCCTCGTAGGAGGGATCGCCCACCGGGTGGCGCGAGGCCAGCACGTCGAGCTGCATGAAGATCGCGGTGAGCAGGTTGTTGAAGTCGTGGGCGACGCCGCCGGCCAGCTGGCCGATGGCCTGCATCTTCTGACTCTGGGCGAGCTGCAGCTCGATCTGCTTCTGCTCGGAGACGTCCACCAGATAGGCCACCCAGCGGCCATCGCTCTTGGACAGGTAGAGGTGCGCGATGCGCGCCGCATCGACAGCCAGGCGGACTTCCAGGGGCGCGCCGGAACCGGCCCCGCTGGCCAGACGCTGGGCGGCGTCGGCGCGGCTGGCGGGCTCGATCAGCTCGCCGAACACCTGGCCCTTGTCGCCGCCGCCGGCCACGGCCTTCAGCGCCGGGTTGGCCTCGACGATGGTGGCCTCGAACGGGTCCTCGCCCTCGAGCAGGGCCGCGCCGAACGGCGAGGCGGCGGCGAAGGCGTCCAGCACCTTGGGCGGCGGATGGGTGGCGGTGGAAAACGCGCTCAGCACCTCCATGGCCGCGGGCGGCAGGGCCAGCGCGCCGGCCCCGGGACCCGTCAGGCGCACCAGGAAGCGGCGCGCGCCCAGCTGGGAGACCAGGGCCTCGTGCTCGCCGCCGCC
>JACXTT010000602.1_pt1 | contig 61886 bp, 52 predicted proteins | sample 9270951 | NCBI WGS metagenome assembly JACXTT01 (sample SAMN15532306, study PRJNA645909) | rock metagenome | isolation source: weathered quartz diorite | place: Puerto Rico | collected 2017-06-21
GCGGCGGCGGGTGCACTGGAGTCTGAGCGGCTCCGGGCAGAGCAATTCGATCGCTTGGTCCCCGTGTCGCTGCCATTGTCGCAATACCAGGCTTGGCGCGACCGCTTCCCGGTGCGGCGATTGGAACCGGGAATGATGCGCATCGCCGTTGCCATCGCCGGCGCTGGTAACAGTGACGTTACGCTCGAAAGCTTGCATCAACAAACGCAAGACTGGTGGGTTGCTGCGTCTTTTCCGCAAGCGGCGGAGCTCAATGATTTTGATCCCAAGCTAATGAAGGAATTTCTCAATGGCGAAGCGGCAAACATCGATATTGTCGTGTTCGCCTTGTCTGGGACGGCGTTTACGGCAACAGCACTGGAACGGATTGCCGCCGCTTTTATCAAATTTGACCACGCAAAGGCCGTTTACGGCGATCTCGATATTGCCGGCGCAAATAATTCCGTTTGGCCGCTTGCGTTTCCAGCTTTTGACTACGAGCGGCTCCTCGAGCAGGGCTATTGCGCGCATTTTTTTGCATTGCGCCGGGCGCTCGCGGATCGCGCCCTCGCCTCAGGGGCATCCAATCTCTATCGCCTATTCAATTGCATCTTTGACCAAGTCACGCCGTCCGTTCATGACGTCGTTCATATTCCCGGCGCAATTGCGGTACTGCCGGAATTTGATCTGAACACCAGAGGGCCGACACTTGCGGCGGCAACCCGCGCTCATCTTAAAGCGCGTGGCAGTGTTGCACAGGTAACGCCGGCGCCGGGTGGCGTCATGCCTGCAGTGCGAGTCTCGCGGCCCGCGAGCCGCGAGAAGACGACGGTCATCATTCCCACGCGAAATCGCCGAAAATTGCTTCAAGACTGTTTTGAGTCGATTCAGCCCGCGGTTAAAAAACGCGACACCGAAATCATCATAGTGGACAACGACTCCTCGGATGCGGAGACACTTGAATACCTCGCCATGCTCAATGGAAATTTGGCGCGTGTCATTCGCGTTGCCGGTGAGTTCAATTTTTCCCGTTTGAACAATATTGCCGCGCGCGCTGCGGCGGGCGCCAGCCTGTGTCTGCTCAACAACGATATCAAGGCCTTAGATGGCAATTGGCTCGATGAGATGTTGGGCCGGCTGATGGGGGAGGACGTCGGCGCGGTTGGCGCGCTTTTGCTGTGGCCGAGCGGCGTCGTGCAGCACGGCGGTGTCGTGCTGGGCCCAGGCTTCGCCGCCACGCATGCATTTAATGACCGGATTTCCGGCGATGTGGGCTACGGCGATCTCCTCTGCGTCGCGCACGAATGCAGTTGCGTCACAGCGGCCTGTCTCGTCACAAGGCGCAGCGATTATCTTGCAGCCGGGGGGATGGACGAGATTCGTTTCCCGGTAAATTTCAATGATGTCGATTATTGTTTGAAGCTCCGGGCCGCCGGAAAGCGGATCGTGTTTACCCCGCACGCGAAACTTTTCCATCTTGAGTCTGCGAGTCGCGGCAACGACAAGGCGAGAGACAGCAGTGGACGCTTCGAGCGGGAGTTGCAGAATCTGCGGACCAAATGGGGTGAGGTCTTGGTCGCCGAGTCCTATTACAATCCAATGCTTTCGCTCGACCCAATTCCGTTTTCAGCGCTCGCATGGCCGCCGCGAGAGATGGAACCGAGGCTCGCCGCAAGGCCGCGGCCGGTTCTTGCACCGCCGGGAATTTGACCAGCATGCAAGACAAGGCACGCCGGTGCATGCATTTTAACCGCGGCGAACGACATAGATTTGAAATTTAAACTGCTGGCAGTTCTGCGGCATTTTTCCTTGAAATTGGCATGAACAATTTATCCCGGACGTAAGGCGTCCCCTGGTATTAAGGGAACGTCAATGGAGGCAATTTTTCGCCGATCGGCTTTATGGGATTGGTGATGACGTCAAAGAGCCGAATATTTAATTGCAATTGTTCTGCGCTGGGAGAAACTAATGGCGACCTATGATCTTGAGCGAACCGAGTTGAATGACCTTCTGACGCCGAATATCGATCCGGCAGTCAGAACCGCAGTTCTGGATTACCTTTTCAATGGGACCGGTGGTGGTTCCGACCATCATGGTCACCACCATCATGGTCACCACGCCGCAGGCGGTGACAGTATCCCCGCTGGTACGGTAGAAGTTCAAATTAGCGATGGCAGAGATCCGCTTGATCCCAAAGCTGATGCTCTCGTTCTGACTGGCAAGGACAATTTTGTCACGACCGATGGCCATTTGAAGGCTATCATCGAAAATGCCGCGAACGACACCACTTTGGCGGTCAGTGGAACGCATAGTGTGTTCATTGCTACGGGCAACGGGAACGATCTGGTTTCGCTCGGTGACTCCGGCAACGACATTGTAATGACCGGTCACGGCAATGACACGGTGTACGGCGGGGATGGGCACGACAGTATCTATGGGGGCACGGGTAACGACCTCCTCGTGGCTGGCGCCGGATCTCATCAATTGCTGGATGGAGGCGCCGGCAACAATATGCTGTATGGCGGGCCGGGTTCACATGACAGCCTGTACGGCGGCGCAGGGTCCGATACGCTCATTGCCGGAACCGGTTCCCATCAGCTTTTGCAAGGCGGCAGTGGCAACGAAGAGCTCCTCGGCGGATCTGGCTCTTTTGATAGCCTTTACGGCGGCGCGGGAACCGACACACTCTATGCCGGAACCGGCAACCATCAATTGTTGCAAGCGGGAACCGGCACCAACCTCCTTTATGGCGGTTCCGGCTCCTTTGACAGCCTTTACGGTGGCGCCGGCCCCGATACGCTCACAGCGGGATCTGGCTCTCATCAACTTTTACAAGCCGGTAGTGGCAACGAGGCTCTCTACGGCGGTTCCGGCTCTTTTGACAGCCTTTATGGCGGCAGCGGCAACGATACCCTCGGCGCGGGAACAGGCTCCCATCAGTTGCTCGTGGGCGGCACAGGCAATGACGTGCTTTATGGAGTCTCCGGTTCTTACGACACCCTTTATGGCGGCGCGGGGAATGACAGCATCGTGGCCGGCACCGGATCCCATAACCTGCTCTATGGCGGCGATGGCAACGACACGCTGTGGGGCGGAGACATCGGACACGACACCTTGTTCGGCGGCGCAGGCAATGACCTTATTTATGCTGGAAACGGCGATCACCAATTGGTCGATGGCGGTGACGGCAACGACACCATATTTGCTGGGTCAGGCAACGATTCCCTGTTTGGCGGCGCCGGCGATGACCAGTTCCATATCGACTCGCACCACGGCAATGATACGGTTGACGGCGGATCGGGGGTAAACACCATCCATTTCGACACTTACGCATCTACGGATGTGAAAGCGATTCACACAGAAGGCGGCGTCACCGTCATCCACTTCAACGATGGTCAGACGATTACGGCGACCCACATCCAGGATCTCGTGTTCACCGATTGCGACCACAAGCTGTCATAACCGGCCGCAAGAGATCGCTACTGCAGAGTGCCCCGGCCTGGCGGGGCACTCTTGTTTTGTCTGCCGCAGCCATAGAAGACTTTTTTACGCACTCTATTAGGCGAGCCTTCTCCATACCACGACAAACTCTTCGTCATTTCGGAGTCGTTCATCCACGCGGAGGAAAATCGCTTTCAGCCGCGGGTTATCTCGATGATGAAGGTCCCAAACGCCTGTTTCTCTCCTATAAACGATGAATGCCGTGAACAAGAAACTGTCGTCGCCAATCCTGAATGAATTGCGGCCCTTGCTGCCCGCCTATGTCACGCTGTTCGGGTTCAGTTTCTTCAGCCCTATCCTTTATCTCGCTTCGCCAATGTTTATCGAGCAGATGAATGACCGGGTCGTTTACAGCCGCAGCATCGACACACTATCCGTTCTCACTCTGATTGCCACCTATATGATGGTGATGTTCTGCATTCTGGAATGGGTGCGTAAGAAAGCGCTGGGCCGACTTGGCAATGCGATCGACGAGCGTTTCAGCCGCGTTTTGTTCGAGACGCTGCACCGCTCGAACGGGGCTGCGAAAGTGGCACGCTCTTCGAATGTGCTCGCTGATTTCAATACCGTCCGCGACTTTTTGTCGGGATATCTGTTGACAGCCTTGTTTGATGCTCTCTGGGCACCAGTGTTCATCGTGGTGCTAGCGATGGTGCACTGGCTTTTCGGTGTCATTGCTTTGCTATTGATTGTCTTTACGGCCGCCGTAACGCTCTTAAATTATCACCTCACAAAGAAGGATCTTCATCGCTGTCAGCAATTGTCGATCAAGACGCATGAGCTCAGCCAGGCCATTTCGCGAAACGTGGAAACTATTAGGGCACTCGGGATGCTTCTCGCTCTGCGAGAACGCTGGTACGAGCTCCATTTGAAGATGCTCGGCTGGCAGGCTGCGGCGTCGTTGTATTCTGACATCTCCACATACATCGTCAAATTCATCCGTACTTATCAAATGATCGGAATCACTGCGGTGGGTACGCTGCTTTACTTAAGCGGTGAGGTGACTATAGCAAACACCTTTGTCGCCATGACATTGCTGATGCGCGGTCTCGGCCCGATCGATCAAGTGGTTTCGAACTGGAAAATGTATTCTGGCGCGATAGCGGCGCTTGACCGTCTCGATGACGTGCTGCGGGGCGTCGGCAAGCAAAGCCCGAAGATGTCTCTTCCGCAGCTTAGCGGCCCGCTCGTCGTATCTCGCGTGTTCGCATTCGCGCCGGGCGGTGAACAGCCGGTTTTGAATGATGTTTCGTTCATGCTCGGCGAAGGCCGGACGCTGGGCGTTGTCGGCCCGAGCGGAGCGGGCAAATCCTGTCTTGCGCGCGTCTTGGTGGGGATTTGGCCGCCGCGCACCGGCCGCATTGCGATCGGCGATCACGAGCTAGGACATTGGAATGAAGACGAGCTTGGCCGCCATCTCGGCTATATGCCGCAGGACGTCGAGCTTCTGCCCGGAACGTTAGCTGAAAATATTTCTCGCTTCGCGGCCGCCGCGGAGCCGGACTCCAATAAGGTCATTGCCGCAGCCGATTTGGCCGGAATCCATGACCTGATCAGATCGTTGCCGGATGGCTACAACACGAGGGTAGGGCCGGGCGGATACGTTCTTTCGGGAGGACAGCGAAGCCGGATTGCGCTGGCGCGGGCCGTCTACGGAGGGGCGAGTTTTATCGTGCTCGACGAGCCAAATTCAAATCTCGATGCGCGCTCGGAACAGTTGTTCCTTGAGATGGTGCAGAAGTTACGAGCTATACAGGCGACCGTCGTGATCGCTACTCACAAGCTCACAACGCTCAATTTTTGCGACGATGTTTTGGTTCTTAATGCGGGAACCGTTCAAGCATTTGGACAGCGCGACCAAATTGTCGGCAAGATTCCCCGGCTCGCCTCGATACCATCGCTGACCGTCGTAGCGGGTACCGCCGAGGGCCGCCAGCCATGACACTGGAGGCCGAAAGGATTGAATCGCTTCCGGTGGCGGCCGCCTCGACCGACTGGCGAAGGATGGTTTTTATTGGATTCTGCGTCATCGCAATTACCTTTGTTGGTCTCGGCGGATGGTCGGCCTTTGCGTATCTTGATTCCGCGGTCGTCGCAGACGGAACAGTCGCAGTTGAAACCAGCCGGAAGACCATCCAGCACCTGGAAGGCGGAATCGTCTCTGAAATCCTAACCCGGGATGGCAATATTATTCATGAAGGCGATGTTCTGCTTCGGCTCGATCCGACACGCAGCGAAGCGACCGACAGGACCTATCGTGAAGGACTCGCAATTGCACTTGCGACGGAAGCACGACTGTCCGCACAGCGGGACATGCGAGACAAGGTCAACTTCCCCGAGGAGGTCCTTTCGCAAAAGGACAATCCGCAGGTAGCGGTGGCGATGCGGGATAACGTAAGTCAGTTCGAAAATCGCCGCGAGTCGATGTTGCGAGGCATAGACATCCTTGAGAAGCAAATCGCTCAGGCTGTTCATGAAATCGAACAAGCCATTGTCGAGCAGAAGACCGCGCAAGCGCAAATCGACTCGATCGATTTGGAGCTTCCGAAATTGCGTGTTCTGTTAGCGAAAGGACTGGTTCCAGTCCCGCGCGTGACGGCACTCGAGCGTCAGCTGATTCAAACAAAGGGTCAGCTCGACTCTGCGAAAATCAATACCGTTAAGGGACGGGATCATATTGCCGAATTGTACGCCCGAATCGACGAGGCGCACCAGGGCTACCGTCAGGAAGCCGCAACAGCCATTACAGACGTCCGCAAAACCATCAGCGATGCAAAACAGCAGTTGATCATCGCGAACGATGCTTTGAAGCGCGTTGAAATCAAGGCTCCGGTGACAGGCACCGTTCAGCAGATGAGAATCTTCACTATTGGTGGCGTGATCAAGCCGGGCGATCCGATTCTCGACATCGTCCCTTTGTCGGATACACTTGTCGTACGGGCAAAGGTTATGCCCGTCGACATTGACCGGATCGAGCCCGGCATGAAGGTCGACATTCGGGTTCCGCAATTCATGAAATTCGTAATCCAACCCATCACGGGTGTCGTGCGCAGCGTGTCACACGATAGCATGACTGATACGACGCCCAGTGCGTCTGGCCAGTCGACTCTGCCTTTTTTTGCCGTAGAAGTCACGGTTGATCGGGCTTCAATTCCCGAAGATGTCGGCGGCAGGCTTACGGCTGGGATGGTCGTTGACGCTATTATTCACACGCAAGAACGCACAGTGCTTTCTTATCTCACGGCGCCGCTGCGTAACCGGCTGGCAAAGTCCATGCGCGAACGGTGACGGTTGGTACCTTGCCTCTCGAGTCGATGGCCGCACCTAGCGCGCCTCTTCTCGCAAGGCATCGATGCTCGTGAGCGATATGAGTTCGTCATCATCGAGAACAAGGTTGAAGTCCTCGTTGGCGAATGAGTCTTGTGGAAGCGGAGTTGCGCTTTCTTCATGCGGCTTTACCAGAGAGGTCCGTTTGGGCAGATATTGCTTCTGCAGCAACCGTTGAGATGTGAGGCATGCGACCGAGACGTCGAGCGCAGTGAAGGTGTGACGCGCCAAAGCGCCAAACACTCTGTTGCTGGTCCGCATAAATCGCATTTGGTCGACAATGTAGAGAGACGGCTTGTCACCTATAGTCGAGTCTCCGCTGGTGTCTTCGAGCGGAACCAAGAAGTTTCCGATAAGCAACAGATCGAGCGCCTCGAAGAATTTCGCCTGGCTGTCCTGTAACAACCGAAACAGCCGATGAATTTCCAAAATCAGCGGGCTCGGTCTCCCGGCGGCATCGATCAGCGGAATGCCGTCATTGTCGGTGAGGTGAGCGGAGGCAGAGTCAATCAGTATATCGGTTAGCGGATCCTCGCGAATTTCCCTGGCCTGGAAAGGAGAACAGCGTAGCGCGATCGGCTTGTAGCCGCCCTGCCATTTACCAGATGCGTCAACCGCCGGGCGTTTCAAATATCTGTCGGCGAGAACCAACCCGAGCGATGGCCTTCCATCGTCCAAGCGGACGGCGACAGGAAAATGGTGGCTGGCAAGGTGGAGTTCCGTATAGCTGACCGGTATCCACAACCGATTGTTTAATGATCCTTCATCGACAGCCGGAACCAATCTCAGATGCGCCACATCACGCAGCGGAATCAGACTTTTCATTGGCCAATCTCGTTGTCGTCTGTTTCAAGTGCTTTCGCGCCATAGCTAGCAACACCCCGGCCCGGAATAGGGAGACGCGGTGGAGTCCGAGGAGCAAGGCCGCCGGCGCGCCGAATTTGTCCAAGAAAGCCGAGAAGATGCCGGTATCGAATGCACCTTGACGAACAATAAAGAGACCAGGGATTGCAACCGATTGACCTTCGATGTCGAATTTGAGGTGCCACGGTTCCAGAACACCAAGACCGGCGAGCGCTCTGCCGATCTCGCGCGTAACCGGGAAGTCCCGCGCAAGACTGTCGAGAATTCGAAACCGCAAGAGTGTCGCGCGCGACAGCCTTCCGCGAGCCGTCGTAATCGTCGCGCCGGCGTCGGTTGGATAATCGGCGAAAACGTCGTCCATCATTCTTTCGCTATCCGCATCTGGAGGCGACTTCGGGTCGAAAACAAAAGGATAGGCGTGAAGAATGAGTGGCAGCACTTCGCGTGCAGCTGGTAGCTGGGCACGCTGGTCGTGCAGCCACGAACGCACCGCCACGAAATCATGTTCTGAACCGCGACTGCGCCAAACCAGCGGGAACCAGGCTGCTAGCTGATAAGCCTCTGAATGAACCACCGGGACGACTGCACTATTGCGCACCGTTGCATAGGCGGCGGGGGCATAGATGCGTCGGTGCAAAGCATCCTTCTCGAGCGCTATCGGCCGCTCGCCCCACATCACGGGCTCTTTGATGACTGGCGCAATTCGAAGCAATAGCGGTGATTCTTAATTCAAATCGTCAAACATGTCGAAACGGACCCCCTCTAATTGACGCCGGATTGCAGATTTGTCGGCGCGCCCCATTAATGCGATCGCCCACAAATCGAATCTCTCTGTCCTCGTGAGAACGGTTGCAAATCCCGCATCGAGAAGCAACTGACCAAGACGCGCCGCGGTAAATCCAGTCTTATGGGCCATGTGCTGTTTCCCCGCAGCAATGGAAGCGGAATGCCCGAACAAAATATCGAGCGGCGTGATTGGTCCAAGGGGCGACACATAGGCAGCGCCGTCCGGACCGTGATCCAGTAGAACGGATGCGACCACTTCTAAATCTGGACATCTAATCAGCGCAAATCCGTCAAACTTGAGAATGCGCCGGAATTCCGAAAGAGCCAACGGCACCTCGTGACTGTAAAGATGTTCCAAGCTGTGTGAGGACCACACCGCGTCGAAGCTACCAGATGAAATCGACGCGCGCATATCAATGAAAGAACCGACGACGTCGGGGAAAGTCGTGGGGTCGATGTCGATCCGCACTTCCCGCCAACCCCGGCTCTGGAAACTTGCGTGCAGACTATTCCCCGACCGCGGACCAGACCCAACGTTCAAGACAGATTTTTGGCCGAAAAAGGCCGGCGCATCGCGGATTTCGAACTCGTCTAGACCAATGGTTCTCATCACATTCGATCGGCCTCCGCGTGAGCTTGCCTCGCTGAAACGATAAGTTGTTTCGAAATAATGTCGATGATGTTGTGTGATTCCTAAACGGTTTATCATCTGTGACTACAAACCAGTCCGTAACAAGTTATCGATAACGTATGGCGATCGCGCGCCGCAGTTGATGCGGCGCCGGAACGTCCAACGGACCGTAGCAACATATGTCTAATTTTCTCTCAAGCCTTGCGCAGCGCTCCGACGAAACACACGAAAAAACACGTCTGCGGCTTTCGTCGCTTAAGATCGCTAAGAACGGGACATCTTATGGCCACCAACCCGATCGAGCACAATCGGCAACGCCGCCCGATGACCTGCAGAAATTTCGCAAATACTTTCGGCTACTCGGTCTGTTCGACCAGGACTATTACGTCGCGGCGTACCCGGACATTTCCCAGGCGAACATTGATCCGTTTACGCATTTCTATCTGCACGGATATCTCGAAGGGCGCCGGCCGAACACGATATTCGACCCGGTATGGTATCTTTCAAGCTATCCGGAGGTGAAGGCACTGGGGATCCAACCGCTGCTGCACTACGCGCAATTCGGCGAGCTGGAAGGCCGGCGGCCGAGTTTGTATTTCGATCCCGTCTGGTATCGTAACAAATACAATATTGGGACCAGCCAAAATGCCTTGTCGCATTATCTCGCGCATCGCACAGGGCCTTTTAGCCCGCTTCCAGAGTTCGACGCCAAATATTATCTTGAAACCTATCGGGACATAGCCGACGCTAACGTCGACCCGTTTGAACATTTTATGTCCTACGGTTATCGGGAGGGCCGCAATCCATCCGCCGAGTTTGATACAGGATTCTATATCCGGCGATATTGCAAAGGGCAGCCGGACGAGAACCCATTAGGTCACTATCTCAAGAACCGCAGCCAAGGCACGTTTTTCATCCGCGCGCCCGAGAACGAAGCGACCGTCCCGGCGGAGATCAAGCGCTTCACCAAGCCTAGCATGGATTTCGAGGAATTTCGTCCGCTTCCGACAAGCGCCAAACCACAGGCTAAAATACTCGCCAACTACCTTACGCAATTCCACGCGTTTCCAGAGAACGATAAATGGTGGGGAACCGGGTTTACCGAGTGGACCAACATTGCGCGCGGTGTTCCGCGGTTCAAGGATCACTATCAGCCGCGCATTCCACGCGATCTCGGCTTTTATTCACTCGATCATGTGGAAATCATGCGCAAGCAGGTCACGCTTGCAAAGGCAGCCGGCATTTACGGGTTTGTCTTTTATTATTACTGGTTCAACGGCAAACGGCTTTTGGCGCAACCGCTGGAAAAGTTTTTGCAGACTGGGGACATAGACATGCCATTCTGCCTGATGTGGGCCAACGAAAATTGGACCCGGCGATGGGACGGAATGGACGGTGAAGTTCTCATTGCGCAAGACTATCTCGAGGAGGATGAAGAGGCGTTGCTTTACGGCTACGTGCGGCATTTCAAAGATCCCCGCTATATTCGCCTGCAGGGCAGGCCGCTGTTGTTGATCTACCGGCCGGGCCTGATACCGGACACTTCCAGGACGATCGCGCGGTGGCGAAATGTGTTTGCGGACCGGTTCAACGAGCGTCCGGTCATTGTTATGAGTCAGAGTTTCGATGATTACGACCCTCGCGTTCATGGAATGGACGGGGCGATTGAATTTCCGCCGCACAAGATCACGAAGGAGATTCCCAGCATCAATCAGGATGTTCAGTACCTGGACGATACTTTCAGCGGGCAAGTCTACCGCTTCGACGACGTGGTTAAATATTCGCTCCACGAGGCCATTCCGGAATTTCCCTTGATCAAGACGGCGGTCCCGAGCTGGGACAATGATGCCCGGCGCCAGGGTGCGGGCCTTGCCATTCACGGGTCGACGCCGGCAAGGTACGAATCATGGCTATCGGCGTTGGTCGAGCGCGCATCGAGGCACCCCTTCTTCGGTGAGCCGATCGTCTGTATCAACGCGTGGAACGAATGGTGCGAGGGGGCTTACCTCGAGCCAGATTTGCATTTCGGGGCGGCCTATCTTAATGCGACCGGCCGCGCCGTTACTGGGCTCACTCAGGATGCGGGCACTCCAAAAGTGCTCCTGGTCGGGCATGACGCGTTTCCTAGCGGGGCGCAGCAGCTTCTACTGAATATTGGCAAAACCTTACGCAACGCATTCGGCGTCGAGATCGAGTTTTTGCTGCTGGCTGGGGGCCAGCTCGAAGACGAATATGCCTCGGTTGCGCCGCTAACAGTCCCTAAGGGCTCGCTAGAAGGTAAAATTCATGCGCTCGCGGAACGCGGCTTCAAAGCTGCCATCGTCAACACAACGGCATCTGGCGAGGCCGCCGCCATGCTGGCGGCGAACGGCTTCAACACAGTGCTTCTGGTCCACGAATTACCACGGCTATTGCGAGAAAAGCAGCTAGAGGAAAAGGGCCGCGCCGGAATCATCGCCGCACACCACGTCGTCTTCCCGGCTAAGTTCGTGCGCGACAAGGTAAATGTCGCCCTTGCGATACCCGCATCCGAGAAAATGGTCGTGCGTCCGCAAGGCAGTTACGCGCGCATTGCCACCATGTCCGAGATGCGATCGGTCGTGCGTCAGAAGCTCGGCGTACCACCCGAATCTCCACTCGTTCTCGGAGTCGGATACGCGGATATGCGCAAGGGTTTCGACCTTTTCCTGCAGCTATGGCGGATCACGAGGCTGTCGCGGCTGCGAATTCACTGCGCATGGGTCGGCGGCATCGATCCCGGGCTTGCGGAATGGCTGATGGAGGAGATCGACGAAGCCAAAGCGTCCGGCTCATTCCACATGACCGGCTACCGCAATGACGCAAACGCATTTTTTTCCGCGGCCGATGCTTTCGCCCTGACGTCGCGCGAGGATCCCTTTCCGGCGGTTGCCATCGAGGCCATGTCCGCAGGAGTCCCAGTCGTTGCATTTGATGGATCCGGCGGAATACCGGAATTGCTACGGGAAGATGCGCTAGGCCATGTGGTACCCCATTGCGACGTACCCGCGATGGCAGCCGAACTCCAACGCGTTCTCGCGCGCGGGAGGGACGAGGGTATGAGCAAGCGCGCGAAAGACGTCTGCGAACAGCGATTTGCTTTTGTGCCCTATGTCCGTGACCTGCTCAAAATGGCGCTGCCGCAGCTGCCAAGCATCTCGGTTGTCGTCCCGAATTTCAACTACGCACAATGTTTGCGTGACCGCCTCAACACTATTTTCAATCAAACGCATCCTGTCGAGGAAATTATCGTCCTCGACGATGCATCCAACGACGATAGTATTGCGGTCGTTGAGGCAACTGCCGAAGAACGTAATCGCGATGTGACGCTGATATTGAATGAGCTAAACTCCGGGTCAGTGTTCGCGCAATGGGCGAAGGGCGCTGAGATGGCGACGGGCGAGTACGTCTGGATTGCCGAGGCCGACGACCTCTCGGAACCGCCCTTCCTTTCGCGGTTGATGTCATTGCTGCGCGCCGATCCGTCGATCCGTTTCGGATTTTGCGATTCCCGATCGATCGATGCCGCCGGCTCCCAAGTCTATGCGAGCTACAAGCCCTATTTTTCGACGCTCGAATCGAATGCGCTGACGCGCACCGAAGTGTTCAATGGCAAAGAGTTCATCGACCGGTTCCTGTTGGTCAAGAACACCATTCTTAATGTCAGTTCGGTCGTGTGGCGGCGCGACGCTCTGCTCAGCGCGATCGCATCCTGCCGCAAGGATTTGGCGCAATATCGTATAGCAGGAGATTGGCGCCTTTATCTTGAATGTCTGGCAACGCCTAATGCGAAGATCGCCTATGTGGCTGACCCGCTCAACGTACACCGGCGGCACACGCAAAGCGTAACGCATGCTTTGAAGGCCCAAACACATGTCGAAGAAATCGCTGCAGTCCACTCCGTTATCCGGGAGCGGTTCAAGCCTCCGAAATCCGTCCTGACCTTGCAATCCGTTTATTTGAAGGAAGTTCGTGCTCAACTCACGGGCACGGCAGATCGGCTCGAGGAGATAGTGAAATGAGGCGGCGCCCAATGCGCACCGGAAACGCCGTGCCGGAAAGTTGACTGCCCTGTTTCAACCGCCAGCAACTACTACATTTGTGAGCGCACCATGTACGTACCTCCCTACGAATGCCTTCTACAAAGCCTTCGGACCAATAGAGAAATTGTAGAAACGTTAGACGAAATCACAATCCCGGTGAGGCTGCTTAAGTTGTTGCTGCAACTCGCCGTTGCCCACAGCGATTTTGACGAAGATTGTTACCTCGGAGCAAACCCCGACGTGCAGGAGGCGGTGCGGCTCGGAGACGTGGAAAGCGGTCGAATGCATTACATCGGATATGGCTATTTTGAGGGCCGCAGAGAAGGGACTATCCGGTTCGATGAAGAAAGCTACATCCGTGACAACCCGGATGTTGCAGCAGGCATCAAAGAAGGCCGTATCAAATCTGCCAAGAATCACTTTTTCACGATCGGTGCGGCTGAGGGTCGAAGCCCGAGTGCCGATCAGGCAGTCAATGCGGCGGAGTGGAAGAGGGTGCTCTGCGGCCTTTGAGGTCCCATGTGTGCTTCCGTCCAGCTTCACTGCTTTTTAGGCACTTATATGGAATTTTAACGTGGCTACCATGCCGGACGAATCAGTCTTGAAGTGCGCAAGATTGCCCCGGACGATGAGAACCTCGGCCGACTTAGACTAGTGCTTCGATTTGAAATCTACCTGTTCGATGTCGGATTAGGAGACAAAACGTTGAATGTCTTTCTCTTGGGAGCGACGCCGGAAATCACGCCGGAACCTGACGAAGATCCGATTTCGAAGCTTGCTAAGACCAGTGGAAATACTGGAAATCAACTAATCGCGCACGCCCTGCTCGGACAGATCAACTATAATGACATTTCCTGGGACTACACGGTCGATCCGCGCGAGGTAAGCGAGCGTTTTGACATGTTCGTGATCGCGGCGGCCAATTTTTTGTTTCCGTCATTCGATTTCGGTGAAATGGCGGACTACATCGAAAGGGCCGACCTCCCCGTCGCCATCGTAGGACTGGGTGCGCAGTCACGCAGTTACGACCCCGACATCAACTTGTCTCCCGGTACCGAACGGTTCCTGAAGGTTGTTGCGGAGCGCTCGGTCAGTATTGGCGTCCGCGGCCTATTCACGCAGCAAGTTCTCCATAGGCGCGGTATCCGCAACGTCACAGTCACGGGCTGTCCGTCGTACTACATGCGCGGAGCCCCAGTTGCGGAGCTTGCAAAGCAGGATTTCGGTAAAGTGAGAAAGATTTCGGTCAATGCCTCGCGCGACGTGATTACGCACGCATTCGATTCAAAAAAGATGCTTGAAGTTGTTCGCGAGATCTACCGCGAAGGGATCGCTTGGGGCGCAGATTTCATCGCTCAAAGTGAGAACGCGGAAATACGATTGGCCGATCATGGGCCCCCGGAATACTCCGGTCCGGCGTTGGAGGAGATTTGCGGATTCCTTCGTGGTGTCGCGGATGATGCGAGTATGCGCGAGTGGGCAAGAGCGCACCTGCGGGTGTTCTTCCGCGTGACAGATTGGATTGACGCGATCCGTGGCTATGATTTCGTATTCGGCAACAGATTCCACGGCAACATGGTGGCCTTGCAGTACGGCGTGCCGGCGTGCGTCGTGTGCCACGACACTAGAACCGAGGAAATGTGCCGGTTTCTTGCAATGCCATGCGTAAACATAGTCGATCTCGCCGCAATCCAGGTACAAGCATTGTACGACATTGTCGACACGGCGGCATGGAACCGTCGCTACAAGACACTCTATCCACAATATGTGGAATTCCTCTGCGCCAATAATCTTTCGGTCAAGTTGCGTCGGGCAGCGTGATCCACGTCTAGGGTCGAGCACTGTCTGGACCCTTTTGGCTATGGTGGGCTAGGGGGCAACGTGCGGTTCGGATGCCGACGTTGCCGCCGCTCTCGAAGCCGAGAACGGCTTAGACCTTGGCAAGCCTACCGGCGGAATAAGAAGCGCCCTCGGCATTTAAGCATCGGGGTCTTGCTGATCCGTTTCTGCAATGAGGTTAGTTTAGCGAGCTGCGTCGCCGGTTAACAAAAATGTCCATATTCGTTAGCCAAATATACTGACATGAATTTACTCATGACGTGAGCAACCATATTTTCTTGCACGTGCAATTGGTCGTCTTTCCACGCTAAGTGACGCGGGGAATAAGTCACAAGCTCGTAGCTGGGAAAATAATCGACATAGCTATATTCCGACGAAATGGTCGCCGCCGCTGTCCGGAGCGTCGATTTGGAGAAGCAATTGGCGGTCAATATGTCCGAACTTGTAAACGTAACACCCAGCGGCACAGGAGAAACTGTTAAGACGAAACGCATCTCACGATTACATGAGTTCCGAACCAATTCAATTAGACCTCGTAATTCTAGAACGATCTCGTCATAATTGTAATTGTGGAAAACGAAGCGATCTTTATGGCGTCGCAAATCTGCGCCACTTAAGGGATTATTCATTACTATGTTTGTTTTTATATCAGTCCACGTTTCAGTAAGACCTAGGGTTAAAAGAATAGTTCTGGCGTGTTTTATTTGAGACATCGCACTATATATTTTTGATCTATTACTTTTAGCTGCTTCGTAGGTAGCAAGTCTTAATCCACTGGAGTGAGGGTCGAACCAAAGGCCATCTTTAATTTCGATCAACCCGTCATTTTCATATTTTTCCTCCAATAGAACGCGTCGGACTTCCGCTGTCATCGAGTGAACCGAATATTTGTTAAGCGCCCCACGGCTAAGTTTGCCCAATGGCACACCACCCCCCCAGCGGGTTTCCGGATTCCAACTTTCGAATTGGTCGGCTTCGACGCCAAAGCCATCTAGAGCCAGTGGAATACCAAGCCTAATAAGTTCCGACTCGACTTCTCTCGCAAAACACGAGCCAATTGTAAATATTGATTCCGTATTGCTTAATTTAAATTTCGGTGTATGAGCAATATTGAAATATTCACCTGTCTTTAAGCGTTGAGATGCGCTCTCCGTGTTGGAGCCAGCCCAAGCTCTGAATTTATTACTTATGGCAACTGATATGGCTTCGTGCGTAGTCTGCAAACGCATTAAAGTTACTCCCATTAAGGCAATCATTGTGCGATTTACAGTCTAACCGGACGATAAAGCTGTCATTCGCCAATTCGCACTTACGAAAATTAAGTTTGTTGGGCGGGAGTATGGATTATAAGTCGGAATATATATTTCACGAAATTGGAGTAATATAATCAGAATTCTTTCGAATTTATTGGCTGTAGCAAAGTCTGGTTGCCCATGGACCACCAACTTCAGGTGTCGTGCCAGATCGGGCAGAATTTGTCACAAATTGATAGGTACAAGCACATCTCGGTGCGACTGCTCAAGGAATGGGGATACCCCAAAAACGATTTACGGCGCGCAGATTGGCCAAACTATCATTCTCTGGTCTGGGAAATGGAAGAAAGCAGCCAAGCTGACTTTTATCTGGTTGACGGGCGATTCCGGGTAGCTTGCTTCTTGCAAATCATTTCAAGAATGCAACAGCCAGTTCCCATTGCTGTCCATGATTTCGAGATTCGTCCCCATTATCACGGGATCCTGCAATTTGGTGATGAGATTGCCCGGGTCGAAAGCATGTCCGTGTTTATGCGAAAGCCATTTGTGAACTTCGCGGCCGTCCGCCGTGCGATGGACGAGTATCAATACAACCCCGCATGACCCTGCCAGCGTCCGTCGTGGCTCAAGGGTAAGCGCGCAGACCAAAAACCTGCGTTTAATCCTCAAGACGGCAGTTGGCAGTAGGGTTTCCGCAATAGTGAACACTGTAGCGTTATTCTAATGAACTTTTAATAATGTTCATTCGTCATCGGATGCCGTTGGGCGCCTAATGAACCGCAAAATAATCGCATCGCGATAAAATTTGATCTATGAACGATATTGCCAGGGGAATTTTTCTCTTTGCTTTTCTATTGAATTTGCAAGGAAAATTCTTCGCGGTTATGTGTTACGAAGTTTTTATCGTAATCGCCTCCTCCATTTGGAGGGTGCGGGAACATCAATTTTGCGCCATCTTCTCGCGGCGATTAGGTAAAAGGCTAACCGGCCCGCGCCGAGATTCAGGCGCAAAACGGCATTCGGAACTCCAGGCCGATGCCGAGTGAGCGTCGAGTTTTGGGCGCCGGTTTCTTTAACCTGGTCCGTGATTAAAATGACGCCTTCTTCCGTTCCCGCGCATCAGCTAGCAGACGCGCGGGAACATTTTTTTGGCGCTTTGAACTGCGCGGGGCTCGCCGTCTCAATGGCCGCCGCTCGCCAGGCTCCCCGCCTTGACGCTCTTAAAGACATCCGGATTCGCCGGTCCTTCGACCTCAAGGAATCCGATGGCGCCCTTTTTCAGCCGGCCAAGGCTATGATCGACGAGAATATAAGTCCCCGGGACCTGCGCCTTGAATTCGACAATAATCGCTCCGCCCGCAGGCACCAGGGTCGATTGCACATTGCTAAAGGTCTCGGCTGCCCCTTCCGGATGGACCTTGTCGAAAATTTCGCCGATGACATGGAAGCTCGAGACATGGTTCGGCCCCGCATTGCCAAAAAAGATGCGGACGGTTTCGCCGACCTTGGCTTTGAGCGCGCGTTCCTCCGCTAGCGATCCGGCGCTGCCGTTGAACACGACAAAATCGGGCTTCTCCTCTTCCATTTTATCGACGGCAGCCTCATGTACACCGCTTTCGGCCGGGTCTCCTTTGACGTAAATATCGCCCTGCATCACGTAGAATTCACGGTCGACTTTCGGCCAGCCTTCGGGCGGCTCGACGACCATGAGGCCGTACATCCCATGCGCAAGATGGTAAGGGATCATCGGCGTCGCGCAATGATAGATGTAGACCCCCGGATTCATCGCCTTGAACTGAAAGATGCTTGTGGCGCCGGGCGGAGTCTGGGTGACCTTCCCGCCGCCGCCGGGCCCGAGCACGCCGTGCGAATCGATGCTGTGGCTGACCGGGCTTTCGGTGGAATTTTTTAATGTGAGTTCGACGGTGTCTCCCTGGCGGAGGCGGATCATTGGGCCAGGCACGGTGCCATTATAGGTCCAATATTGATAGCCCACCCCATCGGCGAGGAGGCCGGTAACAGGCTTGGCTTCGAGCGTGACATGAACCAGTGCCGGCTTCTTCCGGTTGACCGGCGGCGCAATTTTGGGCGCGGGCACGCGGACAAGATTTTCGGGCAACGGGGGGAGGGTTGTTTCGTTCATAGCTGGAGCGGTTTGCTCCTCGGCTGGCGCCGCCGAGGCGCAAACGGTGGCGCCCAATGTAACAAGAACGGACGCCATCCGAATAATCGGCGCCAGCCCTTCCGTTGCAAAATTGCGATGGTGGTATTTCGGCATCGGTTGCTCTCCTCGAATTACAACGCGCCAACGATCATCATGCCTATCATTCCCATTTCGCGGTGACCTGGCAGATCGCAGATGAATTCATATTCTCCGGGCTTGTCGAAAACGGCCGTCTTTCGCGCAATCGCGCCCGCCTTTGCTGCCAAGCGAAATCCGAAGGCGGGAATAAAAATGCCGTGCTCCGTTTCAGCCTTGCTGTTGTCGAGTACAAGCGTCACGGGACGCCCGGCAACGACCCACAGCTTTGCCGGAACAAATTTGAATTCTGTGGAAACGATTTTAATTTCAACAGGCTGGGGCGCGCCAGAGGGCGTCGAAGCTCTATCCGCTTGCGCCCTTGCGGCTGCCAAAAGCGCCAGGATCGCGACAGCAAAATGGAGCGGCCGATGGAACTCCCTCCCGCACCTCGCCGGCATGATTACCTCCAGGCAGTGCCTTAGGCGCAGCTTTCACGAAAGTTCAACGTTGCAGAAATTTGGCCCGCGCGCATCCTCTGAATAGGGGATGCGCTGCGCTGTTCGCCTCAATGTCTTTTAAAATTGAGGCCCTGGCTTCGCCTATCCCCCCGGCCACCACACCGGCAAAATTCCGCCATGCGGAGCTGACCGCAATGACAGAATCCCTCATTTTCTGCCAGGCAATGTCCTTTGCTCAGCGGCCTCGCCCTATGAAGCGTTTCCGGCTCCTGAAGCGCGGCGTCTGGCCGGGCGGTTGCCTCAGCCGAAGCGGTGCGGAGGTCAACCGGTGCAAAAACGCTGCGCAGCGGCTCTTGCACGCACGCCGCTGCGTAGAGGAAGACGTTTGACGTGGGCAAAGTCCGAAGACCCCGCCGTGATGCAGTTCAATGATTAAAGTCGGGCGTGGAAGAGATGGTGCCCAGTGTTAAAGCCGATGGTCAGCGTCAGTGGTATCGGGCTGCCAATCGCGGGCAGGCTGAGATTCTGCGTCTTGACGTGGAAATCATACTGGCCGGCAGCGCCCGCCGGCCTGACCAGGACCTGCATGCTCACGCCATTCATTACCCCATTGAAAGTGAACGTCCCGCTCCTGCTCCCTTTGAAGGATCCAGCCGGGATGGTCGCATTAAATGTGCCAATTTGAAGGGTCACCGGCTCGGTGGAGGGACTGATCCCCTTGCTGGTACTCTCGAGTGTGAAGGTGGCATAAAAATCAACAGAATTGGCGTTTGGCGACACATAGCTGCCCCTGAAGGAGGCGAAGGGTACCGCCGTGACGAACCCCGTGCCCGTCAGCTTGAACACCACGCCGCATCCGGATACGATTCCGCTGCAAAATCCCGACGCGCCGCCATAAAACGTCGTGCCATAGAGATTGCCGTTGCTATCGGCAATCAGGCTGGTGAAAGGGAGGGCCCCGTCGGTGCAGCTAGGCTTACTGCAGAACGAATAGAGCACAGTCTCGGTCCCACTCGGCGAGACCTTGAACACCGTGCCGTTGCTCCCGAACGCGCCGCCGCCGATTGTTGTGCCATAGAGGTTACCGCTGCCGTCAATAATCAGGCCGGAAAAGGCCGGAGCGTATCCGTCACTGCAGCTAGGCTTGCTGCAGAATGAATAGAGCACGGTCTCGGTCCCACTCGGTGAGAGCTCGAACACCACACCCCCTCCCGACGCGCCGCCGCTGACGGTCGTGCCATAGAAGTTGCCTTTGCTGTCGGCAATCAGGCCGGCTTGGGGATTAGCCCCATCGCTGCAAAGAGGCAAACCGCAGAAGTTATGGAGCACTGTATAGGCCCCGCTAGGCGAAAGCCTGAACACTACGCCCACCCCCGACGCGCCGCCGCGGACGGTCGTGCCATAGAGATTGCCAGCGCCGTCGGCAGTGAGGCCGGCATAGGGCGAGCCCCCGTCGCTACCGCCTGTGAAGGAGTAGAGCACCGAATACGAGTAGGAGGTCCCGCTCAGCGAGAGTTTGAACACCACGCCGTTACCCGACGCGCCGCCACCGGCTGTCGTGCCATAGAGATTGCCCTTTCTGTCGCTAATCAGGCCGGCTTCGGGACCGGCCCCATCGGTGCAGCTAGGCTTACTGCAGAAGGGATACAGCACCGTCTTGGCCCCGCTCGGCGAGAGCTTGAACACCACGCCCCCTCCCAACGCTCCGCCTGAGAGCGTCGTGCCATAAAGGTTGCCGCTGCTGTCGGCAATGAGGCCGGCGACTGGAAAACGGCCATCACTGCCCCCCGTGAAGGTTTGCAGCACCGTCTCGGTCCCGCCCGGCGTGAGCTTGAACACCGTGCCCGCAAATGACACGTCGCCATTGACTGTCGTACCGTAGAAATCGCCATTGCTGTCGGCAATCAGGCCGGCATGGGGACGAGCACCATCGCTGCAGTTAGGCTTACTACAGAAGGGATAAAATACGGTCTCGGTTACGAACCCTGTTCCAGTCAGCTCGAACACCACACCCACGTTCGACGCGCCGCCCTCGTTTGTCGTCCCATAAAGGTTGCCATTGCCGTCGGCAATGAGGCCGGCTTGGGGATTGGCCCCGTCGCTGCCGCTAAAGGAGTGCAGCACCGTCTCGGTCCCGTCCGGCGAAATCTTGAACACCGTGCCGGCATTTGAGGCGCCGCCTCCAACTGTGGTGCCATAGAGATTGCCAGCGCCGTCGGCAATCAGACCGGCAAAGGGCGTGCCACCATCGCTGCCGCCCGTGAAGGAGTAGAGCACCGAATACGAATAGGAGCCTAGCGAGAGCCCGCTCGGCGAGAGCTTGAACACCACGCCTTTATCCGACGCGCCGCCGCGACTTGTCGTACCATAGAGGTTACCATTGTTGTCGGTAATCAGGCCGGATGCGGGAACAGCCCCGTCACTGGCGCCCCCCGCAAAACTGTGCAGCAGCGTTAGGGTCCCGCCCGGCGAGAGCTTGAACACCACGCCGCATCCGAATCCGCCGCATCCCGGCCCGCCGCCTTGCGATGTCGTGCCATAGAGATTGCCATTGCCGTCGGCTATCAGGCCGGCTGCAGGATCAGCCCCGTCGCTGGCGCCCCCTGCAAAAGAGTGCAGCAGCGTCAGGGTCCCGCCCTGCGAGAGCATGAACACGACCCCACGACGCGATGCGCCGCCGCCCGCCGTCGTCCCATAAAGGTTGCCGCTGCTGTCGGCAATCAGTCCAGCAGAGGGAACAGCCCCGTCGCTTAACACAAAGGCAAAGGAGTGCAGCACCTTATAGGAGGTCCCGTCCGGCGACAGCTTGAACACTACGCCCGCTCTCGACGCGTCGCCGCCGCCAAACGGAGTCGTGCCAAAGAGATTGCCGCCTTGGAAAACCAGGCCCGAGGAGGGAAATGCCCCTTCGCTGAAATCCCCCGCAAAGAAGTGCAGCACCGTATAGCTGCTCCCGTCCGGCGAGAGCGTGAACACCACGCCACAGCCGTTGGGCTCGCCGACCGCGAGGGGCATCCCACGCCGCCGCGCATTGTCGTGCCATAGAGTTTGCCGCTGCCGTCGAAAACGAGGCCCGCGCTGGGAGCAGCCCCGTCGCTCGTAGCCCCCGCAAAAGAGTGTACCACCATCAGGGTTGGTGCGGCCGAGGCGCCGCGGCCCGCCGCCATGCCCAACGCCAGTGCGGTGCAAAGGGCCGCAAATCCCCGCGCCAATAGACGCAAACTTCTCTTGCTGTTGCTGTGTTGCATGGTAATCCCCCAGTATTAAATATCGGATTATTTCTTCTGTTTGCTATTTCACAGTAGAAACAATTTAATCGTTTACGACCAAGGACAATTACAGCCTGAACCGCATGATGGCAAAGTTCGGGCAGAAACGTGGCTATATTTTGTCGAAAATACGGCAACCGCAGCTTTTATTTCGTCAGCCAAGGGTGTATTGATGTATTTCAAATGTTAATATTTATAACCAAAAACATTTGCGCTGAAGCCCAAGTCGGTATTGGACGGGTTTACCTAAAAAGATCGGCGTGCGTGCCGGTGCGGAAAAATTCGCGCGAACCGGTTTTGCGCGAATCTTACACGCACGTTGCCTGCTGGCCACTAATTTTGCAGCCGCGCTTGCACTGCCACCCGTCTCGAATTGAACAGAAAAATCGAGCGATCTTACCCAATTGAAGAGCGGGCGGTTGTCTTCGGGCTTGTAAGGTTTCGGGCTTCAATCGGACCAAAATGTTTCACGTGAAACATTTCTAGAATAATTCTAATCTGGTTGACTCTGCCCGCCTTGTGGGATTGCGTGGCCGACGTCACGCCATCTGCTTCAGCTTTTTTGCCGCGCGCGGAGCAAAATAGGTGAGGATCGCATCGGCCCCCGCGCGCTTAAAAGCGATAAGGCTTTCGAGCATCGCTTTGTCGCCATCGATCCATCCGTTATTGCTGGCCGCCATGATCATCGCATATTCACCCGAGACTTGATAAGCGAAGGTCGGCATCCCAAAGCGTTCCTTCACCCGGAAAATGATATCGAGATAAGGCAGGCCCGGTTTCACCATGACAATGTCGGCGCCTTCCTCTATGTCTTGAGCGACTTCGCGCAAACCCTCATCGGAATTGGCCGGGTCCATTTGATAGGTTCGCTTGTCGCCAATGAGCGTGGCATTGGTGCCGACGGCCTCGCGAAAAGGCCCATAAAAGGCCGAGGCATATTTGGCGGCATAAGAGAGGATCTGCACCTCCTCGAAATTTTCTTGATCGAGCGCCGCGCGGATCGCGCCGACCCTCCCATCCATCATGTCGGAAGGCGCGATGACATCGGCGCCCGCGCGCGCCTGGTTCAGGGCCTGCTCGATGAGAACAAAAACCGTCTCGTCGTTCAAAATTTTGCCGCCGCGCAAAATCCCGTCATGGCCATGGCTCGTATAGGGATCGAGCGCGACATCGGTGAGGAGGCCGAGTTCCGGCACTTCGCGCTTGATCGCGCGGCAAGCGCGGCAGACGAGATTTTCGGGGTTCAGCGCCTCGCTGGCCTCCTCGTTGCGCAGGCTTGGGTCGGTAAACGGAAAGAGCGCCAACGCCGGGATTTTGAGCTCGGCCGCTTCCGCCGCCGCGCGCACCGCAAGATCGACGGATAGACGCTCGACGCCGGGCATGGAGGCCACGGGCTCGCGCACAGCTCTACCCTCGCAAAGAAAGACCGGCCAGATGAGATCGTCCACACTGAGCGCCGTCTCGCGGACGAGCCGGCGTGCCCACTCCTCCTTACGGTTGCGCCGCAGACGCGCCGGAAGATCGAGTTTATTTGGCGTTGCTGGCGTGTCTTGCCGCGGCACGGGATCGCGTTTTGGGCGCAGAGGCAAAGGCCTAATCATAAAGAGCTCCTTTCGCGGGCTTGAGGTTTTTAGCACGGGCCTCACGCCGCCCGCGGATTGTCCCGCCCGAGGCCGGAAAGCGCCAAAAAGCGGGAAAGCCGCGAAGAATCCTCCGCCAGAAAGCCCAAAACCTCGATTGCCATGGATTCGGCAGCCTCCTACCGCCTTTGCTAGGCGATGATCCAAGACGAAATTTTTGCATGACAATCCTTTCCCTTAGCGTCAATTTCTTTTCCGCTAAATACATTCGCGGTTCAAGTTTCAAATTCCTGCAGCGGGCGCCGCGCAAAGCTGGGTAGCTTTGATGCAAAAGAGCATATTGATCGTCGAAGACAATGAATTGAACATGAAATTGTTCAACGACCTCTTGGAGGCGCATGGCTACAAGACCTTGCAGACACGCAGCGGAAAGGAAGCACTGGAGCTGACGCGCCGGCATAAGCCCGATCTCATTTTGATGGATATTCAATTGCCGGAGGTCTCAGGGCTCCAAGTCACGCAATGGATCAAGGAGGATAAGGACCTGCGGCATATTCCGGTCATCGCCATTACGGCCTTTGCGATGAAAGGGGACGAGGAGAAAATCAGGCGGGGCGGCTGCGAGGCCTATCTGTCGAAGCCCATTTCCATCCTCAAATTCCTCGAAACCGTGCGCATCTATTTGAACGAAGCGTAGGGCGCGGTCAGGGCAGCGCCAATGCGTCTGGCGCCCTCCGGTCGGTTAGTGGTCTTTTATTTTCACAAAATTGCGGACGAGACGTTTTAGGCCGATGGTGCCGGAAAGAGCGGCGCGTTGGGTTTCCTCAAAGTTTGGGTTGCCGCCCGAAAAGCCTGCGGCAAAATGGGTTACGATTGCGAGCGCTGCAACGCGCAGGCCGAGCGAGCGGGCGATAATGGCTTCCGGGACGATCGACATGCCGATCACATCGGCGCCGAGCTGGCGCGCAACCTTTACCTCTGCCGGCGTCTCGAAGGATGGGCCGGGCAACCACATAAAGATCGATTCCGGCAGGTTTACGCCGGCTCCGGCAGCGGCCTTTTTCAGCCGCAGGCGCAAACGCGGATCATAGGCGTCAACGAGATTGACGAATCGGCGGTCGGCAGTTGCGCCGGCCAAAGGATTGATGCCTGTCGTGTTGATGTGGTCCGTTATCATTGTAATATTGCCAGGATAAATTCCCGGGCGGACCGAGCCCGCAGAAGCTGCCAAGAGAATGGTCCACGTGCCGAGAAGCGCCATTGTTTCCAAAGCACTGGTCATGGCACCCGCGTCGCCGGCTTCGCAGCGGTCCCCGCGGCCTTGCAAGAACGCAACCCGGACGCCCTCCTCAACTCCGAGCGTAACCTGTGCGGCTTGGCCTGGGACGGAGGTTTGCGGGAATCCGGGCAGTTCGCGGTAGGGCACGGCCACCGGCGTATCGAGGATATCGGCAAGCGGTCCAAGTCCGGTTCCAAGAAGCACGGCCAGTTGAATCGGCTCGCTTCCCCCGCGCTGGCGCAGAAATTGTGCCGCTGCCATGCTCGCGCTCATGATGTGAAATCCATTCCAATCGGGAAAAATGTTGGCTGAGCTTAAATCCCAAGAATTGAAAATAACTTGCCGCGGCAATCGGCGCATTGATTTCGTTTCGAAAACTTTGGAACCGGCGGACGGCTTAACCGTTGGCAAGATAGAGCAAGACGCGGGTTGGCCCATGCGAAAAAATCTTGACGCCTCGAAAAAAGGCTTTGCTTCGATGGACGCCGAGAGACGGCGCGAAATCGCGCGCAAAGGCGGACGAAGTGTTCCGAACGAGAAGCGGAGTTTTTCACAAAATCATAAGCTGGCTTCTGAAGCCGGGCGAAAGGGCGGGCAATCTTCGCATAATCTGAGGCGCCGCGAGGAAGGCACGGATTAGCTGGACTGCTGCAATCCTTAAGCCAAAAATGTGCTTTAGTTGTGTAAACGTTACTTGCACGCAATAAAATAGCTTACTGTTTTTGCGCGGCAGAGGCGGCGCAAAGCGCCTCGCCAGCAATTGGTTCGAAACACCCGCTCGCTTCGTCAAGTGCGACAAGCGCCCCGCTGGCAATACCGAAATAGGCGCCATGCAGCGCGAGCTTGCCCTCCCGTTCGCGCGCGCGGATCCATGGAAAGCTGCGCATATTGGCAAGACCCTGGACGATTGAAGCCATGGCAACGCGGTCGACATAGTCATCGATCGGACCGCCCGCTTCGATTCGCGCCGCGGCAGGAGCGATAAGGCTTATCCAATTGCCGATAAAATCGCTTGGCGAAAGCGGTTTATAACCGGCTGAGAATTCGCCCTGGGCGAAAGCGCGCACCCCGCCGCAGCCCGCATGTCCCATGACGACGATATGTTCGACCTGCAAACCCATCACCGCGTATTCGAGCGCGGCCGAGGTGCCGTGCAAATCTTCATTCGGGGCGTAGGGCGGCACGAGATTCGCGATGTTGCGCAGGATAAAGAGTTCGCCGGGCTCCGCGTCGAAGATGACCTCGGGCGAAACCCGCGAATCGCAGCATCCGATCAGCATGATCCGCGGATTTTGCCCGGCCGCAGCCAAATGACGAAACCGGTCTTGTTCGCGCGTGAAATGCCCGCCGAGAAAGGATTTGTAGCCTTCGACCAGCCGCTCCGGCAGCAGGAGCTGGCCATGTCCGCAGCCAGGGCTATTTGGGGTGGTCAAGGCCGTGATCCTTTTCGAGAGAAACTGCGCGCCGCATGTCGTTGGCCCGTTGCAAGTAACGTGACCGTATTGCCGTTACCATAGCATTTGCGACGTCCGATTGATGGGGAAAAAAAGCGGTCCAAAAATATTCCGCCACTGACGCCAAGAGCCTGCACCCTTGACTTTCTGGGCTTGCCATAATGCTTGAATCGGGTAGCTAAAATTCTTTGCCTCGGGAACTGCATAAATGCCGAAATGTGAATACCACGACAATTGTAGACGGGATGGCGGCGAAAGCACAGAAGAACGTTTATGCATCCTGCACTCTCAAAATCCACAAAAAGACGTAGCACTTTTTAATAGTGCTTTGGCCGAGCACCGCGAAAGCGGAAGAAACGACTTTTCGCATTTTGTTTTCCCTGCGTTCGCCGAATTCTTATTGGCCGAGTTCGCGAAGGGGGCTAACTTCAAGGGGGCTATGTTCAGGGAGCCCGCCCAGTTTCATATCGCCAAGTTCGAGGAGTTGGCCGACTTCACCGGGGCCGAGTTTGCGAAGGGGGCCAACTTCATCTTGGCCGAGTTTACGGAAGGGGCTAACTTTAGGGCGGCCAAGTTCACTGAGTTCGCCGACTTCAGCTTGGCCAAGTTTGTGAAGGAGGCAGACTTTTACAGCGCCGAGTTTGCGAAGGCCGATTTTAGCCAGGCCACGTTTGCCACGGCGGGTTCATTCAATGACACTAAATTTTTCGGCAGAACGATTTTCACCGCCAAGAACGATGAGCAAGGTCATACGATCCCAATCTTTAAAGACGCGGAGGTTGACTTCCGGCGGGCGTACATAGAGCCACTTGATTCCCTCATCTTTAGAGGCGCCGATCTTAGCAGGTGCCGATTCCTAGACACGGATCTACGCGGGGCTGAATTTACCAATGTGACGTGGCCCATAATTTCCAATGAAAAATGGATTGGCAAGCGAGTCGGAGTTTGCGATGAGACTTCTCCTCCAGAAGAGGGAGGCCGCCCCTATGCCCAGATTGAGCGGCTATACCGCGAACTAAAACAAAACCATGAGGATCGCCGGGACTACGAGCGAGCCGGCGACTTTCATTACGGCGAAAAAGAAATGCGCCGGAAAAACCCAGAGACTCCAGCGGGCCTCAAGTTTTTCCTGACGCTCTATTGGGCAGTGAGCGGTTATGGTGAGCGCTATCTGCGCCCACTGATCTGGGCGGGGGCGCTGCTCTTCGGTTGCGCTTTCCTCTACCTTGGGTTGGGTCTTGTTGAACCAGCGGGCCACGGTCATAGACTTTGCCTAAATAAGTTGGAGGATTGGTTGCAGGCCCTCCATTACAGCTTCCGAGTCATGACACTCCTTAAAGCCGAGGAAGTCGCGAAGCCGGACGGATACGCCAAGATGGTCAGCACCGTACAAAGTCTCCTTGGTCCGCTCTTTTTAGGTCTTTTTGGCTTGGCTCTTCGCCAGCGGTTAAAACGCTGAAGCTGTTCAGTCGCTCTCGTGAACAAAGCGTCCTGCATCGTCTGGGCCGCCGCCCCGGCGGTTCTTACCGCTGAGGATTTTGCGGGTCGAAATCGACCACACCAAAAATCTGGCGGAACATTCCTGGCGCAATTGCCGAAAGCGGATTAACGCTGAGCGTCGGCGCGCTGGCAAGGCCGCTGATCTTGTAGTTTAATCCAATCAGCCCTTCCTCCGAGTGTCCCCCGAGGATAGGACCGACGATTGGGATTTTCGCGAACATATTGTTGAAGGAAAAAACGGGGACAAACGTACCCTTCATGTCGACGATGTCGTGCACATAGTCGATCGCGCCGTCAACGGTAAGGCCGATGGCGTCGCCATTCATGGTGCCTTCGCTCAGGGCGAGGCGGCTGCCATCGCGCTGGAAACGGACTTGCAGTTTGTTGAAGGCGACCGCGTTGGTATCGAATCTCTTAACTTGCCCGGACGCGTCAGTCTGCGCATTGCCCTCTGCCACAAGCCTGCGCAGCGAAGGTTCGTCGCGCAATACAAAGTTGTTAATGACGAGGACGCCGATGAGCGCGTCGGGTTCAAGCAGTATGCCTGCCGATAACTGCCCGCGCTCCATATGATTGTAGAGGTCGAGGAATGATAACAAGGAGCCGGCATCGTCGCATACAAGGTTGAGACGCGGCGCCGGAGCGCCACCGCCGTTGATGAGATTGCCTGATATTTGTTCTGCGCCAAATGTGCCGGAAAAAGAAAATTGTTTGATCTCGGTGCCGCGTTTGGCGAACAGCAATTCGGCCCCGGAAATGGCCTGATTATTGTGGCCATTCAGAATGCCGGTTTTGACGTCGAATTCGATTTCCTTGGATTGACTTGCGGCAGCCGTGGCGTGCTCCTCGCCATTTTTTGGCTCCGTGTTGCCGCCTTTGGGAGGATCGAATATGAGCGATTTCAGGAAGGGCCGCGCATCGATCACGGTTCCCCGCACGACCACCTTCAGAGTGTCGCCGGCCCCTGTCGCATCGACCTTCAACTCATCGCCGGACGATAGTTTCACCTGCGGAAATGAGGCCGCGATCAGCGAAAACCCGGGCCCAAGTTCCATTTTGCCGCGTGCCTGAACGGGGCCGGCGTCGACGAGAATTTGGTCGAGCGAAGTTGATGCGTCATTGGTTGCGATGGCGAATAAAACCTTACCCGGCTGCCCTGCCGGTTTCGAAATTCCAGGAATATCGATCGCAGCGGCGCTCAAATCGAGTTCGACTTTGGCTCGAGGCTTCTCCCCGGTACCGATAGGCGCGCTGACCTTCGCAGCGACGGGCCCGGTCACGCCTGGCAGGGCGCCTAAACCAAGTTTCGCGCGCATCGGTTCGTCAATCGTCATTCCTATTGTCGCTTCGGCTGGTTTGCCCGCAGGTCTCGTAATGTCGACCGTCACCGGAGCACCGAACATCGTGCCTTGTCCGCTCGCTTTAAGCCCTGCCGGGTCCACACTAACGGCGAGCGTCGCTGCGTCGAGCTTTTCATTGCCGATCAACCGCTCGGCGGCGAGATTGCTCGCGATCGCTTCGATCTTGAGCCGCGTGTCCGATGGGCCTGCATCGGCGCCAAGATTCATGTCGATTTCTAAGTCACCATTTACTTCGCCGCTCAGCGTGGAAGAATCGAGCGGCAGACTCGCATAGGGTTTTAGGGCGTCATGGGAGAGCAGCTCTCCGATCGCCTCGACGCTACCCATTGCCTTGGCTTCCACAACTGCCGGGACTGGCTTTGGGTCAGTATCGGCAACCCGGAAACCGCCTCCCCACAAGGTCAGCGTATGGCCCTTGCCGGTTTCAATTGCGGCGTTTGATACCGTGAAAATCGCGGTTCGCCCGGTGACGCGGCCAACGCCGTCGATCCCGTGCAACGCCGGAACCCCAGGCAGGAACCCCAGGCTCGCATTCTTGATCGTAAATTCAACCAACGCATTTGCATCGGCCGGCGCGTGCTCTTCCCGTATCGCCCGCAAATCCGCCGCATCGAAATTAACTTGAATCGTGCCTTTCTCCACGATTCCTTCGCTGGCGTGGGAAAGCAGATAGGACCGGACCGATGCGGCAACGAAAGAGGGCCACAATCGCGTCACAGTATTGATAGGCATCGGCGAAATCGACGCCCCAAGCTTGAGGCGAGGCCCGGCAAACCAATCGATCGACCCGGCGAGTGCCAAGCCGCATTGCGGGCCGCTAAATGAAAACCTGTCAATGACGAACTTCTTTTCCAAAGGATAAAGCCGTGCCGCGAGGTCGGTAAGATCGATCAATACCGGCTTCTCACCGGGCCGTTCCGCGCCCCACACATTGGGTTCCGTGTTGGCCAAGTGAATCGACCAAGGATCGCCATCCCGGACCGGGGGCGCGAGCGAGCCTGATCCGCCGAAATGTGTTGCCCCAGCCGCCATTTGCAGGCGATCAACCACAATGATGCGCCTCGCCTGGTTCCAATGAAAACCCCCGCCCAATTTGTCGATCATCGTTGGTTCGCTGTCGGGGTCGTCGAACCGGAAATAGCCGGGTCCCGACTCCAGCTGCCCTGCCGCCTGCGAAATCCTCCCGTCGGGTCCCAAACGGAGGTCGAGATCGCCCGACAACGGCATATCGAAATCGACGCCAATCGTGCGTTGGCCTGCAGCAAGCAGCAATTCATCGGCAGACAGATTTGAAACCGAAACTGTCAGCGAGCGTTCAGAAAGAGGCACCCCGCTAGCCGCACCAAAGGCGCGCCAGCGGCCATTTGGCCCATCGACCGAGAGGTCGAACCTTGTCGAACTCGACGATCTGTCGAACTCGAGATTGACCCCATTGAAGACCAGTTTCCGGTTCCTGGTCTCGTCGTCGATAACTATTTTGCCGCGCGAGATCCCGATGCGATGGATCGCCGCGGTCAGACTGTCTGGACTTGTCAGCGTGTCAACGGCGAGCCGCATCACCGCCGCAAATTGACCCTCGGGAGGAGAGCCGTGCATCTCCGCCGCACCGCCCCGGAAGTCCGGCGGCCCCTCCGGCAAGGACGCGAGAGCGCCCTCTGGTTCGACCGTCTTACGCAGCGGCGGGGTAAGATCCACCTCATCCCCGGCCCCGGGCGAAACAGGCAAGGCGAGCGAACCGTTGGGCCGCAACGCCAAACGCAATTCGACGTCATAGATCTCAAGCCGCTTCAGGCCTATCCTCCCGGCGATGAGAGCAAGAGGTCCGACCGAAACTTCGGCGCGCGGCGCGGTTAAAATATTGCGCCCGGCGGGCTCCTTCACCGATAATTCATCGATGCTCAGCACCGGCACCGCGCCGTCCAAGGTGATGGCGAGCTTGCCAATGTTGAATTCATATCTGTTGCCGAAGCGTTCGCCGATTGCGCCGGCAACCCGCGGTGCAAGACTATCGATCGGTATGGGTCCAAACCAAAGTCGGGCAGCAAAAAGGACGGCAGCGAGGAGCACCAGGGAGAATAAGCCGAAGGCGAGCCTGGGAAGAAAATAGGGATGCCACGCCCCACCGGGTAGGCGGCTGATATTTTGGCGGATCCATGCCGCCGCATCCTCGCACCGATGTGGCCAATTCTTTAGCCACAACCGTGCGCGATCAAGATTGTCCTCAACACTGGCCACCTGCTCGCTGCCTTTCAATAGCAAGCTGAAGCTGGAAACCGCGATCACCCTCGCCTATACGCAGCTTACGGAAAATTCGCGGCCGCAAACCGCTAGGGCTGGGTTTCTGCCAATTGCCAGTTAATATGACGAAAGGAAGGCTCGATGAACGAAAATTTACCGAAAAGGCTGCCGAAGCCATCGGATAGAGGTTCAAATAACGATTTAGGCAAGAAAGGTTGCATAGGACTGGCTTTTGGCGACAAAGCGCCGGATTTCGATTTGCCGGACGACGCTGGAGGTAAGGTTTCGCTCGCAAGCTTTCGTGACCAATTGCTTGTTCTTTACTTCTACCCGAAGGACGATACCTCTGGCTGTACGAGGGAAGCGATCGATTTCAATGCCTTGCGGGGCGAATTCCAGAAGGCAGGCGCAGCGATCCTCGGCGTTTCAGCCGACTCCGTCGCAAGCCACGAAAGATTCAAAGCCAAACACAAGCTTGAGCTGGCGCTCGGATCCGATGACTCGAAAACAATGCTCGCGGCCTATGGAGTCTGGGTCGAAAAGAGCATGTACGGGCGCAAATATATGGGGATCGAGCGAACGACGTTTCTTATAGGAAAGGACGGCAAGATTCTTGCCGCCTGGAAGAAAGTGAAGGTTCCCGGACATGCCACGGAAGTTCTCGCAGCAGTAAAAGCGCTTTGAGCCGGCGTAGAACGGGCCGGCTATCGCTCCCGGTTTTTCACGACTGGAATGAGAAAAAGCCCCGCTGAAGATAGCGCGGGAGCGGGTCGCCGATGGCCCAAGAATACGGCCGGTGCAGGCCTGTTTAGGCAGGGTTCAAAACGCTTCGGAGACGGCAAATCGCCACGGCTTAGTGCTGCTTTGTCCGCAAGGACCTCGGATGTTGGCATTGCCGCCGCCGCGAGGCAAGCCTATACCAGCGCCGCGCCGCATGTTAAGGAGCGCCCCGCAGTGCGCGGCGCTTTTGGGGCCGCTGCGCCGGGTGTTTTGCAGGAAGAAACAAAAATGATTGAGCCAGCGCGGGTGAATCGAAAAAGCATCGGAACGAAGGAGCAATCAAAGGAAGGCGGCAAGGGCGACACTTTGAAGGTCGTTATCGAGGCGCTCCTCATCGCTCTCGTCGTGCGCACCTTTTTATTTCAACCCTTCAATATTCCATCGGGCTCCATGATCCCGACTTTATTGATCGGCGATTATCTTTTTGTCTCCAAATATTCCTATGGTTACTCGATTCACTCTTTTCCGTTCAGCCCCCATTTGTTTACGGGGAGGATTTTTGCCTCGCCGCCGAAGCGCGGGGACGTTGTCGTGTTTAAGCTCCCACGCGACGGGCAAACAGATTACATCAAGCGGGTCATCGGGCTGCCGGGCGACAAGATTCAAATGAAGCAAGGCCGGCTATACATCAATGGCGAAATTGTGCCGCGCGAGCCAATCGCCAAGTACCGCGGAGAGGGTTTCTACGGGGGCGAGGGCGACCAGCCGACTTATCAGGAGACCTTGCCAGGCGGCGTAAAGCATACGATCATTCAGATCCAGGGTGACAGCGGATTTAACAGCAATACCCAAGTTTTCGAAGTTCCGCCCGGACATTACTTTATGATGGGCGATAACCGTGACAATTCGACAGATAGCCGTGTTCCACCGGACCAGAATGGGGTGGGGTATGTGCCGTTCGAAAATCTCGTCGGCCGCGCCGAGATGATTTTCTTTTCGGTCGGCAAGGGGGAGGCGGCCTGGGAATTCTGGAAATGGCCCTGGGACGCCCGCTGGAACAAGATTTTCGAAATCGTGAGATAGGATGGCGCGGCCGGACCCGAAGGTCAAAGCGCTCGAAGCGCGCATCGGGCATGCCTTCGCCGACCAGGCGCTGATCGCGGCGGCGCTAACCCATATGAGCGCATCGGCGGGAGGCAAGCGGCAAACTTATCAACGGCTCGAGTTTCTTGGTGATCACGTCTTGGGCCTGGTCATTACCGAGATGCTTTATAAAACCTTTCCCGGGGCCGATGAGGGGGAGCTTTCGCGGCGCTTGGCAAGCCTCGTCCGCAAAGAGTCCTGCGCCGACGTGGCCCTTGCATGGGGGGCTGATGCCGTCATAGAGCTTGGCGAAGGGGAAGATCCTGCCACCGCCACCAAGGTAACAATCCTCGGCGATGTGTGCGAATCGATCATCGGCGCGATTTTCCTCGATTCGGGCTATGCGGCGGCGAAGACGATAGTAACCGCTGCCTTTGCCGAAAAAATGCGCTCGCCCGGACGGCCTCTACGCGATCCAAAGACCGCGCTGCAAGAATGGGCGCAGGCGCGCGGCCTGCCGCCGCCGCTCTACCGTGAGACGACGCGATCGGGACCCGACCATGCGCCCGAGTTCACGGTCAGCGTCGAAGTGCCGGGTTACCAAAACGCCGAGGCAAAGGGATTTGCCAAACGCTTGGCCGAGCAGGCGGCGGCTGCGGCTTTTATCGCGCGCGAAGGAATCGGCCAAGTCGGCCAAAAAGGCGCCGCGTGACCGGCAAAACCGATGTTGGAACAAGCTGCGGCTTCGTCTCTCTCATTGGCGCGCCCAATGCCGGGAAATCGACGCTTCTTAACAGACTCGCCGGCGCAAAAATCTCTATCGTATCGCGAAAAATTCAAACGACGCGCAGTTGCGTTCGCGGAATTGTCATTGAAGGCAAGGCGCAGATTATTTTCGTCGATACGCCCGGAATTTTCGTGCCAAGACGCAGGGGCGACCATGCGACGGTGACTTTGGCCTGGGAGTCGGCCGCTGAGACAGACTCGGTGGTGCTGCTCGTGGATGCGCGCAAAGGCATCGGCACGGAACTCGAAGCCATTGTCGCCAAGCTCCGCGAGGCCGCTGCTCCAAAAATTCTTGCCCTGAATAAGATCGACACGATTCAACCGCCAAAACTTCTCGGTCTTGCCGCCGCGCTCAATGACAAACTTGCCTTCGCGCAAACTTTTATGATCTCGGCGCTGCGCGGCCATGGCGTCCCTAAGTTCAAACAAGACATTGCTGCCCTGATGCCGCTAGGCCCCTGGCTTTACCCGGAAGATCAGATCACTGACGCGCCCTTACGCCTGCTCGCCGCCGAGATCACGCGCGAAAAACTTTTCGATCGGTTGCACGACGAACTCCCCTATTCGGCCACGGTCGAAACGGCGCTTTGGCAAGATCTGCCGGATGGCTCCGCGCGAATCGAACAGGCGATTTATGTCGAGCGCGAAGGCCACAGAAAAATCGTGATCGGCGAAGGCGGCAAAACGATCAAGGCGATCGGGACCGCCGCGCGGAAAGAGATCATGGATGCCGCCGGACAAACGGTGCATCTGTTTTTGCTCGTCAGGGTGCGCGATAACTGAGCCAAGCCGCCGGGCGCCTTCACGCATTCCTGCCGAAAGTCTCGTCGAACGCATAGCCCGCGCCGCGCACCGTGCGGATAGGGTCCGTTTCCGAGTCCGTCGACAAGGCTTTGCGTAACCGCCCAATGTGCACGTCGACGGTGCGCTCGTCGATCTCGGCCGAGAGGCCCCAAACGCTGTCGAGCAATTGAGCACGGGAAAACACCCGGCCCGGCTTCGCCATGAGATGCTCGAGCAGGCGGAACTCGGTCGGCCCCATATGCACCTCGCGGCCAGAGCGGCGGACTCGCCAGTTCTGCCGGTCGAGATCGAGATCGCCCGCCGAAAGCACACCGGTTACGCGATCCGGCCGCGCGCGGCGCAACAGCGCATGAACGCGCGCCATGAGCTCAGGAACGGAAAATGGTTTGACCACGTAATCATCGGCCCCGATAGCAAGGCCGCGCACGCGCTCGCTCTCCTCGCCGCGCGCCGTGAGCATGATCACCGGAAGGCTGCGCGTCGTGGCGCGGGCGCGAATGCGGCGGCATATCTCAAGACCGGAGACGCCAGGAAGCATCCAATCGAGAATAACAAGATCGGGGATCGTTTCGCTGAGCCTGATTTCCGCTTCATCGCCAGCCTCGACGCGCTCCACAGTAAAACCTTCCGCCTCGAGATTGTAAGTGAGAAGCATGCTCAGGGTCGATTCGTCCTCGACGATGAGAATGCGCGCGGCGGGCTGGGAAGGCGGCGGCGCGCGTGCTTGCGAAAGCCGGCCTTCGGTTCCCCCGTCGTGATTGTCTTTTGCCATCGTCAGTTAGCCGTTGTTGGTACGTCAGTCAGGCTCGAATGGCCTTTCGGCCGGTCAAGCGGCAGCTCTTCGCCCGTGACGAGGTAAATCACGGTCTCGGCAATATTCGTCGCATGATCGCCGATCCTTTCGATATTTTTCGAAACGAACAGGAGATGGGTGCAAAAGGTTATGTTGCGAGGGTCTTCCATCATGAAGGTGAGGAGATCGCGGAAAACCGAGTCATGCAGCAAATCCAATTCCGCATCATGGGTCCAAACGCTTTTTGCGCGCTCGGCGTCGCGCTGAGCATAGGCATCGAGGACGTCCTTCAGGAGCAGCGCCGCAGATTCATGCATCGACCTAAGTCCAATTGTCGCGCGGGGAATTTGCAGTTCCGAGTGAGTCTTGATCGCACGCTTTGCGATGTTCTTGGCAAGGTCGCCAACCCGCTCGAGATCGCCCGAGATGCGGATCGCCGCGATGATCTCGCGCAAGTCGACCGCCACAGGCGCGCGGCGCGCGATCATCAGAATTCCTTGTTCCTCGATTTCGCGTTGCAGCACGTCGAGACGGTGATCGCTATTTACGGTCAGCTGGGCGAGCCCGGCATCGTAGTCCACCAGCGAATCCATGGCATCGGACAGCATTTTCTCTGCTATCCCGCCCATTTCTGCAATCTTCCGGCCAAGCAATTCGAGGTCCAGGTCGTAGGTTTGGACAATATGATGTTCGGACATGAACCTATCCTCGCTGCCGCCGAAATCAGCCGAATCGGCCCGTAATATAGTTTTGGGTTTGTTTCATTTTAGGTGCGGTGAAGATGCGCGGCGTCGTGTCGAATTCGACGAGTTCGCCGAGATACATGAAGGCCGTATGGTCGGAGACGCGCGCCGCCTGCTGCATGTTGTGCGTAACGATCGCAATCGTATAGGTCGTTTTTAGTTCGTCGATCGTTTCCTCGACCTTCGCGGTCGAAATCGGGTCGAGCGCGGAACAGGGTTCGTCGAGGAGAATCACTTCGGGCTCAATGGCCACCGTGCGCGCGATACATAAGCGCTGTTGCTGCCCGCCCGAAAGCGATAGGCCCGAAAAATGCAATTTATCTTTGACTTCGTCCCAAAGCGCGGCGCGTCTTAAGGCCTTCTCGACCCGGTCGCTCAGCTCGGACTTGGGAAGCTTGTAGTAGAGCTTGATGCCGAAAGCGATATTGTCATGGATCGTCATGGGGAAGGGCGTCGGCTTTTGAAACACCATGCCGACCCGGGCGCGCAAGAGATTGAGGTCTTGCTCGCGGCGCAAAATATTCACGCCGTCGAGCAGAACCTCTCCCTCGGCTCTCTGGTTCGGATAAAGGTCGTACATCCGGTTCAAGATCCGAAGCAGGGTCGATTTACCGCAGCCGGAGGGGCCAATGAAGGCCGTGACGTTGTTTAGGTAGAGCGGCAGGCTCACGTTTTTTAGAGCCTGCGCCGCGCCGTAATAGAAATTCAGGTTACGTATCGTAACCTTGTGCGCCAAATTCGCGGCCGTTTGGCCAAGCGTATTTTGCGAAGACCGCGAGTCCAAGGCGGACACAAGCGCCGCATTAGCGCCGGTGTCCGGCGAATTCTCATGGGTGGCGGCATGCTGAGGCTTTGAGATGTCCTCCAGCTTAGAGATATTTTCGAGCTTGGGGCTGTCCTCTCGATCCGAGAAGGAATTCAAGGCGGTCATTTGGCGGTCCCTTGTTTTTGGAGCGCGCGCGCGGTTATCGACAGCGCCAGCACGGCCAAGGTGATGAGAAGGGCGCCCGTCCAAGCGAGCTGCTGCCACTGTTTGTATGGACTGAGCGCGAATTGAAATATCACGACCGGCAGGCTGGCCATCGGCTTAGTGATATCCGAGCTAAAAAACTGATTGTTCAGCGCGGTGAAAAGCAAGGGCGCGGTCTCGCCGCTAATGCGGGCGATGGCAAGGAGGACGCCGGTGATGAGCCCCGCCCGAGCGGCGCGGTAAGCGACCTTGCCAATGACGATGGAGCGGGAAAGACCGAGCGCGCTCGCGGCCTCCCGGAGCGTGTTCGGCACCAAAAGCAGCATGTCCTCTGTCGTGCGCACGACAACAGGGAGGACGATGACGGCAAGTGCCATCGCCCCGGCAAGGGCAGAGAAATGGCCCATCCTTACGACCATGACCTCATAAATGAAGAGGCCAACGACGATCGAAGGCGCGCTCAGCAAAATATCGTTGATGAAGCGTATAATGACCGTGAGCCTCGAATAGCGGCCATATTCGGCCATATAGGTGCCGGCCAGCATCCCGAGAGGGGTTCCAACAACCACGCCGGTCACGGTCATGATGAGGCTGCCGGTAATGGCATTGAGCAAGCCGCCATCAGACCCGGGCGGCGGGGTCATTTGCGTAAAAATTGCGGGCGAGAGGCCGCGAAATCCATTTATCAAGAGGGTGCCGAGAATGAGCGCCAGCCAGCCAAGCCCAATCGCCACGAAGATGTAACATAATCCAAGGAAAAACCTGGACTGGCGGCGGCGCGCGTCATAGATGGCCACGAGCGATCAACCTTCCTGGATATTGAGCCGCATCAGCATGTAGCGCGAGATCGCGAGAATAATAAACGTCAAGACGAAGAGGATCAGCCCGAGCTGGACGAGCGAGGAGGTATAAAGGTCGCCGACCGCTTCGGTGAATTCATTGGCGATTGTCGCGGATATTGTCGTGCCTGGGGCGAAAAGCGAAGCCTTTATTTTATGCGCATTGCCGATGACAAAGGTCACCGCCATGGTCTCTCCGAGGGCGCGGCCAAGGCCCAACATGACGCCGCCCAAAAGGCCGATGCGCGTATAGGGGATCACCACGGAGTAGACCACTTCCCAGGTCGTGCATCCGACGCCATAGGCTGCCTCCTTCAGAACAGCGGGAACAGTTTCGAAAACGTCTTTGGAGATCGAGGTGACGATCGGAAGCACCATGATCGCCAAAATAATCCCCGCGGTCAGCATGCCGATGCCATAGGGCGGGCCGGCAAAGAGCGTCGCGAGGACGGGCACATTCGCAAAGAGCGCAATGAGATAGGGCTGGACATGTTGCTGCAAAAAGGGGGCGAACACGAATAGTCCCCAGATCCCGTAAATGATCGATGGAATTCCGGCCAGAAGCTCGATTGCGATACTGATCGGCCTGCGCAGCGGAAATGGACAAAGCTCCGTCAGAAAAATTGCGATACCGAAGGCCGACGGCACCGCAATCGCCATTGCGATGATGGAGGTGATGACCGTGCCGTAGACCGGCGCGATCGCGCCGAATTTCTCGGTGACGGGATTCCAAACTTCGGTCGTATAAAAACTCAGGCCGAATGCGCGAATAGAGGGCAAAGCGCCGATCACCAAGGAGACGATCACCCCGCCAAGGAGCAGAAGAACCGCCCAGGCGGAGGCCAGGGTCAAAAGGTGAAAGGCGAAGTTGCGGAGCTTGAAACCGGCAAGAACCTTAGCGAGCCGGGCCTCGGCCTGCCCCACTCCGGCGTCATCGACCGCCACACCGTTGGGCATTCTGCTTTCCCCTTGGGCTTCGCACCCCTTAAGCCATACCGCTGCGCGAAAGAGGACACAAGCCGCCGCCCGCGACCGGGCCACGAATGGCCCGCATGAGTTGGCCGGAGGGGCAGCCCCTCTGGCCCGCGCTCTAGTTGAGCAATGGCTTGCCGTCGGCCCCCTTGATCTCGGCCGCCCATTTCTTCTTAATCAGAGCGACAACGGGGCCCGGCAGCGGAACATAATCAAGTTCCTCGGCCATCTTGCTGCCGTTTTGATAGGCCCAGCCGAAAAACTTTAACGCCTCGGCGGCGGCTGCCGGGTCATCCGGCACAGTATGCATCAAGATGAAAGTGGCCCCCACAATCGGCCATGACTTGCCGCCATGCTGATCGGTGAGAATTTGATAAAATCCTGGAGCATTGGCCCAGTCGGCATTGGCTGCCGCCGCTTTGAAGCTCTCGGCACCGGGCAAAACGCGTTTGCCCTCCATGTTAATCATGCCGGCATAAGTCAACTTGTTTTGCTTGGCGTAGGCATATTCGACATAGCCAATCGCGCCGTTCGTCTGGGTGACGTTGTTGGCCACGCCCTCATTGCCCTTGGCCCCGATTCCGGCCGGCCATTCGACGGCGGTGCTTGCCCCGACCTTGGATTTCCAATCTTCGCTTTCCTTCGAAAGATAATCGGTGAAGAGAAAGCTCGTCCCTGATCCGTCGGAGCGGTGAACGACAACAATCGCGAGCGCCGGCAATTTGACTTTCGGATTGAGCTTTTTGATTGCCGCGTCGTCCCAGGCCGCAATCTCCCCAAGATATATTTTTGCAACCGTCGGGCCGTCGAGCACGAGCTCGCCCGGCTTTATACCTTCGATAGTGACAACCGGAACAACGCCGCCCGTGACTGTCGGAAACTGAACAAGGCCGGCTTCCTTGAGCTCCTCGGGCTTCAGCGGCATATCGGAGGCGCCAAAAGTCACGGTTTTGGCCTTGATCTGCTTGATTCCGCCGCCCGACCCGATTGATTGATAATTGAGGCCGATGCCGGTGTCCTTTTTGTAGGTATCCGCCCATTTTGCATAAAGCGGATAGGGAAAGGTCGCGCCGGCACCAGAAATATCGGCGCTCGCGGCTGGCAGCGCAGTCAGCAGGCTTAAGGCGGCGGCTGCGAAGGCCGCGCGCACGAAGGAAAAGATCATTTTATGCCTCGCTTTGGCTATTTTGCACTACGGATCGGCCAACGGTGCCGCTTGAAACAGGGCAACGGCGCACCGGTGGGTTTTTGAACAGGGCCAAGCCCTCACCCGCTCAATAGTTATCGGCAAGGCATGAGGCGAGTATGAAAGTTGGATGACAGTATGATGACGGGGGCGGTGGACGGCGAAACGGTTGCCGCTTCAGCCGTCACGCAAGGGAAGGGTCACGCTAAAGGTCGCCCCTTGTCCAAGCATCGACTCGATGCCGAGCCGGCCGCGATGGCGCGCGACGATATGTTTGACGATAGCCAAGCCGAGCCCGGTGCCGCCCTTGGCGCGACTCTGGCCGGCGTCCACCCGGTAAAATCGTTCGGTCAATCGCGGCAGATGCTCCGGCGCGATACCGGGGCCATGGTCGCGAACGGTCATAACACATTGGCGCGGCTCAGTGATGAGCGACACATCGACCTGCCTGTTCACGCAATCTGGGTCAGAGGCGCCATATCTAATGGCATTCTCGATGAGGTTCTCGGCGATCCGGATCAGCTCGTCGCGGTCGCCCGTGACGACGGCCTCGGCGGGGACGTCAAGGAAAAGCCGGACATCGTTTTCCGCAGCCATGTGGGTCAAGGTGTCGGCAACATGGCGCAAAATTGCGACCAGATCCACCGGCGCTTGCGGGCGCAGATGCAAATTCTGCTCGATCCGGGACAATGAAAGAAGGTCGTCGACGAGACGCGCCATTCTTTGCGCCTGGTCGCGCATGATCGGGAGAAATTTTTCCTGCGCGGCTTTGTCCCCGCGCGCCGGTCCCTGGAGCGTCTCGACAAATCCGAGAAGCGAGGACAGCGGCGTGCGCAGCTCATGGCTTGCATTGGCCACAAAATCGACCCGCATGCGCTCGACCCGGCGTACCTCGCTCAGATCGCGCAATGTGAGGATCATGGTAGGCTCGCCGAGCGGACCCTTCATCGAAGCGGCATTGACTTCAAAAAATCTTTCGACCGGAACGCGTTCGAGCCAGGTCACGCGTTCCGGAACGCCAGAGGCGCGCGCCCGCTTGACCGCGTCCAGCACGTCGGGCGCTCTAATACTGCGTGCAAGAAGATCGCCCGGCCGCAATGCTGGGAAGAAGTCTTTTGCCGGTGCATTAACGGCGAAGACGCGGTCGGCTGCGTCGATTGCCACCACCGCCTCAGGCAGGGCATCGATGAGCCTGCGGACGATCAACCGGTCGCGGTCGAGCCCTTCGAGTTCCATGCTGCCCCCAAAGCGCAATCGGCAGCCTTATGAACATGTGTACACGCTGATATCAAGTCTCAGATCGGTGCGAGGCTAGGGAATCTGTGAAAGCCGCAACGCCTCTTTTGAGAGTTGGTTGTGCCTGGCTAGCTGACGTGCCGTGCCGCCGCTTGTATGCGCGCCAACGCGGCTTAGGGCTCATCTTACATGACGAGAGCCGGTTTTGCGGTATTGATTCAGAAACACAGCAAGACAAGACTCTAGAAGGAGACGACGATTCGAAGCAAAATCACTTTGCTCCAGTTCAGTTCATTGCTTTGGGCGCCATTTGTCCCGGTACCAGCGGCGAAGCGGATTGATCTCGTCCTCCAAAACGGCTTCTTCCTCGCTGCCCAGCATGGCCTCCCGAAGACTTTTCCAGCGGTGAACCCCTTCATGGGCGCCAATAAACGCGAGGCCAAGAACAAATGGCACAAAATAATAGATGACCCGGAAGAGCACGAGCGAGGCCAACAGCGCTTCACCCGAGGCAGAAGGAACGACCTTCAACATGGCGGCCTCGAACACGCCGATCCCGCCCGGCGAATTGCTCGCCACGCCGAGAATGCAGCCAAAAACATAGACTGCGGCAAAGGTGAAATAATCGAGCTGGTCGTGGCTCGGGAGCAACATATAGAGCGCGGCGGCAGCCGCGCATTGATCGATGACGCCGAGGGTAATCTGGCCGATCCAGAGCCCCGGCCCTGGCAATTCCAAGCGGAAGCCCTTAAAGCTCACGTCTCTGCGCTTTATCGCCGCCCAAACCAAATAAGCGCATGCCGTGCCGATAATCATAATGCCCATCAGCACGTTGACGATCGGCCAAAGGCGATTGATCTCGCTGATCGCGCCGGCGTGAAACGCAAGTCCCGCGCCGAGCAAGATACCGCTGCCGGACCAATATGTCGCTCCGGCGATGACGGTGAGGCTTGCGACCTTGCTCGCCGTCAAGCCCGCTGGCGAATAGATCCAATAACGAACCGTGCCCGCGATAATAAGCGGGAAGCCAAGAGTGAAGGAAATCGCATAGCTCGTAAAAGAGGCAAGCGCTGTGGTCTTGTAGGGAACGCGGAGTTTGAGTTGGTGCAAGGCGAGCCCGTCATATCCAGTCAACGCAAGATAGGACAGGGCGGTAAAAAAGGCTGCGGCCACAATCTGCTCGGCGCTGGTCGCGGCGATCGCTTGGCGCACGGCGCTCCAACTGATGCCAGATATGACATGCACCAAGATAAGCAGCGAAAACCCGGCGATCGCGAGACTGAAACCGATTGCGACGAGCTGCCCGATCGAAATGCGCGCCGGGCGGGCCGTTTCGTCCTTGGGCGGCAACGCTAGTTCACGCTCCGGGGGCCATACGACAGGATTTGCCTTGCGGGCAAATTCGCTCAGACCGCGGTTCGACTCTTGGCCTTCGTTATGTCCGGCGTATTCCTGATCCAAAGCCAATGTCCCATGCTGCTGGGCGTACCACAAGGCGTACTTTGTAAGCCCAGGGTAGCGTGTGAAGGTGCGGGAAGCCTTATGCGGCGTGATCGTGATGGGAGCAAGGCTTTGCTGTTTTGGCAGGGTCTTGAAAAGTGCTGCAGCGCAGCGACGACGTGCAAGGTTCGGATATCTATGTCGATTTTTGTAATCTCTCACGTGATAAGTCGCGGATTCAAAGCCCAATTCCGCAATTAGTGGGGCAGACCAGCGGAACGCATTGCAAATATGCGTGAAGCAAGCAAAGGAGCGGCGACGGGGCCACTACCCAATTATGGGTTTGAGGAACCTTGCCTTGGCCGCTTCCAAGCATTACAGGACAATGTTCCATCGCTCTGTGTTCACCGTCGGCTGGAAGCCGAAATTAACGAGAAGACTTAAGCAATTGGTCTCTCCCAATTCCTATGATGACCCCGCCCCTGACGGCGGCAATATGATTATCTCCGGCCGCTCCGGCGCGCGCAAAAACGCGGCCCGTCAGCGCCTTGCCGATTCGCTTCGGGCTAACCTGAGCCGGCGCAAGGCGCAACAGCGGGAACAGAAGAAACAGCAGGCTGCGCATCTTTCCAACACAGCAACCGTTGACGCAGGCCCCCATGAGACGTTGTCTTCACAAGCGCTTCCACCAAGGGAATAAGGCAGCGGAAGCCCATTCTGAGCGAGGTTTTCATTGGATCGGCTTCGTATTATTGGCGGCCAGAAACTGAATGGCATCATAAGGATTTCCGGAGCCAAAAACGCGGCGCTTCCGTTGATGATCGCGTCGCTGCTGACCCCTGGGACGCTCACTCTCGAAAATGTCCCCAATCTCGCCGACGTCAACATGCTTCTGCGCATCCTCAGCCAACACGGCGTCGATTATTCGGTCGATGGCAGGCGGCCAGGCGCGCCGCCAAATGCGAGCCGGGCGATCCATCTGAGCGCCCGTCAAATCGTTGATGTCATGGCGCCCTATGACCTCGTCTCGCGAATGCGGGCGAGTTTCTGGGTCATCGCTCCTCTCCTGGCACGGACGGGTGAGGCCAAGGTATCCCTCCCTGGGGGCTGTGCGATCGGAACCAGACCCGTCGATCTGTTGATCATGGTTCTCGAGAGTTTGGGTGCGCGGGTTGAGATTGAGGCAGGTTACGTCCATGCCACGGCGGGCAAGGGGCTCACCGGCGCCGAGATCCGTTTCCCTAAGGTGACGGTCGGAGGCACCCATACCGCGCTCATGGCTGCTTCGCTCGCCAACGGCCACACGCGCCTTGTCAATGCGGCATGCGAGCCCGAGATTGCCGATCTCGCCGCGTGCCTCAATAAAATGGGTGCGAGGATCAAGGGCGCAGGTTCGCCTCTTGTCGAGATTGAGGGCGTAACCAGCCTAGCTGGTGCGCGGCACACCGTCATGCCGGACCGCATCGAGGCTGGCACCTATGCAATGGCAACCGTCATGGCGGGTGGTGAGGTGACGCTGGAAGGCGCCGGTTCGAAGTTGCTGGAAACCGCGATTGAAGCCATCGCGCGCTCTGGAGCGGAATTTTCGGAGACGAACAAAGGGCTCCGGGTACGGACCAATGGCGCGGATCTGTCGCCTGTTGACGTCGTCACCGCGCCTTTTCCCGGGTTTCCGACCGATCTGCAGGCCCAGTTCATGGCCCTTATGACGAAAGCCAAAGGCACCTCGCGGATTACCGAGACGATTTTCGAGAACCGCTTCATTCACGTCCAGGAGCTGGTCCGGCTAGGGGCCCGTATCAAGCTTGAAGGCGACGCTGCGGTTGTCGAGGGTGTCGACGAGCTGCAAGGCGCCCCCGTCATGGCAACGGATTTGCGCGCATCTATGTCTCTTGTCATCGCGGCACTTGCGGCCACGGGCGAAACGATCGTCAATCGCGTCTATCATCTCGATCGCGGCTTCGAGCACATCGAGGAAAAGCTATCCGCCTGCGGGGCGATGATCGAGCGGCTTACGGACCGGGGTTGATATATAGAAACCGCGAACTGGCTTGGAGTAATTACTATGCACGCCAAGGGAAATGCATCGGTACTCAGACTGTTAGTTGTAGCCACAGTCTTACTGTTCACTCTTCCGGTCCGCATGGACAGCCAACAACCGTGGGCTGCCAATGGCCCGGCCCGTCAAGTCCGGATGCGCTGGCAGGACTTCATCAGCGGACCCGGCGGTGCCAAGCGTCTTGCCAGCTTGCGTGCAGCGGTGCAGAAGATGAAATCCCTCGACAACAGTCCCCGGGACTCGGCGGATTACCGCCGTAGCTGGCAGTATTGGGCAAATATCCACGGATATTACGGTGCCACGAGTCCTGATGGCACCGTGGCAGCGCAGATCCAATTTCTCAAGGACAATGGTCTTGATATATATGTCCCCTATTATCAGGGGATCACGGATCAATCGGCCCCTGACGCCACTGCCCAGGCGATCTGGGCAACATGCCAGCACTCAGGCGATACGCAAGCCTTGAACTTCTTCGGCTGGCACCGAATGTACCTGTATTATTTTGAACGGGTCCTTCGTTGGGCGGCAGCCGACGACACGCTGCGTTTGCCCTACTGGGATTATACAGATCCAGCCCAGGTGACTCTCCCGGCGGAATTTCAGGATAAGTCATCCACGCTTTACGACGCCCGGCGCAACCCAGGCTTGAACACGGGCGCCGCAACGCTCAACCCAAATTCCACCAATGTGGACGCCCCGTTGCGTCAAAGGGACTACTTCCTTTTCGAAAACCAGATCGAGAGCAATATTCATGGCTATGTACATTGCACGGCCGGCCCGACTTGCCCAGTGGCTCATATGGGAGACGTGCCAGTCGCCGGAAACGATCCTATCTTTTATTTGCACCACGCCAACATTGACCGGTTGTGGGCCTGCTGGCAGCATTTGCGCCCGGCGCCGGCGGGAGCGTGGCAGCTCCAAAAATTCAGTTTCGTTGACGAGAAGGGAGCTATGCAGACCCGGCCCGTGAAGAACTTCCTGGACTCCAAATCGCTTGGTTACGTTTACGACAACTTCAGCAACTGCGCGCGCCGCCGCCCGGCCGCCTTGGCCGCTTCGATGACTCCCACGGAACAGGCGGCGCCCACGGGCGGGGAAGGGAAAATGGCAGTGCTAGGTACTACCGCCGGGGTCCTCATCGATCATCCTCAGACGACTGTGGACATCAATGTGCCAGAGCTTAAGCAGCGAGAGTTGTTCGCGCAGCCCGAAGGGGTGGCAACGACGGAGCTCGTCTTACGTGATGTCACAGCCAAAAGCCCCCCTGGAGTGCTGTTTGATGTCTATATTGCGAAGAACGACGCCCCCAGCGTCCGCAAGCTCGCGGGCACAATTTCATGGTTCGGCGCCTTCCGCCATCATGACGGCACTGGCCCTTATAAGAAGACGCTCCGGTTCGACGTGAGTGACCAGTTGCGAGAACTAGGAGGGACGGCGAACACCTCCGGCTTGACGGTAACGATCGAAGCTACCCTGGGCCGGCTTCCGGCGCACCCGTCGATGGCTGCGGAAATGCAGGCCGATGCGGCCAATGCGTTCAGGCCTCAGGCCGGACTGCAGATTGGCGCCATAGAGCTGCAACAGGCGGCCGCTTCGCCCGTGCCATAGAGCAATGAACCGGCGCGCCCGCCGCGCTGCGGTAGCCGAAGTTGCCTGGTGACCTTGAAGGGCCGCTTTGCGAGTCTATTGTGTAGATTGGGGCGATTTTGGATTTGGCTGCGCGACCCGCTCGAAAACGGTTACCCCTTCCGTGTCCATCTGAACGAGGTCGAACCGGTTCGGCATCTCGGGATTCAAAATCGCCTTAAACACCTTGCCATTGTCCAATGTGACCCACAGCGTGCCGAAGAAATCGACCTTGTATGTGCCTTTTCCTGCAGTCGATGGCTTTGACGCATCCGCTTGAGAAGGGCCGGTGGAACTGACAATTGTTTTGTCCGGCTTTAATTCCATGTGCCAGGGCTGCCGTAGAGCTTGCCATTCGCCGGCGATTGAGACGCTGTCGAGTTTGACCCTTTCGGTGAGAGTCCGGCCTCCGAAGAAGAGGAGGAGGACGGCGCCGAATAAGCTCAGCGCTATCAAAACGCGTTCAAGAGGTATGCCTTGCCTTGGCTTTTTCGTTGGCGGTTCCTTCGTTTCCTCTGGCGTACTCATCGCAGCCTCTTTTCGTAACATTGGTGTTCGAGCACTGGGTTAGTTATAAACCGAGATTGACGGCAGGCAAGGCCGGCGCAATGGTGTCAAAGTCAGCCGAGACCTGTTGACGGCGTGCGTCTGATCGGCTAACCACGCCAATTCCTGCCTGAGACAAAGATTCTTGGGGGCCGTTGGCCGCCGGGAGGTAAGCCATCATCGGGAATCCCGCAACGGCCGGTCTGCGCCGGGGCGAAGGTTTGTGCTGTAAAGCTTAAACTGCCGCGCGGCCGACACGGAGATTTGGACTTTGGCTCGCATAGCTGGCGTCAATATTCCCACCAACAAGCGGGTCATTATCGCGCTTCAATATATTCACGGGATCGGGCCTGCGAAGGCCAAGGAAATCTGCGAAAGGGTGAATATACCGGCCCCGCGCCGTGTGGTCGAATTGACGGACGCGGAGGTCTTGCAAATTCGCGAGGCGATTGATCGCGATTACATCGTCGAAGGTGACCTGCGCCGCGAAGTTGCGACGCATATCAAGCGGCTGATGGACCTCGGCTGCTATCGCGGGCTACGTCACCGCCGCCAATTGCCGGTCCGCGGGCAACGCACCCATACCAACGCGCGGACGCGCAAAGGCAAGGCCAAGCCCATCGCGGGCAAGAAAAAGTAGCATCAAAAAGGAGGCCGATATCGGCGGTTGCCCGCAAAGAGATTGCCAGGCAGCCGCAGCACTCTTTCTCCTGTCTCCCGAGCAGCCTGGAATCACGGGCGCGATTGAAGGAACCAATAATGGCAAAAGAGACGACCCGCGTTCGCCGCCGCGAGCGCAAAAATATTGCATCGGGCGTTGCTCACGTGAATTCCACGTTTAACAACACAATGATTACGATCACCGACGCCCAGGGCAATACGATCGCCTGGTCGTCGGCGGGGACGATGGGGTTTAAGGGATCGCGCAAATCGACACCCTATGCGGCGCAGATGGCGGCCGAGGACTGCGCCAAAAAAGCGGCCGAACATGGAATGCGGACGCTCGAGGTTGAGGTTTCGGGACCAGGTTCCGGGCGGGAATCGGCTCTGCGGGCCCTGCAGGCGACGGGATTCACCGTCACATCGATCCGCGACGTTACGCCCATTCCACATAATGGCTGCCGGCCGCGCAAACGGCGCCGAGTTTAGGACCCGTCCATAGGATCGACATAACCAAAAAGAGCTTTGTGCCGGAAGGCGGGGCGTTCGACCGCCGCTCAGGGACGTCAGTTAATTTGCATCAAGGAAAGGTTCGGTCGTGATTCAGAAGAATTGGCAGGAGCTTATCAAACCAAGCAAACTCGATGTCGTTGCCGGCGATGAACCAAAGCGCACGGCCACCGTTGTGGCTGAGCCGCTCGAGCGCGGCTTTGGCCTTACCCTCGGCAATGCGCTGCGCCGCATTTTATTGTCGTCGCTGCAGGGCGCGGCGATTACCTCCGTTCACATCGATGGCGTATTACACGAGTTTTCATCGATCCCTGGGGTGCGCGAGGACATGATCGATCTTGTGCTCAATATCAAGGACATCGCTTTGAAGATGCCTGGCGACGGTCCGAAGCGAATGGTTTTGCGGAAACAAGGCCCCGGCAAAGTCACCGCCGGCGATATCAGCACAACCGGCGATATTTCAATCCTTAATCCCGAGCTGGTCATCTGCACGCTGGATGAGGCGGCGGAGATTCGCATGGAGTTTACGGTCAATACGGGCAAGGGTTATGTTCCCGCCGACCGCAACCGGGCAGACGATGCGCCGATCGGATTGATCCCGATTGACAGTCTTTATTCTCCGGTCAGGAAGGTAAGCTATCAGATCGAGAATACGCGCGAAGGGCAGATTCTCGATTACGATAAGCTGACCATGCAGGTGGAAACCAACGGAGCGGTATCACCTGAAGACGCGATCGCGTTTTCTGCGCGCATTCTTCAAGATCAACTCAACGTCTTCGTCAACTTCGAGGAGCCGCACCGCGTCGAGACGGCGCCAACCATTCCCGAACTTGCCTTCAATCCGGCGCTGCTCAAAAATGTCGATGAGCTTGAGCTCTCCGTGCGCTCGGCAAATTGCCTCAAGAACGATAACATCGTTTACATCGGCGATCTCATTTTGAAGACCGAAGCCGAAATGCTGCGCACGCCGAATTTTGGCCGCAAGTCGTTAAACGAGATCAAGGAAGTTTTGGCGCAGATGGGCCTGCATCTCGGCATGGATGTCCCGGGCTGGCCGCCCGAAAATATCGACGAGCTCGCCAAACGGTTCGAGGAGCATTACTAGTAGCAGTAACCCGTCTAGCGCCGAAGCGAGATAATAGGAGCGGCCGTTCCTTGGCACGGCGGCCGCAAAATAACGGAGAGCGCCATGTATCACGGACACGCGAAGCGCCGGTTCGGGCGCACGCATGAGCATCGCAAGGCGATGCTTGCAAATTTGTGCCAGTCGCTGATCAAGCACGAGCAGATCGCGACCACCTTGCCGAAGGCCAAGGACCTCCGGCCGGTGGTCGAAAAACTCGTAACGCTTGGAAAGCGCGGGGACCTTCATGCGCGCCGGCAAGCCATTGCGCAAATCAAGGATGCGGCTCTTGTCCAAAAACTCTTTGCCGTGCTCGGGCCGCGCTACAAGGACCGGCACGGCGGCTACACGCGGGTGTTGAAGGCGGGTTTCCGCTATGGCGACAATGCGCCCATGGGGGTGATCGAATTTGTCGACCGCGATGCCGATGCCAAAGGACAGGATTCCGGTCCTGTGCACACCGGCGAGGAATCGACTGCTGCGTAGGTAGAGTTCTACGCGCCTGCCGACGGAGGCAACCGGGCGGCCATCAAAGCAATGTGGCGGAGGTTAGCCGTAACTCCATGCCAACGTCAGATCCGCCGATGCGTGCCGGCGCATGCGCATCGGCTGCGCCACGCCTGCGGATACGCGCTGATCAACGACGGCACGGAGGTGCGAACCGTGTAAGATTACATTTGCCATCGTTGGCGCTGAAGACGGTGCTCTTCAATGCGGGGAGGATGACACCATGAATGAGACTATTTTCTTAGAATTGACGCTCATCTTCGAAAAGGGCTCAATCTCTGTCCCTTTCACCGTTGATTTGAACGTGACCCTAAAAGGCGGGCAGGTCAATATTGCCGCTGTTCCGCCAAACGTTAGGTTTGACATCCCGGCGCAAGTTGGCCGGTGTCAATCGATCACGATCACCGAACCATTGTGAACACAGCGCGCAAGCCGGACATGTCCTTGACAACGGCGATCCGCTCGCCAAACTTGCCGCCAAGAGATGAATGGCAATCTGCGATTTCATCGGGCGGCGTTAGTCGAATCAAGTCCGGAAATTTATGAATTATGAACATGCGCCGCTTTGCTTTGCTCCGTGTCTTGCCTGCTCTGCTTCTGGCATTGTTGCTTGCCCCCTCTGCGGGCGCCGAGCCTTTGCGCCAGCTCCCCTCGTCCTCAGGCGACATTTTGTTGTCGTTTGCCCCGGTCGTCAAAAAAGCCCAGCCGGCCGTTGTCAATGTCTATGCCTCCCGCACCGACAGGCGGCCGCAAAATCCGTTCTTTGACGATCCGATCTTCCGCCGCTTTTTCGGCGACGGCGGCACTGGCCGGCCAGGAGGACCGACGGCGCGTTCTCTCGGTTCCGGCGTTCTCGTCGACTCCTCTGGTCTCGTCGTCACCAATTACCACGTCATTCAAGGAATGACCGATGTGAAAGTCGCGCTCGCCGATAAGCGGGAATTCGACGCCGATATCGTATTGCGCGACCAGCGGACGGATCTCGTGGTTTTGCAGCTGAAAGGAGGCGAGAACTTTCCGGCCATGGACCTTGGCGATTCCGACGCGCTCGAAGTTGGCGACTTTGTGCTCGCCATCGGAAATCCGTTTGCGGTCGGCCAAACGGTTACCCAAGGTATCGTCTCGGCGCTCGCGCGCACGCAAGTGGGTATCTCCGATTATGGGTTTTTTATTCAAACCGATGCCGCGATCAATCCGGGCAATTCCGGCGGCGCGCTCATCGATATGCGGGCAAAGCTCGTTGGCATCAATTCGGCGATCTTTTCGCAGACTGGAAGCTCGATTGGAATTGGCTTTGCAATCCCCGTCAATATGGTGAAGATCGTGATCTCGGCTGCCAAGGGCGGCGGCCATGCTGTGCGGCGCCCATGGTTTGGGGCAAGTCTCCAGAGCGTATCGCGGGAAATCGCCGAATCGCTTGGACTCGCGCGGCCGGCGGGCGCCCTTGTCGCGGATCTCTCCGCGGGTGGGCCCGCGGCCGAGGCAGGATTGCGGCGGGGCGACCTCATCACCGCGATAGACGGTCAGACAGTCGACGATCCCGAGGGGCTTAGCTACCGGCTCGGAACAAAGCCGCTTGGCGGCACTGCGTCTGTGACCTTTCTACGCAGCGGCAAGCAGTCCGCGGCCGCCATCAAGCTCATTCCGGCGCCCGAATTGCCTGCCCGCGATCCTGTCAAACTTACCGGTTTCTCGCCATTCTCGGGCATGACCGTGGTCAATCTTTCACCGGCGGTCTTGGAGGAATTGTCAATCCGCGGCGTGAGCGAGGGTGTGGCTGTCAGCGAGATCGAAGAGGGCTCCAGGGCGGCAATGGTCAATTTTCAGAAGGGCGACGTGATCTTGTCCATCAACGATAGCAACATCGCGACGACGCGCGATCTCGAAAGGGCGGCGCGGCAGCCGCATGATTATTGGAAGCTGACAATTGCCCGCGGCGGTGAGGTAATCACCACGATGATCGGCGGGTGAGCCGCTCTGGCGCGCTTATTTGCGGCCCGGCGTTGCCAAAAGCTATTCCTTGATTGCGAGCCAGAGGTTGCGCATTTCCCGCGCCGCGCTGCCCTTCGGATCGATCTCCGTCACCCCCTTCCCCTTTGCCGCCGCTTCCAGAAACTTTTGGCTGATACCGATTTGCGGGACCAAAAGGGGACCTGCGGCTTCGAGCGCGGCAATGGTGCCTTGCATGCGCCGGGACCGGCGGCGCGGCGGACATTGATTGAGGAGAAAGACAAATTTCTCCCGCAAAAAGTTCATTCTGCGCCCGGTCACCACGGCGGCCCAAATATCGAGTGCGGATGGTTTTGTTGGAACGATCGTAAGATCGGCGGTCCTCACCGCGGCAAGCGCTGCCGGAGATTCGAGAGCCGGGGTATCGATGATGCTCAGTGTCACGTTCCGCTTCGCAGCGGCGTTCAATGCCGATGAAAGCCGCGCAAATGCAATCGTCCGCACCGGCAGATTGCGGTCCATTCGTATGGAGCCCCACCGAATGGCGCAGCTCTTGGGATCCAAGTCAAAGATGGCTACAGTTTCGCCCGCTTCTTGGGCCGCGACGGCGAGGCAAGTGGCAAGCGTGCTTTTGCCGCATCCGCCTTTATGCGTTGCGAATACTATGGTGCGCATCGATAAAAGTTTATTTATATAAGAAATGTTCAAGAATGACTCGATTTTTTTTATTTTATAGTATCCGAAAAAACGCATGATCTGTCTGAGTATAAAAACCAAATAAAGGCTTGCCCGCCGCTTGAGATTGTTTTTTACCTTAACGCCGCTTTGTCCATCGGCCTTGCCCTCCGGACGTTTGCCTGTCCGCACGGCGCGCGGCGGAGAGTGAAGAAGGCGAGATGACCGATCTGTTCGCCGCCGCACATCTCGAGAAAGACGCTCCGCATCCGCTTGCCGACCGGCTGCGCCCGCAAAACCTCGCCGAAGTCGCGGGACAGGAGGCGCTTCTCGGGCCGCAGGGCGCGCTAACGCGGCTCATTGCCTCGGGTGCATTGGGCAGCTTGATTTTTTGGGGCCCGCCCGGCACCGGCAAAACAACCGTTGCGCGCCTTCTCGCGCGCGAGACGAGGCTTGCCTTCGTGCAGATCTCCGCGATTTTTTCGGGCGTTGGCGAACTCAAGAAAGTGTTTGACGAGGCGCGTGGCAGACGCAAGCTCGGTCAGGGAACCTTGTTATTCGTCGATGAGGTGCACCGCTTCAACCGCGGGCAGCAGGATAGTTTTCTGCCGGTCATGGAAGACGGCACTATCACGCTCGTTGGGGCAACGACAGAAAATCCAAGCTTTGAGCTCAACGCCTCGTTGTTGTCGCGCGCGCGGGTGATGATCTTTGAGTCGCTCGGCGAGACGGCAATCGAGCAGCTTCTTGCCCGCGCGGAACGATGCGAGGGGCGCTCCCTGCCGCTTGATGCGGAAGCCCGCTTACGCCTCATCCAGATGGCGGATGGCGACGGGCGTGCGGCGCTCAGCCTTGCAGAGGAGGTATGGCGGGCAGCACGGCCGGGCGAACTCTTCGATACGAGAGCCCTGGCATCGATCGTGCAACGGCGGGCGCCGATTTACGACAAGGCGCAGGACGGACACTACAATCTCATCAGCGCGCTGCATAAATCCGTGCGCGGCTCGGACCCGGACGCAGCACTTTATTATCTCGCGCGCATGTTCGACGCGGGCGAAGATCCGCTGTTTATTGCAAGACGCGTCGTGCGCATGGCAGCCGAAGACATAGGCCTTGCCGATCCTCAGGCGCTCGCCGTCGCGCTGGCGGCAAAGGACGCCTATGATTTTCTTGGCTCTCCCGAAGGAGAACTCGCGATCGCCAATGCGGTGATTTACGCCGCAACCGCGCCGAAATCGAATGCAGCCTATGCCGCCTTCAAGGACGCTCAGCGGCTCGCCAAGGACCACGGCTCCTTGATGCCGCCCAAGACCATTCTGAATGCGCCAACAAAGCTCATGAAAGACGCAGGGTTTGGCGCGAACTATGCCTATGATCATGACGAACCGGATGGATTCTCGGGTCAAAATTTTTGGCCAGAGGCACTTTTGCGGCATACGCTTTACCGGCCGGTGAACCGCGGTTTTGAACAAGAACTCCGCACGCGCCTCGAACATTGGACAAGACTAAGGAAACAACGCAGCAATCCAGATTGACGCCGCGCCACTGGCGTTTAGCCGGCGGCCCGCAGTCGCGACGTGGTACGTGACCGCTGGACGTTAAGCGATCTGCACGGATGCGACAGCGCCGCCACGCATCACGTTGAGTGCGGAGATTTGGCAAGAATCCATTGCGATTGGGCAGTTCTTGAACGTTGACCTCAAGAAACGTGCGTGATTATTAGCGCGGCGTGCGCTCGCGGCCCTATGGGGGAAACCAATTCGCGTCTCCCTTTGTCGGTAGATGATCCGGAAGCTCATCTTGCTCTCGAAGTTCGTGCTTTGTGCCTTGCGAGTCTGGCCTTCCTTGATTTAAGGGAGTTCTCCCATTGGTCCATATACCCATTGGTCCATATAAAGGATATTGTTCATGGCAAATACACTTTCGGCCAAGAAGGCGGTCCGCAAGATCGCGCGCCGCACGGACATCAACCGTTCACGCCGCAGCCAAATGCGCACTTACGTTCGCAAGGTCGAGGAAGCGATCGCGGCAGGAGATTCCAACCGCGCCATCGAAGCTCTGCGGGCCGCACAGCCACTGATCATGCGCGCGGCACAAAAGGGAATCGTGCATGAAAATACAGCCGCGCGTAAAGTCTCGCGGCTGTCCCGCAGAGTCAATGCGATGAAGCCAATGGGAAAATAACGAACGGAAGTTTCGATATATATTGGTCCACGCCGTAAGCATTTATTACGGCCGCAGCCATCGGCACGTATTGGCTACGGTGTTGACCCATGAAAGTGCCCAACAACTATTTTGCTACAAGCTTCGCACTGCACAGCCAATTTCCATGCGACTCAATGGCTTGTTCTCAAAGCCGCGCGTCGGGCCGGCGCGCGGCCGATTCCGTGCGATCCCGCACTTCTAAACAGACAATTTTTTGCTGCCTCCTTTGCGCACGATGGATTCGCGCGAAATCAGGCGGTTAGACCGTCCGCCCTATGGCACCATCTCGAATGCAGTCGGTGAGAGCGTCACCAATGTGTTAATTGGCGCTTGCGGTCCGTCTCGCCTATGCTACAGTCCTTCGTCGGCTCGAGACTGGTTCTTGCCAGAGTTCGAGACAGATTCCCTACGAGTTTTCCACGTAGCTTAAAGTGTTGAGCGCGTAAAGGCGTGTTCTTATCACGTGCAAAGTCATATATGCTCGGTTAATGAACGCGTATGTGTGCGTATCTACTCGGAAAAACCGTTCGAGGCCTCGAATGCTACTGGCTTCGTGGTGCAGGTCCGGGACGCGACGCTTTCTATACTTTTAGCTGAAACTGGTTCCGCGAATGCAATTAAGCGGAGTTTTAGGGGGGTAAACGACAGTGAAGGAAACGATCAGGCTAATTGCTTTTTGTCCGGATTTACTGATCCGCCAGGAGGCCAGAATGGTTCCGTCCCGGCGTCTTCAGACGGTCTTTTGGGGTTCGGCCCGGCACCGCCGGCGCAGTCGCGGCTAGTTCGCGCCGAACCTCCTCTCAAACTCATTGTCACATCGATAGCGCCGGCGTTCGCACGAAGGGCGGCGCTGTGCCCCAAATCCTGAGGAAGAGAACCGATGCCGGATTCAAGCAGACAAATTTCAAATCCCAGGGACCTTGGCGACGGATCATTTTCCAGTGGTGCAAATAACGGAGCCGGCAAGGGCGAGGCTTGGATGCGCATATGCCTGCGGCTGCGCGCGGAACTTGGCGAGGAGGTCTTCTCATCATGGTTTAGATGCCTCGAACTCGACGCGCTGTCGGATGGGGACGCTTATCTTTCCGTGCCGACAAAGTTTCTGCAGAGCTGGATAAGGTCGCACTATGCCGAAAGAATCCTGCCGACCCTGGCATCCGAATTCCCCGCTGTGAAGCGGATTTCAATCAATGTCCGTTCCTCGACCCGGCCGGCAATCGCCCGCGCGGCGGGTAGCATCCCTCATCTTTCTTCTTGCAGCATCATGGATCCTGCAAAAGGGCGCAATCCAACGCCGCTTCCGCCGCTCTCGCCGGTGGGAATGCTGGGGAATACGCTGGTTCCTCCGAAGAGGCCCTCTTTGCAGTCCAGCGAGGAGGACGCGCTCTCAGGATCGCCTCTGGACCGGCGGCTGACCTTCGCAAATTTCCTCGTTGGATCATCCAATCAGCTCGCGCATCACGCCGCACAGCAAATAGCATTCGCTTCTGCCGGAGATCCGTTGCACTATAATCCGCTTTATCTCCATGCGTCCGTTGGTCTGGGAAAGACGCACCTCCTGCAAGCCATTGTCCATGCTGCGGCTTCGGATAAGCGGCGCGTCATCTATCTCACAGCCGAGCGCTTCATGTATGGCTTCGTTTCCGCCCTCAAGGCACAGACGGCGATCGCTTTCAAGGAAAGGCTGCGGGCTATCGATGTCTTCGTGATCGACGACATACAATTCCTCCAAGGCAAGTCGATCCAGCAGGAGTTTTGCCATACGCTCAATGCGTTGATCGATTCGAGGCGGCAGATTGTGAGCGCGGCCGACAGGCCGCCAAGCGATCTCGAAAGCCTCGACGAAAGGGTGCGCTCACGCCTGGCGGGCGGGCTTTGCATCGAAATCGGCGCGCTGGACGCGGCGCTGAGAATCAAGATTCTCGAATCCCGCATCGCTGCGGCAAAACTTGTGCATCCAACCTTTGACGTTCCCGCCCCCGTGGTTGCTTATGTCGCCAGCGCCATCCAGACGCATGGAAGAGATCTCGATGGTGCCGTCAACCGCTTGCTGGCTCATGCGTCATTGAACGGCGCGCCCATTTCGATGGAAATCGCCGAGCTCGCCATTCGCGATCTGGTGCGCACCCCTGAGCCAAAACGCGTAAAGATCGAGGATATCCAGAAGCTCGTTGCGACCCATTTCAACGTGAGCCGCGCGGATATTTTGTCCTCGCGGCGGACCGCAAGCGTTGTGCGACCGCGCCAGATCGCTATGTATCTCGCGAAGATCTTGACTCCTCGCTCGCTGCCTGAAATTGGCCGCAGGTTCGGCGGCCGCGACCACACGACCGTGCTCCATGCGGTTCGAAAAATCACTGGCCTTGTAACATCAGAGGCGGCATTAGCCGAGGAGATGGAGCTATTAAAACGCATGCTTCTGGAGTGACTTGTTGCCGAACATTTTATCCGGCCGCAAGACTCTTTAGGCTTGGCCATGCAAGCGGCGATCCGTATTATTGGCATTGATCCCGGATTGCGGTCAACAGGCTGGGGAGTCATCGAGTCGTTCGGCGCCAACCTCGCATATATTGGCAGCGGCAGCATCCGCCCGGATGATCGAAAGCCGATCGCAACGCGGCTTCGAGAGCTGCATGAAAATCTTGCCGCCGTCATAAGAGAGTATGGGCCAAGCGAGGCGGCCGTCGAGGAAACCTTTGTCAATCGCAATCCGCAATCGGCGCTAAAACTCGGTCAGGCGCGCGCAATTGCGCTTGTCGTTCCGGCGCTTGCGGGACTCTCCGTCGCGGAATATGCCGCAAATCTCATCAAGAAAACCCTGACCGGCACCGGCCACGCCGAGAAGACGCAAATCGCAATGATGGCTGGCATTCTCCTGAATGGGAGCGAACTTCAAAGCGGCGATGCCGCGGATGCGCTCGCCGTGGCAATCACCCATGCCCGCGTCCGGATCTGGTCGCGCGATTTGGGATCCGCCGGGGAATTTATCCACAAGGGTGGACCAGAATGAACAACAGTTGAGAACATTCGGTCAAGACGAGCGGCGGACTCGAGAGCATCATCGTCTCTCACGGGTTGTGAAGGAAGGGGTGGAATGCTATCTTTGCCCGCCATTCTTAGGCAATTTCGTACACTTCACTAAGAAGGAAATTATATGCGGAGGAAATTTAGATGCCTAGCACCACTGCTTTTTTTGCTTTTATGAACCGGACCGCTGTAGCGGCTTTCATCGGTTTGGGCGTCGCGACAGTCAGCCTGCCGGCGGCTGAACCGGCGGCGGCAGCCAACGCCGTCACTCTTACCGTCTCGCCAACCGCGAGAGCGGCCACGGAGGCCTACTGGACGCCCGAGCGGTTCGCGAACGCCAAGCCGATGGTCATGATCTCGAAGAGCAAAGCCGGCACGGCGAAAAGGAGGGTGACCGCCAAGCCGCCGGCGCCAATGCCAGGCGGTGCGCCCACTTTCCCCTACGACCCGGCCATGGCCGTGAATCTTTATATACACAAAGCCGCGGCGCCTCGGAGCGGAGTTGCGCCCGCTCTGGTCGGCACGGGAGGTTTTCCGTTCACCGTCAACCAATTGTACCCGGTGCCGAACACGTTCAAAGCCTTTCCATATTCCCTGGTGGGTCAGCTGTTTTTCACCATCCCGGGACAGGGCGACTTTGTCTGCTCGGCTTCGGTCATTCGCTTCCGCGTGATTGCAACAGCCGGCCACTGCGTCTCGGACGGCAACCGCAACTTCTTCGCCAACTGGGTTTTCGTTCCGGCGCTGCACTTCGATCCGGCGGCGGGAAGGATCAAGGCCCCCTACGGCATATGGCACCCGGCTTTCGTCACAACGACGAACGTCTGGTTCACCGGCGGCGGCACCGTTCCCAATATCCAGGACGATGCGCTGCTCGTGTTGAGAGACAAGGTCAGACAAGGGGTAACGGAACGGATCGGCGACGTCGTCGGTTTTTTCGGCTTCGCGTATGACGCAGATCCGAACACCCATATCACACAGCTTGGCTACCCCTGCAACCTCCTCGACAACTGCAGGAGCAGCACCCCGATTGCGAATTACGCGCAGGTGTTAAATATCGACACCAACAATTTCGAGTGGGGTTCGGCTGAAATGGGGGGCTCGAGCGGCGGGCCCGAGGTTCAGGACTTCGGTGTGGCTCCGGCCGGGATCCTCGGCGGCAACATTGTCATATCCGTAACTTCATTTTTGCTTGTCGACACCCCCCCGGTCTTAGTGGATGGTGGCTCTATCTTCGGCGCGCCCGGCGAGTTAGGTCCTGGCAACTCGTTCGGCGATTTGATAAGCTTGGTTTGCAGTATACCCGGCAACTGCTGACATCGCGTGCCTTGCGCGCATGACTCGACGAGGGCCAGCCCATCGCCCAACGGGCTGGCAACAATCTCGCGGGAGACTTGTGACAGCTGCATCGGTGGTGCGCCTCCCGCGGTCAAGCTGGCTTCCCCTTGCGCCTTGACCGCGTCCCGCGTTCCGCCAGGAAGTGGAGCAAGGCAATGCTGACTGAATTCTTCCAGCCGTGGCGTCTCGCGCTCGTCGTCCTGATGGCCGCGCCCGTCGCCGGGCCGGGAACGGCCCTTGCCCAAACGACTCAAAGCGTTACGCCGTCCCCCGGCAAACCTGACCCGGATTCCTACTGGACGCCAGAGCGGATGCGCGCGGCTCGCCCGCTACCGATGCCCGCCCTGCCCGGGCAACCGGTCCCCGCGCCGGGTCCGGCGCGTCCGAGACCCGCGGGCCTGCCGCAGGGTGCCACGGCTGGCAAACCGACCATCCAGACCAACTCCCCGAGCGGCCAATCACAAGGCGGCGAGCCCTCGGAACAATAGTTTTACCGCGGGGGACTTTACTCCCGGTTTCCGGTTCGCCGGGCGATGCTCTATAGCGGCACCGGACCACCGGCGATTCCCAAATGATCGGCAAACTCAAGGGTATCGTCGACTCCCTCGGCGAGGATTTTGTGATCCTTGACGTGCAGGGCGTCGGCTACATCGTGCATTGCTCAGGGCGCACGCTGCGAAAACTGCCGCGGCCCGGCGAGGCGATGGCGCTCGCGGTGGAGACGCAAATGCGGGAGGACTCGATCAAGCTCTTTGGCTTTGCGTCGGATGCCGAACGCGACTGGTTCCGGCTGCTGCAATCGGTGCAGGGCGTGGGCTCAAAGGTCGCTCTTGGCGTTCAAACCGTGCTCGGCGTTGAAGAGCTTGCCGCCGCGATTGCGCAGCAGGACAAGGCCGCGATTGCACGCGCGCCCGGGGTTGGGCCAAAACTCGCCGCGCGGATCGTCGCCGAGCTGAAGGACAAGGCGGCCGTGTCCGGCATGGGCGATGCGATCGCCGCGCAAGCCGCTTCGACCGGCGGCGGTCAGCCGGCCGCCGCGCAGGATGCGCTCTCGGCCCTCGTCAATCTCGGCTTTGGGAGGCCGCAGGCGGCGGCGGCGGTTGCGGCTTCGCTCGCTGCGCTCGGCGAGAGCGCGCCTGCGCCCGAACTCATCCGTTTCGGCCTTAAGGAACTCGCCAAGTAACTTAGCCCACCCTCATGCCTTGCCATGATGGACGGCCTCTGTATTTGCATCGAGAGGCCAGCGTGGTCGGGCAGCGAAGGTCAAATCGTCGACAAGGCCGAGCGAAAGCCGCTCGATTCCCGCCCATGCGATCATGGCCCCGTTGTCGGTGCAGAGATCTGCCGGCGGGGTGATCAAACGCAGCCCCGCCTCGGCGCAAAAACGCACCAATGTGCGCCGGAGGGTGCTATTGGCGGCAACGCCGCCCGCAACGACCATGGCATTCGGCTGGCCCACGGTTTCCCGGAAGAGCCGCAGGCCCGCGCGGCAGCGGTCGATGATCGAATCGACCATCGCGGCTTGGAACGCGGCGCAGACGTCCGCCACATCCGCGGGCGTCAAGGTGCCAATGCGTTCCACTTCGAGCCGTACCGCGGTTTTCAATCCCGAGAAAGAAAAGTCCGGATTTGAACGGCCGAGCATGGGACGGGGAAGATCGAAGCGCGCGGCATTGCCGTCGGCCGCGAGCTTCTCGACCTGAGGCCCGCCAGGATAGGCAAGGCCAAGCATCTTGCCGACCTTATCAAAAGCTTCGCCCGCGGCATCGTCCACCGTGGAGCCGAGCCGGAGATAGCTCCCGACGCCCCGCACTGCGACGAGTTGCGTGTGGCCGCCCGAGACCAAGAGCAGCAAATAGGGAAAGGCAACTTCGTCGGTAAGCCTTGCCGTCAAGGCGTGCGCCTCGAGATGGTTTATAGCAAGGAAGGGTTTTCGGCACGCCAATGCCAGGGCCTTCGCCGTCGTCAACCCGACCATGATCCCGCCGATGAGGCCAGGGCCTGCTGCCGCGGCAATGCCATCGAGATCGTTGAGCTCCAATTGCGCGCGGGCAAGCGCACGTTCGACAAGCCTGTCGCAGGTCTCTATATGCGCGCGCGCGGCGATCTCCGGCACGACGCCGCCATAAGCCACATGCTCGGCAATCTGGCTCATGATTTCGTTGGACAAAATCTCGCCAGGACCGCCGGGCAGCAGCTGAACGATCGCGGCGGCGGTTTCGTCGCAGGTTGTTTCAATGCCAAGCACGCGCATCTCTTTCCCCTAACCTTTTCCTTTCACCGCGGCGAAAATATTTTGGCATCCGCCGCGCGGCGCATTAGATGTGAAACTATAGAATCAATATGCACAAGAGGGAATGTGCCAGATCTTGATCCCCATTCGCGGCCAAAATTGGCTAATCCCATCAAAATCGGCACGCGCGGCAGCCCGTTGGCGCTGGCTCAGGCGCGCGAACTCGTCCGCCG
>JACXTT010000603.1_pt1 | contig 61839 bp, 65 predicted proteins | sample 9270951 | NCBI WGS metagenome assembly JACXTT01 (sample SAMN15532306, study PRJNA645909) | rock metagenome | isolation source: weathered quartz diorite | place: Puerto Rico | collected 2017-06-21
GGCAGTTGTACCTAGGGATATATGTTTTAGTGCTTCGTTTATAGAAGTGGCCTCGTTTGGAGAAGGACTTTTCTCCACAATGGGGGCATTGGTAGTGTTTTATAGAGAGCTGAGACATACGGAACGAAGTCTCAGCAAGATTGAGTTCTCGACGACAGCACCTTAAAACAAAAAAGGACAATCACAGTGATCCGAGTTACGCATTCAGTTTTTTATCCTAGCACCACGATAGTGGTGCAGTTTTTAAGGCTTTTGTGAAAGATGCTTGGCAGATGGAGTTTTTTTGCTTTCGATCGTTTTCGAAAAAATAAAACTCGAAAAAAAGAGAAGAAGACAAATAATCACAGGAGATATGGCCTTGAGGTTCATAGAAACCCTCCAACTGACCTATCTTCCCTAGAACTGAAGATAAAAGAAACTCTTCAGTAGTAGGGTTTTGATTACATTATAAAAATCCGGGCCTTGTTACCGTGCAAAGGAACCATGCTTCAATAACTTAGGAGTGGTATAGGCTTTGAAAAGTTCTGATTTATTGCGCTCATTGAATTTTCCAGCTCGACTACACATCAAATTGTCCAGGTCGAATTGATAGCTTACAAAAGCTTTTTCTCCGTCATCCCAAAATTCGATGTAGCAGTCAGGAAAGCCAAGCACATGGCCGTATTCATGGCGAATGGTCCATTGCGAATCCCAAGAGTCTATAGAAACTTGAGAATCCATTGTGATGGTGTCTCCTCCGACAGAATCAACATAAGCCACCGTGCCGGGAACAAAACGAATGTTCGCAGCTGCCGCCGTGTCGAAGTTTAATCTCAATCCACCCGCGCTCCATTGCCATTCTGCCTCAACATTCTTTTTGACGAATGAATTGATCGCTTCGTTATCACTAGGCTTGAAAGGCATTAACAAACTTCCCGCAAAAGAACGAATGTCCTTACGGGGAGCGGTCACTTCAAAAAACTTTTCGTAATTTCTTTGCGCTTGGTCTTGGTACTTTTTAAACATCTCAAAAAGACCGTTGTTGCGAACGGCTTTGTCCAAAAGGTTGTCGCAGGTCGGGTCCCATTTCGTCGCGTTGAAACACACATCCCACACCCAACTCTTCAGCTGCTGTTGGCGTTCTGGCGGAAGAGCTTTGAAGTTCTGCAATTCCTCTTTAAGTTTTTCGTCGCCGATTTTTCCTAAGAAGCGAAGCCCTCGGAAGTCGAAGATTTTTTGTGAGCGGAAATAAGGAATGTTTTTTCTCATTCCATTCCAACGCAAAGAGTGTGAATAGAGCACGTCAATTTTACGCGCCCATTTACGATAGATCTCAAGGTCCACGGGAAGATCAACAGGCAGTGAAGCGGTTCCCAAAAGAACCGTTTTAAGTTCAATCGGTAAATCCTTTTCGATCTGCATCCAACGATCATTCAGAAGGGTATCGTTATATTTAAAAGGATCTTCCATCGGGATACCCTGGGAAGTGCCGGGATTGGAAAGATCAATACGATTTTCTGGTTTGCGATGAGCATTTAAAAGATTCAACCACTCAAGGTTGCGAGGCCCGACAACTAAAGTGTTATGCCAAGCTTGCGGCGGTTCAGCGACAAGACTTTTGATAGAGCGATATTCCGCAGGGTAGGCAGTTGACGAAGCTTCTAGATCGGGGAGTCCCTGAAAATGATGATGAAATGACGGAGAGGCTTCAACCGGGGACCAAAACTTCATAATGAGCAATAAAATCAACATGGCCGGATCATATGAAATGGGGACTTGGGGTCAACGGAATCTAACTAACAAGCCGTGTTGAATTGTTAGGATTGTGTTAGGGCCATTGACCGAACTCTGTCAGAGTCGATAGCGTCTTTGCATTCCAAGGAAATTTAGATGCTGACAGAAAGACCGAAATGGAAATTCTTGTCTCCTGGCTCACTGCCGGGATGGCCTCCGGGGGAAAAATCCCACGACGGAGCCCTGCGTGTCTCTAGCAGTGTGCCCTCGTGCCCTCACTGCCACCAAAATTCCCTGCAAATCTCAACTTCTGTTAATAAAAATTCGAATATCAAATTAAGCAAAGGCGTCCACAAGACGCCTTTTTTATTTTCTAAGGGAGCATAGAAATGTGTGGAGTCGTTGGACTGATCGGAGAAGAAAAGGCCGGAGAGAAATTGTACCCCGCCTTATTCGCACTTCAACATCGCGGTCAGGATGCGGCAGGCATTCTCAGCTTTGATTTTCAGCGTGGCGAATTCCAGTTGGAAAAAGACCTGGGCCTAGTTTCGCAAGTCTTTCCTTTGGAACGCTTAGAGCGTTTGAAGGGAAGTATGGCCTTAGGACATACGCGATATTCCACTATTGGAACTGTCGATAAAGAGGACTTGCAACCTTTGGTTTTAAGTTACCCCAATGGCATCGGCATGGTTCATAACGGCAATGTCACAAATTACTCTGAAATCGTAGAATACGTCAGAAAGCGCCGCAGTCGTTGGACCTTCACTCGCAATGATCTGGAAATTCTGCTGCACATGATGTCCATGGGTGTCTCGGACCAATTAGATCAAGGTGCAAGTCTCAACGCTGAAGTCATGGCCAAGGCCGCACGACAGGTCGTCGAGAAAGTGAAAGGCGCCTATAGCATCGTCGGCATGATGGCCGATGAGGGTATGTTTGCATTCTGTGACTCTCAAGGAATTCGCCCATTGCTGATTGGGCGCAAGATGCAAAACGGTAAATACAGCTATTGTTTCGCCTCTGAAAAACAAGTCTTCTTCGGCCTGGGTTATGAATACTGGAGAGACCTTCGCGCCGGGGAGTTCGTCTTCGTCGATCGTGAACAAAACATCAAATCTTTTCCACTCACAGAAATGACTTCTCGCCCCTGTATGTTTGAGTGGATCTATTTCGCTGGCGCAGAAACTGAATGGCATGGCCGCCCAGTGTATGAAGTCCGTCTACGCCTAGGAGAAATCCTCGCAGCGGAAGCCCTTAAGAAAATGCACAGAGACAATATAGATATAGATATCATAGCTCCTGTTCCCGATACGTCCCGTGCAGCTGCCCTAAGATTGGCTGAAGTCTTGGAAAAACCTTACCGCGAAGTTCTTATTAAAAATCGCTACGTGCAAAGAAGTTTCATCGTCAATGAGCCTGAAGTACGCAAAGCCATGGTGAATTTAAAACTTCTTCCGGTCGAAAGCGAAATTCGCGGAAAAAAAATATTGCTGGTCGATGACAGCATCGTGCGCGGTACAACTTCGGCACGCATCGTTCAGTTGCTCCGAGAATCTGGCGCTGCGAAAGTTTATTTGGCAAGTACCTGTCCTCCGATTCGTCATCCGTGTTTTTACGGAATTGACTTTCCAGACGGAGAATCCCTTGTGGCCTTCGACAAAAGCGAAGAGCAAGTCGCTCATCTGTTAGGTGTGGATGGTCTTATCTATTTGCCTTTAGGACGTCTGAAGGAAGCCATTGGTCTTCCGAGTTTGTGCAGTGCTTGTCTTGATGGAGATTATCCAGTTCAAGTTTCCAAAAACGAATTTCTAGACACAAGAAACCGCAATATTGGTGGCGGTGGAAAGAATGAGGTGAATGTATGAAGATTCAAGTGATTTTCGGCAGTCAAAGTGATGAAAGAGTTTATGGACCTCTATGCCGTTCTTTAGAAACTGTCGGTGACGTCAAGATGGAAGTGGCATCAGCGCACCGTCACCCTGATAGAGTTCGCGAGCTTGTTAGGAACTCTGATGCAGACGTTTTTGTCGCAGGAGCGGGACTTGCTGCACATCTTCCAGGAGTGGTTGCTTCCCTGACCAAGAAACCCGTTTTCGGAGTGGCCGTGAATGGGGCTTTTGCAGGCATGGATGCTTTTCTATCCATTGCTCAAATGCCAAAAGATATTCCTGTTGCCGGTGTGATGGAAAATCAAGCAGACAAGATCGCAGGGTTCTTAAATCGCGCTAAGAATTTCAATCGAAATAAACTACGTCTGTCATGGAATCCCTACCGCAGTGAAGCTCCGTTATTGGCGAAGACTCTTGAAGATTTAAGAGACAAAGGTGGACAAGCCATTGAATGGATCGAAGCCACTCATCCCGAATGCCAAGGGGAAATCGTCCTTGCTGGAGAAAAACCCCAAGGACAAGGTCTGTGTCTTTATATTTGTGAAAAAGAGCACATGCAAAGTCCCATGACGGCGGCGCAATTTTTCACAGAGGCCCAGGGAGGTGGTTTTTGGGTGGGAGTGAATAACACCACGAACTTTTTTTTGCAGATTAATAAACTGAAGGAATTTGTATTATGAGTTCCGCAAATATGCTTTATCGCGGCTCGGTCAAAGATATTTATAAAGAGGGCGACAATCTGCTCTTCAAATACAGCAATCGTTATTCCGTATTTGATTGGGGAGAAATGCCAAATGAAATTCCTCAAAAAGGGGAAGCGTTGGCGGCCCTTGCGAGCTTGTTCTTTGAATACTTAAAAGAACAAGGCATCTCTTCACATTATCTTGGTCGTGCCGGGAAAGACTCGATCCTAGTTCGCGAGGTCGCGGTTCTAAGACCTCATTGGGATAATGGTGTTTACGATTACTCGATGTACAGCGATGAACCAGTGAATTGTTTGGTGCCACTGGAGGTGATTTTTAGAATTCTTCTGGGTAAAGGCAATTCTCTCGAAGGTCGCCTTAAGAAGAATCCAGGGTATCTTAAAGAGTTGGGACTTTCCGAGATTCCTAATTCTTCCAAGGCACAACGACCTCCCTTGGTGGAATGCTCCACGAAACTGGAAAGCTCCGACCGCTATCTGACTCGCCAGGAAATAAAAGAGATGGCAATAATCCAAGATTTAGAACTTGCGAATATGCGTACTTTAAGTCAAGACATCGCTCTTCATCTAGAAAAGCTGTTTGCTTCCTTCGGTGTGAAGTTGTGGGACGGTAAGTTCGAATTTTCTTTTGGCGCAAAGAACTCGGAAGGACTTCGCTCTTTGATGTTGGTGGACTCCATTGGTCCGGATGAGCTTCGTTTGACCTATGAAGAAGCTCCACTATCTAAGGAATTTCTGCGCCAGATTTATGCGCCGACATCTTGGTATAAAGCTGTAGGCAAAGCCAAGGATATTGCGAAAGAGCGGGGCACTAATAATTGGAAAGAAATCTGCAGTGAGGAGCTTCACGAAGTTCCCCAGGCTTTAAGCTCCGAACAGATCGAAGTAGCGTCTCTTCTTTATAAGTCGTTGGCCAATGAAGTGGCGCTTGCTATGAAAAGATCAGCTCCCTTTGAAAAAGAAGCCAATCTGCAAAGCTGGAGGAAGAAATGCGCGTTCTTGTTGTAGGAAAAGGCGGCAGAGAACACGCCCTCGCGCAAAAGATCTCTGAATCGAAGCAAATCCAGAAAGTTTGGATTGCTCCAGGTAATCCCGGCATGCAGCGCATGGGCTTTGAGTGTGTTCCTGTGGAAAAATCAGTAGATATTCTTTCTTTCTGTTTGCAGCAATGCGTGGACCTGGTCGTACTTGGCCCAGAGGGTGCGATACTTTCAGATCTTAAAGACCTGCTTGAACAGAAAGGCGTTTCTTGCCTGGCTCCTTCAAAGGAAGCCGCCCAACTTGAGGCTTCAAAAGTTTTTTGCAAAAAAATTCTGGTCAAGGCCCAAGTAAAAACGGCTACTTTCGAAGTGGCCCAAGATTGGGAAGGGGCTCGTAAGTTGATTGCCAGCCATGACTTTTCTAAGCCAATTGTGATCAAGGCCGATGGGCTCGCCCAAGGAAAGGGCGTTGCGGTGTGTGAGGATCGAGAGCGTGCATTGATTTGCGCTCAAGAGATTTCCACAGCGTATGGCTTTCCTTTACTGTTTGAAGAGTGTCTTGTCGGAAAAGAACTTTCTGCCTTTGCACTGTGTGATGGAAAGGATTTTGTTCCGCTGGGCACGGCTTGCGATTACAAACGTATCGATGCCAATCCATTTAGCGCCAACACGGGCGGAATGGGAGCTTACAGTCCCTGTGATTTTTTGTCTGCTGAGGATGAATTAGAGATTTCAGAAATTTTTAAGAAGTCTTTAAAAGCGCTCAAAAAACAAAATACTCCCTTTGTGGGATTTTTGTTCGCGGGCTTGATGAAGACAGAGCAGGGTCTTTATGTTCTTGAATTTAACGTTCGCATGGGGGATCCCGAAACCCAGGCTCTTTTGCCGAGGATTGAAAGCGATCTCTTAGATTTGATTGTGAAAACGGTGCAGGGACGTCTGAAGAATCAGAGAACTCAGTTCTTAGATGAACAATCGGTCCATGTCGTCGCGGCCAGTGCGGGGTATCCCAGCAATCAAATGGATCTAGGCCACGCCATTGAGATTTCTTCAGATATCGTTGAAGGTTCGCAAATATTTTTTGCCGGTGTCACTGCCGAACAAAACTCTTTGGTGAATTCAGGAGGACGTGTTCTTGGTGTGACAGCCTTAGCAAAAACTCGAGAAGAAGCAAGAAAGACCGCCTACCAAGCAATGAGAAGAGTTCAATTTAAAGGCCTTTATTTCCGAGAGGATATTGCCCTATGAAATCTCTGCGCATTGCGATTTTTGCGTCAGGAACCGGCTCCAATGCGGAAGCCCTTATGAATAAGATGAAAGCGCTTGGCAAAAAAGTGGAGTTTGTCCTATCAGATAAGCGCGACGCTTTGGTTCTGGAAAAAGCAATGCGCCAGGGTGTGAATACTTATTTAGTCGAAAAAACTTCAGATCGATTTACTCACGAACAAGAGATTTTGAAACTCTTGGATCGTCATCAAATTGATTGGATTTTCTTAGCAGGCTATATGCGTTTAATTTCCGCCGATTTTCTACAAGCAGTTGGTAAACGTCATCAGCGGAAGTCGCAAATAGTAAATATTCATCCGTCTTTATTGCCTCTTTATCCAGGATCGAAAGCTCTGGAAAGGGCCTTCGCCGATCAAGTCGTCGAAAGTGGAGTCACCCTTCACCTTGTCGACGAAGGCATGGATACAGGGCCTATTTTGATGCAGGAAAAAATAAGTCTTGAAAGTTATGAAGCCTTTTCTGACTTTAAAATGAGAATGCACGAACTTGAACATTCCCTCTATACACGATTCCTCGAACAAATTGTCTTGGGGCAAATCCCCACAAACCATTTTAAGGAAGTTTCCGAATGCTAAGTCAAAGACTCGCGGTACGAAGCCGCATTGATACCAGTGCTGAAGAAAATCTTAAAAAAGCCTTTGCTTTGAATTCCGCCATCGAAGAGCTGCATCTGTCGCGGGTATTCTGGTTGTTAGAGAAAAAGCCAGGGGCGTTCTCTAAACTCAACCTCGATAAATATTTATCACGTATTTTTTGTGATTCAATTTCCGAAGATCTGGCAACAGACTTTCCCAAATTCCAAGATAACAAAGTTTATGTCGAGGTTCGTTTCCTTGGCGGCGTGACAGATAACTGGGCTCGCTCTGCCACAGAGGCCTTGGCTCTTGTTTCTGAAAGTCCGTCAATACCATGGCAAGAATTCGACATCGAAGTGCACAGCGGTTGGCAGATTGAACTAGGGACCGATCTCACCCAAAAGCAAATTGAAACGGTTTTATTTCAATCTCTTGCCAATCCTTTGCTTCATAAAGTGGAAGTCCAGAGGGGCAGTGACTTAAGAAAATCAAACACTCTCGACATGTATCATAATTATTGGAAGCTGGAAGCTTTCCGCCAACCAGAGCTTCAACTTTTTCCTTTAGAAGCTTCGTTCTTGAAGAGCATCAATGAACAGCGTGGATTGGCATTAAGCTCTCAGGAAATTGAGACCATCATTGCGCACTTTTCTTCCCCGGCGGAAATGTTGAAACGAAAAGAGTGGGGCTGGGATGGGAAGATCACTGAAGTTGAAGTCGAATGTCTGGCGCAAACCTGGAGTGAGCACTGCAAACATAAAATTTTTGCGGCCGATGTCGACTACAGCGAAGTTGTCGGTGATTTCCCACAACTTGGTGAAAAGAAAATCACCAATCTTTATAAATCCTATATTCAAGCGGCGACAAAAAAACTTTCTGACTGCGGATACTTGGTTTCGGTTTTTAAAGATAATGCAGGGATCGTCGATTTTGATCCAAAGCTGAATGTTTGCGTAAAAGTTGAAACCCATAACAGTCCTTCGGCTTTAGATCCTTTCGGAGGGGCCATCACGGGAATTCTTGGCGTCAATCGCGACATTCTAGGCTGTGGCATTGGGGCAAAGCCCGTCGCTAACATGGATGTTTTCTGTCTGTCACAAAAAGATCTATTTCCTAAGAGTGAAGATCCAAATCGTCCTGAACTCTTAAAAGATCCGTCTGTGATTTTCCGAGGCGTTCACCAAGGAGTTGAGGAAGGTGGAAATCAAAGCGGCATCCCTACGGTCAACGGAGCTTTCCAGTTCGCTAGTGAATTTGCGGCAAAGCCTCTGATTTTTGTTGGTTCACTGGGCATCATACCTAAAGAAATTCATGGAGAGAAAACCGAGTTGAAGACCATTCGCGCCGGCGATCAAATTGTCGTCGCCGGAGGTCGTTTAGGAAAAGACGGAGTTCATGGTGCTACATTCAGTTCCTTAGAACTTAATGACAATGTTGCATCGAATGTTGTTCAAATTGGCGACAGTATCACCCAAAAACGCCTGATTGATTTCACCTTGATCGCCAGGGACCGTGGCCTGATTCAAGCCATCACCGACAATGGAGCCGGTGGAGTGAGTTCTTCCATCGGAGAAATGGCGCAATTATCCGGTGGAGCTCGAATGGATCTGGCAAAACATCCCGTGAAATATGTGGGGCTAGAGTACTGGGAAATGCTCATCAGCGAATCGCAGGAACGTATGTCCTTCGCGGTGGCTCCTGAAAATCTTAAAGCTTTTTTGAATCTTGCCGCACAGATGGGGGTTGAGGCTTCTCATTTGGGTGAGTTTACAGATTCAGGTAAATTTGAAGTGAGCTATGGGAAGCAGCCCTTGGCTCAGCTTGATTTGCATTTCCTGCACGAGGGCTTAAGCAGAATGCATCTAAAAGCGCATTTTGAAGGGCCAAAGGAATACAAACCCTTTCACCGCGCTTTGCCGAAAAGATCTTTGCAAGCGTCTTCAAAGAACCTTGGCGAAGTTTTGAAAGTAATTCTAACTTCCCCAAATGTGGCATCGCGGGAACCTCTGGTGCGACACTACGATCACGAAGTTCAAGCCGCGACCCGAGTAAAACCTTACGGAGGGAAGACACAACAAGGAGCCAACAATTCAGGAGTCATTGATCTTTCCATGCATGGTGGCTCTGAACACAATGCCGTGGCAGTTTCGAATGGTTTGTGCCCGCAGCTTTCATACTATGACACCTATCTGATGGCTCAAAGAGCCGTCGATGAGTCTGTCAGAAATTTAATCGCGACAGGAGCCAATCCAGAAAAGATGGCCTTGGTCGATAACTTCTGTTGGCCTGATCCCACACCGAAGTCTTCAAACCCCGATGCAGAACACAAGATGGGACAACTGGTAAGAGCCTGTGCGGGTCTTTATGATGCCGCTTTAGTCTATAAAGCTCCATTGGTAAGCGGCAAAGACAGCATGAAAAATGATTTTATTGGTAAAGTGAGATCAGGAGAAACAATCAAGATTTCTGTTCCTCCAACTTTACTGATGACTGCCATTGCCCAAGTTCCAGATGCTAGAAAGACTTTAAATGGTTTCTTTGCGAAAGCCGGAGATAAAATTTATCTTTTAGGCACTCCCACTGAAAGTTTAGTGGCGTCCGTTTTTGAGCAGGAATTTGTGACGGTCAGTAAGAAGCCTGAATATCCTGACTTGGTTAAAAACAAAGAACTCTATCAACTCATTTACGAATCTATTCAGCATGGCATGTTAGCTTCTTGTCACGACGTCTCGGAGGGCGGCATGATGTCTGCGGTGAGCGAGTGTTGCTTCGGGAATGAATTGGGTGCTTCTTTGGATCTCAACTCATTGAGCTGGGAAAATCTTTGGTCCGAGATGGGTTCGCAGTTTGTTGTCAGTGTCCCTGTCGACAAAGAGCCGTTGTTCACTCAGTACTTCGATCGCTGGGCTCTGCCTCTGGGAGTCGTGACAGACTCAGAGGATCTCAAATGGAAATTCCAGAACGAAGAAAACCAAGAGAGCTTGCAAGATCTACAAACGCTTTGGTCTGAAGGAGTTTTAAATGTCTACAATTCCTAATTTTCTAATTTTGTGGGGCGACGGCATTAATTGCGAAAATGAAACGGCCAGGGCTGTTGAACTTGCCGGGGGAGTTGCCACCAAAGTCCATATCAATGAATTAGTTGCCGTACCCGAAATGCTTCACAGCTTTCAAGGCATGATCATTCCCGGTGGATTTTCATTCGGTGACCACTTGGGTAGCGGGCAAATTTTGGCTCTTAAACTCGAGCGCTTTGTAAAAAAAGAACTGGAAGTCTTCGTTAAAAAATTCCCGGTTATGGGCATCTGCAATGGCTTTCAAACCTTAGTAAGATTGGGACTGTTACCAGACGCTAACTTTCAAAAGACTTGTTCGCTTATTAAGAATGAACAAGGACATTTTCAAAATGAATGGGTTGAACTGGAAAAGAACAATGCCTCGCCTTGTATTTGGACTAAAAATCTTCCCGAAAATTTTGTCCTTCCAGCGCGCCACGGGGAAGGATGTTTTATCTGCGAAAGCGAAGACGTCCTTAGATCCTTACAAAACAAGGGGCAGATCGCTCTTCGGTATAAAGAAAATTTCAACGGGGCTGTGGATCGAATTGCGGGGGTGTGTGATTCCTCCGGGTTGGTTTTTGCCTTAATGCCACATCCAGAAGCCGCGGTTCACGACTGGCATTTGCCCTTCGATGGAAAAGCCTGGGGTCTCGATTTTTTTAAAAGTGCTTTGCAATATTTGAAGGGATAACTTGTGAAAAGAATCAAACGTGCTCTTTTAAGTGTTTCAGATAAAACCGGCTTAATTGAACTAGCAACAGCCTTAAGCCAACAAAACATCGAATTGATTGCCAGCGGAGGCACTGCAAAGACTCTTGAGCAAGTGGGTCTCTCCGTGACTCCCGTTGAGAAACTCAGCGGTAAAGCCGAAGCTTTCCAGGGCCGCATGAAAACTTTAAGCTTCGAAATTTCCTCGGCGCTGCTTTTTCGCAGGGATGATGCCAACGATCTTCAAACAGCTCAGGATCTTCACATAGAGCCCATCGATCTGGTGGTCGTGAATTTGTATCCATTCCATGAAACTCTTAAGAAGGATGCAAGCTTCGCAGAGTGCATCGAAAATATTGATATCGGCGGACCGACAATGCTAAGAGCCGGCGCTAAAAACCACGAGTCGGTCACAGTTCTCTGTGAGCCTTCTCAATACGCAAGCTTTTTAGAAAACTTCAAAGCCCATGCCGGCAACACCACTCTTGAGTTCCGTCGCGAATGCGCAGCTAAGGTTTATACCATGACGGCTTTCTATGACATGGCCATCGCTGGCTATCTCACAAAAAGCTCTGGCAAACAATTGCGCTACGGCGAAAATCCACACCAGCAAGCCGTGGTCCTTGAAGACCCCTTTGCGCAGGGCTTGGCTCACAAAAAAACTCTGCAGGGTAAAGAGATGTCTTACAATAACTACCTCGATGCTGACTTCGCGGCCCAAGCTTTGAAAGACATGTGGGCATGGCAGGGAAGTTACACACATCCTTGTGCTGTCGTGGTGAAACATAATACGCCTTGCGGAATGGCCATCGCAGAGACGCCACTTCGCTCTCTGGAAATGGCATGGAAAGGGGACGAAAAAAGTTCCTTCGGCGGAGTCCTTGCTCTCAGCTTCCCGGTGACAAAAGAAGTTGCCGCTTTTTTCCAAGATAAATTCGTTGAAGTGATTCTTGCTCCGCAGTTCACAGAAGAGGCGCAAACATTGCTCAAGAAAAACTGCCGTCTGGTAGAGATCAACCTTCAGCAAGATCCCACTTGGCAGATTCGCAGCATCGAGGGAGGCGCTCTTTTGCAACAAAAAGACAGCTTTTCAACTGAACACTTTAAAGTGGTGACCGAAAAGTCTTTGCCAAAAGCAAAAGATCGTCTCGCAGCTTTTTCGTTTCTTTGCGTAAAAAATCTTAAGAGCAACGCCATCGCCATCTGCGCTCAGCATGGAGGTGAATTCGAAATGATCACTCTGGGGTCGGGCCAAACCAACCGTGTTGATTGCATCGAAAAACTAGTGGTCCCAAGGTTAAAGGATAAAGGCATCACGGACGTCTCAGAAATGGTATTGGCTTCAGACGCCTTCTTCCCATTCCCTGACTCCATAGAAATCGCCAGCAAAGTAGGAATCAAACACATCGTTCAACCCGGCGGCTCAATAAAGGATGCCGAAGTGATTGCCGAGGCCAATAAAAGAGGCCTCTCTATGATCTTCACAGGGCAAAGACACTTCCTGCACTAAAAGTAAGTAAGTTAGTTAGTTAGTTAGTTAGTTAGTTAGTTAGTGACGACGGTTCTCTTCACTAAAACAGAAAAAATAATTTCGAAGTAAGGAAGAATTCATGACAGAAGTAATCGACTACCAAAAATCCGGAGTAGACGTTCAAAAGGCCGATGCTTTCGTAGAGAGAATTAAATCCCTTGTCCCTTCAACCCACAATCAGAACGTAGTCCAAGGCATCGGAGGCTTCGCAGCCCTCTATCAACTAAGCTCCGACAGATTACTAGCTTCCTGCACTGACGGAGTTGGCACAAAATTAAAACTCGCCCAACAAATGAACAAACATTATGGCGTCGGCATTGATCTCGTGGCGATGTGTGTGAACGACCTTCTATGTGTGGGCGCAAAACCTTTATTCTTCCTCGATTATATGGCCTTCGGAAAGCTCAACACACAAGTCAGCGAAGAATTGATCGCAGGCATGGTCGACGGCTGCAAACAATCAGGCATGGCCCTCATCGGAGGCGAAACCGCAGAAATGCCAGGCTTCTATCAAAAAGATGAATACGATCTCGCCGGCTTCAGCGTAGGTGATGTCACGCCTCAAGACATGTACAAAGAAGAAAACATTGAAGAGGGCGACGCTTTGATAGGGATTGCCTCCAGCGGATTTCACTCAAACGGTTACTCTCTATTGCGCCAACTAGTAAAAGAAAATGAAACGGATCTGTTGAATCAACTTCTCGAGCCAACAAAGATCTACGTAAAACTAGTAAATTCCCTGAGAAAAAACCTCCCTGGCTCCATCCTAGCAATGGCCCACATCACAGGAGGAGGCATCGACAACATCCCGCGCATGAGCGAAAAATTTGACTACAACATAACCAACTGGCCGTCCCTCGAGGAAGTAAGGCCCGTAATCAAAGCCATAGCCACAAGATCAGGCCTCTCAGACGAAGAACTCCACCGCACCTTCAATATGGGAGTAGGCCTAGTACTGATAATAAAAAAATCCCAAGCAACAGCAGCCCTAACCCACATAAAAGAACAAAACGAAAAGGCCTGGCAAATAGGCACCCTCACAAAGGGCTCCGGAAAAATCCAAAAAGGTACCTGCTTCCCTTCGGTTCAAAAAAGTACATAGATCAAGTGAACACAAAGGCAGTAGCTCAGTGAGTGAGATGAAACGATACAAACTCTCCTCTGCTGGGCAGGGGAGAGTTTACGACCTGTATATCAGGAAAGATTTGTGAGTGATTTTAAAAGATCACTTTCAAAAGGTACCTGCTTCCCTTTGGCTCAAAAAAGTACATAGATTAAGAGAACCCAAAAAGGAGTTGTTCTCTGAGTACTAAGAAACGATACAAAATCTCCATGTTGATGACGGCAGGGAGATTTCTCCGATCTGTGTATCAGGTAAAGATTTGTGAGTGATTTAATGAGATCACTTTCCAAATCAATTCTAGGTGACAGTTCATTTCCAACGGTTGCACCGCAAATAGCTAGAGCGATCTTAGAATAAACGGCCCTTATTTGACTTTTATAAGACCAATTCATATATCTTTAAGGCAGAATAGTTTTCTATCTTCAACAAAGTTGAATCCAAAACCGGAGAGGCCATGACTAAAAACCTCAAGGCAAGCCCGATGAAAAATCCCATCATCCTTGCGCTCGACGTAGACACTAAAGAACAAGCTCTCAAGATCACCGATGAACTCGCAGATATTGTCGGCGGCTTTAAGTTAGGTCCTCGCCTGTGCCTTCGTTATGGAATGGATTTCGTGAAAGAGGTTGCAAAGCGCGGGCCTATCTTCCTGGACAATAAGCACTTCGATATCCCATCAACGATGGAAGCCGCAGTAAGAGCAAGCTTTGAAGCGGGGGCCTCGTTGGTTACGGTGCACGCTTTAAGTGGTCGTGAAGCATTGAAACGAATGGCAGAGGTAGAAAAAGAACTGAATCAACAAAGACCTTTTCGCATCCTCGCAGTGACAATTCTCACGTCATGGGATGAGCAGTCCTTGCCAAGTAATTTAAAATCTCAACCGATCTCTCAGCATGTTGTTGATCTAGCAAGCTTGGTTCAAGAATCAGGGCTATCAAGCGTCGTTTGTTCTCCTCACGAATTAGACCTTTTACAAAATCGCGGTCTATATCTTGTCACTCCAGGAATTCGCAATAGTATGGCCAGCGCAGGCGATCAAAAACGAATTATGGGTCCCAAGGCAGCCCTCCAACAAGGAGCCTCTGCCTTGGTGGTAGGTCGTCCAATTTTAGAAGCAAAAAACATTAAAGAAGCAGCAACAGAATTTGTAATGGCAGTATATGAAGAAAAATAACTCTCGTTCCCCACAAAAATCATCTCGTCCGCAATCAAACTCTCGCCCTCAAGGTGGTGGTCGTCCTCAATCATCAGGCCGTCCACAGCAAGGCGGACGTCCTCAGCAAAACAACGCCTCTCGCTCTGAAAATCACATCCCTCGTGAATGGAGAATCGTCGTTGGTAACCACGCGATCAAAGAAGCTTTGGCAGTTCGTCCAAAGATGATTAAAGGCATGTGGCTGAAGTTGGGATGGGAGTCGTCAGCAGATCTTCGCGAGATCGAGGAGCTGGCTCGAGCAGCAAAAGTGAAAATCGATACTAGACAAGAGTCTGTAATTGATAAATTTGGATCCTCCCATCAGGGCGCAGCATTGTTCGTCGATGGTGCTCCTATTTTAGACATTAAAGGTCTAGAGAAATACGAAAAATCAGTAGTTCTCATGTTGGACGGTATCGAGGATCCACATAATTTAGGTGCGATTTTGAGAACCTCTTGGTTGACAGGGGCGCACGGTGTTTTGATTCCAGAAGACCGTGCGGTGGGTCTAACTCCGACGGTCCATAAAGTGGCCTGCGGAGGTGTGGAGCATGTCCCTGTTGAAGAGACAACAAACTTCGCTAAGTATGCGGAAGAGTTAAAAAAACAAGGCTATTGGATTTATGGTTTGAGCCCCCGCGGTAAGCGCTCAATTTTTGAGCTAGAGCTGCCAGATAAAGTTGTTTGGGCGATCGGCGCAGAAGATAAAGGAATGAGGGTGACAACCGAAAGATTGTGTGATGAATTAGCTTTCATTCCGCAGTCGAGCGCTTCGGCTTCATATAACGCATCGGTGGCCACCGCAATGGCCCTAACCGAGACGTTGAGGCAGCACGCACCGCGCGGAAATCGAAAAAAATCGCAGTCGGACGAATAATTATCTTTGACGAGTGTAGATTTTATCCAATATAACGTTTCGGTTATCTCAGGTAAGCTGGTTTAGCTCAATTGGTAGAGCAGCTGATTTGTAATCAGCAGGTTGCGGGTTCGAGTCCCATAACCAGCTCCAAATTTCTCTGAGTAAGCATTCACAAGTGGGTAGGTGCCCGAGTGGCTAAAGGGGGCGGACTGTAAATCCGCTGGCTTATGTCTACGAAGGTTCGAATCCTTCCCTGCCCACCATTTTTTTTTGAATGTTTACTTGGAGAAATTTGAGAGCGAGAGGAAGAAATTCTTCTCGGGCATGTTTTTCTGATATGGGCGGGAGTAGCTCAATTGGCTAGAGTATCTGCCTTCCAAGCAGAGGGTTGCGGGTTCGAGACCCGTCTCCCGCTCCAAATTTTCAGAAAAATTGCCATGTGCAGCGAGATGAATCTTATCGAGGCGCGAGGGGAGAGGTATATTATCAATATGCCGACCGACGAAGCAACGAAGAGAAGAGTCATCTGGCTGCATATGGGCCCATGTAGCTCAGTGGTAGAGCACACCCTTGGTAAGGGTGAGGTCGTCGGTTCGGCTCCGATCATGGGCTCCACTAAGTTAGTTTGATTTTAGTTATTTGTTTTTGTGTTTGCTAAAGTAATTTAATTTAAAAAAATCTCTGCAGGAGGAATAATGTCTAAAGAGAAATTCAACCGTAATAAGCCGCATGTTAACATCGGTACAATCGGTCACGTCGATCATGGTAAAACAACTTTGACTGCTGCTATCACGACTACTCTTGCAGCAACTGGCAACGCGCAAGCAATGTCATACGATCAAATCGATAAATCTCCAGAAGAGAGAGAGCGTGGTATCACTATCTCTACTACTCACGTTGAATACGAAACAGCTAATCGTCACTATGCGCACGTTGACTGCCCAGGACATGCTGACTACGTAAAAAACATGATCACTGGTGCTGCTCAAATGGACGGAGCTATCTTGGTAGTTTCTTCTGCTGACGGTCCTATGCCACAAACTCGTGAACATATCCTTCTTGCTCGTCAAGTAGGTGTACCTGCTCTAGTTGTTTTCATGAACAAAGTAGACATGGTTGACGATAAAGAACTTCTTGAGCTAGTTGAGCTTGAAGTTCGCGAACTTCTTTCTAAGTACGAATTCCCTGGCGATGATATCCCAGTTGTAAAAGGTTCTGCTTTGAAAGCTTTGGAAGGCGATACTTCTGATATCGGTCGTCCATCTATCATGCGTTTGATGGAAGCTTGTGACACTTACATCCCTGAACCGGTTCGTGCTATCGAGAAGACTTTCTTGATGCCAGTAGAGGACGTATTCTCTATCTCTGGTCGTGGTACAGTTGTTACTGGCCGTGTTGAGCGTGGTATCGTAAAAGTTGGTGACGAGATCGAAATCGTTGGTATCCGCCCAACTCAAAAAACTACTGTAACTGGTATCGAAATGTTCCGTAAACTTCTTGATGAAGGTCGCGCTGGAGACAACTGTGGTGTTCTTCTTCGTGGTACTAAAAAAGAAGACGTTGAACGTGGTCAAGTTCTTGTTAAGCCAGGAACAGTTAAGCCACACAAAAAATTCCGCGCTGAGGCTTACATCCTAACTAAAGAAGAAGGCGGACGTCATACTCCATTCTTCAATGGTTACCGTCCTCAATTCTACTTCAGAACTACAGACGTTACTGGCGTTTGTACTTTGAAAGCTGGAACTGAAATGGTTATGCCTGGTGACCGTGTAGAAGTAGCAGTTGAGCTTATCGCTCCAATCGCTATGGAAAAAGAGCTTCGCTTCGCTATCCGCGAAGGTGGCCGCACAGTTGGTGCCGGTGTAGTTGTTGAAATCCTTGAGTAGGATTAACGCAGCATTCGCTAATTAAAAATCGCCCGGGGGACTCCTTGACAAAAGGGTCCCCCTCGGTGTTTCTTGGCAGCTGTATTTTTTTAGTTTTTTGTACTGAGTTTTTTGTACTGAGTTTTTTCAATGCAGGGGTGTAGCTCCAGCGGTAGAGCGAACGACTCCAAATCGTTAGGTCGTGGGTTCGAATCCCTCCGCCCCTGCCAATTTCGCATCATGGAAGAGGAACAATGGAAAAAGCCAACGCTAAAATTTTAACTCTAAGTTTTGCTATTGCTGGTGCACTAGTAGGATTGACTACTCATCTTCTCATCAAAGCTTTTGCTGGAGCTTTCGGTGTTGTGGCGAGAGCCGCTGATTCAGACATGGTAAGACACGGTCTTCCAGTTGCGATCGGCCTCGTATTATTTGCAGCTCTACAATTCAATCCACGCGTTCGCGCATGGGGCGAAGAAGTTGTGAACGAAATCCGCAAGGTTGTTTGGCCTTCGCGTAAAGACACAACTGCTATGACTATGGTTTGCGTAGTTATGGTTCTTATTTCTAGTGTGATCATCAGTTCATTCGATTTGATCTCGGGCTTTTTTATTAACTATCTAATGAAGTAAGGAACGGACTGTGGAAAAAAAATGGTACATCGTTAACGTTCAAACTAGCTGTGAAAACACGGCTAAAAAAGCTATCGAAGAAAAAATCAAAACTTCCAAAATGGAAGAGTTCTTTGGCGACATCTTGATCCCTGCGGAAAGCGTAGTGGAGCTCGTAAAAGGCCAAAAACAAGTAAAATCACGTAAATTTTTCCCGGGTTATATCTTCGTTCAGATGTTTTTGAATGATGAGACTTGGCATTTGGTAAGAAATTCGTCTAAAGTGACCGGCTTCGTGGGTGGTACTAAAACTCGTCCTCCAGAGGTTCCGGAGGCTGAAGTTCTTCGTGTAACACAGCAAATGGCTGGCGTTGCTGAAAAACCAAAACCACGTGTGAAGTTCGCGGTAGGTGAGAATGTGACTGTTGTTGATGGTCCATTCAGTAACTTCCAAGGAACTGTAGAAGACGTTAACGAGGACAAAGCGAAGCTTAAAGTTCTTGTGAGCATCTTCGGTAGACCAACTCCAGTTGAGTTGGACTATATCCAAGTAGAAAAACAATAATTTTTCTCGAGGTCACATAGGGTGATCTTGGGAGTTTAAATCAAATCCTCTTGCAGGAGTGGGTCATGGCAAAAAAAGTTACAGGAATGATCAAGCTGCAGATACCGGCAGGGAAAGCTAATCCAGCTCCTCCCGTTGGACCGGCGCTCGGACAGCATGGGGTAAACATCATGGAATTCTGTAAACAGTTCAATGCTCGTACGCAAGCATTGGGTGATAGCATCATCCCTATCATCATCACTGTTTATCAAGACAGATCGTTTACCTTTATTACTAAAACACCACCGGTGTCTTCTTTGATCAAAAAGGCGTTGAAATTGGAATCAGGTTCCAAAATGCCTCAAAAAGACAAAGTTGGAAAAATCAAACAAGATCAAATCAAGGTTATCGCGACTACAAAGTTGCCTGATTTGAACTGCTTGAAAGTTGAATCAGCAATGTCACAAGTTGCAGGTACAGCTAAGAGCATGGGCATCGAGCTGGAAGGCTAGGGGTTGACATATGGCAGGTAAAAAGTTCGCAGCAGCCTCTAAGAAGGTTGATTCTGCAAAAAAATACACTGTTGATGAAGCATTCAAACTCGTAGTTGAGTCCGCTCCAGCGAAGTTTGATGAATCTATCGACGTAGCATTGCGTTTGGGTATCGACCCTAAGCAATCTGATCAACAAGTTCGTGGCGCGATCGCATTGCCTCACGGTCTTGGTAAAGACGTAAAAGTAGTAGTTTTCGCAAAAGGCCCGAAAGAGGCTGAAGCAAAAGCTGCTGGTGCTGACTTTGTTGGCGCTGATGACCTTGTAGCTAAAATTCAAGGTGGCTGGTTGGATTTCGATAAATGTATCGCGACTCCAGACATGATGGCGACTGTTTCTAAAGTTGCTAAAATCCTTGGACCTCGTGGTTTGATGCCGAATCCAAAAATCGGTACTGTAACTATGAACGTTGGCGAAGCCGTTACTGCCGAGAAAAAAGGTAAGTTGGATTTCCGCGTTGATAAAGCAGGTATCGTACATGCTGGTATCGGTAAAAAATCAATGGGCGATGCAAAACTTCGTGATAACTTCCTCGTTCTTTTGGGCGCGCTAGTTAAAGCTAAGCCAGCATCTTCTAAAGGTGTTTATCTTAGATCAATCTCCGTAGCTTCGACTATGGGTCCTGGTGTTAAGATTGAACCGAATGCAGCTGCAGCTATCGTTGGGACTTTGTCTTAATATAGTTTCGGTGGGCTTCAAGTTATTGAAGCCCAAGCCTTCACTAAGGCTTTAAAGAAGTGAAACTTAAATTTATTTTATTGCGATCAGAGACAGTAGGTTTCCATTTGTGGATCTAATCCTTCGCTTGTGAAGGGCCTGCCGAGATAAGGCAAAAAGGTATTCAAAAAATTCCAACATCGTTGGAATCCAAGGACCTCCAAACCACTGATTCGCACAGACTCTCGAGTCAAATCGGGAGAAAAATCTAACGAAAGGAGGCTCACTTATGATCACTCGCGCAGATAAAGAGCAAGAGATTAAGCTAATCACGGAGAAATTCGGAAAAGCTAAAGGGGCTTTCATCGTAGACTTTAAGGGCATCAAAGTTGAGCAAGTTACTAACTTGCGCAAAAAGTTGAATGCTAGCGAGTCTGAGATGAAGGTCGTTCGTAACACTCTTGCAAAAAGAGCGTTCAAAGATCACCCAGCTATTGAAAAAGCTTTTGCTAATTCAATGAAAGGTACTAACGCCATCGTATTCTCATACGGTGAAGTGAACGCAACTGCAAAAACACTTGCTGACTTTGCTAAGGACGTTGAAGTTCTACAAATCAAATCAGGTGTGATGGATGGCGAAGCTTTGGATGATGCGAAGATTAAATTCTTGGCTACTCTTCCTGGCAAAGACCAACTCCGTGCTATGTTCTTGGCTACACTTCTTGCTCCAGCAACTACACTTGCTAGATGCTTGAACGTTTACGCTGAAAAACTTGGTGGCGGCGCTACTGCTGGTACTGAAGAAGCTCCACAAGCTTAATTGCTTGCGCTCCGGTTGTTCGGGGCAAATGGTTGCTGAATATTTGAATTTTTAAATAATTTTTTAAATCCCTGGAGGATTAAATGTCTCTAACTAACGATCAACTTGTTGACGCATTGTCTGCGAAAACAGTTCTTGAAATCGCTGAACTTGTAAAAATGCTTGAAACTAAATGGGGCGTTTCTGCGGCTGCTCCTGTAGCTGCTGCAGCTGGTCCTGCTGCTGTTGTTGAAGAAAAAACTGCATTCGACGTTATCTTGGTTGATGCTGGCGCAAACAAAATCAACGTAATCAAAGAAGTACGTGGTTTGACTGGTTTGGGTCTTGCTGAAGCTAAAGCTCTTGTTGAAGCTGGTGGCAAAGCAGTTAAAGAAGGCGCGACTAAAGAAGACGCTGAAAAAATCAAAAAAGCTCTTGAAGCTGCAGGCGCGAAAGTTACTGTTAAGTAGTTTTCTCTCTGAGAATGATTTTGCCGAAAGCCTCGTGGAAACACGGGGCTTTTTGCTTTTTGGCCCCTTAGCAAAGTGGGCCCCTGAAAAATGAGGAAAGGGCTTAACTAAATTCAGACACGCGCATCCAGCGCTCGTCGGCCTTGAATACCGCATCCTGCGGGGCCGGAGGTCTGAATTTAGTTAAGCCCTTTCCTCATTTTTAGGCTCATTGCTAATGGACTAAAAATCAAAAAGCCCAGCATCTAGAAATATGTCGAGTTTCATTAATTACCAGAGAACACAAATACTTGACGCGCAAGTGAAGTGATTTTCTGGCTCCTCAATTCTACCTGACCCATCCTTTCGGAACTTAACTTTGGATCGCTGATCAGCCTTGCAATGCGAATTTAGCTTTTAGAAAATCAGACCTCCGGCCCCGCAGGATGCGGTATTCAAGGCCGGCGAGCGCTGGATGCGCGGGTCTGATTTTCTAAAAGCTAAATTTGCGTTGTAAGGCGGCCTTAGGGACCCAAAGATGAGCCCCGCAAAAGATTTCAAGAAGTGGGCCAAAAGTATTATAATCACTTGATTTATTGAAAACTTGGAGTAGTTTGAGATGCTTGTCTTTTATTTAATGTGGGTCTTGGTTTCTTCCCCCCGAAGTGAAGTTCCGATTTTCTTATCACGGAGAGTACATTGGAAAAAACTCCAGTTACGGCTTCTAACATTCGAGTTAGGAAGTCATTCGCGAAAAATAAGCAAGTCATTGATATTCCAAATCTGATTGAATTGCAGAAGTCTTCTTATGAAGCTTTCATTCAAAAGGATATGGATCCAGATCGCCGTGGCGAAGCTGGTCTCAATGGCGTTTTCAAATCTGTTTTCCCAATCACAGATTTCAACAACACTGCAAGCCTTGAGTTTGTAAGTTACACTCTAGAGCCAGCAAAATACGACGTAGACGAGTGCCGTCAACGTGGTATGACTTTCGCTGCGCCTATCAAGGTAACTCTTCGTCTGATCGTTTTCGATGTTGATGAAGAAACTGAAGCGCGTTCTATTCGCGACGTAAAAGAGCAAGAAGTTTACCTTGGTGAAATTCCTCTTATGACTGCGAACGGTTCATTCATTATCAACGGTACTGAGCGCGTTGTTGTTTCTCAGTTGCATCGTTCTCCTGGCGTGTTCTTCGATCACGACGGTGGTAAAAACAATGCTTCTGGAAAACTGATCTACTCTGCACGCGTGATCCCTTACCGTGGTTCTTGGTTGGATGCTGAATTTGACCAAAAAGATTTGATCCATGTTCGTATCGATCGTCGTCGTAAATTCCCTGTGACTATTCTTTTGAAAGCATTGGGTTACAACGCAGAACAATTGCTTGAGTACTTCTACGATCTTGATGAAGTTTACGTTAAGGGTGGAAAACTCTTCCGTAAGTTGGACATCGAAAGAATGTCAGGTCAAAGAGCATTGACAGATGTACTTGATCCTAAGACAGGTGAAGCGCTTGTTAAGGCTGGTCGTCGTATCACTCGCGCGATCGTCAAGAAAATTAAAGACCTCAACATCACTGAGCTTGAAGTAGAGCCAGATGATCTTGACGGAAAAGTTTTGGCTAAGCCACTTATCGATGAATCTACAGGTGAGATCATCGCTGATGCGAATGCTGAACTAAACTCTGCAATCATCCGTCGCGCGATCGAAGCTGGTATCGAAAGCTTCTACATGATCTTCTTCGACGGTTTGACTGTTGGTCCTTACCTAAGAAATACATTGTTGGTAGATAAAGTTACTAACAAAGATGAGTCTTTGGTTGAGATCTACAAACGCCTTCGTCCTGGTGAGCCTCCAACTTTGGAAGCTGCTACGACATTCTTCGGTCGTTTGTTCTTCGATCCAGAAACTTACGATTTGTCTGAAGTTGGTCGTATCAAGATCAATCACAGATTCGGTATTTCTATGGATGAGTGTCCTCCTTCTCACAGAACACTTACTCACAAAGATATCTTGAGCACTATCAAAACTCTGATCGACTTGAAAAATGGTCGCGGTGTTATCGACGATATCGATCACTTGGGTAACCGTCGTGTTCGTTCAGTAGGTGAGTTGCTTGAGAATCAATACCGTATCGGTCTCGTTCGTATGGAACGTGCGATTCGTGAGCGTATGTCTCTTCAAGATGTTGAGACAATGATGCCTCATGACCTCGTGAACGCTAAACCAGTGAACGCGGTTGTTAAAGAATTCTTCGGTTCATCTCAATTGTCTCAGTTCATGGATCAAACGAATCCGTTGTCAGAGATCACGCACAAACGTCGTTTGTCTGCTCTTGGACCCGGCGGTTTGACTCGTGACCGTGCAGGTTTCGAAGTACGTGACGTACATCCTACGCATTACGGTCGTATCTGTCCGATTGAAACTCCAGAGGGACCAAACATTGGTTTGATCGCTTCTTTGGCTACTTACGCTCGTATCAACAACTACGGTTTCATTGAGACTCCGTACAGAAAAGTTGATCAAGGCTCTGTATCTAAAGACATCAACTACTTGTCAGCTCTTGAAGAAGCTGGTCACTATATCGCTCCTGCGGCTCGTGACGAAGCTGGAAACAAAGCCATCCAAACTGCAACGACAATCACTCGTCGTGACGGTGAGTATGAAATCGTAGATAAAGAAAAAGTAGCTTTGATGGACGTTTCTCCATCTCAGTTGGTTTCTATCGCGGCGTCTTTGATTCCGTTCCTAGAGCATGACGATGCCAATCGTGCATTGATGGGATCGAACATGCAACGTCAAGCGGTGCCTTTGCTCCGTTCTCGCGCTCCACTAGTTGGAACAGGCGTTGAGAGACTTGTTGCTCGTGACTCTGGTACATCTGTCGTTGTTCAAAATGATGGTATCGTTGAGGAAGTAGATGCTTCTCGTATCGTTATCCGTCGTTTTGCTAAAGGTGGAGAACTTGGTGCGAACGTAGATATCTACAATCTAACTAAGTACCAACGCACAAATCAAAATACATGCTTCAATCAAAAACCAATCGTAACAGTTGGTGACAAGGTTTCTAAAGGCGACATCGTTGCTGACGGACCTTCTACTGAACTTGGTGAGTTGGCATTGGGACAAAACATCCTAGTAGCCTTCACTCCTTGGCAGGGTTACAACTTCGAGGATTCTATCTTGATTTCTGAGCGTTTGTTGAAAGACGACGTTTACACATCTATTCACATCGAAGAGTTCGAGTGCGTAGCGCGTGACACGAAATTGGGTAAAGAAGAGATCACTCGCGATATCGCCAACGTTGGTGAAGAAGCACTTAAAGATCTTGATAGCTCTGGTATCGTTCGCATCGGTGCGGAAGTTCGTCCAGGCTTCATCCTAGTTGGTAAAGTTACTCCTAAAGGTGAAACACAACTTTCTCCTGAAGAAAAACTCTTGAGAGCGATCTTCGGTGAAAAAGCGGGCGACGTACGTGATACATCTCTTCGTGCTCCATCTGGCGTTTACGGAACTGTTATCGATGCTCAAGTTTACTCTCGTGAAGGTGCTGACCGTGACGAACGTTTGGCTTCAATCATCGAAGAGAAAAAACGCAAACTTGAAAAAGATTTGGCAGTTGAACAAAACGTTATCAAAAATAACTCGATCTCTAAACTTCGCGATATCTTGGTAGGTAAAATCACTACTGGCGTATTGTTGAATGAAGACGGAAGCCAAAAGCTTCTTAATAAAGGTCAAAACATCACTGTAGCGGATATCGAAACAATTCCATTCGAGTTGTTGAACTATATCCCTCTTGAGCAAGACCTAGAGTTCCAAGTTAACAAAATCATCGACAATGCTCGTAACCAACTTGACGCAGTTAAATTGGTATTCAACGAGAAAATCGATCGTCTCCGTAAAGGTGACGAGTTGCCTCCTGGCGTGATCAAAATGGTCAAAGTTTACGTTGCGATTAAACGTAAAATGCAAGTCGGCGATAAGTTCGCGGGCCGCCACGGTAATAAAGGTGTCGTTTCTAAAGTATTGCCTGTTGAAGACATGCCATACCTTGCAGACGGTTCACCGGTTGACATGGTTCTAAATCCACTGGGCGTTCCTTCTCGTATGAACATCGGGCAAATCCTCGAGGTGCATTTGGGTTGGGCTGCGCACAATCTTGGTAAGCAACTAGGTGAACACTTAACTAAGTGGAACGCTGAAAATGCTCGTAAAGAGATGAAAGATATCTTCAGTGATAACGAAATCAGCGCGAAACTTGACGGTGCTGACGACGCTTCATTGAAAGCAATGGTAACTCGTATGAAGAATGGCGTGCACGTTGGCACTCCAGTATTCGACGGTGCTCGTGAAGCAGACGTAAAGAGCTTGCTTGCAAAAGCTGAAGTTCCTTTGACTGGTAAATCTATCCTGTTCGATGGTCGTACAGGTGAGCCGTTCACGAACCCAGTTACTGTCGGTATCATGTACATGCTTAAGCTTCACCATCTGGTTGAAGAGAAGATCCATGCGCGTTCTATCGGACCTTATTCACTCGTTTCGCAACAACCATTGGGCGGTAAAGCACAATTCGGTGGTCAGCGTCTAGGGGAGATGGAAGTCTGGGCGATCGAGGCATACGGAGCTGCATACTCACTACAAGAGTTCCTAACTGTTAAGTCAGATGACGTAGCTGGAAGAACACGTATGTATGAAAGCATCGTAAAAGGCGAAAATATCCTTGAGCCGGGCTTACCTGAATCATTCAACGTATTGGTGAAAGAGCTTCAGTCTCTTGCATTGAACGTAGAGTTGATGGAGTCCGACATCCTTCGTGACCAAGATGAAGATCTTGGCGACGACGGTATCGAGGGTGGTGGATCTGTTTCGACTCCAAGTGAGTCGGGTCAGCATTAATTTAAACTTTAACAACAGGGGTGTTCTTTGAGAGACTTGTTGAATTTTTTCGATAAACCAAAAGATCCACTTTCGTTTGACGCCGTACGAGTATCGTTGGCGTCACCTGAAATGATTCGTGATTGGTCATTTGGTGAAGTTAAGAAGCCGGAAACTATCAACTACCGTACATTCAAGCCTGAACGTGATGGCTTGTTCTGTGCGAAAATCTTCGGTCCTATTAAGGACTACGAGTGCTTGTGCGGTAAGTACAAGCGTATGAAATATCGTGGCGTCGTCTGTGAAAAGTGCGGCGTTGAAGTTACACAAACTAAAGTTCGTCGTGAACGTTTAGGTCATATTGAGCTTGCAACTCCAGTAGCACATATCTGGTTCTTGCGCTCGTTGCCTTCTCGTATCGGTAACTTGCTCAACCTTTCTTTGAAAGACGTTGAGAAAGTTTTGTATTGTGAAGCACACGTGGTTATCGATCCAATGGAAACTACATTGGAAGAAGGCCAAGTATTGACTGAAGAAGCTTTGAACGCAGCTTTGAACGAATTCGGTCCAGCTTTCAAATACGGCATGGGCGGCGAAGCTGTTCGTGACCTTTTGAGAAAAATTGACCCTGAATACTTGTCACGCAAACTTCGTCTAGAAGCTAAAGATGTCAAATCTGAAGCGGGTATGAAGAAGATCACTAAGCGTCTTAAAGTTGTAGAAGCTTTCAAAGGCTCTATCAACAAGCCTGAGTGGATGATGTTGGAAGCACTTCCAGTATTGCCACCTGATCTTCGTCCTCTAGTTCCACTAGATGGCGGTCGTTTCGCAACTTCAGATCTAAATGATCTTTACCGTCGTGTTATCAACCGTAATAACCGTTTGAAACGTCTTCAAGAGCTTAACGCTCCAGACATCATCATCCGCAATGAGAAGCGTATGCTTCAAGAAGCGGTTGATGCGTTGTTGGACAACGGTCGTCGCGGTAAGACATTCACTGGTCCGAATAAACGTCCTCTTCGTTCACTTTCTGACATGCTCAAAGGTAAACAGGGTCGTTTCCGTCAAAATCTTCTTGGTAAACGTGTCGACTACTCTGGTCGTTCGGTTATTACAGTTGGTCCGACGTTGAAACTTCATCAGTGCGGTCTTCCTAAGAAGATGGCTCTCGAGTTGTTCAAACCATTCGTTTACAACAAACTCGAAGAAAAAGGTCTTGCGACTACAATCAAGCAAGCTAAAAAACTAGTTGATCAAGAGACAGTAGAAGTTTGGGATATCTTGGCAGACGTTGTAAAAGAACATCCAGTTCTTTTGAATCGTGCGCCAACTCTTCACAGATTGGGTATCCAAGCTTTCGAACCAGTACTTCACGAAGGTAAGGCAATCCAATTGCATCCTTTGGTGTGTACGGCATTCAATGCCGACTTCGACGGTGACCAAATGGCGGTCCACGTTCCACTTTCTGTGGAATCTCAAGTTGAAGCTCGCGTTTTGATGATGTCTACGAACAACATCTTGTCTCCAGCATCTGGTAAGCCAATCATCAATCCATCACAAGATATCGTGTTGGGCTTGTACTGGTTGACTCGTATGCGTCCAGGAGCAAGAGGAACTGGTAAAGTATTCTCAAGCGTTCAAGAAGCTCAGTATGCTTACGAGACTGGTCTCGTAGACCTACAAGCGGCTTGTAAAGTGCGTTTGCATGGCAAAGTTCAAGAAACGACAGTGGGTCGTGCGATCTTGTCTGACAACGTACCCAAAGAAGTTCCTTTCAACGAAGTGAACTTGACGATGAATAAGAAACAAATCGCAGCTTTGATCGACAAGACTTTCCGTCTAGCTGGTGCAAAAGCGACTTGTATCTTGGCTGATAAAATCATGGAACTTGGTTTCAAATATTCAACTGCGGCAGGCATGTCTATCGGTATCGATGACATGGTTATCCCAGCTGCGAAGGCAACTTTGATTGCTGACGCTGAAAAACAAGTTACAGAGATCCAACAGCAATACGATGAAGGTTTGATCACAGATGGTGAGCGCTACAATAAGGTAGTGGATATCTGGGCACAAACTGCAGATAAGATTGCTAAAGAAGGTATGAACGCGATTGAAAAACAAACGTTCGTAGTCGACGGTAAAGAAACTGTTGGGCCTTCATTCAATCCGATCTTCATCATGGCTGACTCCGGAGCCCGTGGTTCCGCTGCGCAGATTCGTCAGTTGGGCGGTATGCGTGGTTTGATGGCGAAACCATCAGGTGAGATCATCGAAACTCCGATCACTGCAAACTTCCGTGAAGGTTTGACAGTTATTCAATACTTTATCTCTACGCATGGTGCTCGTAAGGGTCTTGCCGATACAGCTTTGAAAACTGCGAACTCTGGTTACTTGACTCGTCGTTTGGTTGACGTTGCTCAAGACGTGGTTGTTTCTGAGATCGATTGCGGTATCGAAGATGGTTTGGAAATCACTCCAGTTTACGAAGCTGGTGAGATCATCCAAAATATCGGCGACCGTATCCTTGGTAGAACGGCATTGAAAGATGTTGTTGATCCAGCAACTAACAATGTTGTTGTTAGAGCGAACCAAGAGATCACTGAAAATGATGTTAAAACTATCGAAGGCCTTGGTATCGACAAAGTTGATATTCGTTCGGCTCTCGTGTGCCAATCTAAACGTGGCGTGTGCGTGAAGTGTTACGGACGTGACTTGTCTCGTGGTGCGACTGTGAACTTGGGTGAGACCGTTGGTATCATCGCAGCTCAGTCAATCGGTGAGCCTGGTACACAGTTGACGATGAGAACGTTCCATTTGGGTGGTGCGGCTTCTCGTGCGGTTGAACAATCAGTTCATACTTCTCGTTACGACGGTACTTTGAAACTTCTTAACGTTCATGCAGTTCCAAACCGTAATGGTAAATTGACTGTTATGAATCGTAACGGTTCCGCTCTAGTAATGGACGAAACTGGTCGTGAGAGAGAGAATTTCAAACTCGTTTACGGCGCTATTTTGAACTTTAAAGAAGGCGATAAAATCGCTAAAGGTCAGACGGTTGCTGAGTGGGATCCATACTCGAATCCAATCATCGCAGAGGTTTCTGCGAAGATCCAATATCAGGATATCGAAGAAGGTTCTACGATGCAGGAACAAGTCGATGCCGTTACTGGTTTCGCGACTAAAGTTATCATGGAGTCTAAATCTTCTGATAACAAACCGACTGTATTCCTAGTTGATGGCAACGGTAAGACGTTGACACTTCCAGGCCGTGACATCCCTGCGAGATACTTGATCCCAGTGGGTGCACAACTTCTAGTTACTGATGGACAAGAAGTTCATTCAGGTGACGTGATCGCGAAAATGCATCGTGAGACTTCTAAAACGAAGGATATCACGGGCGGTCTTCCGCGCGTTGCCGAATTGTTTGAAGCTCGTAAGCCGAAAGAAGCAGCTATCATCTCTGAGATCGATGGTTATGTGACATTCGGTAAAGACGTTAAAGGTAAACAACGTGTGATCGTAACTCCTGAAGTGGGTGAGCAAAAAGAATACCTCATCCCTAAAGGTAAGCACGTTGCTGTAAGAGAAGGTGAGTACGTAAGAGCCGGTGAGGCGTTGATGGACGGTCCAACAAATCCTCATGACATTCTGGCGGTTCTGGGTGCAAAAGCCCTTTCTGCATACCTTGTTGATGAAATCCAAGAAGTTTACAGACTTCAAGGTGTTGGTATTAATGACAAGCACATCGAAGTGATTGTTCGCCAAATGCTACGTAAAGTAGAAATCAAGGACGCTGGAGACAGCCGTTTCTTGGCAGGTGAGCAAGCAGAAAGATATGCTTTCGACGAAGAGAATTCTCGTATCAACCGTGAAGGTGGACAACCTGCTACTTGCAGCCCACTTCTTCTAGGTATTACGAAAGTTTCTTTGAGTACTGATAGCTGGATTTCAGCGGCGTCATTCCAAGAGACAACGAAAGTTCTTACGGAAGCAGCAATCAACTCTCGCACAGACTACTTGCGTGGTCTGAAAGAGAATATCATCATGGGTCGTTTGATCCCTGCTGGTACAGGCTTGACTTCTTACAAACGTTGGAAAGTGTCTGTAGCAGAAGACGACGATACAAATTACGTGGCAGCTTTGCCAGGTATGACGTCTTCAACTCAGCCTCACCAAGGTTAGAACGGTCCATTTCCGGTTTGCCGGGGTGGATTAGGTCCAAAAAATGTGTAAAAAGCTCCAAAAGGGAATCTCACAGCCCTTTTGGAGAAATAAATTTAATAACAAAGTCTTGACCAGGGCGCTTTTGGTAATGTAATTTCCAGCGTCCTGAGTTCGAGGATTTCGAATAAATTGTTTAAGGGGTTTTTAAAGTGCCTACAATTAATCAGCTCATCAAAAATGAGCGTACAGTTCAAAAGAACCAAACAAAGTCTCCGGCTTTGTCATCTTGCCCTCAACGCCGCGGCGTTTGTACTCGTGTTTACACGACTACGCCTAAGAAACCGAACTCAGCGCTACGTAAAGTAGCTAAAGTCCGTCTTTCTAACGGTTTTGAAGTTATCTCTTACATTCCTGGTATCGGTCATAACCTTCAAGAGCATAGCGTTGTCTTGATCCGTGGTGGTCGTGTGAAGGACTTACCGGGCGTTCGTTACCATATCGTACGCGGTGTATTGGATCTTCAAGGTGTGAACGGCCGTCTACGTGCTCGTTCTAAATACGGTACTAAGAGACCTAAGAAATAATAAGGAATTGACACATGTCACGTCGTAAAAAGACCTTTAAAAGAGAAGTAATTCCAGATCCAGTTTTCAAAGATCTAGTTATTGCTAAATTCATTAACAAAATGATGATCCAAGGCCGTAAAGCTACAGCTCAAAAACTTTTCTACGGAGCTCTTGCTGAGCTTGAAGGTAAAGTTCCAAATGAAGAGCCAATGGCAGTATTCAAGAAAGCTCTTGAAAATGTTAAGCCTTCTATCGAAGTTCGTTCACGCCGTGTAGGTGGTGCTACTTACCAAGTACCGGTTGACGTTCGTCCTTCTCGCCGTTTGGCTTTGGCTATGCGTTGGTTGGTAGAGTACTCTCGCGCTCGTGGCGAAAAAGACTATGCTAAACGTTTGGCTGGTGAATTCATCGACGCTTACAACAATAGAGGCAACTCTATTAAGAAGAAAGACGATGTTCACAGAATGGCTGAAGCGAACAAGGCTTTCTCTCACTACAATTGGTAATCTGTATTCATGTCAGCTAAAGATCCTAAAGTTGTAGCTGATCTCAAGTATACTCGTAATATCGGCATCATGGCTCACATCGATGCCGGTAAAACGACGACCACCGAACGTATCTTATACTACACTGGAAAAAGTCATAAAATCGGAGAAGTTCATGATGGCCAAGCCACTATGGACTGGATGGTTCAAGAGCAAGAACGTGGTATCACTATCACGTCTGCTGCTACTATGGCATTCTGGAAAGATCATCGCATCAACATCATCGATACTCCCGGGCACGTTGACTTCACCATTGAAGTTGAGCGTTCTTTGCGCGTTCTTGATGGCGCTGTTGCAGTTTTTGACGGTGTAAACGGTGTTGAGCCTCAGTCTGAAACTGTTTGGAAACAAGCTGACAAATACAAAGTTCCAAGAATTTGTTTTATCAATAAAATGGACCGCGTGGGTGCAGATTTTGTGATGTCTTTCGGGACAATCAAAGACCGTCTTCTTGCGAATCCAATTCCTGTTCAAGTTCCAATCGGTGTTGAAGATACATTCCGTGGCGTTGTCGATTTATTAGAAAATCGCGCTTATGTTTGGAGTCAAACAGCAGCCATTGGCGACAGCTTCGAAACTACCGATGTTCCCAATGACATGAAAGAGGAAGTTGCGCGCTTCCGTACTGAAGTCGTTGAGAAGATCGTTGAGTTTGATGATGTCCTCCTCGAGAAATATCTCAATGGAGAAGAAGTGACTGTGGCTGAATTAAAGGCGGCACTTCGTAAAGGAACTCTTGAGTTGAAAGCATTCCCGGTATTCTGTGGAGCTGCTTTTAAAAATAAAGGTATTCAGCCTTTGCTTGATGGGGTTATCGACTATCTTCCGTCGCCAATCGAAGTTCCAGCTATTTTAGGACATGATCCTGAAAAACCTGAAAAAGAAATTCCATGCAAAACTGATTTTGAAGCTCACGTAGCAGCTTTGGCTTTCAAAATTGCCAATGATCCGTTTTCTGGTTCTTTGACTTACATCCGTGTTTATTCGGGCGTGGTAAAAACAGGTGATCAGCTTTTGAATCCGCGCACACAGAAAAAAGAGCGCATTCAAAAGCTAGTAAAAATGCATGCAAATTCTCGCGAAGAAGTTGTTGATTTAAAAGCTGGTGATATCGGCGCTGTTGTGGGTTTGAAATTCACAGGCACAGGTGACACTCTTTGCGAAACATCTCATCCAGTTGTTCTTGAATCTATCACATTCCCAGAGCCAGTTATTTCTGTGGCCATCGAAGCTAAGTCATCTGCTGATCAAGAGAAGATGTTGCAAGGCTTGGAAAAACTTCAGAAGGAAGATCCTTCTTGTAAGCTAAGGACGGATCCTGAAACTGGACAAATTCTTCTTTCGGGAATGGGTGAGCTTCATTTGGATATCTTGGTGGACCGCTTGTTGCGCGAGCACAAAGTTCAAGCCAATGTCGGTAAACCACAAGTTTCTTATCGTGAGACTATCACGGGTTCTGCGACTGCGACTCATGTGTATGAACGTGAGATTGCGGGTGATGCGAACTTCGCTTCAGTCTCTTTGACTCTTGAGTCAATTCCTCAAGCAGATCACATTCAATTCGTTAGCAAGGTTTCAGTGTCTAAAGAATTTACAGCTCCATTTTTGAAGGCTGTCGAAAGCGGCTTCCGTGAGGCGGCCGAGGTTGGCCCTTTGGCGAGCTACTCTATGCTCGGTATCAAAGGAACTTTGAACGCTGTAGAGGTCCGTCCAGAGGCTTCTACGGAAATGGCATTTAAAGCTGCTGCTTCTTTGGCATTCAGAGATGCTGTAAAGCAGGCGCAAGTTGAGCTTATGGAGCCTATCTTTAAGCTGGAAGTAACTTGCCCTGATGAGTTTGTGGGCAATATCGTTGGCGATCTCAATTCTCGTCGCGGAAAAATTCTCACTATGAATGTGCGCCAAGGTGGGGGGCAGGTAATTTCTGCAGAGGCCCCAATGGCATCTCTCTTTGGTTATGCGACGGATATCCGCAGCTTAAGTCAGGGTAGAGCGAGTTTCAGTATGGAATTCTTGGAGTACGCCATCGTTCCTCCAAAGGTAAAAGCTGAGATTCTCCACAAAATTGGAAGATACTAAATATTTAATATTTTCCCTTTGACAAAGATTTTTTAGTTGCGCATACTCGCGCACTCGTGACGTATAAATCTACAAAAAACCCCCCGCGTTTGGTGAAATCACGGCTGCAAGGGCTAATTCGGGGCAAGTTTTCGATGGGATATTTACGTTAGTTTTAAACATATTTGCTAGTAATTACGCTACCTTACAAGAAGAGAAGTGTTATGCAAAGTCAAAAGATTAGAATTCGCCTTAAGGCGTTCGATCACAAATTGCTTGATCAGTCGACGAAAGAAATCGTTGAGACTGCTCGTCGTACCGGCGCAAAAGTTGCGGGCCCGATCCCCTTGCCAACCCGCATCAATCGCTATACAGTTCTTCGCTCTCCGCACGTTGATAAAAAATCACGTGAGCAGTTCGAGGTGAGAACTCACAAACGTATGCTCGATATTTTGGAACCTACGCAACAAACAGTAGATCAACTTATGAAGTTGGATCTTTCTGCTGGTGTTGACGTTGAAATTAAATTGTCGGCGATCTAGGAGTAAGACGTGAGTGAATCTACAGAAAACACAAATACTTCTGCGCAAGGCCTAAAGCTCAACGGCTTGTTCGCATTCAAAGAGGGAATGGCTACTATCTATAATGATAAAGGTGAAGCTATTCCTGTTACAGTTCTTCGTTATGAGCCTTGGTTTGTTTCTCAAATCAAAACTAATGAAGAAGATGGTTACGAGGCTATTCAAGTAGCTTGCGAGCCTAAAAAAGCTAAAAACTCAAACAAAGCAGAAAAAGGCCACCTTAAAGGTGCTGGTTTTGAAAATGGCGCTAAGTTCGTAAAAGAACTTCGTCAAGCTCATCCAGAAGGTCTTACTGTTGGTGCTCAAGTTTCTATCGATAGCTTGGTAAAAGGTGATGTTGTAAAAATCACTTCTAAGTCTAAAGGTAAAGGCTTTGCTGGTGTTATGAAGCGTTGGAACTTTGCCGGTGGACCTGGTTCACATGGTTCTAAATTCCATCGTCGTCCTGGTTCTTCTGGTAACAGAACATGGCCGGGTCGTGTAATGCCGGGTAAGAAATTCCCTGGTCACCTAGGTAATGAGACTGTGACTGTGAAAAATGTCGAGATCGTAGACGTTATCCCTGGTGAGAACGTTCTTATGGTTAAGGGTCCAGTTCCAGGTGCTAGAAACACTTTGGTTAAGTTGGTGAGAGAATAGTATGGCAACAGTAAATGTACTAAACTGGAAAAAAGAAAAAGTTGGATCAATTGATTTGGCTGCTGATGTTTTCGAGACTCCTGTTAAAAAGGAAGTTTTGCACACTGTAGTTCAATGGCAATTGGCTAGCCGTCGTGCTGGTACTCATATGACTAAAACAAAAGGTCTTGTGAGCGGTGGCGGTAAGAAGCCATTTAAGCAAAAAGGTACTGGCGGAGCTCGTCAAGGTTCTAGCCGTTCTATCTTGATGCCTGGTGGTGGTACTGCGTTCGGTCCTCAGCCTCGCAGCTACGCATTCGTCCTTCCTAAAAAAGTTCGCCGTTTGGGTTTGAGCATGGCTCTTTCTCATCTACAAAAAGAAGGCAAGTTGTTCGTTGTGGACAGCATGAATTCTGAAGGTAAAACAGCAGAATTGAACAAACGTTTGAAAGCGTTTGGTTTGACTAAAGCTGTATTGGTGGATTCTGAAGTTAATAACAAATTCAGCCAAGCAACTAAAAACTTACCGACATTCAAATACTTCCCGGTTGAAGGTTTGAACGTATTCGATTTGTTGAAATACGATGCTGCAGTTATCACTAAAGAATCTGTAGCGAAAATCGTTGATCGTTGCTCATTGGAGAAGGCGTAATGAAACAAATTATCAAAACACCTCTCATCACTGAGAAAAATACTTATCATAACGCAGCTGGCGTTTACGTGTTCGAAGTAGACATGAAGTCTTCTAAAACAGAAGTAAAAGAAGCTGTAGAGAAAAACTTTAAAGTTAAAGTTGATAGCGTTAGAACTAGCGTCTGCCGCGGTCATTCTAAAAACTCAAAGTTCGGTTTAACAAAGGTCCCTTACTGGAAAAAAGCTTACGTTAAGCTTGTTGAAGGTGAGAAGATCGCTCTTTTTGAGGGAGTATAGAGATGGGTATTAAAACATTTGCCCCACGCTCTCATGGACGCAGAGGAATGACTGGTTTCGATTTCAAAGAAATCACAAAGACAACTCCAGAGAAGTCTTTGCTTGCTCCTCTAAAAAAACAAGCTGCTCGTAACAATCACGGTCAAATTACTATTCGTCACCAAGGTGGCGGACATAAACGTAAATACCGTTTGATTGATTTCAAGCGTAACAAACTTGAAGTTCCTGCGAAAGTTGTTGCGATCGAATACGATCCAAACAGAACTTCTCGTATTGCTCTTCTTAGCTATGCTGATGGTGAAAAAGCCTACATCATTGCTCCAGTTGGCTTGAATGTTGGTGATTCAGTAGTTTCTTCTGAAAAAGCCGATATCAAACCTGGTAACTCTTTGGCTCTTATGGCTATCCCAGTAGGTACAGTAATTCACAATATCGAATTGCGTCCTGGTAAAGGTGGTCAAATTTGCAGAGGTGCAGGTGCGAGCGCGACTTTGGCTGGTAAAGGTGATATGTACTGCCAAGTACGTATGCCATCTGGCGAGTTGAAGCAGGTTCTTTCAGTTTGCCGCGCTTCTATCGGGCAAGTTGGAAATACTGACAATGAAAATATTAATCTTGGTAAAGCAGGCCGTTCTCGTTGGAGAGGTATCCGCCCATCTGTTCGTGGTATGCACATGAATCCAGTTGACCATCCTCTCGGTGGTGGTGAAGGCGTGGGTAAAGGTCATCATCCTGTAACTCCATGGGGTCAACCATGTAAGGGTTACAAGACGAGACACAATAAGAGAACTAACTCTTCAATCATCAAGAGACGTAAGTAGGAGTAGACTGTGGCACGCTCAATTAAAAAAGGTCCATTCGTTGATATTTCTGTTCAAAAGAAAATCGACCATGCGATCGAAAAAAACGACAAAAAAGTTATTAAGACTTGGTCTCGTCGCTCAACAATTCTGCCTGAGACTATTGGACTTACGTTCGCAGTTCATAACGGTAGAAAGTTCGTTCCAGTGTACATCACTGAGAACATGATTGGTCACAAACTCGGTGAGTTTGCTCCAACAAGAACTTTCCACGGTCATGCTGAGAAGAAAGCTGCAGCTCCTGCAGCTAAGAAGTAGAGGTTGGTAATGGAAGTTAAAGCTAGTCTTAAACACGCAAGAGTAGGCGCTCAAAAAGCAAGACTTGTTGTTGACTTGGTTCGCGGCAAAGACGTGAACGAAGCAGTAAAAGTTCTTACTTTTTTGAACAAAAAGACTGCAGGTATGGTTAAGAAATTGATCGAATCTGCTGTTGCCAATGCTGAATACAAAAAAGTTATGGATGTAGATAACTTGGTTGTTAAAGCTATCTGGGTTGACCAAGGTCCCGTTCTCAAAAGATTCCGTCCTCGTGCACAAGGTCGCGCGTTCGGTGTTCGTAAGAAAACGAGTCACATTAACGTAGTACTTGAGGAGAAATAATCGTGGGACAAAAGGTTAATCCTATTGGACTAAGAGTTGGTGTAATCAGAACTTGGGATTCTCGCTGGTATGCGAAGGGTAACCAATATTTTGAAAATCTACACGAAGACATCCGTTTGAGAAAATACCTAAAAGGTAAACTTAAACACGCGGGTGTTGCGAAAATCGAAATGGAACGTGCAGCGAAGAAGATTAAAATCATCATCTCGACTGCTCGCCCAGGCGTAGTAATTGGTAAAAAAGGAACTGGTATTGATTCGCTTAAGGCGGAAGTTCAAAAATTGACTCCTAACGAAGTCTTTTTGAGCATCCAAGAAGTGCGCAAGCCAGACCTCGATGCTCAGCTCGTTGCTGAGAGCATTGCTCAACAACTTGAGAAACGTATCTCTTGGAGAAGAGCTCTTAAAAAATCTATTGCAGCTGCGATCAAAGGCGGCGTGAGAGGTATCAAGATCCGTGTTTCCGGACGTCTTGATGGTGCAGAGATTGCTCGTTCAGAGTGGTACAATGAGAAGAGCGTTCCTCTTCATACATTGCGTGCTGATATCGATTACGGTACAGCTGAAGCTTTGACTGCATACGGCATCATTGGGTTGAAAGTTTGGATCTACAAGGGCGATATCTTATCTGCTCGCGAAGTTGAGGAGGCAGGTCGTGTTAAGTCCTAAAAGAGTAAAATGGCGTAAACAATTTGTTGGCCGCGCAACTGGCTTTGCTGTTAGAGGTGCTAACCTTGATTTCGGAGACTACGGTCTTCAAGCAATCGAGGAAGGTCGCTTGACAGCTCGTCAATTGGAAGCAGGTCGTATTGCTATCTCTCGTTCAGTTAAGCGTGGTGGTAAAATCTGGTGCCGTGTATTCCCAAATACACCGGTAACTAAAAAACCAGCTGAAACTCGTATGGGTAGCGGTAAAGGTAATCCCGAACTATGGGTTGCCCGTGTTCTTCCTGGAAAAGTTCTTTTCGAAATGAACGGTGTGACTCGTGAGCAAGCTAAAGAAGCTTTCGAACGCGCAGCTCACAAACTTCCTTTCAAAACTCGTTTCTTGGTTAGGGAGTAGTTATGAAGTTCGTAGAGATTAAAGATCTTTCTGTAACTGAATTGAAAAAGAAAAGAACAGCTCTTTCTGAAGAGCTATTCCAGGCGCGCATTAAGAATTCAATTGGTCAACTTTCGAACCCAATTGAAATTCGTGATCTTCGCCGTAGCATCGCTAAAATCAATACAGCGATCGTAAAAAAAGTGGCGAGGTAGTAAATGTCAACTGAGACTAATACTAGAGGACGTAAAATCGAAGTTGTAGGTGAAGTTATCAGCGACAAAATGGATAAAACCATTTCTGTCCTCATCTACCGCATGGTAAAACACGCTAAATACGGCAAGTATGTTAAAAAAACATCTGTATTCAAAGCTCATGACGAAAAGAACCAAGCTAAAACTGGTGACATCGTTAAGATCCGCGAAACTCGCCCATTGAGCAAAACTAAACGTTGGGCTTTGGCTGAAATAGTCGAAGCTGCAAAAGCCTAGGGAGTATTTATATGATTCAAATGCAAACTAGACTTAATGTAGCTGACAACTCTGGCGCAAAAGAAGTTATGTGCGTCAAGGTTCTTGGTGGTTCTAAACGTCGTGTAGCATCTATCGGTGATGTTATCGTTGTTTCTATCAAAGAAGCTTTGCCAAACGCTAAGGTTAAAAAAGGTGATGTGGCTAAAGCAGTAGTTGTTAGAACTGTAGCTAAACTTCGTCGCGCAGACGGATCTTATATCCGTTTTGACGACAACTCAGCAGTTTTGATCAACGCTAATAAAGAGCCAATCGGAACACGTATCTTTGGCCCAGTTGCTAGAGAATTGAGAGCAAAGTCGTTCGTAAAGATCGTATCTTTGGCTCCGGAAGTTCTATAAGGGGTATGAGATGAATCGCTTAAAAGCAAAATATCAAAAAGAGATCTCTCCCGCTCTTCAAAAGCAATTGGGAGTTAAAAACGTAATGCAGGTTCCTCGCCTAGACAAAATCACTTTGAGCGTTTGCTTGAGTGAAGCTGTTCAAAATCCAAAAATTTTGAACACAGTTGTAGACGAAATCACTGCGATCACTGGTCAAAAAGCAGTGATCACTAAAGCTAAAAAAGCTATTTCTAACTTCAAATTGCGTGCTGGCATCCCATTGGGTGTTCGCGTGACTTTGAGAAAAGAAAAAATGTGGTCATTCCTTGATCGTTTGAACACTTTGGCACTTCCACGCGTAAGAGACTTCCGCGGTTTGCCAAATAAAGGTTTCGACGGTCGTGGTAACTACAACATGGGTCTTAAGGAGCAAATCGTGTTCCCTGAGATCAACTTTGATAAAGTTGATAAAACTCGTGGTATGAACATCACTATTTGTACAACTGCCAAAAACGATGCTGAAGGCAGAGCGCTTCTTGAAGCTCTCGGCATGCCTTTCAGAAAGTAGGATGATCAAATGGCTCGTAAAGCAAGTATCGTAAAAAATAATAAGAGAAAAGAAATTGCTAAGCGCTACACTGAATACAGAACAGAGCTTAGAAATAAAGCCGTTGACATGAAACTTTCTGAAGAAGAAAGAGGCGAGGCTCGTAAGAAGCTTCAATCTCTTCCTAAGAATACGAACATCAACCGTGTTATCACACGTTGTGAAATTTCTGGTCGCCCTCGTGGTAACTACAGAAAATTCGGTTTGTCTCGTATTGCCTTCAGACAACTTGCGCTTGACGGTAAATTGCCTGGCGTAACGAAAGCTAGCTGGTAAGAGGAAAACTATGGATACTATTTCTCAGTTCCTTACAATCATTAGAAATGCAGGAGCAGCGAAACACGAAAAAGTGGATCTTCCTGCTTCTAAAGTTCGCGCGGGCATCGCTCAAATCCTAGTTAACGAAGGTTTGATCCGTAGCTTTAAAGTTGCTAAAGATAGCAAACAAGGCATCATGCGCGTTTACTTGAAATACGATGAAGCTGGTGGCCATGCTATCAACTCTATCGACAGAGTAAGCCGCCCAGGTCGTCGCGTTTATGTTAAATCTGATAAAATTCCTCAAGTTCGTTCTGGTTTTGGTATGTCCATCATCAGCACTAGCAAAGGGATCATGAGTGGTAAGCAAGCAGCTGAGCAAAATCTCGGCGGCGAATTGCTTGCTACACTATGGTAGGTGATTTATGTCTCGTATTGGTAAAGCACCCGTTATTTTCGATAACACAGTAAAAATTGATGTAACACCTGCGAATGAAGTTGTTATTAAGGGCGCAAAATCTTCTTTGAAGATTGGTATGCAACCTCAAATTTCAGCTAAAGTTGATGGCAACAAAGTTGTCTTGACTCGCAAAGATGATTCTAAAGAATCACGTGCATTGCACGGTCTTTACAGAGCCCTAGTTCAAAATGCTGTTACAGGCGTTACTAAAGGCTTCACTAAAGGTCTTGAGCTTCAAGGTGTCGGATATCGTGCAAACGTAACAGGTAAAAAATTGGAACTCTCTTTGGGTTTCTCTCACCCTGTTATCTTCGATATTCCTGAAGGCATTGAAATCAAAGTTGATAAACAAACAGCAATCTCAATCACTGGCGCGAGCAGAGAACTTGTTGGTCAAGTTGCTGCTAAAATCCGCTCATTCCGTCCACCAGAGCCATATCTTGGTAAAGGTGTTCGTTACGCTGGTGAGCAAATCCGTCGTAAAGCCGGTAAGTCTGCTGGTAAATAGAGGTAATGTATGAAATTGAAAATGAGTAAGCATACAAGCGAAAGAAAAGTAAATCGCCTCAAAAAGAAAATCAGAATCCGTAAAACTGTTACGGGTACTGATGAAAGACCACGTCTTTGTGTTTACAGAAGCGGTAAGCATGTGTACGCACAAATCATCAATGACGTAACTGGACACACTATTGTTTCAGTTTCTTCACTTGGTAAAGACGATAAGTCTGGCATCGAAATGGCGAAGCTTGTTGGTGTAGAGGTGGCGAAAGCTGCTTCTGCTAAAAACATTAAAAGCGTGGTTTTCGATAGAAATGGATATCTCTATCATGGCCGTGTTAAATCTCTAGCTGATGGCGCTCGTGAGGGCGGCCTTAATTTCTAAGGAGTGATGTGTGGAGAAAGTTCAAGCTTCTCAAGCTGAATTAGAAGAGCGTGTAGTTGCGATCAACCGTGTAACAAAAGTTGTTAAGGGTGGTCGTCGCTTCTCTTTCGCAGCTCTAGTAGTTGTTGGTAACAAAGCTGGTGATGTTGGTTTTGGTTCTGGTAAAGCAGGCGAAGTGCCTGAAGCTATCGGTAAAGCTAGCAGATCTGCTAAAAAATCAGCTAAATCTGTAACTTTGAAAGAAGGACGTACAATCCCTCACGAAGTTATCGGTAAATTTGGTGCAGCTAAAGTCATCATGAAACCTGCGGCTCCTGGTACTGGCGTTATCGCTGGTGGTGCGGTTCGTGCGGTTCTTGAGTCTGTTGGCGTAAAAGACATTCTTACTAAATGTGTTGGTACTCGTAACCCACACAATGCAGTAAGAGCAACAATCGATGGTTTGAATCAACTTAAACAGTTGAACAAATAGTCGGAACGGTGGCGAAAATGGCTAAAAAATTCGTAGTAACATTGAAAAGATCTACTATCGGCTGCTCTCAAGAGCAAAAAGATGCAGTTAGATGCCTAGGTTTGAAGAAAGTTCGTTCAACTGCTGAAGTTAACGATACTCCAGCAAACCGTGGTCAAATCATGAAAGTTCAACATCTTGTGGATGTTGAAGTTAAGGGGTAGTCCATGAGCTTGCTTAATTCACTAGCTCCAAAAGCTGGATCAAAGCACAGCCCAAAAAGAATCGGTCGTGGTATCGGTTCTGGTATGGGTGGAACTTCTACTAAAGGTCACAAGGGTCAATTGGCTCGTACCGGCGGAACGGTGCGTAGAGGCTTCGAAGGCGGTCAAACGCCTATGCATCGTCGTCTTCCTAAGTTTGGTTTCAGCAACGTCGCATTTGCTAACAACTTTGAGATTGTTAATATTGGACAACTTGCTAAATTCTCTGGAGAAGTAACTCCTGAGTCTTTACATGCAGCTGGACTTGTTAACAAAGGCGCGGTTAAGATTTTGGGAAATGGCGAGTTGAAAACTGCTTTGACAGTTAAAGCTCACAAATTTTCAGAATCCGCTAAGAAAGCTATTGAAGCTGCTGGCGGCAAAGTCGAGGTAATTAAATAGTGTCTGCAATCGAGAGCATCGCAAAGAATTCGGATCTTCGTAATCGTATCTTGTTCACATTGGCTTTACTAGCCATTTACAGAATCGGAGTTCATGTTCCGACACCTGGCGTGGATGGAACCGCGGTGCTCTCATTTTTCCAGGCTCAAAGCCATGGAATTTTCGGACTATTTAATACCTTTACAGGTGGCGCACTTTCTCAATTCAGCGTTTTCGCATTGGGAATCATGCCTTACATCTCTGCTTCAATTATTTTCCAACTTTTGACTTCTGCAGTTCCATTGCTTGAGTCTTTGAAGAAGGAAGGGGAGCAGGGACGTCGTAAGATCAATCAATACACTCGTTATGCGACTGTAGCTCTTGCCGTTGTGCAAGGTTATGGTATCAGCAGCTGGTTGATGAACTCGACAAGCCCAGATGGACGTCCTCTTGTGATCGCTCCTATCGTGGCCTTCCTTCCGTTCCAAATTATGACTGTTCTTACTCTTACTGCTGGTACTTGTTTTATCATGTGGTTGGGTGAACAGATCACTGAAAGAGGTATCGGTAACGGTTCTTCTTTGATCATCTTCACAGGTATTGCTGCTGCTATCCCACAGGGTGCTCAGCGTCTTTTCGAACTAGTTAAATCTGGCGAGATGAAATTTGCTCTAGTTCTTCTTTTGTTGATCTTGATGGTCGCGATTATTGCTGCTGTTATCTACATGGAAGTGGCTCAACGTAGAATTACTGTTCAGTATTCTCAACGTGCTGGTGGCGGCGGAATGCAGTCTATGCAAACTCCAACAAGCCATTTGCCAATCAAAATTAACTTCTCTGGTGTTATTCCGCCAATCTTCGCGAGTTCATTGTTGATGTTCCCGGCGACGATGGCTCAATTCGTACATGTACCTTGGTTGAAGGCTTTGCAGGAATCTTTGAATCCTTCAGGCACTATCTTCAACATCATGTTCGTGGCGTTGATCGTATTCTTCTCATTCTTCTACACTGAAATCGTGTTCAACCCGACTGAAGTAGCTGACAACTTGAAAAAGTACGGCGGCTTTATCCCTGGTGTTCGTGCTGGTAAAAGTACTGCGGATTATATCCAAAAAGTTCTTGAGCGCGTAAACGTGCTAGGTTGCGTATATCTTTCTACGATCTGTATTTTGCCAGGTATCTTGGCAAGCCAACTTAACGTTCCGTTCTACTTCGGTGGTACGAGCTTGTTGATCTTGGTAGGTGTTGCTTTGGATACTGCTCAGCAAATCCAATCTCACATGATCACTCAAAAATATGAAGGCTTCATGAAGGGTGCGAAAATCCGCAGCAGAAGGGTTCAGTTTTGAACCTAATTCTGTTTGGAGCCCCAGGGGCCGGTAAAGGTACTCAGTCTGAGCTTCTGATTAAACGCCAGGGTATGACACAGATCAGCACTGGCGATCTATTTAGAGCAGCTATCAAAGGCAAGACAGACCTCGGTCAAAAAGCTCAAGCGTTTATGGATAAAGGACAACTTGTACCGGACAGCATTGTTATCGGTATGGTTGAAGAAGTTCTTCAGAATGGTGTTAAGAACTTTATCCTAGATGGTTTCCCAAGAACTGTGGCGCAAGCCGAAGCCTTGGATTCTTTGCTTAACAAAATGAATTTATCGATCGGAAAAGCCATCTTTTTGGAAGTTCCGATGGGTATTTTGATGGATCGATTGACTGGTAGACGCGTATGTAAAAATTGCGGGGCTGTTTACCATATAGTCAGTAAGCCTTCTAAGACGGAAGGCGTATGTGATAACTGCGGAGGCGAAGTCATTCAACGTAATGACGATAAGGCTGAGGTCATTGAGACCCGCTTGAAAACCTACCAAGAGTTCACTAGCCCACTAAAAGAATTTTATAAAAAGTCAGGAAAGTACATCGAAGTGGACGGTAATAGAGGCACCGAGGAAGTCTATTCAGAGATCGAAAAAATAATAAAGTAGGCTGCTGTATTATTTTATCTCTAGACTTTAATGGTTCTCGGTGTTAGCGTGCCGAACCGCATTTGTATTTTTGCTGGAATTTACGACTTATTTTTGAGTCGAAATATTAGCAAGTATGGGAAGACAGTTATGAAAGTAAGACCATCAGTAAAAGCAATCTGTAATAAGTGTAAAGTTATCAAAAGAAAAGGCGTTATTCGCGTTATCTGCGAGAACCCTAAACATAAGCAAAGGCAGGGTTAATCATGGCACGTATTCTTGGTGTCGACTTACCTAGAAATAAGCGCGTTGAAATCGCGTTGACATACATCTACGGCATTGGACGTCCTCGTGCGGCTATGATTTGCAAGCAAGTAGGCATTCCTTCTACTCTAAGAACAGAAGGTTTGACTGACGAGCAAATTGCATCGATCCGTGGAATCATCGAACAAAGCTTCAAAGTAGAAGGCGACTTGCGTCGTGAAATCGGTTTGTCTATCAAACGTTTGATGGATTTGAACTGCTACCGTGGTATCCGCCATCGTAAGGGATTGCCAGTTCGTGGTCAGAACACTCGTTCTAATGCACGTACTCGTAAAGGTCCTAAGAAGACGGTAGCTAACAAGAAAAAAGCCGTATAATCAGGAGTGATTAGCAGATGAATACTGAAAATAAGCAAAAAACAGTTGCTAAGAAAAAAGTTAAAAGAAACGTTCCACAAGGGAACTGCTACATCCAAGCTGGTTTCGGAAATGTTATCGTAACGATGACTGATCCAAACGGAGCTACTGTGTCTTGGTCTTCAGCCGGACACCTCGGTTTCAAAGGAAGCCGTAAAGGTACTCCATTTGCAGCTCAAGTCGCGGCAGAAGATGCTGCAAAAAAGGCTATGGAAGCAGGCATGAAATCTGTGGACGTATATCTAAAAGGACCAGGCGCTGGTCGTGAACCTGCTATTCGTGCATTGGCAGCAACAGGAATGAGAATCTTGACTCTTAAAGATATCACACCTGTTCCACATAACGGTTGCCGTCCACCTAAGCGTAGAAGAATCTAAGGAGTATATCGTGAGCTGCATTAACGAAAGTGTTTGTAGACTTTGCCGTCGCGAAAACGTGAAACTTTTCTTGAAGGGTGACCGTTGTTACACAGATAAGTGTTCTTTCGAAAGAAGACCTTATCCTCCAGGACAACATGGTCAATCTCGTTTGAAGTTCTCTGAATTTGCACTTCAATTGCGTGAAAAACAAAAAGCTAAAAGATATTACGGTGTTTCTGAGAAACAATTCGTAAAGTATGTGCATGAAGCAAGCCGTTCAAAAGGATTGACTGGTACTGAGCTTCTTAAAAATCTTGAGATGAGATTTGATAACGTAGTTTATGCGTTAGGATTTGCTAACTCTCGCCGCGAAGCAAGACAGCTTGTTAAGCACAACCATTTCTTGTTGAATGGTAAGAGAGCGAACATCCCAAGCATCCTAGTTGCTAAAGGTGACGTTATTCAAGTTTCAGAAAAAAGCCGCGAAGTGGCGAAAGTTCAAGCAGCTATTCAATCAGTTGCTAGACGTTCAGTTCCATCATGGCTTGAAGCTGATCATGGTGCCTTCAAAGGTACTGTTAAAGATCTTCCAAATCGCGAAGACGTAACAGTTGCAGTTGAAGAAAACATGATCGTTGAATACTACTCAAGATAATTTAACCTCTCGGGGGATCCATGCAAGAGCATTATTATAAATTTTGGAGAGAGATGATCAAGCCGAAGGGATTCGAGGTTGATCGTGATTCTCTTCGTGATGACTACGCTAAGTTCATTATCCGTCCCCTCGAAAGAGGTTTTGGAGTTACTCTTGGTAACTCCCTAAGAAGAATTCTTCTTAGTTCTATGATGGGTTCTGCAATTACTGCGGTTAAATTCGAAGGCGTATTGCACGAGTTTACGACGATCCCTGACGTTCTTGAGGATGTTACTGACATCATCTTGAACCTTAAGGAAGTTCGTTTTAAACAATACACTGCTGATGCTTTGACTTTGAAGATCAATAAAAAAGGTCCAGGCAAAGTAACTGCAGCTGATATCCAAACTTCTGATAAGATTGAGGTTCTAAACCCTGATCACCATATCGCAACTTTGGGTGCAAACGGAAACTTCTCTGCTGAGATCATCGTAAGCTTCGGTCGTGGATACGTTCCTACTGAAAACAGAGAGACTGATCTTCCTGTAGGCTTTATTGGCGTTGACGCTCTTTACAGCCCTATCAGAAAAGTGAACTACAATGTTTCTAATGCGCGTGTTGGTCAAAGAACTGACTACGATGCATTGACTTTGGAAGTATGGACTGACGGTTCTTTGAAACCTGAAGAATCTGTAGCTCTTTCATCTAAGATTATGAAAGAACAACTTCAGATCTTCCTTACTTTCGATGAAACAATGGAGCCAGCTGAAGAGTCTCGCGAAATGGGTTCTCCTTCTTTGAATGAGAATTTGTTCCGTTCAGTAGACGATCTTGAGCTATCTGTTCGTTCAGCGAACTGCTTGAAGAACGCTAACATCCGCTACATTGGTGAGTTGGTTGTTCGTTCTGAAGCAGAGATGCTTAAAACTAAAAACTTCGGTCGTAAGTCACTTAATGAAATCAAGGAAATCCTTGGTGAAATGGGACTTGGCCTTGGTATGAAAATCGACGGCTGGCCTCCAGCTGGTTGGGACCCTAGCCAACCTCCTCAAAAAAGAGAGAGTCAACAGTAATCACCATGTAGGTGATTAGGCGATGGCTCCTCTCACGGGGAGCCGTTAAGGCGGGATGCCTGAAGCCAGAGTCTTAGGGTGAATGCCCACAGCTTTGCAAGAAGTTGAAGACTCGAAAAAGCACACTGAGCAATTAAGCTTGAGTGTTCTATCGTGCTGATACCTTATCCGGTCAGCCCGTTTTAATCGGAGTATAAAATGAGTTCACACAGAAGAAGAATTAAGCATTTCGATCGTAAATCTGGCCCTAGAAAAGCTCTTTTGAGAGGACTAGTTTGTTCTCTAGTTGAACATGGCCGTATCACTACAACTGTTGACCGTGCGAAAGAAACTCGCCGTCATGTTGAAAGAGCGATCACACTTGGTAAAAAAGGTGACTTGGCTACAACTCGTTTGTTGATGTCTCGCTACCCAAATAAAGAAGTTGTTAGCACTATCATGAAAGATATCGCTCCACGCTTCGCGACTCGTCCTGGTGGTTACACTCGTATCATCAAAATCGGTCGTCGTCCTGGTGACACTGCTGAAATGGCTTTCCTTGAGTTCGTAGACTATGACTTCGAAACTAAAGGTGCTGTAAAAGAAACTAAAGCTACAAAAGCTAAAGGTGCTAAAGCTGAACCAAAAGCTGATAAAGCTGCTGACAAAGCAAAAAAAGCATCTGCTAAGCTAGTTGCTGCTAAAAACAAAAACGTTAAAAAGATTCAGAAAAAAGCAAGAGCAACATCTCGCGCGTAGTTTTGAAGCCTGAATAACGGTTTCTGAAATTTAAATTTCTAAAAAAGCCCAAGCACAACTTGGGCTTTTTTATTTTCTGCACCTGAGATAGGGTGGTTTTATGAAACAACATCTTAAGGCCTTCGCCATCGTGGTTATTTTGGGTGCTCTTGCCATTTGGGGCTTTAATACCTTCTTCTTGCCAAAGGTGCAGCAGGCTCCGACGACAATGTCCACTGTTGAGTCCATGGAAAAAGATGGAGTTCCGAATTTCTCTGCGAAGACTTTGAGTGGAGAGTCTTTTGATCTCGAACAATTCAAAGGCAAAGTAGTTATTTTAAATTTTTGGGCTTCTTGGTGTGGACCTTGTGTTGAAGAAGTGCCTTCATTGATCAAACTAGTGAAAGAGTTTAAGGGCGATATCGTTCTTATAGCGATCTCTGGCGATAGTAATGAAGAAGATATTAAAGTCTTTCTGAAGTCCTTCCCTGAGCTTAATGGCGAGCATATAAAAATCGTTTACGACCAAGATCGTTCAAAAATGAAAATGTTCGATGTGGCTCGCCTGCCGGAGTCGATGGTTTTGTCTCAAGATCACAAACTTGCGAAGAAACTTGTTGGTTCTATCAACTGGTACACCAAAGATTCCATCGAGTACATGCACACGCTTATTAAGAAGTAAGCGTTATTTTGTCTGTGGTTTTTATTGAGCACAAGGACCGTTTTTTCAAAGCCGACAATCAGAATAGAACAAGTTTTTTATAAAACGCCGCTTCGACCTTGATACGGCTCTAGATTTTTTCGATGAAATACCTTTCGTCTCTTTGTACGAATCCGTAGGCCGTTATATGGCGAAGTTCATCCCATTTTTATCAAGAGTAAACTCTGAAATCAGCTCTGCGATAAGTTTAGAAGCTCTGTCGGCAATTGTTTCACAGAGCTGAGAACTGCCTATTTACAATCAAACTTAAGATCGATTTTTGTTCCTTCTATTAAAGGCGTTTGAAACTTCAAAATGTTTTTTTCGACGGTGAACTGCGTGAAGTCTTGAGTATTGATGCTTACTTTCACCGTCGCAGGATCTGGCTCGCATTGAAGAGTCAGATGTGACATGGAGTTGACGATCTTATCTTTGAAAGTATTCAAGCTATTTGCGAAGTTGGCATCGCAGATGCTGCCAATACCTCCTTCAGTCATATTGGAGGCTTGAGTATAGATTGCTCCGGGATGGCTTGGGGATGTGCCGCTGGCGTCCTGCTGTGCTTCGCAAACGCTGTCTCCAGGCTTCACGATGATCGAGTTGAACGTAAAGCGAACATCCGAACCAAAACTGCTTTGAGCTTGCGTGACTAAGTTAATAGGCAGGTCTTCGGCCTCTAGAGGTTGATAACTTCCGTCGGCATCTGTGGGTTTGACTTTGCTTTGGTCGCCTCCAACAGAGCGTTCGTCTTCATTGGAAACGATGATGACTGAGACTGCGGCTCCAGGACGATAACATCCGCTTCCAAAGGTGTTGGAAAGAGCTCCGGACTTGAAGTGTTCATAGGTTGCTTTGATTCCGCGTTCGTCGCCAGAGCCAGCTCCGCCAATCGTTAGAGCGTTGACGGTGTTCACGAAGATATTATCAAGATTAGCTGTTCCTTTTTTTAATAGATGAGCCGTCGTGCCCGCTGACGGAGAGTATCCCACCCAGTTATAGGAAGTGCCCATAACAGGGGAGCCGGCCACCGTTAAAGTGCGAGTCGTAGTCATGCACATTTGCCAATCAATGTTGCTGGATTCCAAAGAGGTGACGAAGCTGCCCAGGCTGGCGGCAAGCTTTTGTAAGTCCGGTAGCATGGAGTTGGAGTCGTCAAAGACGATCAGGAAGTCGACTTGTTTGTTTCCGTAGGCCACAACCTGCGACAGGCTGACGGTTTTGCTTGGCGTGACGGATGATTCACTTTCTAAATTCACCGGCGAGAAATTCATTTTCGCGCAGGCTGCACACATTGAAGTAATCGCTCCAAGTAGGAGTAGATTTTTGAGTCCCTTTTTTTCCATTCGTCTTACCTCTTAAATAGGCTAGCACGATGTGGACAATAAATAATAGAGGCGAGTCGCAAATCTGATCAAAATAAGTTAATGAAAACAATAAGTTATGAAATATGTCGAATTAATAAGCAGGGTCCTGTAAAGACAATCGACGGAACTTTTGAAGATATGATTTGCGAGATTTGAAGTTTAAGAAAAGTTCGATTTATTTTACAGAGCCAAAGGCGAGTTCAAAGTATCGAATTGAATTGTTAGGCGAGATGACTTTTGAATTTTGAATAAAAAAAAGAGCCCGCGGATGCGAGCTCTTTGAATTACTATTTTTTTTATTACCAGCCAAATTGCTTTTTGAGATCATCCAGAGCTTTTTTGCCTTGTTGCTCGAGCTGTTTTTTGCCTTGGTTCTCTGCATCTTTTTTTGCAGAGTTCACTTTGCCTTCGACTTGCTTTTTCTGATCATCAAGTTGTGCTTGGGCTTTCTTAACTTCGCCGTCGAACTGAGACTTCATTTTATTGAACTCAGCTTCGACTTGAGCTTTTTGTTTTCCTATTTCTTGCTCCACGTAGGCTTGAATTTTTTTGCGGGCTTCTTCGATCTTTGCTTGAATTTGTTTTTCGAAGCCTTTTTGTAGCTCAGGACCCAAATTTGAATTTACAGAAAGGTCTACCTTGGGCAAGACGCCTTGGCCTTGTGCCGTCAAAGTGATGACCGGAATTCCAGCGAATACGGATTTCAAGATTTGATCAGCAATGTCGTTTTTTGATGAAACATTATAATCGATCTTTGTGAATTTATTATCGAGGCTAACATTGAGATCTTTAAAGCCCACCAAGCTTCCTTGGATGTCCAAAGATCCATTGGCCTTGTTGAAGGCAATGTGAACATCCGGAGACTCAACAAGCTCCTTGCCTTCCAAAGTATAAGAATCGACTTTGAATTGATACTGAATAACAGCGTCGTCCTTGCGATTGTCCAAAGAAAGCTTCAAAAGGAAGCCGAAGATTTCCATGGCAGGGAAGTCGCCAGCTAGAGTAGCAACGGTGGGTTTGCCGATCAAACGCTGGTTTGAAGTGATGTCTAAGATTTCACCTTTAATGTTTCCAGAGTTCGGAGTCAGTCCCGCCTGTGAGCTGACGGCTGTTCTTTTCAACCAGAACATTGGGTATGAATTTGGACGTCCGAACTCATATGAAATTCCCTTTTCGCGAGGGTGCGGTTGAATAGCCACATCTTCAGCTTCTGTTTTCTCTTTGCCTTTTTTGAAGAACTTCGGTGGCAGATATTTCTGCGCAAGATCTTTATAGCGGAAGAACTTTGCTTTGTACGGCGCCAAATAGCGACTGAAGACGGCCATAGTCAATGCTTTGGCATCTAACTGTGGAATTTTAAAATGTTGCTCGAGGGATTTGACGTCGATCTTCACTTGCTTCTCAATATCTTGGTATTGAGCTTGCATCTCTTTAAGATCTTTTCCTAAATCATCCGTCACCGCCTGGACTTGTTTGTATTTTCCATCGGCATCTTTGTAAACAGCATCGAGCTGTTGCAAAGCGCTCGTCAATTCTTGAGGGGACTTAAAGTCTTTATATTGAATTTTGTTAAGACGATCGCTAAGAACTTGAATATCTTTGCCTTGAGGAAGATTTTTAAGTCTTGCATCCCAAGTCTTTTGTTTTGCATCGAGATCTTTTTGGAACTTTTCGATCATGGCTTTTGAGGGCAATGACTCTTGAAGCTTTTGCAGTTGAGCATTTGGATCTGTTCCGCTGAGCATTCCAATCACATCGCCAAGAACATTTTCACCGTAGCGTGCATCAAGTTCCTTTTGTGCGTCGGCTTTTAATTTACCACCCTCTGTCGCCAGAACGCCTGGTTCATTGGAGACAGGAGGAGGGGGCGCTACTTTGCCTGGCGTCTTTCTTTTTACACCAAACTCGATTTGCTCAATGGCGGCTTCATTGATCACGAACTTTACGCGAAGAAGGGCGTCCCAAAGCATTGAGAAACGAATGTCGCCAATTTTAATGGAATCATGAGTGGGCTTTTCGGCGTCAGTGAGCTCAATGCCCTGGATGCGAATGCTGGCATCGAAAAGACTGGTTTTGAGATCGGCAATATTGACCTCGGCGCCGAGAGCTTTATATCCCGCCCACTCCATGGCGCGACGAAGATGTCCGTCGAAGAAGAAGTGGAAGTAGATTCCGATTAGCAACGAGATGATCGCGAACGGAATGATCGCACCCCAACGGATGATGCCTTTTTTCTTTTTTTGAAGAGTTGTATTTTCTGTTGTCATGCTGCTGCCGTCCTACCCGTAAAGTTCGTCGTACTTCGTGTACCAGTTATAAAATTTTGTTGCGGTGAACGCCTTCCATGCCTTTGTTCCTTTGAAGCGAGCTACGACAGTGGCTCTGTAGGCAATGATCAAAGCCTTGAAACCGTAGAATGCAAATGGGAAAAGCAAAAGAGAAACAATCATGGAGCCCATCACAATGCTGTTGTTAAAACGAGTCATTGGGACAATCGGCATATTGTATAAACTTACAAAAAGGGGGCGGAGTGGTTCCGCTTCAAGAACACTCTTTCCAAGAAGATGAGCGGGATAGTCGAAAAGAAAGGCTATGAATTTAAAAAAGAACGCAGACAGAAAGGCTGCTCCCAATTGAACTCTTAAGACGAAGATGATGAAAAGAACAATGAAAGTTTGGATTGAGAAGAAAGGGGCAAATCCCAAAATCAGGCCCAATGACAAACCATATGCTAGGGGGCTGGTTTCGGTGTCTGAGTTGAGAAGTTTTAAGAAGTTAAAAATCTGTTTTAAAAGCAATGACATGAATCTTCCTCCGAGTAAGCTCCCTAGAGTTTAGGTTAAAAATGCATGGCGGCAAGCGAAAAGCGAGACAGAAGACATGACTTGTCGTAATACTTTTATATGCATATTTGGGAGCAATTAATTGCCGATACAGTTCAACTTGGTGGGACCTTGATTTTTATTAAAGATCAGGCGCCTGCGGACATGTTTCAGTGGTTAGCACCTTTGCGAAATCCAACATCTTTTGATTTTCCAGTTGCTACTCGCTCTGTTGAAGATTTACTTGCGCGAAAATTTCAAACGAAGTCTCAGGATTTAATTATCTTTTTCGAATCTCAAAGATCTTTTATTTCTTTTTTGAATTCTGTTCTGCAAGGGCAGCGCTTGTTGATCTCTGATGGTGAGGCGATGTCTGGAGTGGACTTCCAATGGAAGCAAGCTTCTTTGGCTTTGTGGGATGCCTCTGTGAAGATGGTGGAGAGCTATCTGCACACTGCGAAGCCGTTGCATGAAAACTTGAGCACTCAAGAAGCACCTTGTTTGTTTTTGGATCGCGATGATGTTGTTGTTCGCAACGTCCCTTATAACAATGATCCCTCCAAGGTTGAACTTATGCCGGGGGCCATTGAGTTGATTCATCAAGCCCATGCGAAGGGTTTTTGGGTGGCCTTGGTCACGAATCAATCGGGTTTGGGGCGAGGACGTATTTCTTGGCTTGAATACAAGGGCGTGCATCAGCAAATGTTGCAGCTCTTGGCGGCGCAGAGTTGTTGGATTGATGAAAGTGTATGGGCTTCATTTATCGAAAACGAAGCTGTGATCCAAGGGCGCTTATTCGCGAGTCTTCGTAAGCCCAGGGCTGGCATGTTTCAAATTGTGCATGAGAAACTTCACGCTAAGATGAATGAATCTGTGATGGTGGGCGACAGTGCGACAGACCTTATGGCGGCCCATGCCGCTGATGTGAAACATCTTTACTTATTTTATTCAGAAAAATTCGCCAAAGAAGAAGCGACTTTGCGAGAGTATCAAAAAACTCATCCAACACTTCACTTCCAAATCCTTAAGGGCTTGTCTGATCTTCAGTTAGGAAAGTAATTCCTAGCTGACTTGTTCGAGGTCCGATACTTCAGAATGACCTTTGAAACGTAAATAGAAGAATGCGCCAAGAAGGCTGACTAAGAAAGTTCCCACTTGGAAGGCCGTGATAGTCGTCGGACCCAAATCTGTCGTTTTGCCGTTGTAGATATTGAATAGGAAGTAGAAGGCGGCTTGGCCGACGCCAACACCCGCTGGAGAAATAGGGATGGCGGTAGCCATGAAACCCAAGGGTGCAACTAGGAAGTATGTTTTTAAATGAACATCACTGTAGCCAGCGGTGACGCCAGCCAAATAAAGAAACAGGATCGCACAAGTTTGTGTGACCAGGCTGAGCAGAATCACCCACAAAATACGTGTTCCCTGTTTACCATAAAGGTGCATGCTTTCGTAAAGTTTCAAAAACTTTTCCGATAGCGGCAACTTGGCGATGATTTTTTTTAGGATATTTTTTTTGTAAAGCAATGGCGAGAAAATCATCGCCAGGGCTATCGAGAATCCCAAGAACAGTGCAAGAATAAACCAAAACAAGGTCATCAAACTTGGGACATGAATAATGTGTTCCATGTCATAGACCATCACTAGAAGTGCCATCAAGATCATCGCAAATAAACCCATCACGCGGTCCATAAGTATGCTGGTGACTGCGACAACTTTGCTGCCAGGATTTTGGCGTGCGAAGTAATAACCTTTGATAACGTCTCCGCCAACGCCTCCCGGCATTGCAAAGTTAAAGAAGATACCAATAAGACTGAGTTTAAAGACAGGCCATGATTTAGCCTTCATGCCCTGGGATTTAATCAGGACACGCCAGCGCTCACTTGCCAGATAGAGATTGAGTGCAACAAGTATGAGCGCCAAGGCGGCAGGCCCCGGAGCAAGAAGCGCACGTAAAGCTGAAAAGTTCAGTTTCCCTGAAGAAACGAGCCAATAGATAATGCCCGCAGAGAAGATGATTTTGAGAGCCTGAACCAGGAACTTTTTCGTATGCTTAATCATGGCTCAGTCATACCCAAAATTTGAGTCTAACACTACAGAGAAATGAGTTCTGAGGACTTTTTTGGGCTCAAGGATGGAGCATGATTTTACTCGCCTAAGCAGAGGTAACAGTCCTATGTTCAGAGGAGTCGAGAACTTTTCAGATTTCCGAATGAAGTCTGATGCCTTATGGGGATCGTTACGTGTTGGAAAGACCCCAAAGTAGTGTTCTAAAAAGGTCTGAGATCCATGACCAAACGGGCCAAACTATGACGAAAAATACGCACTTGAAGGCTTTAGTGTTATAAATTATGACTTTGGATTCGAGTTTTTTCGGAGGTTTTAAGTGATCCCTGTGATTCTATCTGGTGGAAGTGGCACTCGCTTGTGGCCGGTATCGCGTCAGCAAATGCCAAAGCAGTTTTGCACCATTTTTGAAAAGCCGTTGCAGACATCCACTTTGCAAAGAAGCCTTCGTTTGGGAACTCCTTGGATTGTAACTTCTAAAGCCTTACAAACTTTGACCGAACTCAATCTTAAAGAAAATAAAGCCACTACTGCCGATATTGGTACCCAAGTTGTTTACGAACCTTTTGGAAAAAACACTGCTCCGGCGATCGCAGTTCTTTGTCAGCTTTTGAAGTTGCAAGATAAAGGCGAAGAAATTGTGGGAATCTTCCCATCGGATCATCTGATCACCAAGGAAGACGCCTTTTTAAAAGTTGTGGAATTTGCCGCGACAGTTGCAAAGAGTAATAAAGTTGTCACATTAGGAATTAAGCCTTCTTATCCTGAAACGGGATATGGATATATTCAAACTCAGTCCGACAGTTTGAAAGAGCAGGGTGAACTTAAAGCTTTCTCTGTCGTGAAGTTTCATGAAAAACCTTCTTTGGAAAAAGCACAGGAATTTTTGGCACAGGGAAGTTTCAGTTGGAATGCTGGGATTTTTGTTTTCAAAGTTTCTCACATGGTGAGTCTGTTTGAAAAACATCAACCGGAAATGTGGAAGCTTGTTTCAAGCCTGAGGTCAGATTCTTCAAACTTGGAAGAGATTTATTCTAAAGTTCAAAGTATCTCGATCGACTATGCAATTATGGAAAAGTTAAGTGGCGCAGAGCTGACTTGCATTCCGGCGGAGTTTGGTTGGAGTGATGTGGGTTCATGGGATGCCGTGGCCTCTTTACAAAAAGGTCATGACGTTCTGAATATAAAAGGTCAGAACAATTTTGTCTTTGGTGAAGATGGAAAACATTATTCCACCATCGGTATTGATGACGTGATTGTCGTGGATACTAAAGATGCCATGTTGCTGATGAAGAAGGGACAGTCTCAGGATGTTCGCTTTGTTGTTGAGGCGTTGACGCAGCAGCAGTCAAAGTTGGTGAAGGAACATGTCTATGAGTATCGTCCGTGGGGCTACTTTGAAATTCTTAAAGATACACCACACTTCAAATCGAAGGTCATTCGTGTGAATCCCCATGCGCAGATCTCATATCAGTCCCATGCGAAGCGTGAAGAGCACTGGACGATCACAGTGGGATCTGGCGAAGTTGTTTTAAATGATCAAGTGATTCCAGTGAAAGCGGGAAGTCACATCCATATTCCACTTGGAGCAAAACATCGCATCCGCAATAACACAGAGCAGATGTTAGAGTTTGTTGAGGTTCAATTGGGAACTTATTTTGGCGAAGATGATATCGTTCGCTATCAAGACGATTACAAAAGAACATAAAAAGCAGTTCGATTGCTAAATAGCAAGAATGATGGGTTTTGTTTAATGAAGAATTGAACAAAGCCTGTTGCTTCGCGAAGAATCGAAATCTAATCTTCAACGATTGTTGGGGGTTGGAGCATGCGCAAACTTGGTCGAGTCGTTAAGTATTTTCTTATTTGTAGTTTTATCGCTGTGAATCTGATTATTCTAGGTTTCGATTCTGTTCCGAATCAAAACCTGTTTGAAGAAAAAGCTTTGAGTTTGATAGCCGGTTATCAAAAAACCCTCGCGCTCTATCAGGGTTGGAGTATGTTTGCTCCCAATCCCTCCAGAGAAAATCTTTTTGTTGATGCAGATGTTTATTTTGCAAATGGCTCAAAGGAAAAGTGGGCGTTCCCACGTGCGAATCAAGAAAATCGCGGCGCACTCATGATGAGAGAGCGCCTGCGGAAGTACACTCAAGACAATTTAGAAATGAAGGATCAAGAGGCCCTGTGGCTGGATTTAAGTCACTTTGTCGCTCGTGATGTGGAGAGTTTTGAAGCTCAACATTTGGGTCGTAAAATCACTGGCATTCAGTTTTATCGTCACGTGAACTACATCCCGAATGTGGAGGAAGAGTTTATTCCCCATGGTCAATTTACAGTTAAGTATGAGGTAGTGCCCGCATTTTATTTTGATCCAGCCGTAGGAGGCCGTTATGGAGCTAAAGAAAATTTATAGTTCTTTCAGGACATTCTTTTTTAAGCCTCAGCCGGTTCACAGCGTGGCAGTGCTGCGGATTGGATTCGCTATTATTTTGCTCTTCAACTGGAACTTTATGTGGAATCACTTGGGTCTGTTCTGGGGAAGTGATGGATTGGTCAGTTTGCAAACGGCTCAGCAAAGCGTTTCAGTTTGGCGTTTTAGTTTGTTTGATTTTCTTCCAGATGATCCGCGAGCAGCGGGTTTGATTTGTGGTTTGAATTTTATTGCTTGCATTGGCATGCTTCTGGGATTGTTCACACGGACTTCATTGATCCTTGCCTTTGTGACGCTAATTTCTTTCCATGCTCGAAATACATTTATCTTAAATGGGGCGGATAGCATTATGAGAAACTTATTGTTCTTCTTAATCTTCACTCCTTGCGGCGATGTATATTCCGTCGATAGATTGTGGAAAAGATGGAGGGGCACGGCTCCACTTGTCCCTTTGGAGAAAGAGCCATGGGGCTTGCGTTTGTTCCAACTGCAATTTTGTGTGATCTATGTCGCAACAGTTTTGTTTAAATTAAAAGGCAGTACTTGGATTGAAGGAACGGCTGTCTATTATGCGACTCGCTTAGATGATTTTGTGCGTCTGCCAATACCACTTTTGAACAATATGCTTTTAATCAAAGTTGCGACTTGGGGGACCTTGGTAGTCGAGTTGGCTATGGGTCTTTTGGTGTGGGTAAAAGAGCTGCGCTACTGGGTCTTGTTGGCAGGAATTTCTTTGCATCTGGGTATTGAAGTTTCGATGAATATTCCACTGTTTGAGTGGGTGATGATCTTGGCCATGGTGTCTATGGTTCCGTCGCAAGATGTTATGACGGCTCAAGAGTGGATTTTAAGGAAGCTTAAAGTTTCTTCGGGGCATATTCCTGAAGTGGCGGGAATGGACGTCGCAAGCATTCGTTAGCGACGTCTTAAGGATTATTTCTTTTGAAAGTCTTCTTCCTCATCTGGCAGATCGACGTCGGCTTCGTCCGGTTGATCTGTTACTTCTTGAAGAGTTGGCGTGTTCTGTGTCGAGTTCATGAGATCTTTTTGATAAGCGTAGATTACGCCGCCGTCTTTAAATAAATTGATCATCTTTTTAATGATGCCTGGAGCGACGGCTGGACAGCCCCAGCTACGACCTAGTCGGCCACTGGAATCAACGAAATCCTGAGAGACGTAGTTAGCAGCGTGAACAACAATGTCTCGTGCCGCGGCTTGGTTGTTTGATTTTTCAAGGCCATAAAGATTTAGGGATTCACCATGCCCGCCAACATAAGTAGAACCACCAAGATAGAAACCTAAAGAAGACATTTTAGATCCATCTAGATTTGAAAATTTAGTCGCAAGGCGAACTCCGGAACCTTTTCCGTGCGCAACATAATGCTTGGAGACCGTTCCTTTTTCTAAATCCAAAATAAGTAAGCGTCGTGTGTCTGATGGTTGAGAGAAATCGATGATGGCGATATAATTTGATTGAACGTCAATGCTTCTGTCTGTAAGAAATGCTTCACCTTCTTTAGGGCGAACTTTGGTTTTAACTTTGACCGTTTTGCCTGCATTGTTATCCATGAATTCCAAAGATCTTTGCAAGGCTTGTTCTGGAACTCCTTGTTTCTTAAAGAGGTCATAGAGGCGTTCACCGTTGATTTTTTTATCGGCGAGGCCTGCTGCAAAGGCGTGGGCGTTAAAAAGAATCACGGTTAAAATGCTTAAAACTTTCAACGTTTTTTTCATATGTCCTCTAGCGATTACGTGAGATCCGAGTGTTTCCGTTCATTGGGGATTACAAAGTGTGTGCCATAATTTATGCAGTTAGGGAGCCTATAGAATGGAGCTGAATGTTCCATAAGATCCTCGAGAACGGCAGAGAATGGCACCATGTAAACATATTCGACAGCAAGGAAAAGTGACTTGCGGCAGAGAATAATTGCCTGACAACAAGGATAAGTTTTGGTCTCATAATTTCGATTGGTAACTCCAGGGGGCTGGAGCTAAATAAAATGAAGGAGTATGTATGAAATCAGTTATCGTTATTGCCGCTGTATCGTGGGGATCTTTTGCATTTGCCGCTAAAACTTATCAAGTGACAGGACCTGTTCTTGAAGTTTCTGAAAGCAAAATTATTGTTCAAAAAGGCAAAGATAAATGGGAAATGGATAGAGCAGAAACACCTAAGAGTGAAGTTAAAGTGGGTGACAAGGTGACTATTGAGTACACGATGACTGCTAAAACTATTGAAGTAAAAGCGGATAAAAAGAAAAAATAGAACATCTACTTTTTAAGTTTCGAATTAATTTTCGGAGGCTTCCATCTTGGGGGCCTTTTTTTGCCCCCAGTTTTATGAATCATAAGTAATCTAGCTTTCAAGAATCTTGTTTGATCCTCAACACTTCAAAGTCTAAAGTTCCGCCTTGTTAAGTATCAGGAAGCGATCCTGTTCAGACTTTACAAAAACGAGGTGTGTTGATGACAGACTCTTTTTTCTCCCTTTTTCGGAGAACCAAAATTTTCGCAATTTGGATTTTTATCGCGCTTCACTTGATGATCATTTTCTCAAGTTCTTTTCCTGATAGGAATAAGTTGAGTGATTTGATTCAAGATAAGTTGAGTCTATATATTGACTATACTGGTCTTGAACAGCGCTGGACAATGTTCGCTCCCAATCCCACTTCATTGAATGCCTATGTCGAGGCCGAGATTTTATTTCAGGATGGGACAACGGATCGTTGGATACTTCCTCGGCCGACGAAATTGAATTTTTGGGAGATTGTTCTGGGTGGGGATCGATACTGTACGATTGCCGAGAGATATTTGAAAGTGGATCGCCACCAAGAGATTTGGTCTGATGTATCCAATTATGTTGAGCGTGAAATCACAGATCGAGAAGTTGTGGGCCTTAAACGCGAAATTAAGAAAATTCAATTCTATAGATATACCAACTATGTTGAGAGCCCTGAAAAAGTCTTTGTTCTTCACGGAGAAAAATCTCCTTATGAAGAAGAGGCTGCTTATTACTATTATCCAAATACGAAGGTGAGATATGAAGCTAGCCACGATTCTCAAGTCCATTAATGATTTTTTCTTTAAGCCGATGGCGGTTGATAGCATCGCGCTATTGCGCATTTTTTTCGGTGTTCTATTGATATACAATTGGGTGGTGATTTGGAGTCATCTAGATGTCTGGTATGGAGTCGATGCTATGATTTCATTGAAGACCTCTATATCCTATGGAGATATTCATCGGTTTAGTTTTTTCGACTTTCTTTCAAATGATCGCCGAGTACCCGCAGTCTTGGCTATTTTGAATCTTATTGTCAGTATCACAGTGCTTTTGGGCTTCTTCACAAGGACTTCTTTGATCTTGGCTTTCCTAACGGTGCTGTCATTCCACAATCGGAATACGTTCTTGATGAACAGCGGCGATATTATTTTTAGAAATGTTTTGTTCTTCTTAATCTTTTCTCATGCTGGGAAGGCGTACTCTTTGGATCGTCTTTTTTTACGATTCAAAGGTTTGGTGGGGCCAAAACCAGAGAAGGAGACCCCGTGGGCATTGCGACTTATTCAGATTCAATTCTGCGTAATTTATGTGGCGACGGCGTTGTTTAAGATGAAGGGAACGCAATGGCTTGATGGGACCGCTGTGTATACGGCGACGCGCTTGGATGAATCTGTGCGCATGCCATGGAGCTTTTTGAATCAAATGATCGTGATCAAAATGATGACTTGGTCGACCCTAGTTGTGGAGTTGGCTTTAGGAACTTTGATATGGATTAAAGAATTTAGATACTGGATTTTGCTTGCTGGTATTGGACTTCATATTGGAATCGAACTTACTATGATCATTGCAATGTTTGAATGGGTGATGATGGCGACGATGATATCCATGGTGTACCCTGAGGATATTCAGACGTTGAAAGAATGGCTGCAAAATAAGTTGGCCAAAAAGAATTTACGAAAGATACCTGAACCTGCTTGAATGAAATCGTCTTAGCAAGACTGAGTACATTTATCACATAGAGTTCGCTTTACTAAAAATAGAATTAAAAATGGGACCCAAGACGAAAAATCTTGGGTCTTTTTTTTGAAAAAAACTTTCCTGTATCTTGATGAGCGTTTTGAAAGAAATTAAAAGGCTGAAACTCTCAAGATTTTCACTAACAAATGATTAGACCCTCGAATATCAATTTTACCATGCTTTTACATTTTGAGTTTTTGCGGATCGAAAACTGTGAAGAAAATTTATTCTTTGGGTTTGCGAGATATGCAGAGTGCAGAGTGTAGAGAAATAGAAGAAACCAACAAACGGAGGAACAGTGAAGAAGCACAAGAAGTTAGTTCTTGTTGCGGGGATATCTCTCTTAGCAAATCCAACGTGGGCGCAATTTCCAGGGTATAGCCTATATCCAGGGAGTTCTTCTCAAGTTCAGCAAGGTGAGAAAATCAACGGACAAGACAAAAATGTTTTAGAAGTTCCAGGGAATAAGGCAAACGGGAATGCCAACGGGAATTCGAACGGGAATTCAAATGGCAACGGTAACGGAAATGCCAACGGAAATTCAAATGGCAACGGTAACGGAAATGCCAACGGAAATTCAAATGGCAACGGTAACGGAAACGCCAACGGAAATTCGAATGGCAACGGTAACGGAAATGCCAACGGAAATTCAAATGGCAACGGTAACGGAAATGCCAACGGAAATTCAAATGGCAACGGTAACGGAAACGCCAACGGAAATTCAAATGGCAACGGTAACGGAAATGCCAACGGAAATTCGAATGGCAATGGGAATGGAAATTCAAACGGAAATAGTCGTGATGGTGGAAAAACCGGCGGCAGTAAAGATGGCGGCCGCGATAGCTCAAGCAAAGACGGAAGCAAAGACTCGAACGGTCGCGACGGTGGAAAAACCGGCGGCAGTAAAGATGGCGGCCGCGA